>Ga0213865_10000055_pt1 | contig 64982 bp, 60 predicted proteins | sample PICome_6_FD_160100 | JGI IMG/M metagenome (GOLD analysis project Ga0213865, IMG submission 160100) | Coastal seawater microbial communities near Pivers Island, North Carolina, United States - PICO282 | ecosystem: Environmental > Aquatic > Marine > Coastal | place: USA: North Carolina...
CTGACTTCCAAATTTCATAGCCATTAAACATCAATTTGGGGCCCGCAGTAATCGCGCCCGCTGGGCATTCACGGGCACATTTATTGCAGTTTTCGCAAAAATTTTGCAGGCCAAAATCAATCGGTTTGTCATGTTCAAACGGCATATCCGTTGTCACAACACCGGATTTCAGGCGCGGGCCCAGGTAAGGATTTAAAATAACTTCGCCAATGCGGCTGACCTCACCCAATCCCGACAGCAAAAGCAATGGGGGTTGCAACACCTCACCATCTAATACAGTGTGCGATTTCGCCTTATATCCCAAGTTCCGGATTTGTTGGGCAATCACGCCCCCCAATAGGGAAAAGCGCAAATAGGCACGCATGGATTGAGCGACAGAGATCCAATCATCACCCGAGGCGCCCTCCATCGTTTCATATCCCTGATCGATGATCATCGACACCGCGTTATTGTGCGGGGGCTCCAAAACAGCACCCGTTGCATCATGGCTGTACCACGCCCAATCGGGACAGCGTGACAGCCCAACGGCATCCACGCCCAAAAAATAACTCGCCGCCTTAATATTTGCCGAGTTTTGCGCCAAATCATCGGGGTGCGTGCCGTTTTCATTCGCCTCTCCATCCTGCAACAGGACAAAGGCGCCCAATGCGCGACGCTGTGCACAGGATGGCGCGGCTTTGCGCGCGTAATAGCCACCCTTGGCCCCCTCTTGCAGGTTTTTGCCCATATCCCCAAACTGAGCGCGCGCAAACATATCGGTGCGTTTTGGAACGCGGGCCACACGCGCCTCATCAATGTAGGTTGTGGGTGTTTCGACACGCTTCAGGTTTTCAAAAGGATGCGGCCCATCGGCGAATTTACGCTTGGAAAACGGATCACGATTAAACGCGTTTTTGGAACACCCTTTGCCCAACCACCATGCGGGACCTTGGGTTTTGAACCAGGGTTGTTCTGCACGTGGCGCCAATGGGCGATCGGTTGCCAGCTCAAGCGTGGTTGTAATCACCCCTAATCCAAAGTTTTTTCCGATATAGGGCGCAATTAACTCCCCCCGATCCGCCCAAACCAGGCCAGAGGTCAGCGCAAGTTTGTTTAAATCCACATCACTGGCCGCCCCAGAGTGGGATTTTGCATCATAGCCAAGCAGACGAATGTAATTGGCAATCACAGCCGCCGTTTCATTGGCTCGTAAACAGGCGCGGTGTGCATGCGCATCCTCAAGCCAATCACACCCCACTTCATTCGGCATCAAATCACGGGGGTTCTCGTATAAAAACACAATAGCATGCGTGTGCCCGTAAATCGTTGTAGGCGGCGCCTCCATCGAGTCCTTTAAGTCCGCCATAATGACATCAATGCCCGACGCCAGTGTCTTTGTTTGCCGCGTTCGCAGGGCATGGGCTAAACGTTCAATATCTGGGTTTTGGACCGGATCGTCCAAAATTGCGCGATCATCCAATCGGCAGATCCCAATCATTGACGCATCGGAAAAATACCCAAACCCCTTTATGTGATGTGACCGTTCAGTTGGGTCGGTTGGAATATCCGCCTTGGTATTATTGATAAGACCATCGCGAATGGCATCCAACATGGCCTGATATTCGCCCATGGCGTTTACAATATTTTCGGGGGCCTCGGGCCTGCGAAACGACAATGCCTGCATTTCGGGGGCTGTATTCAGATCGACGGTGTCGATGCGTTTTAACCGTTCTGTTGGATATTGCCCCATATGCACGGGGCGATTTTTGTCTGAAAACAGCTTCATTGTGATGAATTATCCCTTTAGTTCCATCATATCCGTCATGCCCATGGCGCTCATCCCGCCATCAATCGTAATGTCCTGCCCCTTTATCCACGCACTTTGCGAAGAGGCGAGATACAAAATCACATCGGCGATTTCCGATGGATGCCCAGGGCGCCCCGCCCGGGCGATGTTTTTGGCAACCTTTGGGCCAAAGGCCTTGGTGAAATCATCCAATATACCTGTGCTAACGGCGGCGGGGCTGACGCAATTGACACGAATGCCTTGGGCCAAAAACGCCTCTGTCGTGGCGATGGTTTCAACGATCACTGCCTCTTTGGACAGGTTATAGGCGCGTGTGTCATCAATATTATGCGATTGGATAAATGCATCAATGTCCCCCCATGAACAGGCACGTAGCGCCTTAACCTGCGCCACATTATCCCGCCAAAATGCCCCCGCACGCGAGGCCGTGTGCACAATCGCACCGCCCGCGTTTAAACGGGACGCCATGGCCTGTGTCATGTCGCGCAGACCAAGGTAGTTCACTTCTAAAACCTTGCAGCCCAATCCCTCTCTTGGTGGCAGGCCAGCGTTATTGATCAGCGCATCAAATGTTCCTTGCGTCGCATTTACAGCATCTGCAATGGCCGCTGGATCAGACAAATCAACTTGAACATACTGATCCACCGCAACAGACGGTTGGGTGACGTCAAAGGCTATCACCTCATGCCCCTGCTCTTTCGCTTTGCGGGCAACCTCTGCGCCGATACCCGTGGCTGCCCCAGTTAATGCAAGTCTCATCCTAAAAATCCTTAAAATCTGCGCTGCCGCATCCCCGACACGGCAGCGCATTTGTTATTATTTCAAAACACCAACTTCGCGATAATAACGCGCCGCACCTGGGTGCAGTTCAGCCAAACCACGTTTTGACGCCGCGAATTCAAGGTTCAGTGCTTTGGCCCATGGTGCTTCGGAAGTGACCTGATCAATGTTGTCCCAGAACGCTTTGGTTACCTGATAAACAGTATCCTCATCCATATCCGCGCGCACAGCGATCCCAACGGCGGTATCAAAGCTTATGACAGGGCCATCATTTTTCTGACCTTCATATACGCCTGCGGGAACTTCGGCATAATAGCGGAATTTGCCAAGGAATTTGTCGACCGCTTCGCCCGTGTGATCCTCGGGTGCGATGAAACGCACATCTTCGGTTTCAGTAAACTGAATGAATTGACCACATGGATCCAAGCAGCCGTTCACATAGACATCAATTTTCCCGTCAAGGAACGCCTGATATCCTGTTTGCCAGTTTGCTTTGATCGCTTCATAGTCTTCACCTGCAACCAGTCCAGTTGTGGATGCAACCCAACCTTTGGCCGCGTTGAATGCACCGCCCCCCTGCGGCCCAAGGAAAACAGAGGCGCCTTCGATATCATCCAGTGTTTGAATGTCGCTATCTGCACGCACGGCAAAGTGATAGGCTCCATATGGATACCACATTAACAGATTAACGTTTTTCGCCAATTCAGGGGCGTCGGCCTGTTTTGCATACATCGCCTTACCACCTGACATTAGGTTGTAAACCACGGGTGATGTCATCGACATGTCCAAATTGCTACGGCCCACTTCCATCATGTGCAGGGTTGCGGCACCCCCTGCTGCGACCTCAATCTCGATCCCATCGACATTTTTGGTGACGATGTTTGCGAATGTCGCCATGGAAATCGCCGCCCCCAAACTAGGTGCGATGGTTGCCATTTTCAATGTTTCGGCCTGTGCAGGTACCGAAAGGGCCAGTGTTGCCGCAAGGGCCAGTCCAAGTTTTTGCATGATTTTCTCCCTGTTATGCAATTTCATGTTTTGTATGTGGGTCATCAATCTGACGACGATGCCATAGGATCATCATCACCCCCGCACCAAATGCGGGGATGGCAATGGTCAAATTTGGCAAGAGCATAAGTACAGCCAAAATTCCGCGGAGGATCCGCGCAACCCCGCCAATTCGATGTTTTTCATAACCACTGATTGCGGATGCAAGAAGCCAAAGCGCCGTGCCAAGGGCCAACGTGATCCATACGAAATCCCCCCATCCGACAGTGGCAATATCAATCATCGCACGCGATGACACGGTTTCACCGCCAAACCATTCAAACAGAATTTGAAGTTTGTACAGCAAGGCCGGGTGATAGACGAAAACAAATGGAATTATGAACCCTGCTAAGGACAGGCGCGCAGCCTGAAATGCAGTATCGATTGGATTTGCTCCTGCAATCGGCGCTGCGGCAAATGCCGCCAATGCCACAGGCGGTGTGACGGTCGAAATCACCGCAAAGAACACCACAAACAAATGAAGTGTCAGCGGCGCGATGCCAACCATGTCGATCCCCGAGCTAAGCGCGATTACGATGATGAAATAAGTGGCCCCAGGGGGCAGCCCCATCCCTAAAACAATCGAGCCAAGCGCCACAACAATCAGCGTCACAAACAACGGACCGTTGGCAAGTTGGGATAACAACAGCGATAAACGGCCAGAGAACCCCGATATTTCGATCAACCCTACAATCAAACCAATCGCGGCAACGATCACGACGATGGATGCGGCCATACGCCCGCCGTCAACCAAACTTTGAAAAACGCGGCGGGGTGAACGATATGCAGGGAATAGGATCAGCGCCATTATGATCGCAGAAAGAAATCCGTAAAACCCTGCTTTTGGCACCGAGGGTTGCGCAAAGAGATGATAACTTAGAACGCCAAGCGGGATGATAAACACCAAACATTGACGTTTTTCGATGGATGTCAGGGGCACGCGGGCCTCTTTGGGTAAGGGACCAATGCCCTGACGACGTGCCTCAAAGTAAACAGTTAGGAATGTTCCGACATAGTAGAAAATCGCAGGCATGATTGCCGCCACAACGATGTAGCGATATTCCAACCCGATTTGACCCGCGACGAAGAATGCCACAACCCCCATGACAGGTGGCATGATTTGGCCCCCTGTTGAGGCGGCGGCCTCTACACCCGCTGCGAATGCGGGGCGAAATCCCGATTTCTTAATCACGGGAATGGTCATGACGCCCGTTGAGACAACATTGGAAATGGCCGCGCCGGACAGGGTTCCAAACAGCGCGGATGAGGCCACCGCCGCATGCGCCGCCCCACCCGTAAAGCGCCCTGTTAACAGGTTTGCGATCTTCATCAAAACGTCCCCCGCGCCAGAGGCCATCAATACGGCACCGAAAATGATAAAGATTAGGACATTACCCGAAACAACCTGTAACGGTTGTCCAAATAATCCCCCCGTTTGAGCCCAGAAATTCAGCACCATGGCCCGCATGGATTGCGCCAATGTGCTGTCCGATCCTGCAAAAATTCCTGTCCATTCAGGAAGCCACCCGCGCACAAAGAAATACACAATCCAAAAGAGGCAGAAAAATATGATGAAACTGCCGAATTGTTTCCACGTAAGGTAAAGCGTCAGCGCCACAGCCAAGGGAAAAACCCAAAAATCAATTGGACCCGCTGAAGGAAGCGCACCTGCGTCCACCGCAAATAGTTTTCCAATCCACGCTGAAAAAACGGCGATGGTCAGGGCCAGCCCCACCCAACGCAACCATGAGGCTGCCCGCACATTCAGGAAAGAAATCGCAAAGGATAGGATCAGCGGCAGGCCCAGAATAATACCCGTGGGCAATAAAAAGCTGCGTTCAAGCGCGCGATGGAACGCGCCAAGCCAATGTTCTTTGAACAACATGCGTTGTTCGCGGCGCGAGAGGTATTCGAAATCTGTAGTGGTGGCCTCGATAAACCAACGCACGAATTCATTTAAAGGGCCAGAGGCCGCAAAAATCAAGATCACGAATGTAAAGGAAAACGCCAATAAATCAGCAATTTTTGCGTCATACTTCATGTTTCTGATCCTTCAGATATGCGTGACAACAGCTGTTTTGCCTCCCACAAATACGTATTGCGTGCTGTAGCGTTGATTTCGGTTTCAGAAAGGGTCGTTAACAATTCTGCTTTTTGCGCTTCGGCGGGTTGATCAAGGGCAATCAAATGATCACAGATCTCTAATTTCCATTGAGGATCATCGTCATTTTTCAACACATCCCACAAACCTTCAATTCCACCAGCAAGAGCGGCGATTTTTTCCGCGCGGGACCGAGATGACAAGCCCCCCAAATGTGTAGGATTACCGTCATACCACCCCAGTGTTCCAACCGCATAGGCACGCGCTGACCATGACAGTTTGCCGTAAAACTCGCCCAACCACGGTTTATCGACCAGATGCTCGGGTAATGAAATGGTGGCAGCGATGTCATCCATCGACTGTCCTGCATTCATGCCTGCCGCCGTGTGTGAAACCACATGCATTATCGCGTCGCGGGTTGTTGTCACAACCTCTTGCACCTGCTCTGCGCCGAATACGGGGTTTGTATGTCCAGGCGCCATTACCTCTGCCTCAAGACCCGCGATCAAGTCCAAACTATTGGCCCATGCGATGAAATCACGATAGGCTGTGCCGCGAATGGCATAAAGGTTGGGGAATGAATAATACCAATTGTCCCCCGGGAACAAAATCCGTTGTTCAGGTAACCAGACCATCAAGTGATCGGCCGTTTCGCCGGGCGCAAAAATAAGGCGTGCAAGAACCCCATCCAGATCAATATCGCGCTCCGCCTCAATAAACTGCGTGGGCGGCAGAAACCCAGCCCCCAATCCCTGCATCGGGCGATCCCCCGGCCCACAGCCAAGCGAGACACGTTCGTCTCCACTCAGCCCAATGCCAAATTGCGCTTGTGTGCGACGTCCCAATGCCATGTTTGGTGCGGGTATGATGTCAGACAAGGCCACAAGATCGGATTTGAACCCGTAATGGGCCAAGATGGGTATATCCTTTCCTTGTGCAAACACCGTTGCGCCAGAAATATGATCGCGATGCGAATGGGTATATATGATCCGCGCAATTGGTTTGTCCGACAGTTTTTGAAACTCGGCCAGTATATTTTCGGCGGCCTTGGTGCTTTCGCTGGTGTCGATGATTGTGATGCTGCTGTCACCTTCGATCATATGAACATTGGAAGCGGCATAACCCACCGCTGTGTAAATGCCGTCACTCAAACGCGTGATTGATTTTTCAAACTGCGCACGATGCGCCAATAGATCAGGGTTTGCCATCAGTCTTCTGCAATCTTTTGTGAAACGAGTCCGCGATAATGCATGGTCAACTCTTCATCGACTTCGCTGCCATCATAAAGGAACGGTAAAATGCCCTTTCGCAAGGATTTGCCACGCATGTTTTTGATGTCTTGTTCTGATTTTGTAACGCGCTGTGCGGGCCTGCGTCCCCACTGTGCCAACAGCGCGTAAAGGCGATCAATCTGATCCTGATGCGCGCCGGTTTTGGCCAGATCATGGAATTCCTCGGGATCGTTTTCCAAATCAAACAGCATGGGTCGGAACCCACCTTCGGCATGCATCATTTTCCAGCGGCCATCAAAGATCATATACAGGCGCGCATCACGTGGTTCGACATCCAACCGCACGGCCTGCGGCGTTGGGGAATAGTCAAATTCACTGATCACGAAATCACGCCACTCTGGCGTTTCCCCGCGCAGCCAGGGCAATAGCGAACGCCCCTCGATAATGTGATCGGAGACTTCGCCGCCTGCCGCCTCAACAAATGTGGCGGCCAAATCAATGCTTTCGACCAATGCATCACAGGTTGTGCCCCGTGTCGCATCCGCATCGGCGCGTGGATCATAAATAATCATTGGAATTTTTACGGATTGTTCGTGGAACAAATCCTTTTCCCCCAACCAATGATCGCCCAAATAATCCCCATGATCCGAGGTCAGAACGATCATTGTATCGGCCATCTGACCTGTTTCATCCAGATGATCCAAAATGCGGCCCAATTCGTCGTCACATTGTTTGATCAATCCCATATAGGCTGGGATCACCTTGTCGCGTACATCATCGCGCTGAAACGCCTGCGCGATCTTGTTCTTTTGATAGGATCCAAAGACGGGTTGAGGATCATCCAATTCAACCTCGTGGCGCAAGGGCGGCGGCACATCTGCAGGGGTGAACATGTTGTGATAAGGCGCAGGCACAATGTAGGGCCAATGCGGTTTGATATAGCTGACATGGGCACACCACGGGCCTTTCGCCTCATTCATGAAATCAATCGTGCGCGATGTCAGCCACGGCGTCTCGCTATCCTCATTCTTAATATTTGCAGGTTTATCGGCGTTCTTAAACATCCAACCCGATGCTTTTTCGCCATTCTCAATACCCGCATTCGCAAAATCAGCCCAAGGGTTCACGCCCTCATACCCTTTGCTATTAAGATAAGCGTTATAGGGGGAGCGTTTTTCATCATAAAACCCATCTGGTCCCAGACCCCACAAACCATCATCGCGGATCCAAACATCAAACCCACATTCTGCCTGACGCGCCCCGATCACCGTATCAGGTGTTAGGCCCAAACGTTCCATTCCCTCGGCATCGGCCTTCATATGGGTTTTACCAAGGAGCCAGCAATCCATCCCATTTTTGCGCAGATGATCACCCAAGGTGTGTTCACCAACCCGCAGTGGGAAGTTGTTCCATTGCGCCCCGTGGCTAGATGTATAGCGACCCGTGTAAAAACACATGCGGCTGGCCCCGCAAATGGGGGATTGCACATAGGCATTTGTAAACCGAACACCCATTTGTGCGACCCGATCGAAATTAGGGGTCTGTAATTTTGGGTGACCTGCGCAACTAAGGTAATCAAAACGCAGCTGATCATACATGATGAAAAGGATGTTCATGCGGGGTCCTTGTTTTATAATTTTTCACATAAGAATAACAAAATCAGGGAATAGCAAGTCATGAGTTCACTGTGTGAACCTAATTTTACCCCGCCTTGCGTTCGCGCGACCAAACATAAACACCCGATGCGACGATCACCAAGGCACCAATAACTGTCCATTGGTCAGGTAGATCACCAAATAACAGGAACCCCCAAAGTGTTGCAAAAATCAGGGCAATGTATCCGATAGGTGCCAAAAGGCTTGCTTCGCCTAACGACAAGGCCTTGATCAATAACCATTGCGCCGATGTGGCCATAACACTCAGCGCAGCCATCAGGGTGATTGTGAACACGCTTAACGGTTGCCAATGAAATGGAACAATTGTGCTGAACACGATTGCCCCAAAAAGGGCCGTATAAAAAAGGGATGTCCAGGGATCTTCGCGCGCGCCCACAAAACGCGTGATAATGTTATAGCCAGAATAACAAATCGCAGCCCCCAGAGGAAACAAGGCATAAACGGAAAAAACATCGCTTCCTGGCCGGATCACAATCAACGCGCCAATCAGTGCTCCAATGATCCCGATCAACCTCCGAATACCGATCCGTTCGCCCAAAAACAAAACAGCGCCCAAGGTGATTAACACAGGACTGATATCCATAATCGCGGTCGCCTCGGCCAAGCCGATGTTTGAAATCCCCCAGAAGAAACACATGGTCGCGCACATCAAAAACACAGACCGCGCCAATTGAAGCAGCGGGAAAGAGGTTTTTACAATTTTCCCAAACCGCGGCAAAACGATCAAAAACACCAAAATGGCCTGTCCCAAATATCGGGTCCATAATGTTGGCCAGACACCGATTTCCTGCGTCAACACCTTGGCCACCGCATCCATCAGGGTGAACACAAACATAGCCCCAATCATCAATAAAACAGAGAGTTTTGTTTGCGTCACAGGGGGTGTCCAATTCTTTATGTTAGTGCGACCCTAGCAGAGGGATTTACAAACACCAGACAATTTCAAATCGCTTATGTCGCATCGTCATAGGTTAAAACGGGTTTCGTGGTAAATTCATTACGCCAAACCACGTAACACAAAACGGGGTGATCCAATGTTTCCATAGCATGCGACTGGTTTGAGGCATGAAGCGTCACGCCCCCTTCCCCAATGTGTTTATCGGGCGCACCGTCTTTTTTGAAAACAGCCTCACCTGCTAGACATAGATACATCTCCTCGGCTGGATGCTGATGCCAAGGGTAATAAAGCCCCGCTGGCATATAGACCATCCATGCATTCATCTGATCACTATTGAAAAATCCATTTTGCCCAATCAAACTAAAACACCCAAATTCATCCATAAAACGATCACTGACATTGGTCCCTGCATAGGTATCGCGCCAATAGGCCAACGGACCAAGCTGTTTTAATAGGGATCGAGTTGCCGCGTATTCATCCCCAAACAATCCAGTTTCTGCATCAAAATGATCCTGTGCGCCCATATGGCGGGCCGTGACAGGTTGCGTGACAACATCGGTCGGAAAGGAACAGAATGCCCGCAGGTCATTATGATCCTCATGCAAATGACGTAAATGATGTAATACTTGTTCGAAATCCATGGCCTATCTCGGTGCTGAAGACTTCATCAGGCTCGGTTCGAATTGATAAAGATTCTGCATCAAATTCGACACCGATGATGCCGTATTTGAACCAATGATCTAGCGGATTACGAAAAGTGTCATAATCACCTGATCCGCCAATCGCGCCACTGTCCCAACAAATAGGGTGCGATTGATGCAAGAAAGGTCAGGATCAACCGTTTCTAAAATGGCGTGTGTGCGCATGTAATAGTGCGTGGGGTCAATATCCTCGCCCCGAGCCAGTGCCGCGATGACTTCGGTACATCGACACGTATGTCAGGTTGGGAACAATTACATTTTTTGATTTCTCGTAATGGGGACAAACTTGAAAGTATTTTGCATCGCTATATTGAAGGAGACAACGCATTTATGGCAATACACAAACAAGAGTTTAAAATCCGCTATGGAATACCCGAAATATGAACATGCTATTTGATGCCCTTGTGGCTCCGCTTGAAATGCGTCGCGATGCAGTTTTGATCCGCCCTGATGATTCAGAGGTGACAGGCGAACAGCTGTTCGCATTATCAGGACAGATAGCAAATGTTTTGCTCGATGCGGGCGTGGAACCTGGGCACCGCGTTGCGATGCAATGCGAAAAATCAATCGAGGCTTTGGCGCTGTATTTGGCATGTTTACGTGTAGGTTCGCTGTTTTTGCCACTGAACACAGCCTATATGCCTGCCGAAATGGATTATTTTGTGGGGGACGCAGAACCAACCATTGTGGTATCGTCTATTCAGGCAGCAGATCAACTGGCACCAATTTGCGCAAACCACAATGCGACCTTGTTCACACTGGGTGAAAATTCAGATGGGACATTGATGGATGCAGCAAGGGTCGCAGGAACCGACTGTCTCATTGCAGAACGAGGGCCTGATGATTTGGCCGTGATCCTTTATACATCTGGCACGACAGGCCGATCTAAGGGAGCGATGCTCAGCCACAAAAATTTATTGTCTAATGCTGAAAGCCTGTCAGAAGCGTGGCGTTTCACATCAGAGGATCGGTTATTACACGCGCTGCCAATTTTTCACGCACATGGATTGTTTGTGGCGATAAACGTTTCATTGAATGTCGGTGCATCAATGATATTTTTACCTAAATTCGACATCAATGTTGTGATGGATAAAATCGGGAGTGCGACCACAATGATGGGCGTGCCAACATTTTACACACGAATGTTGGCAGACGAACGTTGTAACTCCAAAAACCTGAGCCATATGCGCTTGTTTGTATCGGGTAGTGCGCCGCTATTGGCGGAGACACACCGCGAATTTGAGGCCAAGACAGGCCAACGCATACTTGAACGCTACGGCATGACGGAAACAACAATGAATTCCTCAAACCCCTATGACGGGGACCGGCGCGCGGGTACGGTTGGATTTCCCCTGCCCAACATCGAATTGCGTGTGGTCGATCCAGAAACAGGGGATGAACTGCCAAAGGGCGATATTGGCAGTCTTGAGGTGCGCGGACCAAACGTCTTTCAAGGATATTGGCGCATGCCTGAAAAAACTGCCGAAGATTTCCGCGATGATGGGTTCTTTATCACAGGCGACATCGCAAAGTTTGATGAGGATGGATACATCACAATTATTGGCCGATCTAAGGATTTGGTCATTTCCGGCGGTTACAACGTGTATCCCAAAGAAGTTGAAACCGAGATTGACGATTTGGATGGTGTGAATGAATCGGCTGTCATCGGCGTCCCCCACCCTGATTTTGGCGAAGCAGTTCTTGCGGTTGTTGTGCCCACATCAGGTGTAAAGTTAGTGGCTGATCAAATTACTTTACCACTGCAAAAGCGGTTGGCAAAATTCAAATGCCCAAAAAAGGTAGTCTTTATAAATGCCCTTCCACGAAACACGATGGGCAAGGTTCAAAAAAACGAATTGCGAAAAGCATATGAAAATACGTTTCAGGCATAACCCAACGGTAAACATATAACAAAAGCTGGCCATACGATCGTTTGTGGATATTATTGGGTCCTCGAATTGTCATCTGCACATATCCGATACAATTTCATCACTACAAATCAAATGACGCAAACATTAAGAAACATCATCCTTTTTCTAGTCCGTACCGTAAGGCGATCAAAAGTGATTTTAGGACCACAAAAAGCTAAAACGGCTTGCCTTAAAGTGTGTAAAATTCTAACTTAATTGTTTCTATTTTTCATATCCATCGCTGCCATTTAAACCTACATCTTAACTTTTCAGAAAAATAGGCGCCTGCATCGTGTCGGGGATTGACGCCCCCAGCAATGATAAAATCGTTGGGGCCAGCTGCAGTTGATTAAGCGTTGTATTTCCGCAAAGAGATTGCGCATCCCCAAAGTAATAGAGTGCAAAGTCCTGCTGCAATGGATCATGCCCGCCGTGATGCCCACGTGTATCCTGCCCGTGATCGGCGGTGACGATCACCTGATACCCCATGTCACGCCATTTTATGATCCATGGGGCCAGCATATGATCCATCATATAACACGCGTGATCCATTTCGGGACTATCGTGAAAAAATCGATGCCCCATGCTGTCCAACGTGCAGGTGTGCAGTATTCCATAACCCAAACCAAAACGCTGGCATAGCATGGTCAGGGTTGCAAACAGATCTGCGTCAGAGGGGGTCATTTGGTTTTTGTAACCATATCCTGTCATCGTATGAAATCGGCCGTAATTGATGCTCTGGCTTTCTGGTTCATCGTATTCTATGTCGCGCACAGGATCAAAAGGCGCGCGGTTAAAAAATTCGGACCAAAAACTATGGGTCACGGCCCCTGTTATCTGATCAGATTTTCGTGCCTGTGAAAAAATATCAGGCTGCGACAGGCGAAAAATCGTATCGTTGCCTGTCACTCCATGTACCTGTGGTGTGACGCCCGTATGGATTGAGGCATAACAGGATGCAGAGGTGCTGGGTAAAACGGATGACATTTTAAATCGTTGCGCATCGCCCGATTCCACCCATCCTTCCAAGTTTCCAAACAACCGCACCCAATTGCGATAGGGAACGCCATCCAAAATAATCAACAACAGTTTTTGCGTCATCAAACACTCAGACCTAGTTTCCGTGTCAGTGGCCCAGATTCTGCGCATTTGGGCAAGTATTTTTTGAAAGCGCGATCATGATTTAATGGTCTAGGCAGTTGCAAGATTATGCGGAACCTGTGTACCAAACCCTATCCAACGCAATGAAAGGGTATCAGATGACAGAGACTACTTTGATCGAGCAAATGCGAAATTGGCGTCATCTTCTTCATCAAAACCCTGAATTCGGTCACCAAGAAACCCAAACAGCCGCATTTATTGTTGATAAACTGCGCTCATTCGGAATTAGCAATGTCAAAACAGGAATTGGGAAAACAGGTATCGTCGCCTCGCTACGAATTGGGTCATCGGATCGCACGATCGCGCTACGCGCCGATATGGATTGCCTACCAATCCACGAAACAACCAACCTGCCCTATTCCTCTAAAAAAGCCAATCTGATGCATGCCTGTGGTCATGATGGCCATACAGCCATGTTGCTCGGGGCTGCGGCACGATTAACATCCGAAGGTGGATTTGATGGCACAGTTCATTTCGTCTTTCAGCCGGCCGAAGAATGGGGTCAGGGAATGCAATCCATGATTGCAGACGGTTTGGGCAGCACGATCAAATTTGACGAAATCTATGGACTACACAACATGCCGGGTCTGCCCATCGGGCAATTTGAAACACGTGCGGGCGCCTTTATGGGGGCCGAGGATGGGTTTGTGATCACTGTTTATGGTACAGGCGGTCACGCCTCGCGCCCACATGAATGTAACGATGCGATTGTCTGCGCCTGTTCCGTTGTGAACGAATTGCAAACGGTTGTGTCGCGCAACGTTGATCCGGCTGATTTGGCGGTGGTTTCGGTCACATCAATCGCTGGGGACAATGTGAAAAACGCAATTTCCAGCACAGCGCGGATTGAAGGAGACTGTCGTCATTTTAGTGATGAAGTGAGTCAAAAAATAGAATCCGCGATAAAACGCATCGCAATCGGAATAGCCGCGGCGCATGGGTGCACAGCAGATGTGACCTATGATCGGGTGTTTGTACCGTTAATCAATGACGCCGATTCAGTGGATCATTGTGTCACCGCAGCGAATACCATTTTTGGGCCTGACAACGTGAATGCAAATGGCGCGCCCATGGGCGCTTCCGAGGATTTTGCACGCGCCTTAACGCTTGCACCGGGGGCCTTTGCGATCATCGGAAACGGCGATAGCGCGCCTTTGCACAACAGTGGTTATGACTTTAACGACGATGCCTTGGCATATGGCATGGACTGGTTCGTTGAACTGGTTCGACAACGATTGAAACCAAAGACTTGACGCAGCCATGTAAAGGCCGTCAAAATCCGGCAAAGTGACTTAATTAGGTATTCGAAAATGACCCACCCTGCCTTTTCCCAATCCGAATATGATCGCCGATTAACTCTAACACGCACCGCGATGGCAGAGCGTGGGATCGACATTTTATTCGTCACAGACCCCTCAAATCAGGCATGGCTGACGGGATATGATGGATGGTCGTTTTATGTACATCAGGGCGTGATTGTAACAATGGATCGTGATCCCATTTGGTGGGGACGCATGATGGATATGTTTGGCGGGCGCCGTACCTGTTGGATGTCCCATGATAATATTATCGGTTATGGCGATCATTATATTCAATCCACTGAGTTTCATCCAATGGCGGATCTGGCCCGCATAATCAAAGACATGGGATATGAAACAGCACGTTTGGGCGTTGAATTGGAAAATTATTATTATTCGGCCAAGGCGCATTTGGTTCTGACCTTTGAATTGCCCAATGTAACTGTGATCGATGCCACCGCATTGGTGAATTGGCAGCGCTTGATCAAATCAGCGGATGAAATCGCCTTTATCGAAAAAGCTGCCCGCATTTCGGAAAAAGTGATCACGACTGCCATTGAGCGCGCGGCCCCAGGTCTGCGCAAAAACGATTTGGTGGCGGACATTATGCATGCGGGCATCACAGGTGTTGGGGATGATTGGGGGGATTATCCTGCGATTGTGCCTCTGACTCCGTCGGGTATCGATGCAACGGCCGCCCACTTGACGTGGGATGGGGCACCGATGCGTGAGGATGAGGCAACGTTTTTTGAACTGTCTGGATGTTATCGGCGCTATCATTCACCGCTATGCAGAACTGTGTATTTAGGAACCCCATCTGATGAGGTTCGCCGCTTTGAGGCCGCCCAGATTGAGGGGATTGAGGCAGGTTTGAACGCCGCGCGTGCGGGCAACCGAACTTGCGATATTGCTAATGCGTTTATGTCTGTTTTAGCACGTCACGGGATTAAACGCAGTGGCCGCATGGGCTATCCCATTGGCCTGAGCTATCCACCAGACTGGGGAGAGCGCACTGCATCCATACGCACCGAAGATGAGACCGTTTTAGAACCCGGCATGGTGTTCCATTTCATGCCCGCACTTTGGATGGAGGATTGGGGATTGGAAACTACAGAAACCATATTGATCACCCCAGACGGACCCGCAAAACCGATGGCAAATATGGAACGAAAACTCTTTGTCAAAGAGATTTAGGATGAATCAACTAGATCATACACAGGATATATTGCGGCAGCTGATTGCCTATCCCACAATTTCAGCCGATAGCAATTTGCAGATGATTGAATATTTGGCGGATTATCTGGATCATGTGGGTGCGGATGTTTTGTTGAACCATGCCCGCGATGGAACCAAGGCAAATTTGTTCGCAACCCTCGGTCAGGGACATGAAGACGGTGTATTGCTATCTGGCCATACGGATGTGGTACCCGTTGCAGATCAGGATTGGAGCCATGATCCCTTTGACATGGTCGAACGTGATGGGCGGCTATACGGGCGCGGGACCTGTGATATGAAGGGGTTTATCGCCGCCTGTCTGACCAAGGCTCAGGATTACGCGAAATTACCCCTAAAGACCCCTGTGCATTTCGCCTTTACCTATGACGAGGAAACGGGGTGCATTGGCGCGCAAGGTTTGGCCAAATTGTTGCAGGACCAGGGGATAACACCCCGCCTTGCGATTATCGGCGAACCCACACGCATGAAAGCGATTGAGGGGCATAAGGGATGCTGTGAATACACAACACATTTTCATGGCAAAGCAGGGCATGGTTCCATGCCCGACATTGGGGTGAACGCGATTGAATACGCCATGCGTTATGGCACGAAACTGATGGATATTGCACAAGATTTGCAAGGGCGTGCGCCAGAAAACGGTCGTTTTGCCCCCCCATGGACCACCCTAAACATTGGGCGGATCACAGGCGGCCATATTCACAATGTGATCCCCGAAAATTGTAGTATGGATTGGGAATTTCGCCCTGTCCAAGATGCCGACTTTTCCTATGTCAAAAATACAATTGAAACCTATGTCAGCGACACATTGCTCCCTGAAATGCAGCGTCGCGATCCGAACGCAAACATCACAACCGAAATCGTCGGAGAGGTTGTTGGGTTGGAACCGACTGATCAAAATGAAGCCCGCGACATCGTCTTGGAATTAACGGGCCAGAACCACGCCGATGTCGTTCCCTTTGGAACCGAGGCAGGAATTTTTGCAGCCCTTGGCATGTCCGTGGTGGTCTGCGGGCCTGGATCTATTGAGCAGGCCCACAAACCCGACGAATTTATTGACCTATCGCAATTGGATGCCTGTTTATCATTTCTGACAAAGCTTGAAAGTAAACTGGCCGCCTAAACGGCATTACAGCGCTGGCGGAGGTTTCGCACGGCGTGCCTGTCCACGGCGCAAACCCAAACGGGCCTCTCGCAGGATCACAAAAACACCCGCGGCAATTACAATACCCGCACCCAATATCATCTGTGCACTGGGCAATTCGGCAAAGGCAAAATAGCCAATCCCAAGCGCAAAGATCATGGCCGTATAATCGAATGGGGCAATCACAGATGCGGGTGCATAACGATAGGCCGTGGTCAACATAATTTGCCCAACCCCACCCAAAATCCCAATCAAGATTAGAATTAAGAATTGTGATAAATTGGGCCACACCCAAGTTCCAACAGTGCTTAGGGAAAATAGACTGGCCGTGATGCAAAAATAGAAAATGATCGCCGAGGTGCGTTCCACCTGAACCATTTTTCGGATTTGAATTTGCGCCAATGCAGCAAAGGCGGCCGCGCTGATCGCCAAAATGACGCCCAACATCATGACATCTTGGGTGGGGTCCATTTCGCCAAAGGTGAGGCGTGGTTCAACGATAATCAAAACACCGATCAAACCAACCAAAACGGCGCTGATCCTGTAAACCCCCACCCTTTCCCCCAACATCACCGAGGCGAACACAACAATCAGCAGCGGTGTGGTGAAACCAATGGCCGTAATTTCAGGCATGGGAAGGAAACCTGCCGCCGTGAAATTCAACCCCATGGCCGCCGTTCCAACAAATCCACGCCACACATGCGCGCGCTTTGATTTGACAGTTACCGCGCCTGCCAATTCGCCTTGCATCATAAGCCATGCGAATAACACCGGGATCGCGAAGGCGGATCGGAAGAATACGGCCTGCCCGGCGGGGATCGTATCCGACAGCGCCTTGACCAATGCAAACATCACCGTGAACAATGCAATGGCGCCAATTTTCAACCCAATGCCGTGTATCTGCTGCATCTGAAATATATCTTTCTAAAGATTTGTCCCTATATCGCTATCCTAGATTTATCAGGTTGGTAAGAGGACATGTTCAAACGGCCTAGAAATGATGCGTAAATCGCTTGCCAGAATAGGCATTGTCTGGAACACTCGGCAAAAATTTAAATGAGGTCGAGATGTCCGCACTAAGCCCAGAACAAATTTCATTTTATAATGAAAACGGATATGTTGCCCCGATTGACATTTTCACGCCCGAGGAAGCGGCCGAATTACGTGCTGAGCTTGAGGCGCTTGAGGCCTCACATCCCGACGCAGTTGCAGGGCGCAACCGTAATAATGTGCATTATGTGACCCCCCTGTTTGATCGGATTGCGCATAATCCCAAAATCCTTGATGCGGTCGAAAGCCTGATCGGACCAAATATTTTGGTGGGCGGCACCACGTTGTTTGTGAAAGAGCCTGAACAAAAGGGGTTTATCAGTTGGCACCAAGACGCGCGTTATATTGGATTGGAACCGTTTAACTGGGTGACCGCATGGCTAGCCCTATCCGATGTGACAACGGAAAACGGATGTATGTACATGTGGGAAGGCAGCCACCACGCAGGCCAACGCGACCATGTCGATACTTATGGCAAAGATAACCTTCTGACGCGCGGGCAAACCGTTATGGACGTGCCCGAGGACATCACCGTTCCCATCGAACTGCGCCCCGGTCAATTGTCACTGCATCACCCTTGGGTGGTTCATGGGTCAGGACATAATACATCAAAACATCGCCGCATTGGTTTTGCGATCCAATCCTATATCGGGGCAGATGTGGATTCTGTTCATGGTAAAATTTACGTCCAACAGGCGCGCGGCAGCGACACGCATAAATACCATGAACACACCCCCCGCCCTACAGGATTGATGCAACCGCATGACGTTGATTTTCGCGACAACGCGAACGAGGCGTTAAAACAGATATTCTATAAGGGTGCGAAAAAGATCGGTCAGTACTAAGCGCGATCACCCGTGTATCTTACTGCGCCGCCATAATTCGTTTTGTTCATGTCGTTGAATGAAGTTGGAGAGATATTTGAATTCTGCCTCTGGGAATTTGATGAAAAACTATACCGCTCAATTAAAACGCGGATGCACTCACACCCGCGCATTCGTGCCAAGCATTCCTGCCTGTTAGGCGTCCTCCATTACCTTGGCAAAGGATGTGAAAAACCTTCCCGCCAGTTTTTTGGCGGTGCTTTGGATCAACCGACTGCCCAGTTGGGCAATCTTTCCACCGATTTGTGCCTTCGCCACATATTTCAAAATCGTGGTATCGCCATCGGCGGTCAGTGTGACGTCCGCCCCCCCTTTTGCATGGCCTGCAGTACCCCCATTTCCCTGACCAGAAAGTGAAAACGCATCAGGTGCACCCGATTTATCAAGGGTCACTTCCCCACCAAATCGCGCCTTAACAGGCCCAACTTTCAACACCACTTTCGCTTCAAGTTCAGTGTCAGAGTGTTGGATCAACTCTTCACACCCCGGGATACACTGCTTGAGCACCTTAGGATCATTGAGCGCGGCATACACCTGATCTTTAGGCGCATTAATGATGATTTCATCAGCCAATTCCATCGGCCAGTTCCTTTCTTAACAACAGGGAAATTTAATCTTTGCCAATTGATCTGCCTGTTCGGGCGTCAACTCATATTTTTTGTGAATGCTCACCAACCGTTTAAACAGCCATGTCTTGAAACACTGCATCATCTTACACCTCTGCTCGCGCGGCGCGGCGCTGTTTCACCAATTCGGCCAAGATGGACAGGGCGATTTCATCGGGGGTCACGGCATTGATGTTTAAACCTGCGGGCGCCTTGACGGATCGCACCGCTGCAGGATCTGCGCCCGCGTCCATTAGTTTTTGACTAAGGGCTGCAAATTTGCGCGAACTGCCCACAAAACTGATCAAAGATGGACCATTGGCAAGTGCGGCGTTCAAGGCCGCCATATCCCCTTGCCCTTGTGTTGCAATCACCACGTAGCGTTGACGGGATGTAGGCGCTAGCTCCATATCACCCTTAACCGCACGAATGGCAAATTGAAATTGCGCGGCCAATGAACACAGCGCTCTTGCAACGGGGGATGCGCCCATCACAACCAATTCGGGTAAGGGTAGCGAGGGTTCGATAAAGATATCAACAGTCCCTTTTGACGGGCACCCGTTCCGCGCATAGGTGACACCGCTGTGCTGTGTGCCTGCTTCTACGCCCAACTCTGCCAAAAATTCCTCTGGCGTCACCGAAACCAACTGTGGTTCGGCGGTGCGAAACGCGGTGAGTGCAGCGCGCTTTACGGCACCACGGGCGCATCCACCGCCCAACCAACCCTCTAGGATTGTACCGTCCTCGGCCAACAACGCCTTGGCCCCTGGCTTTGCCGCCGTTGATCCAACGGTGCGCACTATTGTGGCAAAGGCAAAGGGTTTTTCCGCGGCACGCAGGGCGTCAACCTTTTCTGTTAATTCAGGCGATAGGATCTCGGCAGGTGTCATAGGCGAGTAAGCTCCCCTTCTAATGCTGCCAAATCCGACAAAGTATTTGCTGATGTAAACAGATCTAGATGTGGCAAGGCCGCCTTCATTCCTGCGGTCACTGGCGCGAAATCACGCCATCCCTTTAACGGGTTCATCCATATGATGCGGCACCCACGTTTTCCCAGCTTCTGTAAGGCATCTGAAATCACATGCGGTTGATCGGTGTCGTATCCATCCGACATAATCACAACGACCGAACGACCATCCACAAATCGTTTGGCATATGTCGTGGCAAAGCGATCCAAGCAGGCCCCAATTTTTGAACCGCCCCCGAACCCATCGGCCATCAGCGACATGCGCCCAATCGCACGCATCGCATCCTTGTCCCGCAGGGTTTCGGTGATGCGCACCAATCGGGTGTGAAACAAATAGGCGTCCGCCTTTTGATCCGCGCGCATTAAACCAGCGATAAAGGCGAGAAAGACTTGGGCATAAACGCTCATCGAACCCGATACATCACAAAGGGTGACAATATTACGTGTGCGATCAGGGCGGCGTTTTTTTAACAATTGAAGGGGTTCGCCACCAGTCGCCAAACTGCGTCGCATGATTTTGCGAAAATGCAACCGATCGCCCTTGGTTGCGGCGATACGGCGGCGTGATCTGCAATCACGCAGTGCTTCGCCAAGTTTCCGCGCAACTCTTTCAGCCTCTGCAATCTCTTCTGATCGCACGAAATCGCGTAAATCCTTACGCGAGAGGTTTCGCACCTCTGTTGCGATTAGTTTTCCTTCTCCATCGCTTTCGGCCTCGCCATCCCCGCCATCGGGTGTCGTTGCATTGCCCGCGCTGCCGCCTGCTTCGCCTGAAGCATCCCGAGAGGAGTGGACATCATTGTTTCCCTTTGTTTGCAATTTAGGAACCGCCCGTGTGCGTACACGGCCCATATCCATCCAATAGGCATCAAATAGATCATCGTACTGATCAACATCCTCTTTGCAGCCTGTGCAAATTGGGCGCAATGCATTGCGGCATTCATCGGGAGAATAGGCGTTCATCGCGGTTAGTGCGTGAAGGGCAACTGAGGTTTCCGCTGCTCCCAATCGCAAACCATTGGCCCGCAGATGCGCCATGAACCCCGCGACACGGGCGGCTGGCCCTGCGTCTTGGGCCGCGAATTTTGTCACACGGCTCATGCGGCCTTTCCTGCGATGCGTTGGGTGACTTCGGTTGTGATTGCTGCCTGATCACTTTGGGTTTTCAACAGTGCGATCAAGGCCCGCTGCACCTGTTCTGGATCCTTGCTTAGATCCGCAATTCCCAATCCCGACAGGGCCGCGGCAAAATCCAACATTTCGGCAATACCGGGGACCTTTTCCAATTCTTCTTCCCGCAGATTTTGAACAAATCCAATGATCTGTTTTGCAAGATGTGCGTTCAAATCCGGATGGCGTGCATTTAGGATCGCCAATTCCATTTGCGGGTCAGGATAATTCACATAGCTATAAAGACAGCGACGGCGCAACGCATCGCTAAGGTCACGCGTCCCGTTACAGGTTAGGATTACGATAGGCGGATGCTGCGCCTTTACCGTTCCCAATTCAGGGATAGTGATTTGAAATTCCGACAGAATTTCCAAAAGATAAGCTTCAAATTCTTCATCTGCGCGATCGACTTCGTCGATCAACAGAATGGGCGCCTTGTCTTTGGTAATCGCAGCCAAAAGTGGGCGTTCCAGCAAATAGTCGCGCGAAAAAATACGCTCCTCTGCTGCCTGTCCCGTTGTGCCCTCTTCCGCCGAGGCGCGAATGGACAGCAGTTGTTTTTGATAGTTCCATTCATAGATCGCTTGTGCTGCATCAAGACCTTCGTAACATTGCAGGCGCACCAATTCTGTGTCGTGCATCTCTGCCAGCACACGCGCCACTTCGGTTTTGCCAACACCTGCGGCCCCCTCTAACAACAGGGGACGTCCAAGCGTCAGTGCCAAGTGTATAGAAACCGCAAGATCATCTGAAGCCATATAGCCAAGATCCGCCATTCCAGATTGTAGGTCGTGAAAAGTCAAGATTCGTTCCATGAATAAAGTGTCCGCCCCACGTAAACGCAAGGCGGAATGTTTTCTGGATTAATCGTGCAAACCAAGTTCGTTTGCCGTGCGCCAAATCCGCCAATGATCGTGCGGCATGTTGGTTTGACGCAGGCCAAAGGCACGGAATGCATCATGCACAGCGTTTGAGAAACACGGAACACCGCCCACATGGGGGCTTTCGCCGACACCCTTAGCACCGATTGGGTGGTGCGGTGATGGGGTTACGGTATGATCCGTTTCGTAATTTGGAACCTCCCACGCAGTTGGTAGGAAGAAGTCCATCAAGGTCCCTGTTTTCACGTTCCCCATATCATCATAGGCAATCTCTTGGCCCAAGGCGACGGCCAAGGCCTCGGTCAGACCACCGTGAATTTGGCCTTCGATGATCATTGGATTGATCCGTGTGCCGCAATCGTCCAGCGCATAGAATTGGCGAATGTCGGTCACACCCGTATCCACATCAATTTCCATGACACAGACATAGGCCCCAAATGGATAGGTCATATTGGGTGGATCATAATAGCTAACCGCTTCCAAACCTGGTTCCACACCCGGGATCGCCTGATTATAGGCGGCAAAGGCGATTTCCTTCATTGTTTTGAACTTTTCTGGTGCGCCCTTGACGACAAACCGATCTACGTCGAATTCGACATCATCATCATGCACTTCCAGCAGATAGGCGGCAATCATCTGTGCCTTTGCACGGATTTTGCGCCCTGCCATTGCGGTTGCAGCACCGGCAACAGGAGTTGAGCGTGACCCATATGTACCCAATCCATAGGGTGCCGTATCGGTGTCCCCCTCTTCAATGGTGATGCTGTCCGCAGGCAGACCAATTTCGGATGCCAAAATCTGCGCAAAGGTTGTTGCGTGTCCTTGGCCCTGTGAAATAGTGCCCAATCGCGCAATTGCCGAACCTGTTGGGTGGATGCGAATTTCACAGCTGTCAAACATCCCCAGACCCAGAATATCACAGTTTTTGACAGGTCCCGCGCCAACGATTTCGGTGAAATGCGTCAGACCGATGCCCAGCAGTTTACGTGTTTTTCCAGCTTTGAAATCTTCGATACGCTGTTTTTGTTCGGCACGCAGACCATCATAGTCAACGGCCTTCATCGCCTTGTCCCAAGCGGTGTGATAATCGCCCGAGTCATATTCCCAACCCAATGCGGCCTTATACGGGAACTGCTCCTTTTTGATGAAGTTGATTTTGCGCAATTCTGATGCGTCCATGTCCAATTCAATGGCCAAAACTTCGATCATGCGTTCGATGAAATAGACAGCCTCGGTCACACGGAACGAACAACGATAGCTTACGCCGCCCGGCGCCTTATTCGTGTAAACACCGTCCACTTCCAAAAACGCGGTCGGAATATCATAGGACCCCGTGCAAATGTTCATGAACCCTGCGGGGAACTTTGTTGGGTCGGCGCAGGCGTCAAATCCGCCGTGATCGGCCGTCACATGACAATGCAGCCCTGTGATTTTCCCGTCCTTGGTGGCGGAAATGCGCCCTTTCATCCAATAATCACGCGCAAACGCCGTGGTCATTAGATTGTCCATCCGGTCTTCGATCCACTTAACAGGCTTGCCGGTCACGATTGAGGCCACGACAGAGCAGACATAGCCAGGATAGGCCCCCACTTTGTTCCCAAAGCCGCCACCAATATCGGGTGAGATGACGCGAATGTTGTGTTCTTCGATACCAGAGATCAGCGAAACAACAGTTCGGATTGCGTGTGGCGCTTGGAATGTGCCCCAAAGCGTTAGTTTGCCATTCACCTTATCCATAGAGGCAACACAGCCACATGTCTCCAACGGACATGGGTGCGTGCGGTGATAATACATGGATTCTTCTGCGACGACCTCGGCGTTTGAAATCACCTGCTCGGTTGGGTCCTTGTCCCCGCATTCCCATGTGAAAATATGGTTATGATGTTTGCGTGGACCATGTGCGCCATCCGCGGGCGATCCATCTTCGCCCACCGTGTCAGGGCGCAGAACGACGTCGGATTGCAACGCCTCAAACGGGTCAACGATTACGGGCAGTTCTTCGTATTCGACCTCAACCGCCTCGATCCCGTCGGCTGCTGCATAACGATCCTCTGCGACGACAAAGGCGACTTCTTGGCCTTGAAATAACACCTTGCCGTCGGCCAAAACCATTTGCTTGTCTCCTGCCAGCGTTGGCATCCAGTGAAGCCCAAGGGGCGCCAAATCAGCCGCCGTTAGAACCGCCAGAACACCCGGAACTTCCATTGCGGCGGATGTATCAATGTTGGTAATTTTCGCGTGCGCATATGGGGAGCGCACGAAATCTCCGAATAGCATGCCATCCAATTTGATATCATCGACATAATTGCCTTTGCCTTGGGTAAAGCGCGCGTCTTCGACCCGCTTGCGCGAGCACCCCATCCCCTTCAGGCTTGCGACACGATCTTCGCGTGTTACTGCTTCGTCCTTCATTGTGCTGCCTCCTTCGCTGCGTTGATCTCAGCGGCTGCTGCTTTGATTGATTTCACGATGTTCTGATACCCTGTGCAGCGGCAGATATTGCCCGCCATCCCAAAACGGATTTCTTCCTCGGTTGGGTTAGGGATTTCCTCAAGAAGTTTTGTGGCACGTGTGATCATGCCAGGTGTACAATATCCACACTGAAGGCCGTGATGCTCTTTAAAGGCCTCTTGCAAGGGGTGCAGCGCGTCTGGACCGCCCAAACCTTCAATCGTTGTGATTTCTTTGCCCTCGGCTTGGGCTACGAACATTGTGCATGATTTGACGGATTTTCCGTCAATTGTGACTGTGCAGGCCCCACAATGGGATGTTTCGCACCCGATATGCGGCCCCGTGATATTCAACTTTTCGCGCAGAGTGTAGATCAGCAATTCACGTGACTCCGCTGTCACTTCTACGGTTTGGCCGTTTACGTTAAGTTTGTATTGGTTTTTCTGTGTCATTGTCCCCTCCTCACGCGCGTGCCCAAGCACGTTCAATCGCGCGGGCTAAAATCACGCCAGCGACATGGCGTTTGAATGCGACTGGACCGCGGTTATCTTCTACTGGATCGATGTCGTTTAACATCGCACTGACGGCTGCCTTAATGGCATCACCGTCTACAGATGTGCCTACCAATGCATCCCCTGCGGCCGCTGAATAAACAGGCGTGTCACTTAGGTTTGTCATCGCGATCGATGCGCTGGCACAGGTTCCGCCATCCTTAACAATCTGAACTGCAGCGGCGGCGGTGGCGTAATCACCGATCTTACGTTTTTGTTTTTCATAGGCGTGACCGCCTGCAGGCTTCGCGAATGACACAGCAGTCATCACTTCGTCATCTTCGCGCCCCGTCATATAGGCAGCTTCGTAAAATTCGCGTGCAGGAATTTTACGTTCGCCATTTGGCCCCACAACTGTGAACGTGGCATCCAAACACTGCATCAATCCTGGCATGTCATTGCCCGGATCACCATTGGCCACATTGCCACCCACTGTCCCCATATAGCGCACCTGCGGGTCCGCGATTTGCAGCGAAGCCTCGCGTAAGATCGGCGCGGCATCTGCAAGCGCGTCATGCAAAATGATGTCGGATTGGGTGACCATGGCGCCAATGGTGATTGTGTCGCCGACGGTAATACCCGCCAATCCACCTACATCCTGAAGGTCGATCAAATGCGGCACGTCTGCCATGCGCAGTTTCATCATTGGGATCAAACTGTGCCCGCCCGCCATCACGCGTGCGTCATCCCCATGTTCCTGTAGTATGGATAGGACACCCGCCATATCCTTGGGTCTGTGATATTCAAACGATGCTGGAATCACTGGCTTCCTCCCTTTCAGCAAATGTTCAGAGCTGAGGGAGAGTGAGACATTCTGGCACAGCAAAGGCACTGCAGAATGCATCAAAAGCTGGGATTTTTCACGAAATGCGCGTTAATTTGCACGAATTGCGCCGACCTGCGCCGCCATCAATTCTTGGACGTCTTTGACTTTTGATCGACTCACGGGAACAGGTGGCAAAAGATCTTGGGAAAACAAAATGCTGCCCTTGTCCTTGCCCCGTTCAAATCGCGCGATCTTGCTTGGGTTCACCAAATAGCTGCGGTGGACTTGTATAAATCCTGTGGGCAGCAATCGCGTTGCTGCCTGTGTAATGGGCCATGCGCAAAACAGCCGCCCCTCATCTGTGTAAACCTGCGTGTAATGTCCGTCCGCCCGCAGAAACGAAACATCCTGCGCCAAAACAAAAACACGCTTGCCATCGCTTTCACAGGGCAAGGCGATACGTTCTGTCATTGGCGCATCGTTCTCTTTCTCCTCCGTGACTGACGGCGGCGTTAAAAAGGTCGCGCTGACCCATAAGAAGGCACCAAGGATGACAAAACTGGTCAAGATGACACCAATCGCCATAATCTCATTATTGATTGTCGGTCCGAATTCCGTGATCTGGTCCACTGCAACAAAATTCGTGCCCCACATGGCAAAGAAGTGCACAGAAAATACTGCGCCACCAAAACCGATCGTTCCAATCACGATGTTTTTGTCATTGCGGTTGGTATAGGCGATGCGAAAGGCCATGATACACATGAACATCGCGGCAACGGATGCGATCAGTAAACCCGGCGCAGTATAGACCGCGCGACACAGTTGCAATCCAGCCATGCCAACATAATGCATCGCCAAAATTCCAATCCCCGTGATCCCCCCTGCCGCGATGATCGTCACAGGCGTACGGTTCGTGAAATGCAACAGCCCAAGCGCCACCGCGACAAGTAAAATAGCGATCAATGCAGACACCAATGTGATCGCAGCATCGTAATAAAACAGAATGGGCATTTGCAGGCCAAGCATTGCAACGAAATGCATTGACCAAATCCCACCCCCAAGCGCAAAGGACGCAAGCGCCACCGCGATTTTACGTTGTGAAAATGACTTGGACGACAGATCCTTGGTCAGGCTAAGCCCCGTGAAACCTGCAACCAAGGAGACGAGCAATGACAGGAATACCAATAACCCGTTGTGCCCATACTCGATCATAGCATCCGTCCGATAGTTTTATGTCTGGGCATATTAGTATCGCTTATGCGATTGACAAGTAAAGTTTCCTAGACACTCTGTCTTATTTTAATTGCACAGTGTTACGTATTGACCGCGGAACGCGCAGTTCTACCTCTCCGCTATAAAAGGAGAACGCATATGTCAGATGAATTCGAAGATCCCTTTGATGGGTGGGGCAAACTCGCCGAACGGTTTTGCATTACATTCTTTATGTTATTACCAAGCATATTGTTCATGCGCGTGGTGTTAGAGTGGTTTTAGCACCCTAAACGTAGGTTTGTGATCCATTCCCAAGCTAATACCGTAAACATCTTCGAACGACGCCAAAGAAGAGGAATGCTTCATAGGAACCATGAGAGACTTTTGGGCGCGTGAACGGCTGCTTCGCCACATTGGGGAACGTCACGACACAGATGACGTCAGCAGAATAGTCGAAATTGCAAAAACCGCAGGATATTTGGACCAGAGCGGCCAATTAACGGAACTGGGCAAACACCTTGCGCGTGAAAAATTTGAACGCGATGAAAAGAGCCGCGTTGCGGATGCGGATCATGGCACAGGAACGTTTATCCTGCAGGTGCAACGGCACAGCGGCACGGCCTGAAAGTGATCCGATTGCGGGTCACCTGCGTATTGATAGTAAACGACGCTACATCATGGAGGCTTCTATGGGAACCATGACAGATTTTTGGGCGCGTGAATGGTTGTTAGAGGATATTGCCCTGCGCCATGCAATCAACGATTTGGACACTGCCATTCAAATAGGCCAACAAGCGGGCCTTTTGACCAATGATGCCTATTTGACCGATGTTGGCCGCCGCTATGTCAAAGACAATCGTGCCAACGAAGTTGTCGTTGCGCTGGAACATTAGGCCACAGTCCGTAAAAACTTCTGACCTGCATGAGGCATGCCGCTGGTGCATAGCGGCAATTCCAAATCTATAGATGTCATTTGTGCCATTCCCCATTACGTAACCCACGTAAACAAAAGGAATGACATTATGAAAAAGCTATGGAACGCATTCGTAAACTGGATGGTCGCATCAGGCGAAAAGTCAGCCGCAAGTTTTAACAAATCTCACGCAATCCACATTTAATCGGGTCGGGTTTATCATGTTCAATGCACTCTCCCAACTTTTTGCTGTGGTGCGCACATCGATCAGCGCACATAACGCACTGCATCATATGAACTATTCACAGGTTCAGGATATAGACGCGCTCAAAGCTGCGTTTCTTGCGGATTTGACAACGCAAATTGACGCCACAGACGCCACGTCACAGACGCCTGTGAACGCCACATTGGTCGGCGCATAATCGCAAATTCAAGGGTCGCGCCAAAGTAACCCCTTAACTTGGCGCGGCAAATGATGACATTAATAAACTGATACTCATCATTGTTAACATTGCCAAAATTATATTTCGAAACGCCCTTTCCGACAGGCGTTCGCGGATGGCGGTTCCGAATTTCACACCGATGAACACGCACACAACGCCCAAGGTTGAAATCACAACATCCACACCCGTGAACAACCCAAGATGCCCCAATCCCGCCATCATGATAAAACTGGACATTGTAAAGGAACAATTGGCCGCCTGAATGAATGCGCTGCGCCCAAGGTGAAGCGACATCAAAAATGGAACCGCGGGCATTACCTGTGATCCCGTCAGCCCGTTTAAAAATCCCGTGCAGATACCAGAAACGGGCGCAATTCGCCCCTCTAATCCATCACGCAGGCGAAGGTCGGGTTTCAGAAATGAAAACCCACACCACATCAATAAGACAAGGCCAAACACAACCTTGGCCCGATCCCCATCAATCCCCGACAGGACCCATAATCCCAGGATCAACCCTGGAATGGTTGCCAGCAGCATTGGCCAAAACCGCAGGATTGTTGGTTTAAACTGTCCCACTTGACGCATGACGACAAGATTGGAACATATCGATGGGATCAAAACCAATGACAGAGCGTCCTTTAACCCAATCGCAAAGACCAAAATGGGCAGGCATGTTGTTGAAAACCCCAAACCCGTGACGCCCTTGGCCGTGGCGGCAAAAAGGTAGGCTGCAAAAATCGTAATGATTTCGACCGTGGTTAAATCAAACGAGGTGGTCAGCAAGGTATTTTAACGCACTTTGCGTACCACCGGATTGATGCGGCACACCTGCCCGTATCATGCCCATTTCCACCCCGCTTAGCGTTCCCATTAACATCAAATCGTTGAAATCGCCCAAATGGCCGATGCGGAAAATTTTATCAGCAACCTTGTTCAATCCCGTTCCAAGGGACATATCAAACCCATCCAATATTTCAGCGCGCAGCGCATCGCCCCCCTGCCCATTTGGCATCAAAACGGCCGTCAAACTGTTTGATCGTTCGTCTGGGTTTACTGCCAAAATCTCTAACCCCCATGCCTCAACAGCTGCGCGGGTCGCGGATGCGTGCCGCACGTGACGTGCAAACACCTGCTCCAATCCTTCTTCTGCCAACATATCCAAGGCCTCTCGCAGACCATAAAGAAGGGTTGTGGCAGGCGTATAAGGGAAATAACCCGCATCATTCGGTGTCATCATATCGCGCCAATCCCAGTATGAACGGCGATCCCCACCCGCCTGACATGCGGCCCATGCTTTTTCTGAAATTGCATTGAAGGATAAACCAGGGGGCAGCATCAAACCCTTTTGCGATCCCGCAACGACAATATCAACGCCCCATGTGTCTGTTTTAAAATCAATAGAGCCAAGGGATGAAATCGTATCCACCATCAAAAGCGCGGGATGCGACGCGCCATCAATTGCGCCGCGCACGGCACCGATATCGGATGTAATGCCTGTTGCCGTGTCGTTATGAACAACGCAGACCGCCTTAATTTGATGATCCGTGTCTTGGGCCAGTGCATCGGCAATTAAATTTGCATCAACACCGCGTCGCCAATCCCCCGCGATAAAGATTGGATCATATCCCAGTTTGGTCGCCATGTTTTTCCACAATGTCGAAAACTGACCCGTTTCATACATCAACACCTGATCACCAGGTTCAAGGACATTGACCAAGGCGGCTTCCCACGCGCCAGTGCCAGAGGCGGGATAGATAACAACGCGGCCTTCTGTTTGAAAAACGGGTTTCAAATCACGCAGTAACCCTAGTCCCAATTCCGCGAACACTGGACCACGATGGTCAATGACCGACCGATGCATCGCACGCAGGATGCGTTCGGGTGTATTGGTGGGTCCGGGGATTTGAAGAAAGTGACGTCCTGATCTCACACTGTTAACCGAAAAAAGTTGCACTACACCTTTACAAAGGTGAATGTGATGACAGGAAAGGTCAAGTGAAATGGCAGACTATGATCGTTTGAAAAAACAAATCGAAGGCGACATTCTGAAATCCTCTTTTGATCGCGGTCGTTATGCGACGGATGCCTCGATCTATCAAATCATGCCACATGCGGTTATGGTCCCCAAAACATGGCAGGATGTGGAAGCCGCGTTGGATTTTGCCAAGGCTGAGGGCATTTCACTTTTGCCGCGCGGTGGGGGCACATCGCAATCAGGGCAAACGGTAAATGATGCCTTGGTCATTGATTTCACCAAACATTTGAACAGCATTCTGGACTATGATGCGGATGCAGGAACAGCCACGGTGCAGCCTGGGTTGGTTTTAGACAATCTAAATCGCCATTTAAAATCAGATGGATGGTGGTATCCTGTTGATGTGTCAACGGCATCCCGCGCGACACTCGGGGGAATGGCGGCGAACAATTCCTGTGGATCACGTTCAATCCGATATGGCAAGATGCAGGACAATGTGCGCGCCCTGACCGCGATGACCGTGGATGGCACGACACGGCGGTTTGAATATGCGGACACAACGCAAGCATTGGATGCGGATATGCATGCACTTGCCCTGAAAGAACAGAATGAAATCACCACCCGCTTCCCTAAGGTACAGCGACGTGTGGGGGGATATAACATTGATGCCCTCTTGGGCGATGCGCCCCACATTGGCCACCTGCTGGTCGGATCCGAAGGGACACTGGCCCTTACAAAAAGCATTGATTTGAAACTGTCCCCAGTGCTCGGTACAAAAACATTGGGCGTGTGTCATTTCCCCACATTCTACGCCGCAATGGACGCCGCCCAACATATCGTAAAATTGGGACCTGTTGCCGTTGAACTGGTCGATCACAACATGATCCAATTGGGGCGCGACATCCCGCAGTTTCGACCCGTGGTTGAAAGTTTCGTCCAAGGAAATCCTGCCGCCCTTCTCTTGGTCGAATTTGCCGAAACGCCAGAGGAAAACGGAAAGCGCCTGAATGAGCTGGTCGAGTTGATGGGCGATTTGGGCTTTTCATGGAGTGACACAAACAAAGCCACGGGCGGAGTATTTAAGGTTGAGGACCCCGCATTCCAAGCACGCATTTGGGGCGTGCGCACACAAGGCCTCAACATCATGATGTCCATGCGCAGTGAAGGAAAGCCTGTGTCCTTTGTCGAGGATTGCGCCGTTCCGTTGGAACATCTGGCCGATTTCACCAGTCAGTTGACAGATGTCTTTCACAAACACGGAACGGACGGAACGTGGTATGCCCATGCCTCTGTTGGATTGTTGCATGTGCGGCCCGTTTTGAACCTGAGGCAAGATTTGGGATTACGTCAAATGCGGGCCATCGCGGAAGAGGCCTTTGATCTTGTCGCGAAGTTCAAAGGGTCGCATTCAGGTGAACATGGGGACGGGATCGTGCGTTCGGAATTTCACGAACGGATGTATGGGTCCAAAATGATCCGCATTTTTGAAACGGTCAAAGATCGCTTTGATCCTGATGCGGTGTTGAACCCCGGCAAAATCACGCGATCGCCCAAAATGGACGAGCGGGCCGTTACCCGTTGGCCTGAAAATTACGCGCCCCAATCACCAGATACTGTATTTGATTGGACTGCATGGCCGGGTGGTTTGGCCGGTGCCGTAGAAATGTGTAACAACAATGGGGCCTGCCGCAAAAGCGTTGGCGGTGTGATGTGCCCGTCCTTCCGCGTCACAGGCGCCGAAAAGGATTTGACGCGGGGACGCGCGAATGTTTTGCGTTTGGCCTTAACAGGCCAGTTGGGGGAGGATGCCTTTGCATCTGATGACATGGCCGATGCCATGGCACTCTGTGTGGGGTGCAAGGCGTGTAAATCCGAATGCCCAATGTCCATTGACATGGCCAAAATGAAGACCGAGGTTCAAAGCGCACGCGCCGCAAAACATGGTGTGGCGATGCGCGAAAAACTGATCGCGGCCCTACCCCGCATGGCGCCGATTGCCTCTGCCTTTTTGCCTGTTTCAAACCTTGCACTGAAATTTGGCCGTCTGTTTGGGTTTGATAAAACCCGCCGCCTGCCTAACTTTCAAAAACCCTATTCGGGGCCTGAAACGGGGGATGTGTTGTTATTCGCGGATACATTCAACCGCCATTTTGATCCAGAAACATTGCATGCTGCGGAACGGGTCATTGCGGCCACGGGAAAAACCGTTGGTGTTATGTCGGTCTCTGGTCGCCCCCTATGTTGTGGGCGTACATACCTCAGCACAGGTCAGACAGATCGCGCAAAACAGGAATTACAGCGCACCACTGATGCCTTTCGTGCGGCGCAGGATGCGGGAAAAACAATCGTGGGGTTGGAGCCATCCTGCACGCTGATGTTCCGTGATGAGGCGGTGAACCTGATCCCAGAGTGGAGCGAGGAACATGGCGCACAAATCCTGACATTTGCCGAATATATCATCCAAAATCCACCCGCAGGATTGGATATGTCTGGGCTGGATGTCTTGGTGCATGGGCACTGTCATCAAAAAGCGTTGGGTGTCGCCCAACACACTGTTGATGCGGTGAAAAATGTGCTGGGCGCCAATGCACAGATGATCGACAGCTCCTGTTGCGGCATGGCAGGTTCGTTTGGGTATCAATCGGAAACGGCAGAGGTCTCACGCGAGATGGCCGAATTGTCCCTGGCCCCAACAGTACGCGCGGCGCCCAAGGATACAGTTATTTTAGCAGATGGATTTTCCTGTCGCTGTCAGATCAAGGATGTGACAGAGCGTAAGGCGATGAACCTTGCTATTCTTATGGATAAGGCACTTAAGGATCATGTCACAAATCATTAATTTAATATCTAATTTCGACCCAATACAAACACTAATCCTAATCGGGATATTTTTGTTTGCAGCCATTGTAAAAGGGTTTCTGGGCATTGGTTTGCCTGCCGCCTCGATGGCGTTCCTAACGCTTGTAATGCCCCCAACAGAGGCGATACCGCTGTTGTGGTTGTCGATCTTGGCAACCAACGCGCTGCAATTTGCCCATGCCCCAAATAAATTAGACATCGCACGGGAATATTGGCTTTTTGCTTTGGCAATCATGGTGTCGATTTTCGTCACATCGATGTACATCACATCCTATCCCACTGCCTTGCTGACTGTCGCGATTGGCATTGCAATGGTGCTGTTTTCATTAAACCTATTGTTTGGGATAAAACTGAACATCGGCCCAGGGCACGGATGGCATTTGGGTTTTGGCGTGCTATCCGGTGTTCTGGGCGGGATAAGTTCGATCTGGTCCCCCACTGTTGCCATGTATTTGGTTGCCCGCGATGTCAGAAAAGAACGCTTTATCGGGGCCACAGGGTTCCTGTTTTTGGCAGGAGTTTTGCCACTGGGGGCGGGTCAATTGGTGGCAGGTATCCTAACTGGCCCCGCATTGATCAAATCCAGCCTTGCGTTGATCGTCGTGCTTATCGGATTTCGCATTGGTGAAATGCTGCGCCACCGCGTTAGCCAAGAGTTATTTCGCAAGGCAGTTTTGGTTGCGTTTTTTTTCATGGGCCTGCGCCTGATCATCAACGGCCTGACTTAACTAGGCTCCATAGAGCATTTCGTTCAAATAAAGGCGTTGGATTTTTCCTGACGGCCCTTTGGGCAATTCAGGCAAAATATGCACCTTTTCAGGTGATTTAAATGCACCCACTTTGGCCTCACACAACGCGCGCAATTCATTGGCAGTGGCATTTGATGTCTCACTTAGCCGCACTGCCGCTTCAACCCTTTCCCCGTATTGCGGACAGGGTCGCGCGAATGCCGCGGCCTCAACCACATCGGGGTGTTCGTACAAAACTTCGTCAATTTCACGCGGCGCGATGTTTTCACCGCCCTTGATGATCAATTCCTTTAAGCGACCCGTGACAAAGACATATCCATCCGCGTCCATGCGCCCCAAATCCCCTGTGCGCAGCCAATCGCCATGGAATGTCGCCGCCGTGGCATCAGGATTGCGCAGGTATTCTTTCATCACATTGGGGCCTTGGATTTGAATTTCACCCTCAATACCGTGGGCGCATTCATGACCATCCCCATCAGCGATCCGCGCCTGATTGCTGATCGCCTTGCCCGCTGATCCGATCTTATGAAGGCTAGGATCCAGTGGATTGACCAAACATTGTGCCGCGGTTTCCGTCAGGCCCAAAGATTCCACAATGGCCAAACCAAAGCGATCCTGAAACGCGCGCTGCGTTTCCACCGCCAGCGCGGATGAGGCAGATCGCGCAAAACGCAGGCGTGATTTCAGTTCTGCATTTGGTTCCGCTGCGCCGTGCAATAGATGGCTGATGATCGTGGGAACCACGGAGAACCACGTGATCCCACCATCTGCCGCCTGCTGCCAAAATTTGCTAGCCGAAAATCGCGACACCATGGCTAATGATCCGCCTGATACCAAACTGCCCATAACAGAGACGCATAGACCATTGATGTGATAGAATGGCAAAACACCCATTCCGCGATCGTTTTCCGATAACTCATGCGCCACGCTGACGGTCCAACCGCCAGCCAACAGGCTGGATTGCGTATGCACAACACCCTTGGGCCGCCCCGTGGTGCCAGAGGTATACATGAGCAATGCATCATCGCCTGATGAAACAGAATGCAGCTCTGCTTGCTGCATCGCAGACTTATACAGGTTCAGGCGTTCAGGTTTCACCTGATCAAACACACCCAGTTGCGTTTCATGAACAAAAGCCACCCGCGCCTCAGAATGATCCATGGCATAGCCAAGCGCATCTGGACCCGCGGCCAAGTTCAACATCGTCACGCGAAATCCACCATATAGCGCAGAAAACAGCGCCTTTACCCCGTCATAGCCGTTGGGATGCATCACCGCGATGCTTTCGCCCTTGGCGATGCCCTGCGCCGTCAGGTCACCCGCAACAATTGCGCAGTGGTCGCGCAGTTCGGGCCATGTTAGGGTTTCGCCCGTTTCTGGAAAAACAAAGGCCGTGCCACCGCGATCAGCCCGCGCATCAATCCAATCCCGCAGCGTTCCTTGTGGCGGTGTCGTTGCATCAAATCTCATTTCCCAGCAAGGCTCCAATACCCGTCAAAAATGTCTTCTACTTTGGGTTCGCGCGATGGAATTTCACGAATGATTTTCGTGGATTGTAGGAAATGGCGGTAATTCACATTTTCATTCACTGAATTGCCTCCCCATGTGCCACAGCCCATCGACAGAGAAAACGGCATGCCATTTGTAAACGATCCACCTGTGGCAAAAGTATGCGCCTGATTAACAATGATCCGACTGGTTGGAATTGCCGTTGCCAGCGCATGCGCACGCGCATCTAATGCCGAATGCAACCCCACCGAATGCCCCGCGCCCTGATACATCTGAATGCTGCGTGCAACATCCACAGCCGCGTCGAAATCAGAGGCACGATAAAGCGCCAAAACACGGCTCAGCTTTTCACCAGAGAGGGGATAATCAGGGCCAATACCCGATGTCGGCACGACCAAGAATTCGGTGCCCACAGCCACATCCACATCTAGGGCTGCGATCATTTTATCCGCATCTTGCGCAATAACCGAACGGTTCAAATGTCCATCGGGCCACAGTTTGGAAATCAACGCCGCCTCATCCGCGTAAAACGCGCCCCCTGCCCGCGCGAGTGCGGCGATAAAATCATTATAAACCGCATCCACCACGACAGCGGAATTTTCCGAGCTACACGATGTGGCATTGTCAAAGCATTTCGAGGCGCGAATTTTTTCTGCAGCTGCTTCCAAATCTGCAGTTTCATCCACAATTACCGTAACGTTTCCTGCTCCCACAGCAACCGCGGGGGTGCCCGTGGTTTGTGCGCGATGAACGTTATTTTGGCTGCCTGTGCAGACGATGATGTCACATTGATCCATCAACGTTTGCGTCTTGTCCTTGGACCCTGGTGCAGGGATCATTTGCACCAGTGCGGGATCTTCGCCAATTTTGGCGAATTCGGCATGGATGTACTCCAACAGCAATTCACAACAGGCAACGCCCTTGGGCGATGGAGCTACAACAATCGAATTGCCACATTTCAACGCGTTTATGATGTTGTTCGCTGGTGTCGCCGCAGGGTTTGTTGAAGGCACGATTGCACCCACTACCCCCTTGGGGCGGGCGATTTCCGTGATCCCCGTTTTAGGATCATCTGACATCACACCATAGGTTACTGCATGTTGGATATCCTGCATCAGACCCAATGTTTTGCGGTGGTTTTTGATGATCTTATCAGGAACGTTGCCCAAACCTGTTGTTTCCACCGCCAATTCTGCCAATCGCTGATTGCGAGCAGGCTCCATAATCGCCCACGCGGCGGCTTGGGCTGCGCGATCATACCGCTTTTGCGATCCATTTTTTTCGTACTCTGCCTGCGCGCTGCGTGCACGCGCGACGATTTCTTGAACGCCAGTATCTGTCATTCCATAAACTCCGTTTTGGGTTGCCCCAGCCTTATGCACTTGTCTTGGTTGAGGTAAACGCGCGGTACATGTTTGATGCAAGTGTAATCACACCTGCCGCGATCAAAATTGCGCATATTGGGCGTGAAAAATATGTGCCCAAATCATAATGCACCATCTGCATACCTTGGGCGAAATTTTGTTCGCCAATTTTGCCAAGGATCAAACCCAAAACAATCGCAGGGATCGAAAACCCTGAGCGGCGCAGCAGATACCCAATGATCCCCGCCAAGAACATCACCATCACATCCAAAACCAACCCGCGACCAATATAGGCGCCCGTCGTGGCCAACATCAAAATCAGTGGGGCCAAGAATTGGAATGGGATTTTCAACAGGTTCAAAATGGTTTTCGTTTCCAAAACACCAATGATCAGGATCGACAAATTCGCATAGAACATCGCCGCGAACACAATCCAAATCAGATCGGGCGATAGCATGAACACCAAGGGACCAGGTTGCAGATCGTGCATTTGGAACACGGCGACCATCATCGCGGTCAATGCGCCCCCTGGCAGACCCAATGCCAACAATGGGATCATCGCCGCACCCGTTGCCGCATTATTTGCGGTTTCAGCAGAAATAACACCCTCAAGCTTGCCCTTGCCGAATTCTTCGCGGTTTTTGGACCACCGCACAGCTTCACCATAACTCATGAATGCGGCCAATGTAGCACCGATCCCCGGCAGGATGCCGCAGAAAAATCCAACCAAGATGGAACGCAGAACGGCGATTTTATGCATCCATAATTCGATAAATGATGGGAACGTCATGCTGACCTTCGGGGCCTGATATTTCCCACTGGCTTTCTTTTCCGCCTGAACAAAGATTTCAGAAACGGCAAAGAACCCCAAAATCGCTGGGATAAACGCGATGCCCGCGGCCAAGTCTGTCATGCCGAAATTGTAACGGTTGATGCCGCCCACAGGATCTTGGCCAATCGTTGCGATCAACAAACCGATCAGGACCGATATCCACCCTTTCCAAATGGTGCGCGCCCCCACAGAGGAGGCAACCACAAGACCAAAGAAGACAAGCGCAAAGATTTCGGGGGGGCCAATATTGCGGATCGCCCAATTCGCCAATGGTTCGGTTGCGGCCATCATGACAAGGGCCGATGCAATCCCGCCGATCGCCGAACATAAAACGGCAGCGCCAACGGCCTTGCCCGATTGACCCTTTTGCGTCATAGGATAGCCGTCAAATGCCGTGGGTGCGTTTTCGGCGGACCCTGGGATGTTGAACAAAATGGCGGTAATCGCACCGCCATAGGTGCCAGTACAGTAGATGACCGCGAATAACATCACACCCTGCGCAGGTTCCAAACCCGCGGTAAAGGGCAACAAAATTGCGGCGAGTGTCAGCATGCTGACCCCGGGGATTGCCCCGAACAACATGCCACCTATGACACCAAAGACAAAGATACCTATCGTAAAGGGATCACCAAAAAGAGCTGCGGAACCCGCTAAGAAATTCTCGATCATCTTGCGTTAAATCCCTTGTAGTTTGGCATTTAGTTTCAGCACCCAAGCACTAAAATCATAGAAGGGTGATACATTCCCTTGGGGCAATGGGGCGTTCAAAATTATTAGGAACAATCCGATGAACACGCAGTAAATGGACAGCGTCATGATCAAGATCGCCTTCCATCTGCGTTCGCCAAACAACCAAATGATTGAGGCAATAAAAAACGGTGCGCTGAAATATATCCCGACAGGTTTCAGCAGATAAGCAAAAACGAAAGGTGTCAGCAGAACCGCAACCATGCGGCGCACGGTTCCAGCCTCACTAAAATCGGCTTTATCGTCTGTTTGCCCCAATGTCGCCTGTGTCGCGTTCCCGTGGCGATAATGGAACCAAAGGTTGCCAAGCGTCGCCAAGAGCAACAAGAAAATCACAACCCGCGGCCATGCAGTGGCGCCAAAGATATAGATTTCGATAGGTTGGTTAAATTCAAACGAAAAGGCGTAAAAAATGCCGACGATCAAGAAAAAGATCGCGGCCTCGATCAGATTACTGAGTGTTAGTCGTCCCACAGTATATTCCCATGCTCGCAACCGAAAACATGGCGCCAAAGGGCGCCATGTTATCTTGATTATAGTTTTTTTATTTCACGTCTAGGCCCATGGCCTTGTAGACTTCGCGATATTGGTCGATTGAACGGGCAATCAAATCTTTGGCACCATCCGTATCACGATAGCTGTCGATCACTGTCATGAATTTTGAGTCGTTAAATGCCTGATAGCTGTCTTCACAATATCCGCGCTGGAAGGCCCATTTTAGCCATTCAACACGATCCGCGGGTGCATCTGCATGCACATAAAATCCACGGAAACGAAGCAGTGGATCAAAATCCATTCCCATTTCACGGTGTGTTGGGGTATCTGCAAACGCGCCTGGACGTTCATCAAAGATAGTCAGGATCGGCTTGAACTGATCCGCATCCAAGAAGTTGCGCACATCACCTGGTTGTTCAAACAGGGCGTCCACCTGTCCACCCAACAACGCGCCGTAACGTGGGGCGCCCTTATCGAATGAAATCTGCTGGATCTGCATACCACTTGCATCTGTGATAAAGCCCATCGTGACGCGTTCCATTGATCCCTCTTTCGAGACGTTCGCAATGGTTGCTTTACCGTCTTGCGCCTTGACCCATTCTACAAAGGATGGCCAGTCGCTAAAGCGTGTTTCATTTGTGCGGATATAGACCTGACTGAATGTCACCTGGCTTACCACCAGCGGAATCAAATCCTCAGCTGGGTTTGGAAGCGATGAATCCAGTGCATGCGCAGAGGATGCATCATCAATATGTTCCAAAACGTTATATCCGTCTGCGGGTGCCGCCATATAGGCCGTCATACCAACGGTCCCAGACCCACCCGGTTTGTGATCGCGATTGATTGGAATGCCAGTCAGTTCCGTCACCGCTTCAGCCATCGCAGCAGCAACCTGCCCCGATCCACCTGCAGGACCATATGGTACGATCATCGTCAAAGCACGCTCTGGAAACCCGCCGGGTTTATCAAAGGATGCTTCACCACGTTTACATTCAAATGCAAACGCCGAACCACCAGCCATTACCGCAGCACACAGTGCCGCTGTTCCAATTATTTTCTTCATTTTTTACCTCCCGTATGGGTGCTGTAACGTAAAGCGCAGCACCCAAAATTTACGCACAGGATCATGTAGTTTGCATCGCAGAATGCATCGACGACAGGCACTTTCATAGCCACTGCACATACTTCAGATTAGCCTGTAATCACGTTCTGTCTACATTTTTTGTTTCACTTTGATTGTAACCCCGCACCGAGGGAGACTGGAACACGGGCCATTAGTCAGAGGGTGGTGTGCCCGCAATCGCCTCGGTCAATGCCTCTGATGCGTGCATCACAGCGACACTGATTTCGGGCAAATTTTCAGTTCCAACGCGGCTTATCGGCCCAGAGACCGAGATGCCTGCAATCACCTCTCGATTGAAATCAAACACAGGTGCTGCGATGCACCGCATTCCCAAATTCCGTTCTTCATTATCAATGCTATAGCCGCGATTTTTGATGTCGTCCAAATCATGATTTAGGGCATCGGCGTCTGTAATTGTGAATTTTGTATAACTCTCCAGTGACATTGTTTTTATAATGCGGTGCCTACGATCGGCATCCATATGTGCCAAGAGCGCCTTCCCAATCCCCGAGGAATGCATATCGGACAGCGTACCAGGCGGGAAAAAGGCACGAATGCTTGCATGGGTTTCAACCTGATTTAGAAATAAAACCTTTCCTTCTTTTTCAACCCCAAGGTTTGCTGTTTCACCTGTGCTCTCCATCAATTTTCGCATGATGGGTCTCGCGCGTTCCACCAAACTGGTGCGGCGCAGGAATCGTGAACCAATGACAAAGGCCTGCGGACCGATGTGCCACACCTGATCTTCTGGGTCGAACTCCACCAACCCCTGCCCCTGTAACGTGATCAGGATACGATACACCGTGGCAGGGGATTGCTCTGTCTCTTCCGCCAATTCGGTTAAGGGTTTGCTTTCCCCCAGACTTAGGTGCTTGAACACATAAAGCGCACGATCCAGTGATTTAATCGTATTTTGTTCTGTTTTGTCGTGCCAATCACGCGGACGCCCCCGTGATCTGCGGGAATTTTGTGTGTCAGCCATGGTTCACCCCGATAACGCAAAATTGTTATGAAAATATATTTCATATTATGAAAAAATCTAATCGATTGTAAATAATGTATTTTTCCGATCATCGAAACATCAACTTATCAAATTTAAAAATGTTTCATTCGAAAATGACACTGCTTATCCTTGGGCAACAATGTGACAAAGGTAGTAAGATGAGTTTTCAAAATCCTGTATTCATTCCCGGTCCAACCAATATTCCCGAGCATTTGCGCAAAGCATGCGATATGCCTACGCTGGACCATCGCTCTCCACTTTTTGGACAAATCTTGCACCCTGCCCGCAAAAGTGTCCGCAAAATTTTGAAAAGCGGCTCGGCGCACGTCTTTATCTTTCCCGCGTCTGGAACAGGCGGGTGGGAAACAGCCCTGACCAACACATTGTCGCCGGGTGATACCGTTTTGGCCGCCCGCAACGGAATGTTTAGCCATCGTTGGATCGATATGTGTGGGCGTCACAGTTTGAACGTCAAGGTTGTTGAAACACCATGGGGTGAAGGCATTTCGGCGCAAAAATACGCAGAAATACTGCAGCAAGACAAAACGCATTCTATTAAGGCCGTGTTGGTCACGCACAACGAAACAGCCACAGGCGTAACCAGTGATATCGCCGCAATCCGTCACGCAATGGATGCAGTTGAACACCCTGCCCTGCTGTTTGTTGATGGTGTGTCATCCATCGCATCCATCGACTTTCGATTTGATGAATGGGGTGTCGATGTTGCTGTGACTGGTTCGCAGAAAGGGTTCATGCTCCCCGCGGGTCTGGCCATTGTTGGATTTAGCGATAAGGCGATGGATGCCACCAAAACCGCCACATTGCCCAGAACATTTTTCGATGTGCACGACATGGCCAAGGGATATGCAAACAACGCCTATCCCTATACCCCTGCCGTGGGTTTAATGAACGGTTTGAACCAAGCCTGTGATATGCTGTTAGCCGAAGGGTTGGACAATGTATTTGCCCGCCACCACCGTATCGCACAGGGTGTGCGGAACGCGGTTGGGGCATGGGGGATGGATCTATGCGCACGTGATCCAAGCGTTTATTCCGACACGGTCAGCGCCATCAAAACACCCTCAAATTTCAATGCGACCGACATTGTCACACTGGCTGCGGAAAAATATGGTGTGGCCTTCGGTGTAGGTCTGGGTGACGTGGCAGGCAAAGTGTTCCGCATCGGCCATTTGGGCAGCCTGACAGATGTCATGGCCCTATCGGGGATCGCCACTGCCGAAATGTGTATGAAAGACTTGGGATTGCCAATTGAATTGGGATCAGGCGTTGCCGCCGCCCAACAATATTATCGCAACCATTCGATGATCGAACAAAAGGTGGCTGCAGAATGAAGGATATCGTTGATAACATCCCAACCTATCAGGATATGTTAGAGGCCCATGAGCGGATCAAACCGATCATTCGGCGCACACCCGTGCGCACCTCGGATTATCTGAATGAACTGACGGGCGCCTCGCTTTTCTTCAAATGCGAAAATTTTCAGGAACCTGGCGCTTTTAAGGTGCGTGGCGCAACAAATGCTGTTTTCGGCCTGAACGAGGATCAGGCTCGCCTTGGCGTTGCGACGCATTCATCGGGCAATCATGCCTCGTGCCTGTCATATGCGGCGATGCGTCGTGGCATCCCGTGCAATGTTGTGATGCCCCATACCGCACCACAAGCCAAAAAGGATACCGTGCGCCGCTACAACGGTATCATTACAGAATGCGAACCCTCTACCACATCGCGTGAGGCAACATTCGCCGAAGTTCAGGCCAAAACAGGTGGGGATTTTGTGCATCCCTACAACGACCCGCGTGTGATCGCGGGCCAAGGCACCTGTTCAAAGGAATTCATGGAACAAACCGATGGCATGGATATGGTGATCGCCCCGATCGGCGGGGGCGGAATGGTGTCGGGCACCTGCCTGACGCTGTCAACACTGGCCCCTGAAACGCAAATCATCGCCGCAGAACCCGAGCAGGCCGATGACGCCTATCGCAGTTTTAAGGCAGGATACATCATAGCGGATGATGCGCCCAAAACGATTGCCGATGGGTTACTGGTGCCGCTGAAAGAGCGGACATGGCATTTTGTATCCAATCATGTCAGCGATATATTCACGGCAACGGACGCGGAAATCATTGATGCGATGAAACTGACATGGAAACATCTGCGGATCGTGATGGAACCCTCTTCTGCTGTACCACTCGCCGTAGTTTTGAAAAACCCCGATGCGTTTCGCGGAAAACGGGTTGGGATCATTATTACAGGGGGCAATGTTGATCTGGACAAGCTGCCCTGGATTGCCGCAGCAGAACATAACACTTCTAAGACCAAAGGATTTCACCGATGAAAGACCTAAACACATTTGATGATTATGAGGTGGGCTATAACATCCCTGCCAAACCTGGAATGTCAGAGGATGACATTCAAACCCCCTGTTTGGTGCTGGATTTAGATGCACTAGAACGCAATATTAAAAAGATGGGCGATTATGCTGCCGCAAACGGAATGCGCCACCGCGTGCATGGGAAAATGCACAAATCTGTTGATGTCGCCAAATTGCAAGAAACGCTTGGTGGGGCTTGTGGTGTCTGTTGTCAAAAAGTGTCCGAGGCCGAAGTTTTCGCACGTGGCGGTATTCGCGATGTATTGGTTTCAAACCAGGTGCGCCATCCCGCTAAAATTGATCGCCTTGCCCGTATCCCTACGTATGGGGCGCGTGTGATATGCTGTGTGGATGATGTGACCAATATCGCTGACCTATCCGAGGCCGCTGTGCGCCACGGAACGAAAATCGAGTGCTTGGTTGAAATCGATTGTGGCGCGGGACGCTGCGGGGTAACAACAACACCTGCGGTTGTTGAAATTGCAGAGGCCATTGATGCGGCAGAGGGCCTTAAATTTGCGGGTATCCAAGCCTATCAAGGTGCGATGCAGCACTTAGACAGCTATGAAGAGCGCAAAGAAAAAATCGGAATTGCCGTTGCCATGGTGAAGGATGCTGTGGACACGCTGCGCACCCAAGGGTTGGAATGCGACATCGTTGGCGGCGGTGGCACAGGGTCCTATTATTTTGAATCCACCTCTGGCGTTTACAACGAATTACAATGTGGATCCTATGCGTTTATGGACGCTGATTACGGGCGTATTTTGGATAAGGATGGCAAACGCATCGACCAAAGCGAATGGGAAAACGCAATGTTTATCCTAACCAGCGTCATGAGCCATGCCAAAGCGGACAAAGCCATTGTTGATGCTGGGCTTAAGGTGCAATCCGTCGATAGTGGCCTGCCCGTGATTTATGGACGCGATGATGTGGAATACGTAAAATGTTCCGACGAACATGGCGTTGTGATGGACACTGCGGGTGTTTTGAAAATCAACGACAAACTGAAATTGGTACCAGGTCACTGTGACCCGACCGCAAATGTCCATGATTGGTACGTGGGCGTACGCAATGGCAAGGTCGAATGCGTTTGGCCGATTTCGGCGCGTGGACACGCCTATTAAATTTTTATCCACTGAAAAACACTTACAGGGCGCTGATCACTTTGGCGCCCGTTCTAATACACCCGAATTGGACGACCCATGTTACTTGTACCCGAACGCGAAATCGCAAATCTGATGACACGCGAGGCGGCCTTTGATGCCGTTGAAAACGTCTTTGCCGCGATGGCCGCAAACGACGCCTATAATTTCCCCGTCATTCGTGAAGCGATTGGGCATGAAGATGCCCTTTACGGATTTAAGGGGGGTTTTGATCGGGCGGGATTAACGCTTGGATTAAAGGCGGGCGGGTATTGGCCAAACAATTTGGAAAAGTTTGGACATATCAATCACCAATCCACGGTGTTTCTGTTTGACCCTGATACGGGCATGCCCAGTGCCATGGTGGGCGGAAACCTGTTGACCGCCCTGCGCACCGCGGCGGCATCATCGGTTTCAATCAAGCATCTTGCGCGTCCCGATGCGCGGGTGATCGGCATGATTGGTGCGGGACATCAGTCCACGTTTCAGTTGCGTGCGGCCCTTGAACAGCGCCGCTTTGAAAAAGTGATCGGATGGAATTACCACCCCGAAATGCTGCCCAATATCGAAAAGGTTGCCAATGAAGCGGGCCTGCCGTTTGAGGCGGTGACGCTGGATGGGATGCAGCAGGCGGATGTGATTATTTCCATCACTTCTGCCTTTGCGCCCTCACTTATGGCTCAACATGTTTCCGCGGGATGTCACATTGCCTGCATGGGAACCGATACCAAAGGCAAACAAGAGGTTGAATCCGCCTTGATCGCCAATGGCACAGTGTACACAGACGAAGTGGCGCAATCCATTTCCATTGGCGAAGCACAGCACGCCATCGCAGATGGCCTGATCACACCCAATGACATTACCGAACTGGGCGCCGTGATAAATGGCACCCACACAGGGCGTAGCAGCGACACGGAAATCACCATTTTCGATGGCACGGGGGTTGGGTTACAGGATTTGGCAGTGGCTGCCAAAGTGGTCGATTTAGCGGTGAAACGCGGTATCGCGATTGAAGTTGATTTTTAGTTGGCACCAAAGGCCTTGGTATTCACAACAAAGCGATCATAGTTGGGTTCAGATAACTGGGCCAGCAGCCGAATAATCACATAGGTCAGGATTAGCGAAAATATCCCCCGCACCACCAAAATGTAAAATAGCGATGGGCCAAGCAGCATCAAAACTGCCGTGTCCTCAAATACCGAATGATAGAGATTGATCAAAACCAACGACCCAACCGCGGCCTGTGCGGGGATCATACCCTGACGCACGTCCTTGATCATCAAACCGCCGCCAAATCCCAGACCCAAGGTTAGTCCGACAATCACGATGGTGGATGCACGGCTGCCAATGCCGACTAGAACCAAAATGGGATGCATCATTTTTTGGATTAACCGTTCAACACCGATCCAGCGCAACAGTTCAAGTCCGATAATCAAAACGACAATCACCACTTGGATAAACACCAACCCCTTTACCTGATCAATACCCCATTGCAGCAAACTGGGTGTCATATCAAACTGCGGCAAATGCAGGCGCGCCGTTTCTCCCAACACATTGAATTGGTTAAAAAATAGATTCAAAAGCGCACAAAACAAAATGGCTGCCCCAACACGTACGACCAATGTCACCCCCACCCGTAGGCCAGCGTTTCGTGTAATGGCGGCCTCAACAGGCAGGGAATGCGCAAACAGCATGAAGGATGCAATGATGGTCGTTTGCGCAACGCTTAGGGATGCGGCAGATGGCATCGCGCTTAGCAACATCAAACCCGCATATGGGTTCGTTAGCATGGTCGTTGTTAAGACAATCGCCATATCGGCAGGCAATCCAATCATCGTCACAATGGGCGCCATTGCAACGTTCAACCAATAAACCGCCCCCGCCATTTCGGCAATTTTCACAACAATCAAGGTTGGGATCAAAACCTTAAACAAGGCCCAAGACACGATATAAATATCCGTCACGATTTTTTTGAAAATTGTCATGCTGCGTCGTCTGCCAATCTACATGCCGTTCTAAATGACACTCATACTCAGGAATGTGCAGAGTTCAATAAATTAAATCACACACGCGCAAGAGCGGGAAATAAGATTTGACTTGGCTGTGCGAACAGTATTTCAACATCTTGCGCAACATGCACAGGTGACATCCATGTTTGATCGACTTTCTGACGCGTCAAAGGGCGCGGTGTTTTTGGTGAGTGGCATTTCGATCTTTGGGTTTTCCGATAACCTGACCCTGCTGGTGTCGGATAGTGTCAGCGTGGGGCAATTCCATTTCTCTCGCTCATTGATTGCCATGTTCATGGTCATCGTTGCCGCCCGCCTGTTTGGCATGTCTGTTCTTGCGAAATTATGGAAACCGATCGCGGCGCGCACGGTTTTCATGGTCACATCCATGTTGTTGTATTTCGGCGCAATGCCCATGATGCCCATTGCCGAGGCTGGGGCGGGGCTATTTACTTCACCCATCTTTGTGTTGTTGTTTTCTGCAATCTTGTTTGGCGAACGCATTGGATTTCGACGAATATTGGCCGTTTTGGTGGGCAGTGTGGGGGTTTGGTGCGTCCTGCAACCTGGTGCCGAGGGCGTGACCGTCTATCAAATTATGCCCATTTTGGCGGCGGCCTGTTACGCAATCGGGTCTATAATCACCTTTCGCTATTTGCAGGATGAAAGCGCGTTCGCGATTTTGTTCAGTTTTTTGGTCGCCATTGGGATCAGCGGCGCAGTGATTACGTCGGTGTTCACTGTGTTCCCTGCCTCAGATCATATGATCGCAACGGCCCCGTTTTTGTTCAGTGGATGGCAAAGAGTTGATGCGCAATATTGGCTTTATCTCTTCATTATTGCATTGGGCGCGACTGTGGCGTTGTCGCTTATGACACGGGCCTATCAATTAGCCAAAACCAGTTATGCCGCAATCTTTGAATATGCCTATTTGCTGTCGGTCAGTTATTTCGGCTGGCTCTTCTGGGACCTCACGCCAAATGCGCTGAGTGTTGTCGGTATCGTTTTCATCATCGCGTCTGGCGTTATAATCACGCTTGCACAGCGCAAAGCGATCTAAACCGACGTATCTGTTCCAATTCATGCCCGCGTTTTTTCCTCCGGTCGCATTGTATACAATTGTATTTCTTGGACTTTTTTGGATACACGGCCTATGTCATGCACATGAGTAGAAAAGATTGTAACACCTGCGAAATCAGCGCCAATCAGCTGATGGACGAATGCCCATCCTGTGGTGCGCAATTTGAACACTTATCGACGGACGCACGCGTTTATGGGGTCATTGCCCTTTTCGTTGTGTTTGGCGTCTCGCTCATACTATCCGCTGGTTAATCCACGCCTGATGATGCGCATCCCTCAACCGTGATGCGGTGCATGTATCGACGGTGCCCATCGTAGTCGTTGATCGCCTTATGCCAGGTGGCACGGTTGTCCCACATCGTGACATCGCCCTGTGACCAACTCACACGCGCCTGATACTCGGGTTTTTGGCATTCATCGTAAATCATTGCCAAGATATGTTGGGACTCTGTTTCGCTGATCCCATCAATATGCGTTGTGAAATCGGGATTTACATATATCCCCTCTCGTCCTGACAGGGGATGTCGGATCACAATGGGATGTAGGGCATCTTGGGTTGCAAGATGAGCATTTTCAATGCGTCCTGTTTTTGATGACTCAGACGTCATTTGCGATGCGCCAAATGCATGACGCGATGAATGCCATGCTTTAAGTTCCCGCAAAAATGATTTCACTGGGTTGGACATATTTTCAAACACATCTGCCATAGACACAAAAACCGTATCCCCACCAAAGGGCGGCACCTCAATCGCATGCAAAATTGATCTCATTGCGGGCACTTGATCATAGGAATGATCTGTGTGCCAACGTTCACCAATCGCCTTTTTCTGATCTTTTTCCTTTAGTACGATTGCGATTTCAGGATGCGTATCCAGCTTTTTGAAAAAGCGGTTCACATTGATGGTTCCAAATCGGCGTGCAAAGGCCAAATGATCCTCGGGCGCAATATTCTGTCCGCGGATCGTAATGACAGAATGATCGGCAAAGGCCTGATAAATCGCCTCAAATTGCTGATCGTCTTTGATGTCGGCTCCGATGATTTCTGCACCAAGGCTACCTGTAAGGGGGCGAATATCCATCATAACACGCCACGTCACTGTGTCGGGATGAGCCTTTTTCAACCACTGCTCAGGGTCACAATTTATAGTGTTGCACCACTGATTTCGACGATACGTTAGTTGGCGCAAATTTCAATGACGGAATTTGACGGGTTCGATAATCTTTGCGTCCTGCTCTGTACATGGCAGATGAATTCCGTTACTGCGCCCCCAGAGCGTGCCGTTTTGATAGGAGGCAGCGCTCCAAAGGGTAAGGTTCCATGGGGGAACGAATGCCCCGGAACAAAAATTGAGATAAGATTGAAAACCTCCCTAAAGATTGCGCTGGATAAGCGCGGATACGAGGTTTTGACACCCGTACAACAAGAAGTGTCAAAACCTGAACTTGATAACTCTGACCTATTGGTTTCTGCACAAACTGGATCTGGTAAAACCGTTGGGTTTGGCATTGCAATTGCGCCAAACCTTCTGCCCGATGATGCGGGATTTGGACGCGCGGACGCGCCATTGGGTTTGGTCATTGCGCCCACACGCGAATTGGCGATGCAGGTCAAACGCGAACTTCAATGGCTTTATGCCGAGGCGGGGGTTGTTATGGCCTCTTGTGTTGGGGGCATGGATATGCGCGATGAACGACGCGCATTGGAACGCGGTGCCCATATCGTTGTGGCCACACCTGGGCGTCTGCGCGATCACATTATGCGCGGCAGCATAGATTTATCACAAATCCGCGCTGTGGTTTTGGATGAGGCGGATGAAATGCTGGATTTGGGCTTTGCCGAAGATTTGGAAATGATCCTTGATGAAACGCCAGACACACGGCGTACCCTGTTGTTCTCTGCAACAGTCCCAAAGGGGATCGCCCAACTGGCCAAAAAATATCAACGTGACGCCATTCGTATCACAACATTGGCTGAAAAATCCCAACACACGGATATCGAATATCGGGCGATCAAGGTGGGCAAGCATGATGGTGAAAACGCAATCATTAATGTCCTGCGCTATCACGAAGCGCCCAGTGCCATCGTGTTTGCAAATACCCGTGCCACCGTTGGGCGCCTGACCACACGCCTATCAAACCGCGGTTTTTCGGTTGTGTGTTTATCAGGTGAATTGTCGCAATCGGAACGTTCGCACGCGCTACAGGCGATGCGCGACGGTCGTGCACGCATTTGTGTGGCCACCGATGTGGCCGCGCGTGGCATTGACTTGCCAAAATTGGATTTGGTGATCCACGCGGAATTGCCCTCAAACCACGAAACGCTTTTGCACCGTTCTGGTCGGACAGGCCGCGCAGGACGAAAAGGGACATCCGTTTTAATCGTTCCGCCAAATAACCTGCGCAAGGCAGAACGTATTTTAAAATCTGCGAAACTGAACGCCGAATGGGGATCAGCGCCAACAGCGGATCAGGTGTTGGCCAAGGACCATGAACGCATTTTGGAAGATGATGTTTGGACACGCGATACAAACCCCGCGCATGAACACATGGTATCCAAACTACTGGACCTATACGGTGCAGAGCGTGTTGCAGCCGCGTTTTTGGAAACCTATACGCAAAAAATGTCTGCACCTGAGGATATTTCAGAGGCCTATGAGGCCCCTGCCCGTCAGCCCAAGAAAACATATCAAGATTTCGGCGAAAGCGTTTGGCTACGTCTGGAACAGGGCCGTGACGATGGCCTATCCCCTGGTCAGGTTGTGCCGATGCTGTGCAAGGCGGGCGATATCACAAAAACCGATATCGGTGCGATACGCATTCAGGGCAATCACAGTTTCATTGAACTGCGCGCGCCAAGTGTGGATGGGTTTTTCAAATCTGTTGGCCCAGACGCCCGCGTCGAGGGCGCAGTGGTCAAGCAATTGAGTGAGGCACCAAACATCCCACCCGCGGACCGCAACCGCAAACCCGAACGTCCACTCGGACGTTCAAATGGGGATGCCCCAAGACGGAAATCGAATTTTCACCCGCTTGGTGATGCACCAAAGGAACAACGCCCAGATCGGCGCAAATCCGATGATCGCCCAAAACGCACAGAAAAGCGGGATTTCAAAGCAAAGCCGAAACGTGCCAAGGAATTGCCAGAAGGTGTGGTTGCGCCCTTCAAGAAGAAGGATGCCAAACCTGCCCCAAGCAACAGTGCACCAAAACCTGAGGCCAAACCAAAGTCCAAGGTGCGCAAAGGCGCAAGTGATCCAAGCAAACCCATGCGCGCGCCCAAGGTTGGCAAGTTCAACAGCAAGAAAAACAAGGCCCGCCGTGAGGCCGCCGCAATGGGGGGCAAAGGCGCCGACAGCAAACCGATGCGCAAACGCACATAATCACAATCAGACTTCATAGATAATTGAATGCGACGGAGACACCTTCGTCGCATTTTTCATTTCAACTCCACCCCTGTTGACGCGATACATCGCAAAGCTACCTCACCCCTCTAACAACGGATAGTAAGATGAGCGACGCAACACATACAGACGACTTGGGAAAATGGGATCTGCGCATCCGTAAATTCTTGATTGCATTTGTACTTTTGACACCGAACTATTTGTTCATGCGGGTGGTTCTGGATTGGTTTTAAACTGGACAGACGATAATGTTGAAATCCAAAATACTTGGGGATTATGAAGGGGATAAGATGGTTTTGACCTGCGCGCGCTGTCAGCATGAATTTTCCCATGACATTTCGAATTTGATACTGGTTGTTGGGAAAGAGGCTACGTTACACGCCGCCAGGACCCGCGCGGTCTGTCGCCGATGTAATACCCGTGGTGACAACACCTATCGCATCGTCCCGAAATCAAAATGACCGAGAGAATGAGATATATTGACGAAGTCTGCGCCGCGTTGTTGGATGATACAGAACGTAAATACATCATGGCGCGAACACACTTGGAACAGTTGAAAGACGCGGGTGAAGTCCCAACAGAAGAGCACGCGGATCAGATCGAAGCAACGCGCAAAGAATATCTGCGCGCCTCCAAAGAGTATTTGGCAATCGCCTTTAAAACAAAATTTTTAGGAGTTGATTTGGAATGAAATTTATCTTGGCTAGCATCACTGCATTGACATTCACATCAACCTCACTTACTGCGCAGACCCTGCCCAGTTGTCCGGGTGGAAACGCAGATCCCACAAAATTCTGTCCCGTAGGCCAACAATGGTCAGATGCTGCACAAGATTGCATTGTTATGGCATGATCCGAAAATTGGATCACATCTTGAATTTACAGACCTCACGCGTCATCAAAGCGTCAGTCATTTAACCCAAGCCAGAAAAGACCCCCATGCAGCAATCGCAATTCGGAATATTTCTGGCCCTGATTGGCGCGTTAATTTTAACGCCAGACAGTCTGTTTATGCGCCTGTCGCAGATGGACGGAGGTGCGATGTTGGCCTGGCGCGCAACATTGGCAGGCATGGTTTTCCTATTGATCGGCCTGAACAAAAGACGTCGCAGCATCGACACATCCAAACGGATTTTTTCCAAAAGCTTTGTCGCGCTGATCATCTGTCAAATCGCAAACACATCGTTTTTTGCATTCGCGATTTCCCTGGCCCCTGTTGCGATCGTTTTGGTGGCTGTGGCCACCGTTCCGATCATTTCCGTGATCCTGAGCGCGCTGTTTTTGGGGGAACGCACCAGCCTCCGATCTTGGGGCATCATCTTGACCGTAATGTTGGGGATTGTGATTTCCGTTTACGGTGATTTACACGACGATATTGATTTCAATGTACAGACCGTAATGGGCGCATTGCTGGGATTGGCGGTGGCCTTTAGCCTTGCCATCAATTTCATTGTGGTGCGGCAGGATCGGACTGTTGAATTTGAACTCGCCCTAGGGATTGGCGCATTGATTGCGGGTTTAACGGCCTTTGCACTTTCTTCAACCGCAACAAATGTCACGTTAAGCAGTACATTAATTATATCACTTACTGGACTGATTATATTGCCAGTTTCCTTTGTAATGCTGTCCCGTGCATCACGTTACACAACCGCGTCAAATGTCAGTATGTTGATGTTATTGGAAACTGTCTTGGGACCATTGTGGGTATGGATGATTATTGATGAGCGCCCCTCTCATTTGACCATTGCAGGGGGTGCAATTGTCATACTGGCGATTTTCTATTTCTTACTGTCGGAACGCAAGAATACGACACCCGTTTAGGGTTTATTGATCCTGACCTGTTTCTTGGTTTGCGCTGCCTTCATTCGGCTGTGGATCGACCCACAAACTGACAATCGCGGTTATAATTATTGCAATTGCCACAGGCACCATACGACGGGTGAAGAAACGGTCAAAATCAACAAGTTTGGACAACATGGTTCTAAACTGCTCCTTGCGGCAAATTGATCACCCAGCCTTGGGCTGACAGGTCAAAATGTTTAACTGGATCGAGGGTTCGCGCCCATATTTCACGATGGCTGTGTGATAAAGTGTTTGTTCTATGAACAAAAAGATGTCTTCACGATCCGCATCTAAGGCATGGGCCCGAAATGACAGATTTGTTGCCTGATCAGACAGATATGTTACATCGTAGGCAGTATGAAAAAACACACCATCCGCGGTGATATCACTCCCGTTGATTGTAAAATCAATCGTACGCCCCGGATACGCAGGTGTCATACTGGTCGTCACAGCGAACGAATGCCGCTGTGCCTCGCTACAGGCAAAAGATGCGGCCTCGACCGTATTCGGTGCGGTTCCCATCCCAAAAAGCATTGTCGCACAAAGGACGGCAATGCCACCCTTAATCTTTGTGGCCAAGTGTATCTTCCCACAGGTTATAAAGCGCCAAAGCCAAAACAAAGATCGCGATGCACATGAACGGCAAACCGCCCATAAACCCTGCGAAACCTGTTGAAATGGAATGCGACAAACCAATGATGAACACGGCAAATAGGCCAAAGCCAATAAGGCCCGTGATCAAGTTGACAAGTTTAGACATTCGTCTTCTCCTCTTCATTGATATCGTTTTGAAGATAGTGTTGCAGCCACGCAGATGTGCGGAACAGGCGATCATCCTCTTGCTTCCCGCCGATCAATTGCAATCCAAATGGCATATCGTTTTCGCCCAAAAATAGCGGCAAGGTGAGACAGGGCAAACCCGCAAGCGTCCAAATCAAACAGTTGATCGCATTTCCTGTCGTCCCCATGGACCGCAACGGGGCAATGCCTGTCGCGGATGGCGCGATGATCGCATCATAGTCCATGTAATGCTGGGTAAAGAAACGTTCACATGACAGTTTAACATCCAGTGCGTCGTGGTATTGCACCTTGGTAATCTGCATACCGCGTTCATGCGCATCGGTCAGTTCCACAGACAGTGTGTCAGCCCCTTTTGCAATCAGCGGTTCAAGGTTTCGCGCGATTTCATAATCATAGATGATTTTATGAACCGCGGGCAGTGTCGCCAATTCTGGGGCAACAGGCAGGCGATCAACCTGATCGCCCAGCATATCAACGATTTGTTCCATCGCCTGCAGAACATCCTGATCGCATTGGTCATGATATGGCATATCAAACCAACAAAATGATGGCCGAACTGGCGCATCAGATGTGACACCTGCATACATATCAGGGCGCGGCCAATCATAACTGGCTTCATCCCGCTGGTCCAATCCGCCAATCACATCAGAGAGCATCGCCGCATCCTTTAGATCGTTGGTGAACACACCCACCTGATCCAATGTTGCAGAGGTTTGAAAAAACCCAACGCGAGAGGTAACGCCGCGAGAGGGTTTAAACCCATATGTCCCGCAATAAGATGCAGGTCGAATTACGGAACCACCGGTTTGCGATCCAATAGCTATAGGAACATGACGTGCGGCCACCGTCGCCGCCGAACCCGCCGAGGACCCGCCAGGGCTATATTCGGCATTATGTGGGTTCGTTGTGGTCGTCGGGGTCATATAAGCCAATTCGCAGGTCGTGGTTTTCCCCATGATCACGGCACCCGCTTCTAGCAGGTTTTCAACAACGCGTGCGCTGGTGGTGGGCACATGACCGCCAAGTGTTGCGTTTCCTAAACCCGTCGGCATACCGCGCACATCAATGATGTCTTTGATCCCCACTGGGACACCATGCAGCGGCCCCAGCGAACGGCCCAATTTGCGGAACCAATCGGCCTGACGCGCCCGCTCAACGGCCCCGTCACGATCCAAATAAGCCCATGCATTGATTTCATCATTGGTCGCGTCGATACGGGCCAAATATTGCGACACAAGTTGTTCAGAGCTGAACCGCCCTGCTCTTATGCCTTCGGCGGCCTCAACCGCCGAAAGAAGTGTTAGATCGTTATTCACTTATGGTACCCATTTTCCGAACAAGTAATCTGGGAACCAAAGCGCAAGACCTGGGAACTGATACATCATCACCATACAGAAAATCACAATTCCCAAGTATGGCATGATCCCTTTAAAGATCTGCATCAATTCGATTTGGTTCTTCAACACGCCCTTTAGGTAATAGGCCGACATCGCCATGGGCGGTGTTAGGAACGAAGTTTGCAGGTTCAGCGCAACCAACATCGCAAAGAAGTATGGATTGATCCCAAATGTTTCCAGCATTGGCAAGAAGATTGGAACAAATATGATCAAAATCTCTGACCATTCAAGCGGCCATCCAAGAAGGAAGATGATCAACTGCGCAAGAACCAAGAACTGCCAAGGCTCAAGATTTAGCGCAAGAACCCAATGTTCGATGATGTCGTGTCCACCAAGGTATGAGAAGATTGAGGCAAAGGTCCATGACCCCACAAACAACCAACATACCATCGCGGTCGCCTTGGCCGTTAGGAACACACTTTCCTTGACCTTGGTCCATGTCAATTCGCGATAGATCGCTGCCAAAACCAAACCGCCAAGTGCACCCATGGCCGCCGCTTCGGCGGGTGTTGCCAAACCGCCCAAGATTGACCCCAAAACCAATAGGATCAAAACAGTCAATGGCACGAACGAAATCAAAAGGTTGTAATAAACCACACCCCGAGGCGGAATGTCGTCTTTCGCAGGCATCGGTGCAAGGCTTGGGTTAATTTTCACCCGAACGATCACGTAAACGATGTAAAGACCCGCCAACAGCAACCCTGGGAACACCGCCGCTGCATAAAGGCGCAATGGTGAAAGTTCCGCAATCGCAGCATAGACGATTAGCATGATGGATGGTGGGATCAAAATACCCAATGTCCCACCCGCACAGATGATACCAGCAGCAAAACTTTTGTCATAGCCTGCCTTATTCATCGCAGGATAGGCCAACAGCCCCATCAGTGTCACAACCGCGCCCACAATACCAGAAGCCGTGGAAAACACTGCACAGGTTAGCAGTGCAGCAATCCCCAAGGACCCCGGCAGATTGTGCGCAGCCTGATAGAGTGAGAAGAACAAGCGGTTCACGATGTTCGCGCGTTCGACCACATACCCCATGAACAAGAACAGTGGGATCGCAACCAGCGTATCGTTCTCCATCACCGAATAGGTGTTCTGGTTCAAAAGGTAAAAAATGTTGTTGTTAAAGATATCTGCAATCGATTCAGGCGCGCCTGCATAATATGCATAATATCCAAACGCTACGCCCATGGCGATCAATGTGAAGGCAATCGGAAACCCGAGAAGAACCAACAAAATGAAGAGGCATAGCATTAAAATCGCTACTTGAGGATCGGTCATCAGTTCGTATCTCCGTCGATGAGAAGGTCTTCTGTTTCTTTCACATCTGCGATGCGTTCAGGCCATTTGCCTGTTTTCATCGCGATCCAGCAGCGCGCCATTTCGGCCACCCCTTGGATCATCAACAACGCACCCGCCACAGGGATCAGCGTTTTGAAGAAATAGATCTGAATACGTGCTGGGCTGTTCCAGCTAACTTCTTTGTACCGCCAGCTGTCCGACGCGATTTCCCAACCGTACCAAAACAGGGCAATCATGCCGGGGAAAAAGAAGAGGATATATAGCAAAAAGTCCACGCGCGCCTGCCAACGTACCGAAAATAGGCGATACAGCACGTCACCGCGCACATGTGCATCCTGAGCCAAGGTATATGCACCCGCCATCAAAAATAGCGCGCCATACATCTGTACCATCATATCAAATGCCCAAACTGTAGGGCTATTTAATACATAGCGAACAAACACCTCATATGACACCGAAAGCGTCAGAATGAGTATGCACCAACCAAAAGCCTTACCAACCCATTGGCTGAGACTTTCAATAGAATGAATCCAGTTTAACAATGCCCTCTCCTTTGGCATGCGGGTAGACGAAACGGCGATCGAAATTTTCGACCGCCGCTTTGTTCATTTATGTTAGGATTAACCGAAGTAGTGTCCGTATGCCATTTTATAATCTGGCTGGTTCAGGTTTAGATAACCCATAACACGTTTTGCATAGGCTTTCTGGCTATCGACCACTTTCGCAAAGAATTCATCCTCGCCTGAAATACGATCCACAACAATATCCCATGCTTTCAACTGTTCTGCCATCACGCTGTCAGGTGTACGATAAACGTTTACGCCCTGTTCGTTGCGCAATGTGTCCAAGTCGTTCGCATAGCGGTTTGTGTTGTGCCAGTAGAAGTTTGAGTTTTCAGCTTCTGATGCGTACTTCAGAATTGCTTTTTGCTCATCCGCTAGAGCGTCGAATTTCTTCTTGTTGAATGTCACTTCGAAGAATTCTTGTGACTGGTGGAATGAACCCAAGTGATAGTGCTTAGATACGTCCTGCATACCAAAGTCACGGTCTGATGTTGGGTTGTTAAATTCTGCCGCGTCAATCAAACCTGATTTCATCGCTGGCTGAATTTCGCCGCCAGGCAACTGCACAACTGACATGCCCATTTCCAACAGAACGTCTGCTGCCAGACCAACTGTACGGTATTTTAGACCCTTCATTTGTGATGAATCTTTAATCTCTTCTTTGAACCAACCCATTGGCTGCGCTGGCATCGCAGAGTTAAAGAATGACACAACGTTCAGACCCAATGACGCCATTAGTTCGTCAAACAGCTCTTGACCGCCGCCATAGTAGATCCAACCCAACACTTCTTGTGATGACCAGCCAAAGCATGGACCAGTACCAAACAATGACGCTGCTTTTGATTTGGAATACCAATATGCGGGAACATAGTGTGCCGCATCCAGAACGCCGCGGTGAACCGCGTCTTGCATCTGGCTTGTTTTTACGACTGAGTTAACAGGTAGTAGTTCGATGGTTACTGAACCACCTGACATCTCGTTCACGCGTTTTACGTATGAATTCGCGTTCTCAAGAAAGATACCGCCGCCCCATGCAGCCTGCATTTTAAGCGTGGTGCCGTGGCCGCCTGCGATTGCTGGCGCTGCAAGAGTGCTTGCACCAACGACTGCTGAGCCGCGCAAAAAGTTACGACGGTTTAGTGAATTAGTCATTATTTCCTCCCAATAATCTGCGCATCGCGCATGTTAGAAATATTCCGCGATAAGACTTCGTCAATAAAATTTCAAACCATTAGTGAAATAATATTACCAATACAAAATTGGGCGCGCAAATTTCTTAGTTTAACATTAGATAAATCAGGCTTTCAGAATACCTTAAACAGCGCGACCGATCAACTCTTGGTAGAATTGCGTCGCGGTATCGCTACCTAATTCTACGTCACTCATTGCAATCTGCGATCCGGCCGAAATATTGCGTTTCAATCGCACACCATGCGCCAAACCGATTGGCAAAGCGTTCTGAGCGACATTTAAAGGCAACGCCTGCCCCCAAACGGTATAACCCCCTTCCCCGTCCAATACTTCACCTGCGGATAAATCGCGTTTTGCGATGGAGGCAACGGTTCCACGCATTTCTCGTGATTGACCAGTTGGTTCGTTTCTTAACGCGGCACTGAGAACCGAAATAGACAGCTCAAGTCCAATCAAGTGGAAGGGTTTGTACATTGCCGCAAATTGGCCTGTACTATCGGTTGGCAATCCATATTGTTTGAAACAAGATGCGGCGTAATCATTGGGCGCTTCGAACACAACGTAGACACCCCACCTCAAATCACGAAATACATCGCGCCCATCCCGTTCAAGCGAGGAGATGGTTTCCACCATGCCGCGTTTTTCTAGTTGGCCACCGAACTCTTTGGGTCGCAACACATGTGCCAAATCATCCACGCCACAGGGTGGAAACGATAAACCAGTTTCGGGCACATCCAATCCGCAGGCATTTGCTATGGCCACCATTTCGATCGCGCTTTTTGTTCCATCCAAAAAGGAATTAAACATTTGCGGATTCATGCCCGCGGTCCGCGCCTGATCAGCGGTCAAACCATAGTAATCCCAGACGTTATTTGGGGTGACAGTGTGATAGATTGGCAAATACTTAGTACCCTTCCCCGCTGCTGTGATGTCAAATCCTGTCGCCCGCGCCCAGTCCACCATTTCGCAGACCAAGGCTGGTTGATCACCGTAGGCCATGGAATAACAAACGCCTGCGGCGCGCGCCTTTTTCGCAAGGAGTGGGCCAACCATCACGTCCGCTTCTACGTTGACCATGACAACGTGTTTACCAGCCTCAATAGCAGCAAGCGCATGTTCGGTTCCTGCGCGCGGACTTCCTGTGGCTTCGATGACAACATCTACGTCATCACGCTTGGCCAGCTCTACGCCGCTTTCCTCGTATGCAACGGCATCAATCTGTCCAGCACACCATCCCACTGCAGTACAGGCGGCAACCATGCGGGCATGTTCCAATTCGGCGATTGCGCTCACCTCTATCCCTGCGATTGTGGGCACTTGGGACAAAAACATTGATCCAAACTTACCCGCACCAATCAATCCAACCCGAACGGGACTATTACGCGACGCAGCCTCAGCAGCAAGGGATGCTAGGTTCATGATGGTCCTCCAAATTTCATGCGATGTTACAGAGCATTCCAAATCTTTTTGTTTGTGGCAAGAAACAGTTAGGGATAAACAATTAGAATTTTCATTTGCATCCAATCAATCTGTGGAAAAGTATGGGTAAAGGGACGCAACAGGAGTTTTGCGATGTTGAAACTGATCGATAATCGACTAACAGCAGAAGTATTGTATACACTACAAAAGATGGGGCATGGGGATGTTTTGATTATCGCCGACGCCAACTTCCCATCCACTTCCATATCCAAGTCGACCGTATCGCAAAGCGTTTTGAATATGGAAAACCTAAACGCGCCCGAGGCGATTGAGTCGATCCTAACCCTGCTTCCATTAGATACATTTGTCGATGATTTCGCAGGCCGAATGGAGGTTGATGATCAACCTAATTTCCTACCCCCAGTGCAACAGGAAGTCGCAAAAATCGTTCGCGTAAATGACGATAAGTCCCGTAGCATGATTTCAATCGAAAGACAGACTTTTTACGAAGTAGCACGGAAAAGCTATGCCATTGTACAAACCAGCGAAACCCGATTGTTTGGGTGTTTCATGCTGCGCAAAGGTGTCATTTTTCCTTCATAACCGTCGCTCGCGGTAGGCGTACATGAATACCGCGCTAGATGTGATGAATGGTAAGGAGCACAATGAACATACGCAAAACATTCACCTTCTTGGCGTTTTACGCATCCACTTTTGTCGCTGCCAGTAGTGCGGCCGTTTGGGAGGTGGGCGGAACGTGGTATCAATCGTTAAACCAACCCAGCTTTACACCGCCCTCATGGGTTTTTGGGCCTGTGTGGACGATCCTGTACCTGATGATCGCGATTGTCGCCTATCGCATCGCCTATGCTCAGGAAACATCTTGGAAAATCCCTACCCTCGCGCTTTGGGCGCTTCAGATTGTGCTGAATACCTTGTGGACGCCCATATTTTTTGGTGCAAAAAACCTGGGGGGTGCAATGATCTATATTGGGCTTCTCTGGGTCACGATTTGTGTTCTGATCTGGACGACACGTCAGGTCGATAAACTCTCAGCATTTCTTTTGCTCCCGTATCTAGCATGGGTCAGTTTCGCTGGCGTCTTGAATTTCGCATTCTGGTCCCTAAACCCGTAACACATGTGACGCGGCAACACTACAATTTGAAATCGGCCACTCCGAGTTAATCACAATAAAAGAACAAATTTTCTGCAAATTTTGAACGTTCCGAATTAAGATCGTAGATCGCCACAAGTTCTGCATTCGATATGTCATCCCATGCAGTTACATGCTCGAGCGCAAAAAATCCGCATCCGGTTAATTCAATTCTCATCAGACCGTTTCGCCAATACTAAGTAATTATTAATTATAATACTTTTAATAAATGACGACTGTGTAAATGTTTCTATTGCAGGATATTTTGTTTAGCATCAACATTTGTAATGACACGTTTCACTTTCCAGAGCTAAACAACGATAAAAGGATGAATTGAAATGAGTTTTAAGGACAAACTCACGAAAATTAAAAATAATTTATATACCAAAGCTGATTTCATTATCGCCGACGCCAAAGACGGTGACATGGCGTTTGGGTGTGCGACTGCTGGTGTGAATGAACAGGGCGTTTCACTTCCGATAAAAAAATACCGCGATGACATTGTGCGCGTGGTCAGTTCTGAACTTGTGGACATTATGCTAACATCTGTTTCAAATGCAGAGATCCTATCAGACCTCAATCTTTATGAAACCCATAGAACCACACCTGCCGTAAGATTGAATGATACAACGGATATCTGGCATGTGCGCGGGGGAACCTATCCAAAGCATATGATGCAAAATTTTCGCAGCGCTGAAATAACACGCGCCAAAGCAGTGGCAGAACTGGGGCTTTATTCTGTAACCTTTTACAATGATCTAGAACAAGATTTGCAAACATTACGGGACTATAAAAAATTTCGAAACGAAGCGAGCAAACTAGGATTTGACCATTTTCTAGAGGTTTTTAATCCACAAATTTCGGTTAAAACTGAAGATGATTTTTGGAAATACAACAATGACATGATTGTACGCTGCTTGGCTGGAGTCTCGCAATATGAACGACCATTGTTTTTGAAAGCCGCATATAACGGCCCGGCTGCAACTGAAGAAATTTCCAATTATGATCCGGCACATTTGGTATTCGGAATCCTGGGCGGCGGCGCAGGCACGACACGAGACTGTTTAGAATTGTTAAGACAGGCAGAAAAATATGGCGCCAGAGTCGCCTTATTTGGAAGAAAAATTTATCAATCAGAATGTTCAATTTCTATGATCACGGCGATGCGGCGCGTTTTAGAACAGGACATTTCCAGCATAGAGGGTGTAAAAGCGTATCACTATGATCTTAGTCAATTAGGGATTACGCCCAGACGCGCATTGACGGATGATTTAGAGCTGACCGAAGAAATATTGCGGGTAAATGTTTGATGCGACGCGGATTTATTACACTCGGCACATGGTGTCTAGATCGTAATATCGTTTTGGATTTCTGGCCAAATGAAGATATGGCAGCCCATGTGCATCATATAACACTGGCTGGCGGAGGCAGTGCGTGCAATTTTGCTGTGAATATCAAAAAATTAGACCCGGAAATGCACGTCGAGACCCAAGGATTAATCGGTGACGGCGAAAAAGCTGATTTCCTGATGTCAATAGCCGACACATTTGGGATAATACGTTCAGGATTAATAAGATCAGATCTGGGCGATACACAAACGACAGACGCATTTGTTTCACAAAAAACTAATCGACGCACACATATTCTCTACGCGGGCGTCGCGGACTTTTTGACACCAGAACATTTTGATTTCTCTAACACGACTGCAAAAATCGCCCATTTCGGGCTGCCCAGTTTGCACAAAACCATGGATCAGTCTTGGCAGGGTGAAGAAAACGGCTGGCTTTCCTCACTTAAAGAGGCTCAAAAACATGGACTACATACAAACCTAGAATTGGTTGCAGGCAACGAAACTAAGTTGAAAGAAATCGTCGTTCCGTGTTTACCACATTTATCAAGCCTGGTGGTAAATGATCACGAAATCGGCGCAATTACTGGAATCCAAACACAGTCAAATAATGCAACAAATATTGATAAGATAAAATTTGCAGTAAATTCTGTGCTTGAAAAAGGGCGCATGGATTTTGTTTTGGTTCACTTCCCCCAAGGAGCAATATTAGTCACGCGTGATGGAAAAGAAATTATTCAACCCTCTGTTGATATTCCTCTCCAATTAATAAAGGGCACGAATGGCGCAGGCGATGCATTCTCTGCTGGTTTCTTTTACGGGATCCATGAAAATTGGCCACTCTTGGATGCAATAAAACTTGGGCATGCTTCTGCTGCGGCCTCTCTGCGCTCAGTCGAGACATATACGTGTGTTCAATCTGTTAGAGAGTGTTTGGATCTAACGAATAAATGGGGATGGCGCAGTGAAATAGCATAGGCATCTTCAAAGGGATCAGATCAGACCCGACATTAACTCTTCTGCGCCTGCCAAAACATCCATCAAATGAGAAATTGGCGCGCCTTGGTAACCCCCACGTAACCAACACAACACTCTAAAAGTACATTTGTTATGGCCAGAATTCCCTCGAAGGTAAAAACGTCGCCTTCGCCCTTCTTTAGAACTTCTATTTCTAGAACGAACGCTCAGCTACAAATAACTCGTAAATTACCTTTGAACATCAAGGTTGGGAAAAAATGTTCTGCCATGCTTTATGTTGTACTCGCTTATAAAAAACAACATCAGTAAAAACTTCAGACTATGCTTTAATTAAGTATAGCTTAGGCAAAATTTTATGCAAAGTTCCTCAGGATTCTGCCAAGCAACAACCTCAAGCAATACAATGCGGTCTCTGAACTTTCGCTGACTTTGTCAAAGAATAGTACTCGGCGAAAACGCCCGTAACAGAAAATTCGTTAATCTGCATCCCGCTGCATGATCCACTCCACTTCAGGCGCAGGCACAAAGCGCCATTTGCGCAAGGGACCTGCCATGACATTCAAGTAATACATTTCAAACCCATAGGGCGCACCACAAGGATGATGCCCGCGCGGAACCAGAACTACATCCCCATCAGCAACCGCCATGATTTCATCCAGCTGGCCATCATCGGTATAAACCCGTTGAATGCCAAATCCATTTTCTGGGTTCAGGCGGTGATAATACGTTTCCTCAAGATAGGTAATGCGGGGATAGTCATCTTCATCATGACGGTGACTGGGAAAGGATGACCAATGGCCTGCCGGCGTGAATACCTCTGTCACCAGTAAGCTGTCGGCATAATCCTCATTTTCCATGGCAATATTATTGATGTGGCGCGTGTTTGTGCCCTTGCCACGCTCTGTCAGGGTAATACCATCTGGTCCAATGCGACGCGCCTGATGGCCGCCCATCCCCGGGGCGGAACATACTGCCAAAACGCAATCGGATTCCGCAACTGCACTCCAATCAGTGCCATTGGGCAGGTACAAACAATGGGGAGGTGTTTTTTCAAACACATTCATCCGTTCCCCCAAAACACCCCAATCCTGACCTGCACCCGTGATTGCCGCCTTGCCTTCGACCAATACAAGGATCACTTCACGATCTCCTGTCACCTCGGCCGCCCTATCCCCCGCCTTTAGGTGATACAAGGAAAATCCAACATAGCGCCAGCCCGCACTTTCGGGTGTGATTTGGTGGACCTTGCCACGCTTACCAAAGGGTTTTTTCAGCAGATCAGACATGCATAAGCTCCATTATACCGTTTTTTGGGTGGCTTTGCCTTGGCGATAGGTTTCCCATGCATCATTGACCTCTGAACGCACAGACACCTCTGGCACACCAACCTCCCACCAGGAACCACCATGCGGTGTGCTGGGATAGGGATCTGTGTCAATCACGAT
>Ga0213865_10000056_pt1 | contig 64872 bp, 68 predicted proteins | sample PICome_6_FD_160100 | JGI IMG/M metagenome (GOLD analysis project Ga0213865, IMG submission 160100) | Coastal seawater microbial communities near Pivers Island, North Carolina, United States - PICO282 | ecosystem: Environmental > Aquatic > Marine > Coastal | place: USA: North Carolina...
TTCGGTCAAAATGTAGATGACTATAAATGGAAGAATCGAATTATACTTATAATTTCTAAAAATAAGGATTCAGAAATTTTCAATAAACAAATAAATACTTTAGAAAAGGACCTACAAGAATTAGTAGAACGCAAATTAATTTTATTTAAAATTACGCCTTCAAAATATCAACTGAATTATAATAAATGGGAAACAAATACTGAGTTATACACCAAAAGGAGATTTGTTTGCCTTAATTGATGGCATGCCTATGCGACGCGTTGAATTAAAAAATAAAAAAGCCTCTCAAAAATGAGAAGCTTTTTCTAACTTGGTGCGGGCGGCGAGACTCGAACTCGCACACCTCGCGGCACTAGATCCTAAGTCTAGCGTGTCTACCAATTCCACCACGCCCGCAAATTAGGATTGCAAATATAAACAATACTTTCAATATTCAAATAGCTTTCAATTAAGAAAATATTGGTGCTGGATTTCTTATTTTTGTTATAAACCATAACAACAATTATGCAATCTATTCAATCATATATTTCGGACAACAAAGACCGTTTTTTAAATGAACTTATCGATTTATTGAAAATACCTTCAATTAGTGCAGATTCTGCATATAAAGATGATGTTTTGAAAACTGCTAGAATTATAAAAACCAGTTTAGAAAAAGCTGGTTGTGACCATGTAGAAATTTGTGAAACCGACGGTTATCCTATCGTATATGGCGAAAAAATAATTGATAAGAATTTACCAACAGTACTTGTTTATGGTCATTATGATGTACAACCACCTGACCCTCTTGACCTTTGGAATTCACCACCATTTGAACCTGTAATTCAAAAAACAGAACTTCATCCTGAAGGTGCTATTTTTGCACGCGGTGCCAGTGATGATAAGGGACAAGTATATATGCATGTGAAAGCCATGGAATATATGACATCGCAAAATGAATTGCCATGTAATGTTAAGTTTATGATAGAAGGTGAAGAAGAAGTTGGTAGTGCCAATCTTGGGAAGTTTGTGGCTTCAAACAGAGAAAAACTAAAAAATGATGTCATTTTAATTTCTGATACCGGAATGATCGCTAAAAACATTCCATCTATTACAACAGGTCTTAGAGGTTTAAGTTATGTTGAAGTTGAAGTGACAGGTCCTAATAGAGATTTACATTCAGGCTTGTATGGTGGTGCTGTGGCAAACCCTATCAATATTTTAACCAAAATGATTGCTTCACTTCATGATGAAAATAATCATATAACAATACCAGGTTTTTATGATAAGGTAGAAAATCTATCTGATGAAGAACGCGCTGAAATGGCTAAGGCTCCTTTTTCACTAGATGCTTATAAAAAGGCTATAGATATTGATGCTGTTTATGGTGAGAAAGGATACACAACAAACGAACGAAACTCGATACGTCCTACGTTAGATGTAAATGGTATTTGGGGAGGTTATATTGGTGAAGGTGCTAAAACTGTTATTGCAAGTAAAGCCTATGCAAAAATCTCAATGCGTCTGGTACCACATCAAGATTGGGAAGAAATCACAGAACTTTTTAAATCGCATTTTGAAAATATTGCTCCAGCTGGTGTTAAGGTTAAGGTGACGCCACATCATGGTGGCCAAGGTTATGTCACTCCAACGAATTTTGATGGTTACAAAGCCGCTTCCATGGCATATGAAAAAACATTTAGTATGACACCAATCCCTGAGCGAAGTGGAGGGAGTATTCCAATTGTAGCCTTGTTTGAACAAGAACTTGGTAGCAAAACCATATTAATGGGATTTGGTTTAGACAGTGATGCCATACATTCGCCAAATGAACATTTTGGTATTGGAAATTACCTCAAAGGAATTGAAACCATTCCATGGTTCTACAAATATTACACTGAATTAAAAAGCTGATTTTACTCCTTAACTATTTTATAAGAGGAAGATTTTGATTCCGTATTAAAATTTATAAAGTAAACCCCTTTTGGCAAGGATGAGAAATCAACTGTGATATTGGGAAGACTAGAATTGATGACGTTTATCTCCTTACCAGAGATATCATTAATTGTAATTCTTAAATCTGCTTCAAAATAATTTTCAATCTTTAGTAGTGAAGTTACAGGATTTGGATAAACTCTTAATTCATTACTCGCAAATTCATCTGTTGACAATGCCGTAAATGAAACACACGGGCTAACTTCTGAGCAATCACCATTACTAACCTCAACTGAATAATTTCCATCTACAGTTGGTGAAAATGTTTGAGATGTCGCTCCGTTGATTGGTGAATCAGTATCACAGTTATACCACTGATATGATCCAGAGGATTCATTAGAAACTAGACTGGCTGGATTTTCAATTACCGTATTATCAATTGCTATTAGATTTGCTTTAGTTGCAGTATAGGCCAATACCAACTTTGTAAGTTCGGCCATATACGGTAAATCAATATCTTCAGACCTGTCATTTGATGTATGGTAGTCTGGAGTTTGATCGTTTGTTTCCCAAGATTCACCCACTAAAACTGCCGAATAGCCTTGGTTCCAAAATCGAGAATGATCACTCGCCGTAGTCCCTGGATCTACAACAATTGGGTTTAGGTCAAAGGTATAACTGTTCAAAATATCAAGGAGATCGTCTTTAATAATAATAGAATTTGCCACGTTTCTTACATCAATATCAAAATCATTATCACCAAGCGTTCCTGGTGCATCACCGTCGTAACCAATCATATCCATATTAACTACGGCTAAGATATTATCTCTAGTATTTCCACCAGATTCATCTGCTGCTTGTTGTGCATAAAAGTTAGCACCTAACAAGCCTATTTCTTCTTCATCCCATAATGCATAAATGATTGTGTTATCAGTACATTGGCTTGATAAAATTCTTGCAATTTCAATAACTGCCGCAACACCTGTGGCATTATCATCTGCACAATAGGTCGTTACAGAATCATAATGTGCACATATCATATAAATGTTTTCAGGGTTTGTTGTACCCAATTGTGTTGCTATAACATTTTTCCCTGTAGAATTAAAATTTTGAATCTCAACGCTAAGGTTGGGTAATGCCTCAAGACGTTCCTGAATATATGTTGTTGCCAAGTCATTATTACTATGTACGCGATTCGTTATCGTCTGATTAGTTCCATTAATTATGGCAGCCTCTTCACCGCTCAATTCCTTAATCATAGCATCTAGGTTCGAGGTATTCACCTGATTCATTAAATCTTGAATAGACTGCGACTGAGCTGAACTTACGCTTAATGTTAATACTATGATTAAAAGTATTGTTCTGTGCATAACTTATATTATTTTTATTGGCATCATTCAAATATAAGCATTTGATCAAATGAACTTATTGACCTTAAAAACTAAATTTCTTCCAAAAGTGTAACATTATCGCATTTTTAGCGTTCTAATATCCTATACATCAATCAAAATCATCATGCTCAAAAATTTCTTTATCCTTTGTTCAGGAGCGGATACCCAAATTTTAGAGGAATGCTCTAATGGCGAACAAAATAAATATGCAGGTATTGGAGCTACAGTATTCTTTACAGCTTTAATGGCTGCAATCGCTGCGAGTTATGCCCTTTATACCGTATTTGATAATTTATTCACATCCATTTTCTTTGGTTTCATTTGGGGCCTTTTAATTTTTAATCTAGATCGGTATATCATATCGACGATTAAAAATCGTGATAGTGCCATAGATGAATTTCTTCAGGCCACCCCTAGGTTTCTCTTAGCTATTATTATAGCCGTTGTTATCTCCAAGCCTTTAGAATTGAAAATTTTCGAAAAAGAAATCAATCATGTTTTGTTAGAACAAAAAAACGAATTGACACTGTCTAATCAAAATCAAATAGCTGAACAATACAATCCAAAAATTACAGATTTACAGAGTCAGATTAGTATGCTACAATCAGAAGTAGATACTAAAGAAACAGAAGTCAATGCTTTATATGACACATTCATTTCTGAGGCAGAAGGTACTGCTGGCACAATGTTATTGGGTAAAGGTCCTGTTTACAAAGAAAAACGTGAAAAGCATGATGCTGCACGAGTAGAATTACAGCAATTAAAAACTGATAATAAGGCCAAGATAACGGCTTTAGAAAGTGAAATACTTAGTTTACAAGGCGAATACAAGGCAAATGTTAGCGATTCGCAACCAATTATAGATAATTTTGATGGTTTAATGGCACGTGTCAATGCTTTAGGCGAATTACCATGGTTACCCTCATTTTTTATTTTCTTGCTGTTTTTAGCTATTGAAACCTCTCCCATTTTCGCCAAACTAATTTCATCAAAAGGTGAATATGACTTTAGGCTAGAAGATGTAGAGACTACCGTAAAAACTTGGACCATTCGAAAGGTTGCAGAACGTAAATTGCTTCTTAAAACCGATAATGATATTAACAACAAGGTATATACAGAAATCGCAGACGAGGAAGAGGTAACGAACTATAAGCGCAAAAAAGCGCGAGAACTTATGCAACTGCAAGCCGATTCATTTTTTAAAAATCAAAAATCTGCACTTTAAGTAATTAGTTGTTATTTTTAGGATTGAAATAAAACTTCAATCTTATGAAATTACTCTACAGTCTTCTTATTACATTATTATTTACAAGCTGTATTAGTGTAAAAGCTGATATCAACTCTACTGCTGAAGAATCTACAGACTATGAACTAGCCGAAGCCGGTATTAGACTTGTATTAGAGAAGCAAGTAACTGCATGGAATAAACATGATCTCGAAGGTTTTATGGATGGTTATTGGAAAAGCGACCAATTAAAGTTTTATGGTGCAAGTGGCTTAACATTAGGCTGGGATCAAACTTTAGCAAACTATAAAAAGAGATATCCAACAAAGCGTGAAACAGGAACTCTAAACTTTGTTATTAATGATATTTCTATAATTGAAGGCAATAACTATTGGGTAATGGGAGAGTACCATTTAAAGCGTGAAATAGGTGATGCAGAAGGCATATTCATAATAATTTTTAAACAAATAAATGGAGAATGGAAAATAGTTGCCGATATGTCTTGCTAAAAAATAAAGTGCAATAAAGCCACTTATCTGTCACCAAAAGCGGACTGTACTGCACTTTACATTTAAAAAGCTATAAATTAATTAGGCAGCAACAATAGAACCCGTAGGTAATGAAGCTGTATTTGTTTGTTCTTCAGATTTAAAATGATCGTATAATTCTTTACAACCTAAACCGATAATTGATAATTTTTTTGATCTATTAATGGATTCATTATGAAGTTTTGCGAGAGCCATGACACCTGCTCTATCAATACTTTCAATTTGCTCGATATTAATGATAACATCATCAAGCTTATGAAATATATTTGAGAAGTGAGTATTGAACGTCTTCAAACTTAATTTGTTTAAAGTCCCTTTGATTCTATAGCGGTTATTGTAACTAGTAATTTGTAAATCCATAATACATAATTGTTAAATCATTAATATTAATTTAGGGCTATTAATCAGTAAATTCGGTGCTAATAATCTTTAGAGGGAATATTTAAATATCGTAATAATTTAAAAAGGGAGTAGGATAAAATCGACAAACTGTAATATTGATTTGATTAGTTGAGTAAGCATACCGTTTTTGTCGATAAACTGCACATACAAGCAATTGATATTTTATGAAATATAATTACAAAATAACACTTTTTACTATCCTTGCCTTAATTACAATTTATGGTATCGCAACTGGCAAGTATTTGTTTTTAGTATTCATTTTTCCTTTAGGATTTTTGTTTAATAAAAAGACCAAGGATAAAGATTAATCTTATAAATTCTATATTTCAGTAAAAATATTTTTCAAAAACAAACAATTAATCTTTTAGTAAATTAACATTTCTATTTCCTGGATTATCCTCGTACCAATCTTTATGATTATTACCTCTAGAAGTAGCCCAATCATTAAAAAAGTTATTGGCATCATAAATTCTTACTGATTCCTTAGGTTCTTCGAAATCATGAATTATACTTAATGCCTAAGGATAACCAATATCGGATATATAATTACCATCAGCATCTACATGCATTCCACTAGTTTCTACTAAATTTTGACCCAGATGAGTTGTTGTATTATAAGGACGGTGAATTTCATACTCTCTTACTTTATTAGCCATTAAAAATGGTTTGAATGGAGACTCACCGAGCTTCGCCGTGCTTGTATGTTCCAATAAATTATCTGAGTTCAATAATGCTATTTCTTTATGATTTAAAGCCACATGATTAAAGTCATAATCACCACCAGACGGCCACAAGTCTTCAAATACAAAACTACCCTTACCATATTTACTAGGAGTAAAAACTTCATAAGCTACATCAGGATCCTTTGGATAAGTATCATCATTATCAACAATACCATCACCATCAATATCAGTTTAATTGGGGTCATTTGAAAAAATTCTAAAAATGGTTAAATCATTAATTGTTCTTCCAAAATCATTTTTGTTGTTTGCGTTAATGCCATATCATATTCCCAGCCACCTGTTACTGCATCTATTATGATTAAATCTGAACTCGAACCATTATTAGCCAACCATAAATCTTGATTAGAATCAAATGTCATAGAAGTGGGATAAAAAGGTAAATTATCCCCACAAATCCGAACACTATCATATTCATTATTCTCGTTTAATTATAGCCTATATAAACCTTAAAAAGAGCACGGAAATATTGTCCCATCTGTAACTCATCCAACGTATCCACTACCTACTATTGCAATTTTCATAATTAAATTATTTTATGATTAATTTTTAGACAAACTTAGATTCGATGAAACTTTTTGTTTGTCAAATTTCGACAGACAAACAATTAGTATAGACGAATGAGCATTTATATTTTGTTTTGTGAGAATAAATTAATGTTCATTTCACAAATCAATGCCGATAGCGTGTATTGAATAAAAATCCAGTTTTAAAACAATAAAGAAAAATATTACCTCAGTAAAGAAAGTTAGTAATATTAAAAAGCTTGGAAAATCTGAGGGTAGTAAAAACCAAATCTGGTCTGAAAGTTAAATACTCTTTATATAACAAATTAAACCAAAAAGGCTATAGATTTCTCTAAAGCCTCTTTTTTGCTATTAATACCATTCTCAGGAAAATAAGTTTAAATTTAAATGAAGTCTTATAATTATTTTCTGGTATTAGATGTTTGACCTTTATATATCGATGGTTTACCTTTAAGTGTCGACTAATGGTAATTCTACAGTAAATTTAATCGCTTCATTAACTCTGGTCGCTTAGAACGACTAACAGGAATTACGTCTTTTTTAATCAATACACTGTTATCCTCAATATCAATAATTTTATCTACATTAATTATGTAAGAACGATGTACTTTGAGAAATAGATTGCCCGGTAACTTCTCCTCTATTTTTTTCAAAGAAGAATGAACAGTATAGTTTTTGTTTTCCGTTTTAACATGAATATAATCTCCTTTTGCCTCCACAAGATAAATACTTGTTACGTCTATTTTAATTAGACGCCTATCAATATTTACATAAAGGTCATTTCCAGAACTGGTTTCTACCTTTCCTGATGCAGTTTTGACTTTAATTGCGGATTTAATTGATTTTGCTTTTTCAATAGCCTTCATGAACCGGTCCAAGCCAACTGGTTTTATGAGATAATCTACAATACAATCATACTCAAAAGCTTGGATTGCAAAATTAGAATCAGACGTTGTTAGAATAATTTTTGGAGGATTTTTTAAAGAATCAATGAAATCAAAACCTGTAAAATCTGGCATATGAATATCTAAAAAAATAAGATCTACATCGTTTTGGTTTATATACTTTATAGCTTGAATTGCATTAGGAAATTCTTCTAGAACAGTTAATTCTGTAATGTTAGTGCAAAGTTGCGATATGATAGCTCTTGCTGTAGCCTCATCATCAATAATAATAGAATTCATAAAGTTAAATTAAAGCGTCTCTAAAAAATCAGTTATAATTTGTAAAACATCCTCAAAATCCTTTTGTCCCACTGTTTTATTGTCAATTAAATTATTTTCGTAATTGACTGTAAGCCTATAACTTTTTGCAAGTCCCAAAATACTAATTTTATGCTTAATCTTATGCACTTTTTCGGCAGCCCGTTTATAATCTCCGACCTTTAGATAATTTAAATATTTTTTCTTTTCAGTTGGAAATTCATTTTTGATTATCTGTATGAGTTTTTGCTCAAATTCTTTATTTCCACCAGACATACTGCAGATATATGATAAATTAGGTTTTTCCATTTCTATTTTTTTATTGAAAAATGAAAAGTTGAGCCAATACCTAATTCACTTTCCAGCCAAATCTGCCCGTTGTGTAAACCAACTATTTTCTTGACCACAGATAAGCCTATACCTGTTGAATCATGTCTTGTTTCAAGCGAGTGAAATAATTTAAAAACTTTATCATGATATTTTTCATCAATTCCAATACCATTATCTGATACAGAGAACAGGTAGTGACTTGATGTTTCGTCAGTATTAATTTTTATTATACCTTCCTCCTTATCATTATATTTTATTGCATTACTTATTAAGTTTATAAAAACTTGTTGAATTTTGGTTTTATCTCCATTAATAATTGGAAGATCTTTACTAATATGGATTTTGATATGTTTTGGAATAAATAATATCTTTAGTACATCATCAACTAATTCTTGAGAACTAAAAATTTCGTTTTGCCTGTTAATCTCTGATACACTTGAATAATTAAGAACATCTGTTATCAATTGCTCCATTTTTTCGAGAGTGATTTCAATTAAGGATAAATTTTTAAGACTAGTTTCATCCAAATTATCATTATTATCTTCTTTTAACCAAGCAATAAGAGCATCAATACTTCTTAATGGAGATTTAAGATCATGAGACACTACATGTGCATATTCCTGAAGCTCATTATTACTATTAGTTAATTGTTTTAGCAACTCCTTATTTATAGCCTCTGCTTTTTCTCTTTTTCGTATATTCACAGCTGTTTCTAACTGTATTCCGACAATACTAGCTACACTTTCTAAAGTTTTTAAATGCTCAGAATTAAAATAGTTTTTATCTTCATATTCTGAATCGATAACACCGATTACTTTATTGTTTCTTATGATTGGCACAGTAATCTCAGACATTCTTAGTTTATCATCGGTTATATAATTTGGGTCTTTAGTTGTATCTCCTATTAATTCTGATTTCCCTGTAACAGCTACACGTCCAACTATTCCTTCTCCAATTGGTATAGTCAATTTATTAACTATATTTTTAGATTTATCTATTTTATTACCATATGCCGCAATTTGTTCTAAACAATTCTTTTCCCAATCAACAACATAGATAATACAATCACTGGATTCTAGATAATTTGCCAAAATATTAACAATTTCCCAAGCGATTTCATTTATATCAATTTTACCTAAAATTGAAGTGGTTAGATTATTTAACATCTTAAATATTAAAGACTTATTTCTTTCATCTGTAATATCCTCAATAAGTGCTATGTGGTAAGGTAAATTTCCTGGACCTTTAACACTAGTAACGATTGTTTTTGACCATATTTTAGAACCATCCTTTTTTAAATATCTTTTGTTTAAAGTAAAATTGTCCAATTCACCCTTTTCCATACGAGCTACATAACTCTGACTTTTAAGTCTATCTTCTTCCGTAGTAATGGATAAATAATGACCGCCTTCTAATTCTGATTTTTCATAATTAAGCATTTGAGCAAATGTTGAATTACATTTCAGAATAGTATCATTTCTACTGAGTACAATACCCATAGATGCATTTTCAAAAATAATATCCAATTGCTCTGTTTTTTGTTGTAACAAATCCAAATTACTCCTCGCTTCAGTTAGATCAAAATGAATACCTATAGATCCTACAACCTCACCTTTATCATTATAATTAGGTGCTCCACTAACCAACCATTGTTTCAATTCACCACTTTTTGTTGTAATCTCGATCTCAAAAGAATCTGATTTACCAGAATATCTCTTTTTAATCTTCTTAGCCATCTTAATTTTAGCCTCCTCATCTAAGAAAATATTCGAACACTTACGACCTAATAATTCATGCTCCTCATAGCCCGACATATCCTTAAAACTTTGATTTACCATCAATATTTCATCATTGTTATTAACCTCTATTAAACCTAAATTCATATTAGCAATGATACTGCTATACTTTTTTCTTTCATATTCAATTAAATTTTGGTATTTGTTTTCAGATGTTATATCTCGAACAATTCCTTGTGCTCCAACTGCTTTCCCATTTTCATAGATTGTACTTAAATTTATATGTACTAACTTATGCTCATTTGAATTTGTAATTATATTAATCTTCAAATCTTTTACAATTCCTTTTTTTAGTAGTGTTTTAAAAGTTGGTTTAACTAAGTGAGCATCACTAGGAGAGACTAATTCCAATAATTGACCCTCATCTTTTTTACTCCTAAATCCCAAAAGACGAACAGCACTTTGATTCATCTTGATAATGTTACCCCATAGATCCATAATAACGTAAGCATCTGCAATACTTTCAAAAACTCCCTGTAATTGTGAAGAGGTTTGTGAATATAGTCCTTCCAACTCCTTATATGAAGCCTCTAATAACTTATTAGCAGAATAAAGTTCAGCAGACTTTGCCTCTAGAATTTCTTCAGCTTGTTTCCTTGACCTCCGCTCACGCTGAAGTGCACGTTTTAGAATGTCTATTGTATTCTGGTCCATGCCTTCTTTTCAATGAAAAACCGTACTTCTGTACCTTTATCATTCAATTTTTCAAAGTCAATCTGTACTGGTACATCAAACAACTTAAAGGTTTCATGCATTAAGCCTTTACCAAGCATATATAAAGCTCTATCAGACCTGTAAACTATAGTCATTTTATCCTTACTATAATCTTCTACAACGAAAGTAGGTAATTCAGCATCAGGGTATATTTTTTTCACCTCTATGTGGATATGATTCTCAATAGAGGCCAATAGGGTCATTGGGTCAGCATAATGACTTATCAGGTCAGGGTAAGATTTTACTAAAGCATGAAACAAATGCTCAGCATAAACCAAAAGTAAATCATCAATTGACAGACTTGTATTATGGCTAAGATGAGTCATTAACTGTAACATCTCCCCAAAATCATACGTGCCCACTGCAGTATATGCCCCAGCAGATTTCAACTCAGACTGAGCGATAATTTTATCGACCATACCAATACCAAATTTCTTTTCAACGAGATCTAAAAATTCAGTAAATATTATACCTTTCATTATGTTTTAATCAATTCATTTATACTCCAATATGCCAATAATTTATCAATTTTAGAAACATATTCTTCATATTTTAAAGGTTTCGACACGTAACCTGCAATTCCAATTTTATAACACTCCAATAAATCACGTTGGTTGCTTGATGTAGTTACAATAATTATTGGTATATACTTGAGGTTCTCATCTGACTTAAGAATCTTTAAAAAATCAACGCCATTTATCTTAGGCATATTTAAATCTAACAAAATAATATCAGGTAAATTATCTTTATATTGTAACTTTTGCAACGCCTCTTCTCCATTATTTGCCTTTTCAATTTTATGATTGAGCCCAAGTGATTTTGTTGCTCTGTCTAGTTTCATAACTTCAATCATATCATCTTCTATTAGCAAGATATTTAAATTTTTCATAATAAACTGTTGAATTGGTTCATCTAATTTAACTTAAAGGAGTCAAATTACCATTAACATTCGATTATTGGATTTTTAGTGTCGTTGTATAGTAACCGGAAGCCGATAAGTAATTACAAATAAAGACATTTTTATGGGGCTTTTGTTTCTGATTTACTAAGCAACTTTACTAACTTGAGAACAGATAATTGAATTTTCATTTTATTTAGTTCAAATTCTATTAAAACTTTTTTATTCAATATTGTTGTTTCAGAAGTTTTTATGCACTGTTCTAGTTGGTATTTAAAATCTAAATGCCTTAAAATTTTAATGAATTTAGTACTTGAATGAAGATTTTGACTATAACATATTTTGTGATGGTTTTTGTCGCATTTTTCTATAAATATTTTGATTTAATCACCAAACTGTACATCCCAATAAAAAAGCCTCTATTGCCAGTCATTTTAATTCATAAACGATATTATAACAAAAACAGATTTAGCTTTCTAGAGTTAAGAGATTAATTAATTTTCGTTAAACAATTCTAATGTTGAACTACCCCGATATTTGTAATTTTCGTTGAATCAACAATTGAAATCGTTGGTTGTCAACTAACCTTTTTTTAAAAAATTTAGGTAAGTAAAATAAATTATCTCTATCCTTTTTGGAAAGCTTTCGTTAAATCATATTACAAGAATGATCAATTAAATCAAAGATAAGTTTCTGTGGTAGTTCTCCTGTATGAATGTATACACTATTCCACTGTTGTTTATGTATATGTTAGCCAGGTTTAATACTCTCAAATTCAGCTCTTAATTCTTGTGCATACTCCGGGTTGCATTTTAGATTAATAAAGGCCTCTCCCTTTTCCCATTTTGACAGTGACGCCAAAGCAAACATTTTATTACAGACTTTAAAAACTAGCACATCATCATCAAAAGGAAAGTGCTCAGTCACCTCCTTTTTTGCGATGCTATAATCTCTATAATCTTCTATATTCATTTTAGGAGTTTACTATCCTTATTTTCTATTTTTATAGCCGAATAGTCCAAGGTCCAACCAATGGTCTGTACCAAGTTTTCTATAAGTTGAATGGCTTCTAATGCTTCCTTTCTCGCAACATTATAAAGACCACTTTCAGGTACTTTTTCTCTAATATGTTCCTTGGCCTGTGTATGCAATTCTGTTAGATCCGAAGCATCAAACTTATTGAACATACCATCCTTCTTATCATAATAATTTATATCACTTTCTATAGACAATACCTCTGGCTGAGGAAAGTGTGAAAGCACAACTGTTTTAGTCTTAGTATTAGTAGCCATTTTAACCTTGCTAAAATCAAAACCTACGTGTGCTTTTGCATTTATTACTACTAGTGCTTTCTTCTTACTAGAAATAAGTTTTAGAAACTTCTCTTTTACATCCTCGTAATGATAAATTTCTGCGAAATCACCTTCTACGGTAATAAATTTACAGACACGTTTTACTTTATCTAAGAGCAACAAAGATTGAGCGTTTGTTATGCGCTTTGACCGCCATTGCCTATAAATTGTAACAATGCCTAAGGTTACTAATATGCTAATGATTATTATTAAAAATGTTTCCATATATAATGATTAGGACACTTACTTTTAAGGTATCGTCACATTTGTTATTCTAAAATTTTATATAAGATAGGTTTGCTTGGAGAAGCGTCATTATCAAAAGGTGCAATTTGTAAATTAAGCATATAAATACCATCTTCTATCTTATTAGAAACGTAGATAAACTCAGTAATTGTAGCTTCTTTTCTTAACCTTCCATTAGTGTTCCAAAACACATTATGACCTCTCAATTCACCACCATTCTCTTCTTTATCTATACTTGGCAAATCAAAAAGTAGATGTTTAATTCCTTTACGCACCAAAAGTTTTATAGCATCTTCTTCAAAATAGGTCCAATTTGTATGTGAATATTGTTTAGATGTTTTTTCCCTAGTATTTGGTAAAGTTCTAACAATTATCGCATCACGCTTCTTATTGCCTATTGCAAATTGCAATTGCTTTGCTGAAATTACATAGTCCTCACCTTTTTTTTCTGGTGCTACGCTAATTAATTCAGCTAAAAAGAAGAATTGTTTTAAATGTTCATTTATTGAATATTTTTCTTTAGTAATATGCCCAACTGTCTCCGTATGAGTACCATGAGAATGAGGATTAAAAGTGATCGTATTAAAATTTACCGAAGCACCTTCTTCTACACTAATTGTGGTACCGTTATATATTTCTGGTGCTATTTTAGGTGGTCCAATATACCAGGCATTTACATTTTTATCACTTGATTGTATTGGTATAGAAATATCTAATGGTTGGGTTAGATCAATTTTCAGTTTTCTAGAGTTGAATAGTATTTGTGCAATCACGCTAAGTTTAATTTAAATAATTCTGATGAAATTCCATCACTCAGAAATTGTCCTTTTCGGGAGACACGTATATGCCCATCATCAATATACAACAAATGTTGATTTATAAAAATATCTGCTCGCTCAATTAAATAGTCTTTAAATAATTTTCCAAAATCTTCCTCGACCTTTTTTAATGAAACGCCCCAAATAGTCCGTAAACCGGTCATTATATATTCATTATAGCGATCAGTTAAGGTTAATATTTCAATTTCTATTGGAAGCTCATCCTTATTTAAGGCGTTAATATATTTGGTGTTGTTTCTTACATTCCAACCTCGCTGAGTCCCATTAAAAGAGTGTGCCGACGGACCAATACCTAAATAAGATTTTCCCTGCCAATAGGCAGAGTTATTTTTACTGAAAAAACCTTCTTTCCCAAAATTTGACAATTCATAATGAACAAATCCCCTCTCTTCTAGTTTATCTTTTAATATCAAAAACTGTTGGTGTGCCTGTTCATCATCTACATCTTCAATTATTCCTTTCTCTATAAATGATGCTAATGCAGTTTTTGGCTCAACTGTGAGTGCATAGCTGGAGATATGAGATATTTCAAAATTTAGTGCTATTTCAATGTTCTTTATCCATTGCTCGTTCGTTGCACCTTGAATACCGTAAATTAAGTCTATAGAGATATTACTAAAATACTTTTTTGCCACTTCAATGCAGCTTCTTGCTTCATCGGCATTGTGTGCTCTATTCATTAGTTTAAGGTCTTTTTCGAAGAAAGATTGGATTCCAATGGACAACCTATTGATTGGGCTTTTTGATAATTCAATTATTCGATCTTTATGTAAATCATCAGGATTGGCTTCTAATGTAATTTCTGGGCATGAAATAACCTTATAATTTTCATAAACCGAATCAATTAATAATTGTAACTCCTCATTAGAAAGAATTGACGGTGTACCTCCACCAAAATAAATGGTCTCAATAGGTGTTTCCTTTAATTCATCCTTGCGCAGCTTTAGTTCTTTTATAAGTGCACTAATAAGTGTATTTTTCTTTTTTAATGACGTAGAAAAATGAAAATCGCAATAATAACATGCCTGCTTACAAAAGGGAATATGGATATAGATACCAGCCATTAAGTTAAATTAAACTTTATCGAGGATTGAATTGCGGTTTAAACCTTTTTTTAAAACAAGTCTTCTTTTGAACGCCAGATGAAATAAGTAATCAAAACAACCAAAAAAAGCGATAATAATAAACCAAACATATTTGTTCTTTTTCTCCTTAAATCTGGATAGGTAAAACTCTCTCGCGACAAAATATATAAACCCAATTCTAAGAATGAAAATTATTTTAGGTATTATTTGTAGTTCCAAAGAAATTATTTTATTCTGTCACCATTTTGCTTTACAAAAGCAGACCATCCTGAATAGCTCTTACCAACACTAACTCTTCCTTGATTATAGAAATGACACACCGCAGCTGCCAACCCATCTGTTGAATCTAAGTTTTTTGGCAATTCCTTTAATTGCAATAAACTCTGTAGCATTTTAGCAACCTGTTCTTTACTCGCATTTCCATTGCCAGTGATTGCCATTTTAATTTTTTTTGGTGAATATTCAGTAATCGGAACTTCGCGTGATAAACCTGCTGCCATTGCAACACCTTGAGCCCTGCCTAGTTTTAGCATACTCTGTACATTTTTCCCAAAGAAAGGAGCTTCAATAGCAATCTCATCTGGATGATAGGTGTCAATTAATTCTACAGTACGCTCAAAAATCAATTTTAGTTTAAGGTAGTGGTCATCATATTTTTTTAGTTGAAGCTCATTGAGTTGCATAAATTGCATGGATTTACCAACCACCTTTATTAGACCAAATCCCATAATAGTGGTTCCTGGATCAATCCCTAATATTATTTTTTCTTTACCCATAGTTTCAATCGCAATATTGGCATCCACTTAATGACACGGACAGGCCAATAGATATATTCAAAATATCTCCATTAAATGCTCCTAGTCCGTCTAGTGCAGGATTGTAATCATCTAAAGACGTTAATCCATAGATATAGCTAATATCGGTATAAATTGATAATCGTTCCTTTATAGCATAATGAATTTCTAAACCTCCTAAAAGATTCAAATAAGTCTGTTTGTTATCGCCAAGAGTACCTAGTGGTTTTACAAAAGACAAACCTGGTCCGGCGTGTAAAATTGTTCGCATTAGTTGTGGCAAGAACCCTATCATATCTGAAGGATCAAACACAAATTGAGCATTAATCCTTGAATAATTTACTTTAAAATCTGGTACGTTATCATCGTTTTTAAAACGGTTAAAACCGAAATCTAGCCTCAATCCGTATTGATTTTTAAACATGTGTTGTATCCCTAAATTAACGGTAGGGAAATTTAAAGATTGGGCCTTTACTCCTTCTACAAATCCGTCTTCATTTGGACTATTAAATCCCAATGCAATAAGTGCTTTCCATTTACTCGTTTCCTTTAATTGCGCACTAGAGTTTGACACAACTACGATGAAACTAAAAAGCAGTAGGTATTTTTTTAAGTTATGGCGCATCTTTAAGTTTTTAGTTTACTTTGTAACATGGTTTACAACGTGCCTTACAAAACTAAGCAATTCTTATTTGTGCTTATTAAATTAAGTATTGTGGTAGGTGCTGGTTATTTTATCTACAGTAAACTCCTTTTAAATGAAAACCTCCTTTTTAGCACATATATTGCGTTTTTAATTGAAAATGATCCATTTTCGCTAAAAAATGTACTTTTTTTAGTCTTTTTAACCCTTTTTAATTGGTTTTTTGAAATTTTGAAATGGCAGAAACTAGTTCAGATTGTACAAAAAATTTCATTTAAAGATGCTCTAGAACAAAGTCTAGGTGGTTTAACTGCTTCATTAGTTACACCAAATAGAATTGGAGATTACGGTGCAAAAGTAATGTACTATACCAATAGGTTTAAGGGAAAAATTGTACTCTTAAACCTAGTTGGTAACATATCCCAAATGACTATTACAACGGTATTTGGGGTAATTGGATTAACCATATTTGTAAACTTTTACCAAGTAGACATAAATTATTATAGGGTAACAAGGTTTGTGTTTATCCTCTTAATAATAGCCATATTATCATTCTTTGGAGTAAAACACAGACGATTTAAAGTAAAGGGGCATTCTTATGTGGATCTTATAGATTTCATTAAAAGTATAACAATAAATGTTAAAGCAAAGACCTTGGTCTTTTCATTGATTAGATACCTTATATTTTCATTTCAATTTTATTTTTTCCTCAGTGTCTTTGGTGTTGCTATTGATTACCTAGATGCCATGGTGGTAATAACTAGCATGTATTTTTTGGCTTCAATTATTCCTTCTATCTCAATTTTTGATGTTGTTATAAAAGGTAGTGTAGCTGTTTTTCTGTTTAGTTTTTTAAAAATAAATGAACTAACAATTCTTACTATAATAACCTCCATGTGGTTACTGAATTTTGTGATACCTAGTGTTTTTGGTGGTTATTATATTTTAAATTTTAGACTTCCAAACGCAGAGTAATGACCATTTCAACTATTCTTATAATATGCACCATTTTTTACCTCCTCTTAATGGGTTTATTTGTTATTGGATTTGACAAGGTTGAAAGTTTTTCGCTCAGTGATTTACCTGCAAGAACTAAGTTTACTGTTGTTATTCCATTTAGGAATGAAGCTGAGAATTTGGAAGCTCTACTACTTTCAGTCTCAAATTTGAATTATCCAAAAACACATTATGAAATCATATTGGTAAATGATGATTCAACGGATACTTCAATTGATGCTATAGAATCATTCTTAAAAAAGCAAAAATCACCATTAAAAAATATTAGAATTATTGATAATTACAGACAATCCAATTCACCAAAAAAGGATGCTATTACTTTAGCGATAAATAATGCCAATTATGATTGGATTATTACCACAGATGCAGATTGTTTATTACCCTCCTATTGGCTAGATGCTTTTGATGAAAAAATTCAAACTAGTGATACTGTTGCAATTGTTGGTCCTGTAAACTTAATAACAACCTCATCGTTTCTCAATAGGTTTCAAACCTTAGAAATTCTCGCACTTCAAGGTGTAACACTAGGTAGCTTTGGTATTAGGTTTCCTTTTATGTGCAATGGTGCAAATTTTTGTTATAAAAAATCTGTTTTTAAAGACTGTAACGGTTTTGAGGGTAATAACAACATTGCGAGTGGAGATGATTTATTTCTTCTTGAAAAAATCCATAAACAATATAAAGCCAGAGTTCATTACCTAAAATCAGAAAAAGCAATTGTGCATACAAAAGGAGAAAGCAACCTAAATTCGCTTATTCAACAACGATTGAGATGGGCTTCTAAAACAAATAATTATTCAAATTGGTATTCCAAAATAACAGGCTTAATTGTTCTTCTTGGCAATTTGATTTTCAACATAATATTGGTTCTGCTTCTTTTAAATGCAATTAATATTAGGATTGCTACAGCTTTATTAGTAATAAAAATTAGTGTTGACTTTTTGTTACTCTTCAAATCCGCTCGGTTTTTTAAGCAAGAACATCAACTATCTGCTTTTATATTTTCAAGTTTACTTTATCCAATCTTTAATATTTATGTGGCCACACTTAGTTTTTTTAAACCTTACAAATGGAAAGGGAGAATATTTAAGAAATAGCATATTGAATATTTTTGGTAGCTTTACTAAAACCAAATCATTCTAAAATGAGAAAAATACTGTTTCTACTGATCTTTCTTTTAGCCGTTCAATACAATTACAGTCAAAACACCTATACTATAAATGACCAACAATTAGAGCTTAAAACCGAAATAGATGGCAAATTAGACCTGCTTTGGAATACATTTAATGGCCAATACAGATACTTTGTAAGAACTGAAGATGGGCAAATACAAGAGCTTAAAAACACTAAAGGAACGGACAATAAATTCCAAGAAGAATACAAATCGCTTTTAAGCAAATTAACAAACGGACAATCAACTGAAAAACTTAAACTTACAATTTTTGATTTGAAAAAATTTCTAGACAATTACAATGCTTCTGTAGATAGTAGTTATACTTCTGTTCAAAAGGAAAGTAAAGTTAAATTTAGACTTGGTTTTTCAGGAGGAATTACTAACAATCCTTTTGTAGGAAATCCGGAAAATAAAATAGCGCCCTTGATAGGAACTGAGCTAGAAGTATTTGAAGAAAATAGTTTAATTAGACACTCAGGGTTTTTGCAAGTACGGTATGCATTTGAAAGCGATGAACTTCAATACAGTACTACAGAATTTTCTCTAGGTTATAGATATAGGTTTTTAAACAAATCTACTTTTTCCATTTATGGACAGGTAAAGTTTGCAACACTCAACTTTACTACTGCTACGGTTATCGGAAGTAATAATTCTGAATTAAATATAAATGTAACAGCTTTTGATATACCTCTAATATTTGGAATTGGATCTGATATCAAGGTAGGAGAAAACAGTTTTATAACCATTATTTATGGTGAGCTATTTGCTGCTTTTTTAGATAATCAAGGAAATTTTTCAACTGACATCTCAGTTGGTTATAAATTTAATCTTTAATGAATCTTCGGAATTTTAAGACGTCCAATCCTGTTTTTAACGGATACTTTTGGAAAGAAGATATATCGTCATCTAAAACAATGTCTGTTGCTGGTATTTTCATTAAATCCATGATTGGGATTATTATAATTGCTACAATTACGGCATACTTATGGAAGCTTAGCGAGGAAGGTATGAGAATGCGTTGGTTTACCTTAGGTGGTATGTTAGGCTCTGTTGTAATATGCATTGTTATTTCAGTTAGAAAGCATTGGGCTCATTTTTTAGTACCACTTTATGTTGTTGCTAAGGGTTTCTTTTTAGGAGGATTTTCGTCATATGCACATAAAAATTTTCCTGAATTACCTTATCAAGCCATCGGTGTTACTATTGTTACTTTTTTTGTAATGCTCATTCTCTATCAATTGCAGATAATTGTTGTGTCCAAAAAACTGAGAAGTGTAATTATAGCAGCAACTATAAGTATTATGGTCGTTTATTTGATTTCATTCATTTTGAACTATTTTGGAATAAAGACATATATCTGGGGGACATCTTGGTTTGCCATAGCCTTTAATGTGGTCACTGCAATTGTTGCAACCTTTGCGCTACTTTTAGACTTTGATTATATAGAACGCTATAAAGGCAGAGCGCCAAAGTAGAAAGAATGGTTGGCTACTTGGGGACTTTTTGCAACATTGATTTGGCTTTATATTGAAGTATTAAGACTAATGCAAAAATTAGCCATTAGGTTCTAATCTATCCTCACAACTATTGGAAATTCAAAGGAAGTCGTAACCTGTTGCCCTCGTTTGATTGCAGGATAAATTTTAGGAATGGTCTTTAAACTGTTGATTAAAAGACTATCAATATTTGGGATTTCGGTTTTAGTCTCTGGTTTATAAGTCATGGACTCCACATTTAGCTCACCATTTTTATCTATTACAATTTGAAGTTTTATCGTATCATTAACGTCATTAGTTACTATTAGGTTTTGATTACTTAGGTAACTATTTACATTACTGAGTAAAGTATTTTGGAAGCAGGTTTTACTCTCTTCCTTAGAAGTTAATGAATCACAACTACTAAAAGTTGGATATGTATCTACTTCATTCCAATTAAAAGTCTGCAACTCCTCATTCAATAAATCTTCAGAATACACCTTCTTTTTTTCAAAGTAATCACAGGATGTAGCAAACAATAAAATAAAAAGAAACATTAGTGATCTCATCGGTTCAGTTAAGATACCGAAAAGTACAATTTTTTGATAAAACAACTATATCAAAAAAAATGATATAATGTAACATTACTAAAGCCAATGCGTCATACCATTAAATTGAAATTATATTAATGGAATTATTTTTAGTCTTTATAGCACTAATGCTTATGCTACTTGGTATTATCGGTAGTTTTTTGCCAATATTACCTGGTCCGTTAACTAGTTGGGTTGGATTGTTGGTTTTACATTTTACCGATGGCATAGAATTGAGTCATACCTTTTTAATAACAACCCTTGCTATAGCCGTATTTATTTATATCCTAGATTATATTATACCTGCAATTGGTACAAAACGATTTGGGGGAAGTAGGTCTGGAATGATTGGAACAACGCTAGGTTTAATCGTTGGTTTACTTTCGCCAATTCCTTTTGGTATAATCATCGGACCATTTATTGGCGCCCTTATTGGTGAAATGATTCATAGGAATGATATAGAAAAGGCGCTTAAAGCAGCGTTTGGTTCCTTTATTGGATTTATCGCTTCTTCATTTTTAAAATTTATTGTAGCGTTAATATTTCTTGGTTTTTTTATCATCAAACTATCTAATCATAAGGGTGCGTGGTTCTAAGTAAACAGAGATACAAATAAAAAACCTGACAGCGAATACTATCAGGTTTATTTTCTTGCTATTAACTCAACAATGACTTAAGAGGGATTAATTAATCTTGTTGACTGGTGTAAATATATGTTAGATGATTATCTTTTTGTTGTGGTAAATCCACAAACTTGATGTGGTAAATCCGTAGTTTTCAGCATCTATAGTACTTACGGCTGTTAAACTAGATTGAGAAATCAGCTGTTTTTTAACTATTTACACTATAAATAACCTTTTTCTCGCGCTTCTTGGAGCAAAGTTTCGTCTTTGCCATCACTAACAGAAAACAAAAGTTTAAGCTGTTTTTTGCGTTTTTCTATTGCACTTGTTGAAAGTGGGATATATTCACTAAGGCTTTTAGTTTTTACTCCTTGTGACAACAGATGCAATATCTTTCTATTGATATCATCTACATATATTTCACTAGAAATAGTCTTTTTAATATAATTACTTACCGTACTACTATAATAAGGCGGGAATCTTAATATTTGCTGAAAGGCATCAGCAAGTTCCATAGAGGTTAAATCACTTTTTATTAAAAATCCGTCAGGATTAATTTCTTTAATAATATTATGAATTCTAAAAGATTCATTAAACATAGTAAGGATGATTATTTTTGCTTCTGGTATAACTCTTTGTGCTAACAACGCTAAATCTTCTCCAGAGGCATATTTACCATCTTCGGAGGCAGGTAAACTAATATCAAAAAAGCAAACATCATATGGTGTGCCTTTTGATGCTCTATTAATCATCAGTTGAGCAGTATCACAATTGTTTGCCGTATCAATTAAAAGAGTTTGATCTTCCTCCTTAGTAGTCATTAAAACATTTTGATAACCTTCTATAATAATAGGATGATCATCTACCATTAAAATGTTTATATGTTTCATGTTGATTGATTTAAATAGGGAATCTTAACATTAACAACTGTACCATTTCCAACTTTAGACGAGAAATCAATTTCTCCTCCAATATTCTCAACTCTAGAAGTCATGTTTTTCAACCCTATTCCTTTGCGATTTTTTGAAGTATCAAATCCATCTCCATCGTCAATGATAGCTAAGCAAATTACATCTTTTTGGAGTGAAATACTAATTTTAATTTTCTTCGCATTGGCATGTTTGTAAACATTTTGCATAGATTCTTGTATAATCCTATATATGTTTATTTTAACTCTATTATTGACCGATTTCCAGTCTAATTCATCATCATGTTCAAATTCATATTTTAAACCATAGGCATTGGTTTGATTAGAGATTAACTCAGAAACAAGGTTTGTAAAACCAGATCCTGAAACAAAATCTGTATTTAACTCGTGTGAAATTTTTCTGATGTCTTCTTCAATGGTTTTAAGTTGAGTAATATATTCTGCTCTAGAATTCATTGCTTCTTTACCATCCTTAAAGTTTATGCTATCCAAACTTAACCTTGTTCCAAACAATCGCCCTAAAACACCATCATGTAATTCTTCTGAAATACGTTTTTTCTCTAACACCCTTGCCTGATCAACCTTATCTTGCTGTTCTCGCATAAGATTATAAATGTCCTCATTTGCTTTTGACTGAACCTGTATCAATTTTAGCTTTCTATTTTTGGCTCGTTGGGATATAACCAAATAGATTATTATGGCTGTTAAAAGTAGCCCAATGGACAATAGCAATAGATAAAGATTCTCTTTAGAGATTTGTTCGTTCTCTGCTTCCAGCTCATCTGTCTTATACTCAATTCTTGCAAATTTGTTTTGTGTTGCTCGCTCAATGCCCATTAAACTATCACTTAATCTAATGTGTTGTTCTAAATAGGAATTGCTTTCTTGACCTTTAGTTAGACGTGCAAGAATAAGCATGGACTCCAAATAATAGTCGTTTATTGGTATTGCCTTAGCTAATTTATACGATTGTCTTGCGTACTTTAATGATGAATCGGCAATTTTATTGACTTCATAAAATCTTGCCAGATCTTGAGAAGCTACTAATTTTGTATAATCATCGCCAAGCCGTTCACTAATATTTAAAGCCTTCTTTAAATCATTTTCTACTTCATTATAGTCATATTTACCACCTAAAAACTTGGTGTATGCAAAATTACTCAACACTAATGCCTTGAAAGACATATCCTCATTCAATTGAGGGTTTTCAATGATTTCTTTAAATAATTTCAAAGCCTTAACATAATCTCCTTTTACACGATAGGTAAAGGCAATATTATTTAAAGATTCAATGGCACTCTGTCTACCATCATCTAAATTTTTGGTTAATTCGATTGCCTGATTGTGGAATGCTATTGCTTCATCAAAGTTTTGAAGTTTTAATGAGACCAAGCCTAATAAATTTAGAATATTATACTTCCTAGAATCTATATTATCCAAATCTAGATTATTTAAAATACGTAATGCCTTTATAGCATTCTGTTCACTGCCTAAATAATCCTTTTCGTCATCTTGAATGGAAGCAATATTGTAAAGAGTATTAGCCTTATCATTAAGCAGATTCAAAGCATCAAAATACTTTAAAGCTTCTAGGTAATATTTATAAGATTCTGCTTTGTCTAATTTTATTTCATTGTTGAGGTAACCCAGGCCAGCATTAATATGGGCAATACCCAAGGAATCCTTAAGTTCTCTTGCCGTTTCTAAATTTATCAAGGAACTGGTTTCGTAAAGATCATATTCACCGGTTAGTAAATAGACAAACGCAAGTTTTCGTTCACTAATAAGCTTGGTAGTATCAGATCTAGTGCGTTGAGATAAATCAACAGCTCTCGTTCCATATTCAATACGAAGATCCTTAGTCAAGGTATTATCCTGAGATAAATCTCGCAATATATATATAGAATCTAAAAGTGTCTTATTTTCTTGAGCCAGCGAATAATTCGGAATCGCAAGTATGAAAAATAATAGGAGTATTATATACCTCAAAAGTAATTAATTTATTCACTCTCAAAGTTAAAATTTTTTTAGGTATAGAAAATTATAAATGTTGGTAATCTACAAAAGCACAAAAAGCCCATAATTCAATGAACTATAGGCTATTAAATATAGTAATTAAATCTACCCTTGAGTAGGTAGTTGAGTTTTCAGCTTTTTACCGCCTGCTAATAAATCAATCTTTGCAGGTTGATTCTTATCACTATTTTCTACAACCACGTCTTCAGATTGTACACCTGAAACGGTTAGCAAAGCAATAGCTACTACAGTCAAAGTAATTTTTAGAGTTTTCATAAACATCAATTTAGGATTCATTAAATAGTCAACACTAATAATTGCAACGATTATCGCAGCAATGAGGGAAGGGTATGGATAATTAACTATTGTAGGCTATGCCTAAATTGTACTAAATAAAACGAGGGAAGTTTTATGTAATAAGTTTAATGGATTGTTCCTTGGAAAGTGAAAATAGGGCTTCCAAGAGTTTCAAAGATACATGTTATTCTTAAATTTCCAAATATTTAGACGATAAAGTGAATTATTTAATCGTTTAAGAGCGTTAATTTCATTAATAAATCACCTTAAAAATCATTGAATTTTACCAGAGAAAGACTCTAAAACAAAAAAGCATCCCGATTTTCTATTAGAAAAAAGGAAAGCCTTTCATTGGTAAATATCCAATTTTATTGGATTTCTACAACGTCTCAGAATTAATCTGAGCACAACACAACATCTTAATATTGAAAAAACTTCTTTGGAGAAGCTTTTTGCGGTCTGGACGGGACTCGAACCCGCGACCCCCTGCGTGACAGGCAGATATTCTAACCAGCTGAACTACCAGACCGTTGCGTAATTGCGAGGGCAAATATACATTGCATTTTTAATTTCACAAACAAAAAAGAGAAAAATTAGGTATTTATCTAAACAAATTTTTGTCGCTCTATCATGTAGGTCGTAAGGATATTATTAAACCCTGAATTTATATCAGCCTCAACATATTTTATTCTGTATTGACCACATTTTAATTTTAGGTTATCAAAGTAGTCTGATACTGCCTTCTCATAATTAACTTTAACATTATCTGGATAGAGATTAATAAACTCTCCTGTTTCTATATCTATGAAACGCTTTGGTCCATTGTGAAAATTGAAAGTAAGTTCCTTTTCCTTATCAAAAACATGAAAAAGAACTACTTCATGCTTATTATGTTTTAAATGCCTTAGTGCCTCGAATAACTTATCATCATCTTCTGATGTTTGAAACATGTCTGTAAAAACAAATATCAAAGATCTCCTATGAATTTTATCTGCAATTTGATGTAAATATTTGTACGTCTCCGTAATTTGAGTCTTAGGCTTTACAACTACAGCTTCACTTAACTTTGTCAGCAACATTTGATGATGTCTTTCACTTCCCTTTTCTGGTGAATAAAAGTCATATTTATCACTATATATACTTAATCCAACAGCGTCACGTTGTTTTTTAAGTATATTCATCAATGATGCACTGGCAAGTGCTGAAAATGCAATTTTATTAAGATTATCAATTGTCACCCCTGCCGATTCTGGATAATGCATTGAGCTGCTATTATCTACGATGAGATGGCATCTAAGATTTGTTTCCTCATCATAACGCTTAGTATATAATCGGTCTGTTTTGGCATATAATTTCCAATCAATGTGTTTAGTACTTTCTCCATGATTGTAAATTTTATGTTCAGCAAATTCAGCAGAAAAACCATGAAACGGACTTTTATGCATCCCAGCAATAAAGCCTTCGACAACTTGTTTTGCAAGCAACTCTAGGTTTTTAAATCCACCGACTTTATTTAATTCTGATCTTAAATCCATATCGTACCGAAACTAAAAAAGGTTTGCCGTAAAGACAAACCTTTTTTAATTTCTTTTAGAGTATAGCTTATAATAATGCATCTATAGCATCCGCATAAGCATTTTTGGGTGCTACACCTACCTGACGCCCTACAACTTCTCCGTTTTGAAAAACCAATACTGTTGGGATGTTTCTAACACCATATTTAGCAGCAAATTCCTGATTTGAATCTACATCTACTTTTCCAACAACAGCCTTACCTTCATATTCTTTACTTATCTCATCGATTATAGGTCCAACCATGCGACAAGGCCCACACCAAGCTGCCCAAAAATCTACCATTACTGGCTTATCACTTTTTAATACTGTTTCTTCAAACGTTGCATCTGTTATTTCTAATGCCATAATATTTATTTTAATGTTTTTTACATCCGTTTCTTATGCAATATTAGTCAAAAAAAATACCAAACCTTACATGGGCTGTATTTGTTTTGACAATGCAGCCATTGTTTGGTTTTATGCTAATTCAACTTATATTTTACATCACATTCTTCTAATTCATTCAGGAGTTCTTGTGAAATTTTCACCTTTTGCTTTCTGCTTGGCATAATCAATTTTAATTTTTCGGTGTTATCGTAAATTACGAAGTTCAAAGCATGCTTTCCGTCGTGCATATTAAACATCTCTTTCAAATCTGAAATTTTACCCTCATCTAAGTCATCTATACTTAGTTGAATTGATAACTTCTTCGCATATGTATCCATAACATCATGTAACAATTGAAAATTATTAAATTGTATTTGTGGATCATATTTCTTTCCTGTTTTTCTGTTTGTCCATCCCTCTTTTACAAATGAACGTACGTAGACAAATGAATTGATAACAAAAAAGTGTCTAAATTTTAAATAGTCCTCACCAAAAATCCTGAATTCATAACTATCTGCATAATCTTCTATTGTGAACAATGCCCAGCCTTTACCTTGTTTACTCACCCTATGCTGCACATCTGTAACCACACCTCCAAAAGTAATTTCTCGGTTTAAAATCGAATCTAAATCATTAAAAGCAGAGATATCACCATTACAAAATGTTTGCATTTCAATTTTAAAATCATCTAAGGGATGACCAGAAATATAAATACCCACTACCTCTTTCTCACGAGATAACTTTTCCATTGTTCCCCAATCCTCACTTGGTGGAACTTGTGGCTCCGCTATCTGTACATCACTCGAATCTCCAAACAAACTTACTTGAGCGGAGTTCTCATTTTCTTGGTACTTGGCTCCAAACCTTATGGCTTTCTCTAAAAAGGTAATACCATCTCCATCATGTGCAAAATACTGAGCACGATGGGTACCTTCGAAGCAATCAAATCCACCAGCATTTGCTAATCCTTCAAATGATTTCTTATTTGCAGACCTTAGATCAATGCGCTTCGCTAAATCGAAAATAGATCTAAAATTGCCGTCTTTTTTTCTATTCTCCACAATAGTTTTAACAGCACCATGACCTACACCCTTAATAGCACCCATTCCAAAGCGAACAGCATTATCCTGATTTACCGAAAACTTATAATAGCTTTCATTAACGCTTGGTCCCAAAACTGGTAACCGCATGCGCTTACATTCCTCCATAAAGAATGTCACAGACTTAATGTCATTCATATTGTTTGAGAGTACAGCTGCCATATATTCTGCAGGATAATGTGCTTTTAAATATGCTGTTTGATAGGCAATCCAAGCATAACAAGTCGAATGTGATTTATTAAAAGCATAACTAGCAAATGCCTCCCAATCTTTCCATATTTTTTCGAGCTTTTCCTTGTCCATACCTTTGGCTGCCGCCTGATCTATAAACTTTGGCTTCATTTTATCTAAAACCGCCTTTTGTTTCTTACCCATTGCTTTACGCAAAACATCAGCTTCACCTTTAGTAAAATCGGCTAGTTTTTGAGATAATAACATCACTTGCTCTTGATAGACAGTAATACCATATGTTTCCTTAAGATATTCCTCCATTTCAGGTAAATCATAAATGATTTCCTCCTTACCATGTTTCCGATTAATAAAACTAGGAATATACTCCATTGGTCCAGGACGATACAATGCATTCATAGCAATTAAATCATCAAAAACAGTTGGTTTAAGATGTTTCATGTGCTTCTGCATTCCAGGTGATTCGTATTGGAATATCCCTACAGTTTCACCTTTTTGGAAAAGTTCATATGTCTTTTCATCATCTAATGGGAAATTTTCAGGATCGAGAGTAATGCCATGCTTTGCTTTGACAATTTTTACGGTATCCTTTATTAATGTCAAGGTTTTTAAGCCTAAGAAATCCATTTTTAGAAGCCCTGCACTTTCTACTACAGAGTTATCATACTGGGTTACATATAGGTCAGAGTCTTTAGCCGTTGCAACAGGCACATAATTAGTAATATCGCCAGGAGTTATAATAACTCCACAGGCATGGATACCAGTATTTCTAACAGAACCTTCTAAAACTCTAGCCTGATTTACTGTTTCGGCTTGTAAATCTTCACCCTCTGAAATATTAAGAAGTTGATTAACCTTTAAAAGTTCCTCTTGCCTAAATTTTTGCGCTAACTCTTTTTCGCTTTTACCAAATATCTTGCCCAACTTTGACATGTTAGGTATTAACTTGGCAATATGGTCGGCCTCATTTAGTGGTAAATCTAAAACTCGAGCTGTATCCCTTATAGAAGACTTAGCAGCCATTGTTCCATAAGTAATGATTTGAGCTACTTGATTAGCACCATATTTATCGATTACATATTGCATCACCCGTCCTCGTCCTTCATCGTCAAAATCTATATCAATATCTGGCATGCTGACACGATCTGGATTTAGGAATCTCTCAAAAAGTAAGTCGTACTTTAATGGGTCAATATTTGTAATCCAGAGGCAATACGCAACAACAGATCCGGCAGCAGATCCTCGACCTGGGCCAACGGATACATCCATATTACGTGCTTCTCGAATAAAATCTTCAACTATTAAGAAATACCCAGGATATCCAGTATTTTCAATAACACTAAGTTCAAAGTCAATACGCTCTTTTATATCTGGGGTTAATTCGCCATAACGCTTTTTTGCACCTTCAAACGTTAAGTGCTTTAAATAAGCATTTTCACCTCTTTTACCTCCATCTTCTAAATCCAGAAAGTCTTTAAACTCCTCTGGAATATCGAATGCAGGAAGCAACACATCTCTTGCAAGTTGATATGGTTCAATTTTTTCTATAATCTCTTGAATATTGATTATTGCCTCCGGAATATCTCTAAACAGTGCCTTCATTTCTTCTGAAGACTTAAAATAATATTCTTGATTTGGCAATCCATAACGATAACCTCTACCTCTACCTATTGGCGTGTTTTGTTTTTCACCATCTTTTACACAAAGTAAAATATCATGGGCGTTAGCATTTTCCTGCTGAACGTAATAGGTGTTATTGGTTGCTACCAATTTTATATCATGCTTTTTAGAAAATTGCACGAGTATTTGGTTAACACGATTTTCATCTTCTTGATTGTGACGCATTAACTCAATGTATAAATCATCACCAAAAGTCTCTTTCCACCAAATGAGTGCTTCCTCAGCCTGATTTTCTCCTACATTCAACACTTTACTTGGCACCTCACCATAAAGGTTACCTGTAAGGCAGATTAAATCTGCTTTGTATTGTTCAATTAAGACTTTATCAATTCTCGGAACATAATAAAATCCATCTGTAAATGCCACAGAAGATAGTTTAGCAAGATTATGATAGCCATTTTTATTTTTAGCTAAAAGAACTATTTGATAGCCATTATCCTTTCTGGTTTTATCTTTATGATCTTCACAAACAAAAAACTCACAACCAACTATAGGCTTTATAGTTTTACCCTTTTTCTCTGTACCGTTTTCCTCTGCCGTTTTATGTTGTTGCCTGATACTTTTATTATGATTTGAGACAGCACTTACAAAATGGAATGCACCCATCATATTACCATGATCTGTCAAGGCAACTGCTGGCATTTCCTCTTTTGCAGATGCTTCAACCAAATCTTTAACACTAATCGTGGATTGCAGAATTGAAAATTGAGAATGATTATGAAGATGCACAAAATCAACATCTGCAAGTAATTGTTTTGTCTTCTGACTAGTTTCTACTGAAATTGTTTCAGATTGTTCTCTTTGTAATCTTTCATTAATCTTGGCACTTTCACGCTTTAAATTAATGTGTTTCAGACCAATTAATTGAATTGACTCTGGATTAACTTTAGAAAACGCTTCAAAATAATCTGGCTGAACATCTAGTTCTTCTTTTGTGTATTCTCTTCTTCGAATTAATTCGAGAAAACACCTTGTCGTAGCTTCTACATCAGCAGTAGCATTATGTGCCTCAGCAAAGGGTTGATGAAATAAATACTGGTGTAATTCAGTTAAAGTAGGTAACTTAAATTTTCCTCCTCTACCTCCTGGTATTTTACAAAGTAATGCTGTGTGTTCTGTACATGTATCTAAAACTGGTAACTCTTGAAGTGGATTAGCTACATTTTCCCTAAAAAACTCTGCTCCCATTATATTTAGATCGAATTTCACATTCTGACCTACAACAAACTTTGCACGATTTAACGCATCATTAAATTTATCCAATACTTCAATTAAAGAAACTCCCTGTTCTTGAGCTAACTCCGTAGATATACCATGAATCTTTTCTGCATCAAATGGAATATTAAATCCATTTGGTTGAATTAAATAATCCTGGTGCTCTATGCAATTCCCCATTGAGTCATGCAACTGCCACGCAATCTGGATAGCCCTAGGCCAATTATCCGTATCTGTTATGGGTGCATCCCAACGCTTTGGTAAACCTGTAGTTTCGGTGTCAAAAATTAAATACATAGAGCTCTCTTGACTTAAAAAATCAGAACTTTAAAATTAACAAATTATGGTACTCTAATAAAATGAAGTTATAAACAGTTGTAAACAAAAAACGCCACCTCTTCGATAGCGTTTTGAATAATATTTAATAATTTATTTATGTATCTATCTATATAATCTGAAATACCATCTCCGTCTGTATCCACAGCATCCACTGGGTTACCATATTGATTAGGATCAGCATTTTCATTTATAGTTAAAATACCATCGCCATCATCATCATTATCTAAATAGTCAACATTTCCATCTCCATCGTTATCATTACAATTAAGAGCATTAAAGATTAACTGGGTACTACTATCTCTAGACCCATAAGTATTTATTTCCTACAGAAGGTAAAATCTATATTGCTCGCAAAGGGCTACATAAGTTCCTCTTGTTGCGCCACTAAATTGTGATTCAGCCTCGAGTCTATTGGCGATAGTTTATTCACATGAAATTTGACAACCTCCTAAAGAATCTATAATTACCTGAATAGCACCATCTACATCACCATAATAATTTCGTTGCGTATTTAATGCAACAGCATAGTTGTTAAATTCATTTGCTAATGTAGATTGGATTAATAAAATATAATTCTGGTGTAAAAGTCGCTTCATATGCTATTCTAGCTTGAACATCAGCTTGAACATCATCACAAGTTATCAGATCTGCTGGGAATGCACCAAACTCTAGTGGTACTTTGTAAAAAATTCCATTTGTATATCCAATTGAATTCAAACCGGATTCATCAAAAGCTAAAAATCTATATGTACCTGTAAAAGTTGCATTAACCAAGTCTATTTCATCTATTATAATCTCGCCAAGTTCAGGATAAACTGATACACTTTCATCTGGCCTATTATTTGTAGAAAACCTAGTATTAAAAGCGTCTCTGTAAACAGCTTCAATAGTGTTAACATCACCAACAATGTAAGTTCCTTCAGTTGCAGATGGTACTTTTAACTCTACTGTCTCGATATTGTTAGTTCCTACAATAGTTAAAAAACCATTTGTTTCAATACTAGCATAAAAATCTTTGGCTCTCCAAAGTTTATTTTCTCTATCACCTTGAAAAGCAGGAGTATTAAATTGTATTTCATCACCACAACCAAAAGCTAATAGACATAACAGAGATAAGAGAAGTGTTTTTTTCATTCTGAATTTCAAAATTTTCATCGATTCAAAAATAACGAATCAAGCCAGTCAAAAGTATAATATTTTTTAAAACTGACTAATATTCATTAAATCCTTGAAAATTAAAAAAATATATTATCTTTGCGCCCTCATTAATAACAGAGGTCGAGAACCTCACTAATTAATAATTATGCCTGTAAAAATCAGATTGCAAAGACACGGTAAAAAAGGAAAACCTTATTACTGGATTGTAGCGGCAGATGCTCGCGCAAAGAGAGATGGTAAATACCTGGAAAAATTAGGTGCTTACAATCCAAACACTAACCCAGCAACTATTGACTTGAATTTAGATAAGTCTGTAGAATGGTTACAGAATGGTGCGCAACCAACTGACACCGCTAGAGCTATTTTATCTTATAAAGGTGCTCTACTGAAAAATCACTTGGCTGGTGGTGTAAAAAAAGGTGCTTTAACGGAAGAACAAGCAGAGAAAAAATTCAATGCATGGTTAGAAGAAAAAGCAACGAAAGTTCAAGCTAAAGCAGATGGTTTATCTAAAGCAGACGCAGAGGCTAAAGCATTAGCTTTAGAAGCTGAGAAAGCTGTCAACGAAGCCAGAATTGCTGCTGCGGCACCAGTTGAAGAAGCAGAAGAGGCTGAAGTCGATACTTCTGAAGAAACAACAGCTTCAAACGAAGAAGAATAAAAATTAAATTTTTATACTTTTAAACTCCGATAGAAACTATCGGAGTTTTTTATTTATTACTATCATGAAAAAGGATGAATGTTTCTATTTAGGTAAGATTGTAAAAAAATACAGTTTCAAGGGTGAACTATTGGCAAAATTAGATACTGATGAACCTGATTTATATAGTAATCTTAATGCCATATTCGTTGATTTACGCGGAAATATGGTTCCTTTTTTCATTGAACGGTCGCAATTACATAAATCTGATTTGCTTAGACTAAAATTTGAAGATGTTGACAGCGAAGCTGATGCCGATTCCCTTCTTAAATCAGATCTTTATTTACCATTAGATTTGTTACCTAAACTAGAAGGTGACAAATTTTATTTCCATGAGGTTATTGGCTTTAGTATTAAGGACAAAAATTTTGGTGAAGTTGGTATTATAAAGAATATAAATGATTCTACAGCTCAGGCACTTTTTGAAATTGATAGTGATGGGACTGAAATCCTAATTCCTATGAACGACGAATTTATTGTTAAAGTTGACAGGAAAAACAAAACCATACATGTTAATACACCTGAAGGTTTAATAGATCTCTACCTTTAAAGGCAATATAAATAGATGTCGAAGCCATTTGAATTCAAACAATTTTCGGTAAACCAAGACAAATGTGCCATGAAAATTGGCACGGATGGTGTTTTACTTGGTTCATGGTCTCCTATCGACCATCAACCCTTTTCAATTTTAGATATAGGTTCGGGTACAGGAATCATTTCATTAATGCTCGCTCAAAGGAGTACCGCACAAATTATTGAAGCTATAGAAATTGATGGTGATGCTTATGAACAGTGCTCAGAAAATTTCGAGAATTCACCATGGAACAATCGTCTATTTTGCTACCACGCATCCCTATTAGAGTTTGTTGAGGAAGTAGATGAGCAATACAACTCCATAATATGTAATCCTCCTTTTTATTCTGAAAATTATAAGTCCAATAACAAAGCTCGCGATATTGCTAGATTTAATGACGCTATGCCATTTGAACACCTTGTTTATGGGATTTCAAAACTATTAAGTCCTGATGGCATTTTCTCAACAATAATACCTTACAAAGAAGAAAAAAACTTTATAGATTTAGCAAATCAAGCTCATCTGAAGCTGATAAAACTTACTAGAGTTAAAGGCACTGAAAATTCAGAAATTAAAAGAAGTTTAATGTCCTTTTCATTTCATTCTCACGAACCAGAAATATCAAATTTAATCATTGAAAATTCGCGTCATAATTATACAAAGGACTATATAAAATTAACCAAAAGTTTTTACTTGAAAATGTAAGACTTTAGGTTGGGCAATGAAAACGTTTTCGTTACTTTTGTCTTACAAATTTTATTGCAATTATGAAGCCAGATTTATTTGAAGCTCCAGATTATTATAATCTTGATGATCTTTTTACAGAAGAACATAAATTAGTACGAGATGCCGCTAGAGAATGGGTAAAACGAGACATCTCACCTATTATTGAAGATTACGCACAACGAGCGGAATTCCCAAAACAAATTATAAATGGATTGGCAGAAATTGGTGCGTTTGGACCTTATATTCCTGAAGAATATGGAGGTGCAGGATTGGACCAAATATCGTATGGGCTCATAATGCAAGAAATTGAGCGTGGTGATTCTGGTGTCAGAAGTACAGCCTCAGTACAATCTTCATTAGTTATGTACCCTATTTGGAAATACGGTACTGAAGAACAACGTCAAAAATATTTACCGAAATTAGCTTCTGGAGAATGGATGGGCTCGTTTGGTCTAACTGAACCTGACCATGGTAGCAATCCTGGCGGAATGACTACTAACTATAAAGACATGGGAGACCACTATCTTTTAAATGGTGCGAAACTTTGGATTAGTAATTCCCCGTTCTGTGATGTGGCTGTAGTTTGGGCAAAGAATGAAGAGGGTCGCATCCATGGACTTATTGTAGAACGTAGCATGGAAGGATTTTCTACACCTGAGACTCATAATAAATGGTCTTTAAGAGCTTCTGCTACAGGAGAGTTGATTTTTCAAGATGTTAAGGTGCCAAAGGAGAACTTACTTCCTAACAAGTCTGGTTTAGGTGCACCTTTAGGTTGTTTAGATTCTGCACGTTTTGGAATTGCTTGGGGAGCTATTGGCGCGGCCATGGATTGTTATGATACTGCATTGCGTTATTCTAAAGAACGTATTCAATTTGGTAAGCCAATTGGAGCATTTCAGTTGCAACAAAAAAAGCTTGCAGAAATGATTACCGAAATCACAAAAGCACAACTTCTTGCTTTCAGATTAGGTCAATTAAAAAATGAAAACAGAGCAACATCAGCTCAGATATCAATGGCAAAACGAAATAATGTTGAGATGGCAATTAAAATAGCTCGTGAAGCAAGGCAAATACTTGGTGGAATGGGCATAACAGGAGAATACAGTATAATGAGGCATATGATGAACTTAGAAAGTGTAATTACGTATGAAGGAACGCATGACATTCATCTACTTATTACTGGTTTAGATATAACGGGTTTAAACGCTTTTAAATAGAGAGCAAGCAGTCAATAAAAATAGAAAATGCCTTCACTCTATTGAGGCATGTTTGGTTTGAGTTTGTTGTATCTTTACAAGTATGAAAAGGGTATATCTACTGATCATATTTATTTGCTCATTTAGCTGTAATTCAGACGATAATGATTCTATTATACCCAAATCATTTAAAATTCTGTCCTTAGGAGATAGCTACACAAAAGGCCAAGGCGTATGTGATACATGCGGATACCCAGTGCAATTAAAAGATAGTTTAGTTACAAAGTTTAATGTGCAAGACACTTTTAACCTTAAGGTAATTGCTGAAACTGGATGGAATACTTCAAATTTGATAAGTGCAATAAATGAGGATAACCACTCAAATGACCATGACTTGGTAACACTATTAATTGGAGTCAACAATCAATTTCAAAACAGACCATTCACTTGGTTCGAAGAAGATTTCCCAGAGCTAGTAAATAAGGCTACAGAACTAGCCAAAGGCGAAAAAGAAAATGTAATTATAATATCAATTCCCGATTATGCCAATACAGGTTTTGGTCAAGTATTTGGAGGATCAACTATTACAGATGAATTAACAATTTACAACACATATATCGAGAATTTCTGTAATGAAAACAGCTACAACTTAGTTGATGCTCAAAATCTAATTTTTGAAGGTTTAACAAATCCTGAACTCATAGCACCAGACAATTTGCACCCTTCTGGATTTGCCTATTCTCAATTAGTTACTCAATTACTTCCCTTAGCATATGAAATACTAATGGAATAAATTGCTTAAATTCGATTTATATCTTCAAAACGTAGATTAAGTAAAGCTTATAAAATGGCAAAGTTTTACAGCAGATGATGGTACATTAAAAATTATAAGGGTATTATTAGAGGGCCCAACTCCTCTAATCTTTTATAAAACTGAATGATAAATTAAATGCTCTAAGATTCAGGAGCCAGCTCTACCTCCAAACCTTCAGTTTCTGGAGTTATTGGTATTTGACATCCCAATCTGCTATTCTCTTTTACATAAAAAGCTTCAGATAACATTGCTTCTTCATCATCAGTCATTTCTGGTAAGTTCGTATCACTTAAAACATAACATTGACAAGAAGCACACATTACCATACCACCGCATACGCCAATTGTACCCTCAGGTGCAAGTTCATATGACCGAACGACTTCCATAAGATTCATGGCCATATCAGTTGGAGCAGCTATACTATGGGTTTCACCATCACGATCAATAATCGTTATTTTTACATCTTGCTGATTCACTAATCAATTGCTTTTACCACAGCCTTAGGCGCCTCTTTTCTAGTGCCATCAAATCCATCTATGCCAGTAACTGTAGTATATTTTAATACATTTTTCTTACCTGGATTAATAATTTGAAATGCCGCTTGACACATTAAAGTAGCTTCATGAAAACCACAAAGAATTAGTTTTAACTTTCCTGGATAGGTATTACCGTCTCCAATAGCAAAAATTCCTGGAATATTCGTTTGGTAATCTAAAGCATTATTCACTTTAATAGCATTCTTCTCTATCTCGAGTCCCCAATTTGCAATGGGTCCAAGTTTTGGAGACAAACCAAAGAGTGGCACGAAATGATCACATTCTATTTCAATTTCTTTTTCATTATGTTGTGCTTGTTTTACAACTACTGCATTTACTTTTTCATCACCAACAATACCGATTACTTCAGCAGGTGTTATTAAATTTATCTTTCCTGCATTCTTTAGTTCCTGCACTTTTTCTACTGAATCTAAGTGACCTCGAAACTCGTTGCGTCGATGTATAAGGGTAACCTCTGATGCAATATCACTTAAAAAGATACACCAGTCTAATGCTGAATCACCGCCACCAGCAATAACCACTTTTTTATTGCGATACACTTCTGGTTCTTTAATCATATAATCTACGCCTTTTTCTTCAAAATCAGTGATGTTATTGATTAAAGGCTTACGAGGTTCAAAACTTCCTAATCCACTTGCAATTGCTACCACAGGTGCTTTATGTTTTGTGCCTTTATTTGTAGTTACAATAAATGAACCGTCCTCTTGTTTTTCAATGGTGTCCGCTCGTTCGCCAAGTGTAAAACCAGGTTCAAATTGTTTACACTGCTCAAGAAGTTTAGCAGTTAAATCTCCAGCCAGAATCTCTGGATAGGCAGGAATATCATAAATCGGTTTTTTAGGATAAATTTCAGAGCATTGGCCACCTGGTTGAGGTAAAGCGTCAATTAGATGGCACTTTAATTTTAATAATCCGGCCTCAAAAACAGTGAATAAACCTGTGGGGCCTGCTCCTATAATAAGTATATCAGTTGTAATCATGAATTTAAAAATGGAAGCAACACAAATTATTGCAATATCATTAATGTGATGATAAACACATTACTATTCAACATTAATCACTCGTTCTATTTGTGGCGCGTACTTTTTAATGGTCATTTCTACGCCAGATTTTAATGTCATCTGATTGACACTACAAGATGTACAGGCTCCAACAAGCTGCACCTTAACCAACTTCTCATCATCTATTGACAATAAATTGATGTCTCCTCCATCACTCTGTAAAAAAGGGCGAATTTCCTCTAACGCTTTTTCAACATTTAATTTTAATTCTTCTGAGTTCATTTATTTCTTTTTAACAGCAGAACATCCTGCCATAGTTGTAATCTTAATTGCTTCAGTTGCTGGCAAATCCTCATTTCTATGTACTAACTGCTGTACTATTTCACGAGTAATGGCCTCAAATGCCTTTTCAATTGGCGTTGCTGTTTGTAATGCTGCTGGCCTTCCTAAGTCACCAGCCTCACGAATACTTTGCACAATTGGAACTTCCCCCAAAAACGGTACACTTAGGTCCTCTGCCAAATATTTTGCGCCTTCCTTACCAAATATATAATATTTATTCTCTGGTAGTTCTTCTGGAGTGAAGTAGGCCATATTTTCTATAATTCCTAAAACCGGTACATTAATATTTTCTTGTTGAAACATTGCCACACCTTTTTTTGCATCTGCAAGTGCAACATTCTGTGGTGTACTCACTACTACAGATCCAGTAATGGGCAGTGCTTGCATTATACTTAAATGAATATCACCAGTACCTGGAGGTAAATCTATAAGTAAAAAATCAAGTTGTCCCCAAGCAGCGTCAAAAATCATTTGATTTAATGCTTTTGAAGCCATTGGTCCTCTCCAGATAACTGCTTGATCTGGTTTAGTAAAAAATCCTATAGAAAGCACCTTTACACCATGATTTTCAATTGGTTTCATCTTTGACTTACCACCTACAGTTACTGATATTGGACGTTCTGAAGCCACATCGAACATTATAGGAATTGATGGACCATAAATGTCAGCATCTAACACACCTACTTTAAATCCCATTTTTACTAAAGTGACAGCAAGGTTTGCGGTAACCGTAGATTTACCAACACCACCTTTACCAGAAGCTACGGCAACAATGTTTTGTATGCCTGGAATTGGTTTACCTTTTATTTCGTTTACAGCCGCTTGCACTCGCGCATCTACCTTAACATTAACTTTTATTTTGGCTTTTTCATAAACCTCTCTATGAATGGTCTGTAGAATCTCAACCTCAGTTTTTTTCTTTGCCTGAAGACTTGGGTTTTTAATCGTTATATCAACTATTACCTCATCTGCAAATGTAACTACGTTTGTTACCGCACCACTATCAACCATATTCTCACCCTCACCAGGAGCTGTAATGGTTTTAAGTGCATTGAGTATATCTTGTTTGTTTAGTTTTACCATTATCTAGATTAATTCTAAATGCAAAGATACTGCTAAAAGTTCATATTCTGAAGCTCCAAAATTGAATTGGATAATAGTTGAATTTGATTTTATAATATACAGTATATCAGGGAAGTTCCTTGGAAGGATCCCAATAGATTTCTTCAAAATTCTGAATTTGATTATCAATGACAACAATACCTTCATTTTCGAGCAATTGTTGCATTAAATTCGTCCCTTCAAAGTGATGTTTACCTGTTAATAATCCTTTGCGATTAACCACTCTGTACGCTGGTACATCCTTAGTGTGTGAAGCATTCATAGCATAACCAACTATTCTAGCGCTTTTTGTTGCCCCAAGATACTTTGCAATAGCACCATAACTAGTAACCTTACCATATGGAATCAGTCTTACCACATCATAAACTTTCTCAAAAAAACCGAGTGTTTCAGGTTTCATTAGAGTTCTCTTAATATATTTATAAAAGTAATCAGTGCTACAAGACCTGTAATGATACCAATACTATAATTCATACTTTTCTGTGACGTAATCTTTTTGTCTTTTATTTTTTCAAAAAAGAAAATATAGAAATACAGCATCACAAAAGTACCCATTGCTGCTCCAGTTACATAGGTAATTATACTCAATCTTTCAAAATCCATAACACCAAAAGAAGCTAAGGTTATAGTCATATAAGCTTGATATGGAATTGGGAAAACATTTAATGAAGACAAAAACATACCATGAAAAAAACGGCTCTGCTTACTTCTAATATCAGGATTTAGTTTTTGCTCCTTTTGACTTTTAGCAATGATTAAAAAATATATAGTAATCAATACAAAAATTACAAAAGCTACCCGTTGGAGAATTTCAACAATATCAGATCTGTTAGAAAGGTATCTAGCAAATATTGCTGCTATATAAGTTTGAACAAATACAATAAGACATACGCCAGATGAAAATGTAATACCTCTTCCAGGACCTTCTTTAAGGCTAATTCTAGCCGCTGTCATATTAAGTAATCCAGGAGGTATAACGCCAAGAAGCGCAACAAATAGTCCAAGAAAGAAAATTACTGTAATGCTCAAACCCTAGTTGATTTTGAATCTAATATACGTAATTGCTTTGTCTTGCTCTAAATACTGACTTTCATAAAACGTCTGAATATCGGTTACTTCTTTTGGGCTTCCCTCGAGTTTGTAAACATTATGGTTCGCATAAATCACTTCATAACCAACACCATGCAACAACCCAAGTGTATAACCATGCATAAATTCACTATCTGTTTTTAAATGCATTATTCCATTTGCTTTTAAAATTTTTCTATAACGCTCAATAAAAGCCAAATTGGTCATTCTATGCTTTGTACGCTTATATTTTATCTGTGGATCAGGGAAAGTTATCCAAATTTCATCAACCTCATTTTCTCCAAATACATATTCAACCAATTCTATTTGGGTTCTTATAAAAGCGACATTATATAAGTTTTCTTCTATTGCAGTTTTGGCACCACGCCAAAATCTTGCACCTTTAATATCTATACCAATATAGTTTATATTTGGATTACGCTCAGCCAAGCTTACAGTATACTCACCTTTGCCACATCCTAATTCTAATACAATTGGATTATTATTATTAAATACTTTCTCACGCCAATGGCCTTTCTTATCATAAGAGTTGTTCAAAAGTTCTTCACGTGTTGGCTGATAGACATTATGAAATGTCTCATTTTCTTTGAATCGTTTTAGCTTATTTTTACTACCCACTTTTTTTTATGCACTAGTTTAATAATGGCGTAAAATTAAGGAAACAATTTAGCTTTATCTTTGTTTTCAAAATTTAAACTCCTAGTTACTTTTTGGAAAATAGTGGCAAGAAAAAAATATTAGTAGCACCTCTAAATTGGGGTTTAGGACACGCCACAAGATGTATCCCAATAATCAATGCGCTTAAAACCCTATATTTTGAACCTGTTATTGCAAGCGATGGTAATGCATTGGCCTTATTGAAAAAGGAATTTCCGAGTCTAAGGTCTATTGAGTTACCATCATACAACATAAATTACCCTAATAAAGGTAGCAACTTCAGAGCGAAATTAATTAAGGATTCTCCTCATCTTATAAAGACTATTAAAAAAGAGAAAAAGGCCGTCAAAAGCATTGTAGAAAGAGAAACTATATCTGGGATTATCTCGGATAACAGATTTGGGGTAAGGCATAAAGCCATTCCCTCTGTTTTCATTACGCACCAATTAAAAGTACTAAGTGGCAATACCACTTGGTTAAGCACCAAATTACATCAAAAAATAATTTCAAAATTTGATGAATGTTGGGTGCCAGACCACAAAGGAGAACATAATCTAAGTGGGGATTTAGGGCAAGACAATGTAAAATCCATAAAAACTAAATACATAGGTCCACTAAGTCGATTTCAAAAACATAATTCGGAAATAAAATATGATCTGTTAGTTCTACTATCAGGACCTGAACCTCAGCGCACATTTTTAGAACAGAAACTCCTTAATGAACTTGAATATTTTAATGGTTCAGTATTGTTTGTGAAAGGATTAATTGAAACAACTCAGAAGAAACAGAATAATAACAACATAACTATTTACAATTATATGACAAGTGGCGAATTAGAAGAAGCCATTAATAAAAGTGAAATTGTTTTGAGCAGGTCTGGTTATACAACTATAATGGATTTAGCGAAACTAGAAAAGAAAGCCTTTTTTATTCCAACACCAGGTCAATTTGAACAAGAGTACTTAGCAAATAGGTTGAATGAACTCAAAATTATACCATGTTGTAGTCAAGATGATTTTAAAATAGAAATGCTAAACAATATTGAAGATTATTCAGGTTTTAAATCAAATCCTTTTCAAGTAGATTTTGAAAACCTATTCAGCCTTTTCTAGGGTAAAAGAAAACTCACTACCTACTTCAGCTTGGCTTTCAACATAGATTTTTTCTTCATGTGCCTCAATAATATGTTTCACGATCGAAAGCCCTAAACCAGAACCACCTTCATTTCTTGAACCGCTTTTATCAACTCTATAAAATCGTTCAAAAAGCCTTGAAAGATCTTTTTCATCGATTCCTTCTCCATTATCCGTCACTCTTACTATTACCTTATTTTTTATTAGGTTTTCTATACTGACTTCAGTTGTACCCTTTTCATTACCATATTTTATAGAGTTTACAATCAAATTTGTTAGCACTTGCTGAATCCTTTCTCGATCTGCATAAACTATGATTGGCTGGTTATAATCCATATCAAAAGTTAGGGTAATTTTCCTTTTTGAAGCCTTCATTTCAAACAAGTCAAAAACTCCCTTTACCAATTCTACAATGTCAAAATTTTCCTTATTAAGACTTAGATCACCTACCTCTAATTTAGTAATCATATCCAAGTCTCTAATTATATAAATTAAGCGCTCTACACCTTTGCTTGCCCTATTTAGGTACTTTTTTCTGAGTTTCTCGTCTTCCATTGCACCATCAAGCAGCGTTAATATATAGCCTTGGACGGTAAACAATGGTGTTTTTAATTCATGGGAGACGTTACCCATAAACTCCTTACGATACTCTTCCCTGACCTTAAGCGTTTCAATTTCTAATTTTTTATCTCGAGCGTACTTATCAATTTCTTTGGTAAGTGTTCCCATATCAGTAGTTATAGGCTGTTGTCTTAAGGATGCTGCTTCTAAAAGCGTTAAATCATCATAGATTTTCTTAACCCTTCTGTAAATAAAGCGTTCAACTCTATACTGAATAACAAAAAAACAAATGACATAGCATAGAGGTGCAAAGAAGATCACCTGCCAATTAAAATCATGGTAATACCATAAAAAAACACTCACAAGGAGTGTTGCAAATAGCGTTACATATAACGATGTTATTGTAGCGAACTTATAGGTTTTCTTAAAATTACTTTCTTGCATTAGTCAACAAACTTGTAACCAACGCCTTTCACGGTTTTGAAGGACTTATCGCCAATTTTTTCACGGAGTTTTCTAATGTGTACGTCTATTGTTCGTCCACCAACAACAACGTCATTGCCCCATACTTTATCTAAAATCTCGTCGCGTTTAAATACTTTCCCAGGCTTGGTCACTAACAAAGATAATAATTCAAACTCTTTTCTAGGTAAAGTAATTTCTTCGCCCTTTTTGGTGATTTTATATTCGTCCTTATAAATAATAAGATCACCAATTTTTACAATGCTATCAGCAGAACTATCAGATTCCTTAAGGCGTCTAAGTAGCGCTTTAACCTTACTAACTAACACTTTTGGTTTAATAGGCTTTGCAATATAATCGTCCGCACCAGCATCAAAACCAGCAACCTGAGAGTAATCCTCTCCTCTTGCAGTTAAAAAAGTAATTATTGTATCGTTTTGGTTTGGTAATTCCCTTATCTTTTCGCAAGCCTCAATGCCATCCATTTCTGGCATCATAACATCTAAAATTATAAGATGTGGTTTATGTTTTTTGGCTTTTTCAACAGCTTCAATACCATTTTTACCTATTATAATTTGATACCCTTGTGACGACAAGTTATATCTTACTATTTCTAAAATATCTGGTTCATCATCAACCAATAATATTTTAATATCCTTCTTTTTCACTGTTGAGCTAATGTATTAACGTTTCGTAAATATAAAATATATCTTTATTATGTTTACCATATGCTTTCAATTGATAACAATTACCTAACATTGAATGTTCGATATGCATCCTTTTCATTAATAATTTTTAAACGATGTTATGTTATTGTAAAATTGTAGATTGTTAATAATAATTATTACTTAGAGTCATAAATAGTTATTATATTTAAAGTCTAATTTAATTCATTACTTATGAAAAAACTTTACTTTTTACTTATTACAGTTTTTAGTGTTTCTATTTCTTTTTCTCAAGGAACAGAGACATTTGATAATTTTGCTGAAACAGGTTCCTCTTATGCCGATGGTACTTTTACTGGACAAGATGGTTCTACCTGGACTTATGTTCAATCAAGAGGTGACCAAAGTATCACCGGAAAATCATTAATGCTAGGTAGGAATAGAACTCCACAGGCTGAAGTCTATTCCGGCACAATATCAGGAGGTATTGGAACTATTACTTTTAATTACCAACAAACATTCTCTACAAGTGTTAATTTAAATGTTTTAGTGAATGATGTTGTTTATGGTACAGTAACATCTGCAGACCAGACAGTACAAAGTTCAGGTGCAATAACTGTTAACCAACCTGGAAATGTTGTAATTAAATTCATAAGTGTAAATAATAGTGATGGACAAGTTACTATTGATGATGTAGTTTGGACAGGATTCTCTACTTCTTGTGGTGTTACATTTGGACAAGCGAGTTATTCATGTAATACAAATCAAGGAGGTGCTAATAATGATAGTGTAACGATTAATATCCCTTACACTGGGATTGATGTAAGTTTATCTGGCCCTCCAACTACTACAAGCGGAGGTACTGTTGGTGGTGATGATCCTTCATTTACTTCTAATGGAACCATTACTATCTCCGGTTTAAGTGAAGGAGATGCATGGGATTTAATGCTAAATGGTGGTGATTGTGACGGAGTATCTACATCTGGGACAGTACCTGCAAATGAGTGTGACCCAACACCAAGCACATGTTATGATTTAAGTGCAGGTCCAGAGATATTTGAGTTAGTAACGGTTCAACAAAATAGTGGATTTAGTAATAATGGTGTTTGGGAAAACAACTCAGGCACATACAGTGCAAATGGATTCTGCGGTGGAGGTTGTGCAGAATTCGTAGAAAGCTGGTTAATTTTTGGTCCACTTGATATGACAGGTGTCTCTGATTTATCATTACTTTTTGATGCTGCTGAGAATTTTGGTAATACTGACTTGCTTGTTCAATATACTAATGCATATTCAGGTTGTCCAGATTCTTCTAGTTGGACATTGGCAGCAACAATAACTGAATTAGATGAAGGTGCTGTCAGTGTAGACTTGTCAGGAGCTACTGGTACTGATGTATTTGTAGGAATACAGTATTCTGATGATGGAACGGATGGATATTCAGATTGGGACTTATCAAATGTTGAGTTAGCATCATTTGGTTCATGTCCAACACTTGGGACACCACCTACTTCAAATTGTGCAGTATGTGATTTAGTTTTAGGTGAGGCAACATATACATGTTCTACCAATACTGCTGGTGATGGTAATGATATGGTAACCATAAATATTCCTTATACTGGTGTAGAAGGGACATTAACAGGATTACCAACAACTACAAGTGGTGGAGCTGTAGGTGGTGATGACCCTTCTGTTGTTACAGATGGTACAATAACAATTACCGGCTTGATGGAAGGTGACGCGTGGGATCTGACCCTTAATGGAGGTGATTGCGACGGAACAACAACTTCCGGAACGGTAGCTTCAGCTCAATGTGACCCTGTAACTATGGATTTAGTTATTAATGAAATCCATGCAGATCCTGCATCAGATATCACAGGAGACGCAAATGGTGATGGCACTAGAGATGGGGCTGATGATGAGTTTGTTGAACTTTATAATATTGGAGCTGGAAGCTTAGATATTTCAGGATATACGATTGAGGATGGATTTGGTCTTAGACACACTTTCCCAGCAAGTACAATCTTACCGTCAAATAGTTTCATTACAGTTTTCGGTGGCGGAACACCAACTGGAATTCCTGGTTTAACTCAAGTTTCTTCCGAAGGCGGATTAGGTTTAAATAATGGAGGTGATGATGTCATTGTTAAAAATGGGTCTGGAGTGGTTGTAGTTTCATATACATACACCGGTGCAACGGATCAATCGGTAGCGAGAAGCCCAGACTATACAGGTACTTTTGTTGCCCACTCAACAATTACAGGAAATGGCGGTGCTTTATTCTCACCTAATAATGAAAATGATACTGTTCTCTCTACTAATGATTTTAGTAATGTGAACTTCAGCATTTACCCTAACCCAACAAATACAGGTAATGTAACCATTACATCTACTATTATTGATGCAATGACTGTTCAAGTATTTGACGTTTTAGGAAAGCAGGTAATAATTCAAAGAGTTACAAATAACAATTTAGATGTATCCAACCTAAGATCTGGGTTATATATCGTAAAGATTACTCAAAACAATGCGTCAGTTACTAAAAAATTAGTAATTAAATAGTGGTTTTGTTATAATGAAAAGCGCAACTTGATTGTTCAGGTTGCGCTTTTTTATTTTCCATACTTTTGCATTATGCTGGCAGAAAAGGATATTTTTAATATAAAATCAAATGAAGAATTCGAGTCAATTGCACTTCGAGTTTTCAAGTTTCAGTTTGAAAATAGTGCTGTCTATAGATCCTTTTGTGACCTTCTCTTTAAGCATCCTTCTGATATTAATTCTATAGAAGAAATTCCCTTCTTACCCATTCAGTTTTTTAAATCTCACGAAGTCTTAAGTTCCACTCAGCCTCCTCAGAAAATCTTCACAAGTTCTGGCACAACAGGAAATGTAACTAGCAAACATTTTGTCACAGATTTACATATTTATGAGTCGAGTTTTAAAAACGGATTTGAGTATTTCTATGGTAATATTGATGACTATGCAATACTTGGGCTACTCCCATCTTATCTAGAAAGAGATGGCTCCTCCTTGATTTATATGGTTGATTATTTAATTCAAAAATCAAATCATCCTAAAAGCGGGTTTTATTTAAACAACCTTGGTGAATTAGCTGAAGCTATTCAATCTCTAGAGGCTCAAAATCAAAAAACTATTTTAGTTGGTGTATCTTTTGCCTTATTAGATTTTGTTGAGTCTCAAAGCATTAAATTAAAAAATACTATAGTAATGGAAACTGGTGGTATGAAAGGAAGAAGAAAAGAAATGATCCGCACTGAATTACATACTATCCTAAAAGAAGGATTTGGTGTAGAGCACATACATAGTGAATATGGTATGACCGAGCTTTTAAGTCAGGCATATTCTAAAGGCAATGGTGTTTTTGAAAGCCCTCCTTGGATGAAAGTCCTTATTAGAGATACGGAAGATGCATTGACACTTCAAAAAACTAATAAATCAGGTGGAATAAACATTATTGATTTAGCCAATCTAAATTCGTGTTCCTTTATTGCAACACAAGATTTAGGAAAAGTGCATGACAATGGTGGTTTTGAAGTTATAGGCCGTTTTGATAATTCTGATATTCGTGGCTGCAATCTTATGGTTTTGTAAGGAATCGAAAACAAAAACGACTAATGAATTACTTATGAAAAAGAAAGATTTTTCATTAGTTGATTGATTGGTTAGTTAATGCCCGAATTTCATTCGGGCATTCTCTTTTTATATGACTTTTAGAATAAAGTTTGTTTTCTTTCCTCTACTTAAAATGATGTACTTATCGTTTATTAAGTCTTCTGAAGACAGCAGGTAATCATCTTTCACTTTAACTTTATTTACGGCTATAGCATTTTCTTTTAGTGCTCTTCGTGCTTCGCCATTTGAATTTAAGAAATTGGTTTTGGCAGCAAGTGCTCCTATCATATCTAAACCTTCATTAAACTCAGATTTTGTTAATTCGGCTTGTTTAACACCTTCAAATACATCTAAAAATGTCTTCTCATCTAAGGTTGTAATATCTTCTTTAAAAGATTTACTGAATAATATTTGAGATGCTTTTACAGCATTTTCAAATTCTTCCTGAGAATGTACCATAACCGTGATTTCTTCAGCTAGTTTCTTTTGTAAAAATCTCATATGAGGCATTTCAGAATGCTTCTTAATTAAAGCTTCAATTTCATTCTGAGATAAAAAAGTAAAGATTTTGATATACTTTTCCGCATCTTCGTCACTAGAGTTTAACCAATACTGGTAAAACTTGTACGGTGAAGTACGGTTGGCATCTAACCAAACATTTCCACCTTCTGATTTCCCAAATTTAGATCCATCGCTTTTTGTAATCAAAGGGCATGTTATGGCGTATCCTTTACCATTTCCTATTCGTCTTATTAACTCGGTACCTGTTGTAATATTTCCCCACTGATCACTTCCTCCCATTTGAATAGTACACTCCTGATTTCTATATAGATGAAGAAAATCATAGCCTTGCACCAACTGATAGGTAAACTCGGTAAAACTCATTCCATCACTAGTATTTTCAGTAGAAATTCTGTTTTTTACTGAGTCCTTTGCCATCATATAATTTACAGTGATATGCTTACCAACATCTCTTATAAATCCAAGAAAGGAGAACTTCTTCATCCAGTCGTAATTATTTACAAGTTCCGCTGCATTAGGAGCGTCACTTTCAAAATCTAAAAAATGAGATAGTTGTTTTTTAATAGCATCTTGATTATGGCGAAGCGTTTTTTCATCTAACAAGTTACGTTCACTTGATTTTCCAGAGGGATCACCAATCATTCCGGTAGCACCACCCACTAAAGCTACGGGTTTGTGACCACAGCGCTGATAATGTGCCAAGAGCATAATTGGGACAAGGTTACCTATGTGCAAAGAATCGGCCGTAGGATCAAAACCAACATACGCGCTTCTCATTGCTTCTGCAAGATGTTCTTCTACACCTGGCATACTATCATGTAGCATTCCTCTCCACTTTAATTCTTCTACAAAATTCTGTCCCATTCTATTATAGTTGTAATTAAATTTTAGCAAAGATATGTTTCCACTTTTAAAGACAAAAGACAATTCTAAAAAACGTAATTTTACATTATGATATTAGTTACTGGTGGTACAGGATTAGTTGGCTCGCATTTGTTATATAAATTGGTTAGCAATAATGAAAATGTGAGAGCAATTTATAGACGAGAAAAAACCTTAAAACGTGTAGAACACGTTTTCTCCTATTTTTCTGATGAACCTGAAACACTTTTTAAAAGAATTGATTGGGTTGAAGCTGATTTAAATGATATCCCAAAACTACAACACGCTTTTATTGGAATTACCCATGTTTACCATTGTGCGGCTCTTGTTTCTTTTGAACCAGACAAATATAAATTACTAAGAAAAATAAACATTAAAGGTACTGCCAATATAGTGAACTTATGCCTGAGTAATTCTGTGAAAAAATTATGCTATGTAAGCTCCATTGCTGCCATAGGACACACAGAAAACCCAAATGATTTAATTAATGAAACCACACCGTGGAATCCAGAAGAAGACAATAATGTTTACCGAATAACTAAATATGGTGCTGAACTTGAAGTATGGCGAGGCACACAGGAAGGACTGAATGCAGTAATTGTTAACCCAGGAGTGGTATTAGGTGCAGGATATTGGAACGGTGGTAGCAGTGGCAATTTATTTCAGCAAATCTATAACGGTATGTCTTTTTATGTAAAAGGCGTTGTTGGATATGTAGACGTTTTTGATGTTGTAAAAATAATGCACCAATTAATGAAAAGTAATATCACCAATGAAGGTTATATTGTCATTTCAGAAAACTTATCGTTTGAGTCATTTCAAAATAAAGCAGCTACATCTTTAAAAGTTAAAGCACCTAAAAAAGAAGCTAAAACATGGCTGCTCAATTTGATATGGCGAATGGACTGGTTACTCCATAAATTATTGGGGAAACGTAGAAGTTTAACTAAGCAAACTGCCAAATCTTTGACAAGTATTACTAAATACGACAATTCTAAGATTAAGGAAACTCTCAGTTTTAAATTTAAATCTATCGATGAGTCTATTAAAGAGGTTTGTAGTTTGTACCTGAAAGATTTAGAAGTCTGAGTTACTTTATTGTCGTAGAATCTTTCGATACTTTTTTCTGCTCCTTTTTTTCTGTATTAAGTGCTTTTAATGAATCTCTCTTTCGTTTCGCTTCAACTTGTTCCTGCTTTTGTAAGTCCTCAATCTCCTTCTTCTCTCTTTCTAATCGAGTTTTTACTGATTCGACAATTAAGGCATAATCTTCTGTGTCAAAGGCATAATAATTATTACTCTGAGCAAATTGAATACTGTCTATCTCAAATTTAGTAAGTACATAATTTTCAGGCACCAGATTATGCTTTTCTAAAACTTTTCGATTAACACCTTTTGACGCATTTATAATATAAAGGTCGTATATAATATCAGCCATCTTTTCTTTTGGGATAAGATTTGATGGTTTAGGTGGTCTATCTTTATTGTCACAAGACAAGAAAGTAACCATCGTTAATATTAATACAACTATCTTTTTTAACATACTATCTATTGAATGTAAGTCTCTGACCAGCTTTAACGTCTAGAACTTTAAAATTATTATAAACCAACTCTCCATTAACAAATGTATGTGTTACTCTACTTTTAAAGGTATTGCCCTCAAATGGAGACCAGCCACATTTGTAAAGTATATTACTCTTATTTACTGTCCAAGGGCTATTTAAATCTACAATTACCAAATCGGCAAAATAACCTTCTTTAACATATCCGCGTTTTTCAACGTCGAACAAAATAGCAGGATTATGGCAAGCTTTTTCAACAATCTTTTCTATGGAAATCTTATCCTTATGATGTGCTTCTAATAATGCTACAAGTGCGTGTTGAACTAAAGGCCCACCAGATGGTGCGCTTGTATATGGATTGTTCTTTTCTTCATTAGTATGAGGTGCATGATCCGTTGCCAGAACATCAATTCTATCATCCAACAATGCTTCCCACAATTTATCCCTATCCTTCGCTGTTTTTACAGCCGGATTCCACTTTATCCGACTTCCCTTAGTCTTGTAATCTTCATCAGAAAACCATAAATGATGAATGCAAACCTCAGCTGTTATCTTCTTATCTTTAAGTGGAATTTTATTCGTAAACAAACTGGTTTCCTTACCTGTAGACAAATGAAATATGTGTAGCCTTGCTCCCGTTTTTTTCGCCAGCTCTATTGCTTTTGATGAGGATAAATAACAAGCTTCTTCACTTCGGATAATAGGATGTAATTCCATAGGAATATCATCTCCATATTCATCCGTATATTTTTCAAGATTTTTTCTAATTGTAGCTTCATCTTCACAGTGCACTGAAATTACCATATCTGTACTTGAAAATATTTCTTCTAGAACTTCTGGATCATCAACTAGCATATTTCCTGTAGACGAACCCAAGAATAGTTTTAATCCTGCAACAGATTTTGGATCAACTTTTAAAATCTCATCCAAATTATCATTGGTGCCACCAAACATGAACGAATAATTAGCATACGAGGTCTTTTCTGCTATAGCAAACTTTTCCTCAAGTTTTTCAATCGTAGTGGTTTGAGGTTTGGTATTTGGCATTTCAATAAAAGAAGTAATCCCACCTGCAATTGCTGCTTTTGATTCTGACTCTATATTTGCCTTATGAGTTAATCCAGGCTCTCTAAAATGTACCTGATCATCAATTAAGCCAGGTAAAACATAATTTCCTTCCGCATCAATCACTATCATATCTGCAGATTTTACGCTTATTGATGAATCTATCGCTTCGATTCTGTTATTCTCAATGAGAATATCACCTTCAAATATTTTTCCTTCGTTAACAATTTTCGCGTTTTTTATGAGGGTATTTCGCTTCATGATATTATGACTTAGCAAATAAGCTTTTTAATTTTAAACTAATTACTCCAAACACAGCTTCAGATATAATACCTCTACTCATCTTAGATTTACCTTGTGTTCTATCTTTAAATATTACAGGTATTTCAGCAATTGTAAACCCTTTCTTGTAAGCTTTAAACTTCATTTCAATTTGGAATGCATAACCCACAAATTTTATTTTATTTAAATCTATACTTTCTAGTGCTTCTCTCTTGTAACAAATAAAACCAGCCGTTGAATCATTTACATTCATTCCAGTTATCATCCTTACATATTTGGATGCACCGTAGGACAACAAAATCCTTGACATTGGCCAATTTACAACAGTAATCCCTTTTACATATCGAGAGCCGACTGACATATCAGCCCCATTTATAGCACAGGCTTCATACAATTTAATGAGATCATTAGGATTATGTGAAAAATCGGCATCCATTTCGAAAATGTAGCTATAAGAACGTTCTAAAGCCCATTTAAACCCATCAATATATGCAGATCCAAGACCTTTTTTCCCCTTACGCTCCAATAGAAATAAGGAATTTGAAAATTCTGCTTTTAGCTGCTTTACCTTTTTACCTGTGTAATCTGGTGACTTATCATCAACTACCAATATGTGATATGCCTTATCTTGAGAAAATATAGCTCTTATAATAGACTCTATATTTTCAATTTCATTATATGTAGGTATAATTACTAAAGCGTCAGACATTAATTCAATTATTTGAAGTCGTATTTTAAGTATTCTTAGATTTTGACAAAAGTAAAGTTTTTAATGGATTATATACTGGAATTTGTTTATTTGATTATTGCCTATTTTAATCTGATAAATGCCACATTTTCTTCATAATTTAGCTACATGAGAGAATTTATTACATATGAATGGTTTACAATTTTTATTGTTTTAGCCCTTGTTTCAGTTGTTATAGCCAAATCTCTTCACAGCATAAGATTTAATGATTTCCTTTATGTTGTGGGCAACTCAAAATACCTGAAAATCTATTCTAGGGATCAAAAATTCATTGATACTTTTGATGGGTTCTTATTTTTTAATTTAACAATTTGCCTCAGTATATTTACATACTTCTGCTATACTCAATTTGTTGAAACTATAGTATTTGATTTGAATTCCTTTTTGAAACTAAGCTTTGCAATTGCTACTATATTAATTATTAAGGTTCTGGTGGAACGTCTAGTTGCAAGCCTTTTTGAAATTGACAATATTATAGATGTTTATTTATTTCAGAAAACTACATTTAAAAATTATTCAGGGTTAATTTTATTAGTTGCCAACCTGTTTTTAATTTATACAAATAGCGTTCCAGAAATTATCATAATCTCAGTAATTTGCGTCATTTGCATATTGAATCTTATTGGATTCTACAGTTCATTTAAAACCTATCAAAACACAATAAATCTTAATTTATTCTATTTTTTGTTGTATCTTTGCGCTCTCGAAATCGGACCTTATATACTTTTGTATAAGATAATTAAGGACTATAACGTATAAAACAAAGAAAGACGTATGAAAGTGAAAACAATTTTAGTATCGCAACCAGAGCCTAAAATAGAGAACTCTCCATACTTTGATCTCCAAGAAAGACAAAAGGTAAAAGTAGATTTTAGACCTTTTATACATGTTGAAGGAGTATCTGCCAAAGATATTAGACAACAAAAAATTGACTTAAGCAAGTTTACTGCAATAATTCTTACTAGTAGAAATTCTGTTGATCATTTCTTTAGAGTTGCAGAAGAAATGCGCTTTAAGGTACCTGATTCTATGAAGTATTTCTGCCAATCAGAAGCAGTAGCTTATTACTTGCAAAAATATGTTGTTTATAGAAAACGCAAAATTTATGTTGGTAAACGTAATTTTGAAGATTTAACTCCATTAATCAAAAAATACAAAGAGGAAAAGTTTTTACTCCCTACAACTGACAAGCTAAAGCCAATAATCCCAGAAATTTTGGATAATCTTGAGGTGAACTGGATACAGGCCACTTTTTACAAAACCGTAATAAGTGATTTATCTGATTTAGCTGATGTATATTATGACATTTTAGTATTCTTTAGCCCATCCGGAATTGAATCACTTTTCCATAATTTTCCAGATTTCAAACAAAACGACACGCGCATAGCTGTATTTGGTAACACTACAGTAAAAGCGGTAGAGAAAAAAGGATTAAGAGTGGATATTGCTGCGCCGACACCAGAAACACCTTCAATGACCATGGCATTACAGAAATATATTGATTCTGTAAATAAGGGGAAATAGGAAGAATTTTTGCAACTAGAATAAATAGAGCTCAACTTTTGGTTGAGCTTTTTTGTTTTAAAACACAACTTGATAGGCTTTAATAGAATCACTAGAATCTCTGGATTCACCTGAATCAATTACGTAAACATTTTCCGCATTTTTCAAAATTTTGCTAAAACTTATAAATTCAGAATTGATAAAATCATCATATTCAATAATATTAGACTGTGGTAATTGATCTAATGAAACTATTTTGTTTCTGTATGAATAATGATAAAGAACTATTTTATCTTCTTTTTTTTCTGTATTGCCTCTATCAATTTGCTTAATCAACCTTCCAGTACTGTCAATTGTTAGTGCAGACTTACAATTCTCAGTTAAAACATCTTTGGGAAAGTTAAACGTTTTAACCCAAATTGAATCACTCATTTTCTTTTCTGATGTAATCATTTGCTCTTTTGATGAATCAAAGTTTAAATAGATTGTATATTTCTTTTTAAATTGAGAAAACGATAGTTGAAGAGAAGCTAATAATAGAACTAAGAAGAACTTATTTTTCATGTTAATTTGAATAATTTAAGTCTTGTTATCAGATCTAAAGATATAAATAATTTATTATCAAACAATTAACAAATTAAAAAAGCGATTCTAAAGTATCGCTTTTTTAATTTTTAATATCTAGTTTAATGTGCATATCGTTGTGGGCCTCCACGTCTGATTTCTTCAGAAGCATAAGACTCAAACTTTTTAAAATTATGTCTAAACGAATTAGATAATTTAAATGCCATTTTATAATAAGCGTCATCATCATTCCATGTAGTTCTTGGGCTTAAAACCTCAGTTGGCACACCAGGACAGGATCTAGGTTGTGCAACACCAAATACTGAATGTATATGATAATCTTCATAAGTATAATTACCCAAATCCCCATTTAGGGCTGCAGTAATCATAGCACGTGTATATTTTAATTTCATTCTAGTCCCGACACCATATGGCCCTCCTGTCCATCCGGTATTTACCAACCAAACATTTACTCCTGCCTCTTTCATTTTTCTACTCAGCATGTCTGCATACTCTGTTGGATGCAGTGGCATAAATGGTGCTCCAAAACAAGCGGAAAAAGATGGTTGTGGCTCAACAACTCCTGCTTCAGTTCCAGCAACTTTAGCTGTATAACCAGAAATAAAGTGATAAGCTGCTTGAGCCGGAGTCAGCTTAGAAATTGGAGGCAACACTCCAAAAGCGTCTGCCGTTAAAAAGAATATATTCTTGGGATTAGCTGCAAAAGATGGTTGCTGTATATTGTCAATGTGATAAATCGGATAGCTGACGCGTGTATTCTGAGTAATTGTACTATCCATATAATCAACTTCACCATTTTCTTTAAAGATTACATTCTCTAAAATGGCTCCCGGTTTTATGGCTCTGTATATGTCTGGCTCCTTTTCCTCACTCAAATCAATAGCTTTCGCATAACACCCTCCTTCAAAATTAAAGATTGTGTTCTCTTCAGTCCAACCATGTTCATCATCTCCGATAAGCTTTCTATTTGGGTCTGTAGACAATGTGGTTTTACCGGTTCCTGATAAACCGAAGAAGATTGCTGTTTCACCATTTTCACCAACATTCGCAGAACAGTGCATCGGTAATACATTTTTCTCAACTGGTAAAATAAAATTCAATGCCGTAAAAATTCCTTTTTTCATCTCGCCAGTGTATGCTGAACCAGCCACTAGTGCAATTTTCTTTGTAAAATTAAGAATTGAAAAGTTTCCTTGTCTTAATCCATGTTGTTCAGGGTTTAGACACTCATAACCAGGTGCACATAATACGAGCCATTCTTCTTCAAACCCATCGAGTTCTTCTGCTTCTGGACGCAAGAACATATTATAAATAAACATATTAGACCATGGATATTCTGTAACAGTTCTAACATTCATTTTATACTCTGGATCTGCACATACATATCCATCTCTAACAAAAAGCTCTTTCTCACATAGATATTGCTCTATTTCACTTTGTAAAAAATCAAAGTTTTCTGGTGAGATTGCTTTGTTAGAATCTCCCCACCATATTTTATCTTCAGTGTAATTGTCTTTTACCAAAAACCTGTCTTCTGGAGAACGGCCGGTAAACTTACCTGTATTTATTGCCAAAGTTCCATTATTGGTTTCACGTCCCATTCCTTTTTCGATGGTTATAGCCTGTAGATCTTTTGGTGAAAGTTGATAGTGAATTTGAGCATTTTTAATGCCATATTTATCTAACGAAATCGTTTTCGCTGATGAAGCATGGTTTGCCATAATTTTAGTATTGTTTAGGTCGCAAAATTATAATTTTATTTTATATTAATGGTCAAGAAACTCATTAATCGATCTTACTTTTTATTATACCAATTAACATAATTAGCCAAGCAGAAATTAAAAACAATCCTCCAATAGGTGTTACCATAGCTATGGTTTTAAAATCAAAACTTGTAAGTGTATTTGTTGCTAGACCATAAATTGATCCTGAAAAGAAAATTATACCACCTAACACCAAGTAGAAAATACTCTTTTTAATCTTTTCTTTTACAAAACCTGTACCTCCAATAATTAAAAGTAAAAAGGCGTGATACATTTGGTGCCTTACGCCAGTTTTAAAAGATTCTATTGCATTTTCATCAATCAATTTTTCTAATCCATGTGCCGCAAATGCTCCTAAAACAATTCCTAATAGCCCTAAAATTGATCCTGTAATTAAAATTGTTTTGTTCATAATTAAACTAGAATATTCATTTAAAATCCCTTTTGTATTTATTACATTCGTGTTATACAAAATTAGTCATATAAAGCCATTATGCGAAAAATTTTAATTATTGGTGCCGGTAAATCATCCTCTTATCTTATCAAATATTTAGTAGATAAATCTATTACTGAGAATCTTAAAATTACTATTGGAGATATTAATGTAGAGAATGCAACTAAATTATTGGAAAAGGACGCACAAAATGTTGAAGTTATTCACTTGGATGTATTCGATTCAAAATCACGGGAGGAAGCCATTAAAAGTGCTGATATTGTGATATCAATGTTACCAGCGCGAATGCATACCGAAGTCGCCAAAGACTGTATAACCTTCAAAAAACACATGGTAACCGCATCTTATGTTAGTAAGGAAATGGAAGCACTAGATACAGAGGCAAAAGCAAATGGTTTGATTTTTATGAATGAAATTGGTGTTGATCCTGGTATAGATCATATGAGTGCAATGCAGGTGATTGATCGCATTAGATATAAGGGAGGTAAAATAATTCTATTCGAATCATTTACTGGTGGACTGGTAGCACCCGAAAGTGATAACAATCTTTGGAATTATAAATTTACCTGGAACCCAAGAAATGTTGTTGTTGCTGGACAAGGTGGTGCCGCCAAATTTTTACAAGAAAACCAGTTTAAATATATCCCATACCACAGACTATTTAGACGCACTGAATTTCTGGAGGTAGAGGGATTTGGCAGATTTGAAGCCTACGCTAATAGAGATTCTCTAAAGTACCAACACTCTTATGGCCTTGATAATACTAAAACATTATATCGTGGCACAATGAGACGTGTAGGTTTCAGCAAAGCATGGCATGTATTTGTCCAGCTCGGTATGACAGATGATAGTTATACTATAGACGATAGTGCTAATATGACTTATCGTGATTATGTTAATTCATTTTTACCATACAGCCCAACAGATTCTGTAGAATTAAAATTTAGACATGCCTTAAAAATTGATCAAGACGATATTGTGTGGGATAAATTTTTAGAACTAGACTTGTTTAGTGCCACTAAAATGGTAGAATTAGAAAAAGCTACACCAGCTCAAATTCTTCAAAAAATATTAATGGATAGTTGGACATTGAGCCAAGATGATAAGGATATGATTGTAATGTATCATAAATTTGGCTATGTAATCAATGGTGAAAAACTTCAAATTGATTCTACTATGGTAGTTGTCGGAGAAGACCAAACTTATACCGCAATGGCAAAAACTGTTGGTCTACCTGTCGCAATTGCAACGTTGGGTATTCTGAATAAAAAAATCAGAACTCCAGGTGTACAAATTCCTATTTCGAAAGAAATATATACTCCAATTTTAGATGAGTTAAAGTCTTATGGCATTGTATTTAATGAGAAGAAAGTGCCCTACTTAGGTTATAATCCTTTAAATCTCGAATAATTATATTTTGAAATCCTTTTCTTATTTTTGACTTTCATTTTTAAACAATATTTGAAATGAAGGTTAACGATAAGGGTGTTTTTATAGACGGTATTGACAAAAAGATACTAAGAGCTCTAATGTCTGACGCCAGAACTCCTATTCTGGAAATAGCTAGAGGTGTTGGTATTTCTGGTGCCGCAATACACCAAAGACTCAAAAAACTTGAAAAATCCGGATTACTTGCTGGCTCTAAGTTTATAATTAATCCTAAAGTTCTAGGCTATACAACAATGGCGTTTGTCGGTGTTTATTTAGATAAAGCTGTGAGTAATCCTGATGCGGTAAAACAACTCCAAAAGGTACCTGAGGTTATAGAATGTCACTATACTACAGGAGAGTGGAGTATTTTTATTAAAATTTTATCTAAAAACAATGAACATTTAATGCATGTTTTAAACACGCAAATACAAATTATCACTGGGGTTTCAAGGACTGAAACTTTCATTTCTTTACAACAACAGATTGATAGACAGATAAAAATATAAAAAGCTCTGATTTCTCAGAGCTTTCATTTTTATTTATTGTTTAATCCCTACCACCAAAAACTTGCAACGCCCAATATAATAGTGAAGCTAATGCTCCAATTGCAGCTACTAGATACGTCCTTGCCGCCCACTTTAAAGCATCCTCCGCGCCTTCATATTCTTGCTGATTCAGCATATTTTTATTTTTTAGCCAAGCTAACGCTCTATTACTTGCATCATACTCAACTGGCAAAGTTATAAAGCTGAAAAGTGTAGCAAATCCCATAAATGCAAGCCCTGCTACAGCCACCCAATATCCTAATCCAACTCCGGCCGCGGCACCTAAAACCAAACCACCTATAACTAACCATTGCGACATACCAGATGTTACACTTACAATAGGCACCAAGGCTGAGCGCATGCCCAACGCACTATACGCTTGTGCATGTTGTACTGCATGTCCAACTTCATGCGCAGCAACAGCCGCAGCGGCAGCATTATGTTGGTTATAAACCGCTTCACTTAGGTTTACAGTTTTATTCTTTGGGTTATAATGATCTGTTAATTGTCCTCTTACAGAAATTACCTCAACATCATAAATACCATTATCGGCAAGCATTTTTTCAGCAATCTCTCTACCACTCATTCCATTTTGTAATTGTCTTTTAGAATAAAAGGCAAACTTCTGCTTCAGTTTATTGCTTACTAACCAACTGACTAATGCAATTGCTCCAATTAATATATAATATCCAAACATATTTTTAACTATTAGTTATTGTAAAATTACTAAATGAATAACAAAAAATAAGCCAAACTTGAGTTAAGAAAATTTGTCAGGTTCTTCTTGTAAAGCAACTACTCTTCTTGATTTACAGATACATGAATTACTTTAGAATCTTTTAAGACAATTATTAATTCTTGAGGCTCTTCATCAAAAAAACTTGGTGGTGTACCTAATTGATAAATTAAAATATTATTATCTGAAAATTCAGCAGTAACAGGTTCTCCTAAAATTTGAATTACCTCTTCTTTAGATTTATTGTCCAACAGATCTTGCTCAATAATGTTCTTTGCCATTTTGTAGCGTTTACCTGGATTGCTTCGCCATTGCTCTTGATCAAATCGTTCTTCAAAAAGCCAAACAAGGGACATACTAATAATAAATGCTAAAAAGAAAACCAATCCAATTTTATCGTTTCTTTTGAGCTTTATCATCATTCCTATTTTTCCGTCTATCCTACTATATTGACAATTTTTCCCGGTACAACAATCACCTTTTTTGGCGTACGCCCTTGAAGCTGTTCTTGTGTTTTTTTGTAAGCCATCACGGTCTTTTCAATTTCTTCTTTACTCATATCTAACGGTAATTCTAAAGTAAATCGCATTTTACCATTAAAAGAAATTGGATAGTTCTTACTACTCTCCACTAAGTGGCTCTCATCAAATTTTGGGAATGGTGCAGTAGAAATAGAACCTGAATTTCCCAGACGCTCCCAAAGTTCTTCAGCTATATGTGGTGCATAAGGTGAAATAAGAATTAATAATGGCTCAAGAATATCCTTACTAGTGCACTTTTGTGCTGTTAATTCATTTACAGCAATCATAAAAGTTGAAACTGATGTATTGAATGAGAAATTCTCAATATCCTCTTCAACCTTTTTAATAGTTTTATGCAAGGTCTTTAAATTATCCTTTGATGCCTCCGCGTCATTAACATTCAGTCCATCTTGCCCAACATAAAGTTTCCATAATTTCTTAAGAAAACTATGCACACCTGTAATACCAGCAGTATTCCATGGTTTGTATTGTTCTAATGGACCAAGAAACATCTCATAAAGCCTTAAACTGTCTGCACCGTATTGCTCACAGATCTCATCTGGATTGACAACGTTGTATTTGGATTTTGACATTTTTTCTACATCGCGCCCTACTTTATAGACTCCATCTTCAAGAATAAATTCAGCATCTTTAAAATCTGGTCTCCAATTCTTGAATGCATCGATATCTAATTCGTCTGATGAGTTTATAAATGAAACATCAGCATGAATAAGTTGAACATCCTTACCGTCTATTAATCCTTTGGAATAAAATTTATTTGTGTTTTTGTTGCGATATACAAAAGCACTAGTACCCAATATCATACCTTGGTTGATGAGCTTTTTAGCAAATTCATCATGTAGTACATAGCCTTTATCAAACATAAATTTTTGCCAAAAACGAGAGTACAATAAATGCCCTGTGGCATGCTCGCTTCCACCTATATATAAATCTACTTGTTGCCAGTAGTTAATGGAATCCTTTGAAAATATCTTCTCATCGTTATGTGGATCCATATACCTATTAAAATACTGCGAACTTCCTGCCCATCCTGGCATGGTATTCAACTCTAAAGGAAAAACATTCTCATTATCGATTAACTCATTTGAGACTACTTCAGCCTTGAGGCTGTCCCATGCCCAAACTTTAGCATTACCTAAAGGTGGTTCACCTGTTTCTGTAGGTAGGTATTTTTCAACTTCAGGAAGCGTTAACGGTAAGTGCTTCGCATCAATCATTTGTGGCAACCCATTCTTGTAGTATACTGGGAATGGTTCGCCCCAATAACGTTGTCTTGAAAAAACTGCATCACGCAAACGGTAATTGGTTTTACCTTGACCTTGACCAATTTGTTCTAATTCATAAATAGCACGTTTGGTAGCCTTCTTATAATTTAAACCATCTAAGAAATCGCTATTACCGATTTTTACATTGTCCTTGGAAGCAAAAGCTTTTTCTGAAATATCAACACCATCAAAAATATTTGGAATTGGAATATTAAAATGTTTAGCAAAATCATAATCGCGTTGATCACCACAAGGAACTGCCATTACAGCTCCAGTACCATAACTGGCTAAGACATAATCACCAATCCAAATAGGAACTGGTACTTTAGTAAAAGGATGCTCTGCATAGACACCCGTGAACACGCCTGAAATAGTTTTAACATCTGCCATTCTATCACGCTCGGAACGTTTTGCTGTGGCTTCAACATAAGCTTTAACCTCAGCTTTTTGCTCCTGTGTTGTAATTTTTGAAACTAGCTCGTGTTCAGGTGCTAAAGTCATAAATGACACTCCAAAAATGGTATCTGGTCGTGTTGTAAAGACATCTATTTTCGCATCATAATCTTTCACATTAAATGTAACTGAAGCACCTACGGATTTACCAATCCAATTGCGTTGACTTTCTTTTAATGAGTCCGTCCAATCTATAGTTTCCAGTCCTTGAAGCAAACGTTCTGCATATGCAGATATTCGCATACTCCATTGCGTCATCTTTTTACGGATTACAGGATGACCACCACGTTCAGAAACTCCATTTATAATTTCATCATTAGCTAAAACTGTACCCAATGCAGGGCACCAGTTAACTTCGGTCTCAGCCAAATAGGTCAATCTATATTTTAATAGGATTTCTTCTTGCTGTTCAGACGAATAGTCTTTCCATTCTTCAGCTGTAAAGATTTCAATATCATCATCACAGGCAGCATTTATAGTTGCGTTACCTTCAGCCTCAAATATTTTAACCAAGGATACAATCTCTTCAGCCTTATCACTATTGTAGTTATACCAAGATTCAAACAATTGAATAAAAATCCATTGTGTCCATTTGTAGTACTTAGGATCTGAGGTACGTACTTCTCTACTCCAATCAAAAGAAAACCCAATTTGATCTAACTGTCTACGGTACGTTTTAATATTTGCTTCGGTCGTAACAGCAGGATGCTGACCTGTCTGTATGGCATATTGCTCTGCAGGCAAACCAAAACTGTCATAACCTTGAGGGTGCAACACATTGAATCCTTTGTGACGTTTGTAGCGTGCATAAATATCACTAGCAATATAGCCTAATGGATGACCAACATGTAACCCGGCACCACTTGGATAAGGGAACATATCCAAAACATAATATTTTGGTTTGTCTGAATTATTTTCAGCTTTAAAGGTTTGGTGATCCGACCAATACTTTTGCCACTTTTCTTCAATCTTGTTAAACTCGTATCTCATTACCGAAATTTCCTTGAAATAAGGTGCAAATTTAGTGGTATTACAACACAATTAAAAACTAAACGTTGTAATACTCTAGATAACTAAATTGTTTTTTATTTTTACAGCATTAATCCGTTTTACATGGCCTCATCCTTTGACAAATACCAAAAGCGCAAACTTATCTCTTCTTACATCTCTGTGGTTATCAGTATTGCCTTGGTACTTTTTCTTTTAGGTTGCTTAGGTCTTTTAGTTATTAATGCAAAAAAGGTTGCTGATCACTTTAAGGAACAAGTGGTAATGACTATCTATCTTAACGATACAGCTAAAGAGGTTGAAGTTAATCAGTTGAAGAAAAGCTTAGCCATGGCAGATTACTCTAAGGAAGCATTATATGTTTCTAAAGAAGAGGCTGCGTCTATAATGAAGGCCGAAACAGGTGAGGATTTTATGGATTTTGTGGGTTATAACCCTCTTAAAAACTCGATTGATGTTTACTTAAAAGCAGATTATGTGACAACGGGGAATCTTACTGAAATATCTGAAGGCTTATCAAATAAGTCATTTATAGAAGAGATACGTTATGATAATGACTTAGTAGAGTTGATGAATGACAACGTTAAAAAGATAACGTTTTGGGTATTAATAATCAGCGGTGTTTTTACAATAATTGCCGTACTACTTATCAATAGCTCTATTCGTTTAGCTGTTTATTCTAAGCGTTTTATTATTAAAACCATGCAGATGGTTGGTGCCACAAAGAGTTTTATTAGAAGGCCTTTTATTTGGAAGAGTGTACAACTTGGAATCATAGGTGCAGTTGTTGCATTAGCAGGTATGGCCGTTGTGCTCTATTATCTTGATTTAACCTTCCCTGAATTAGAATTGCTTAGAAATACAATCTTAATCATTGCACTTTTTATTGGTATATTTCTATTGGGTGTTGTTATTACTTGGATAAGCACTTTTATTGCTACGCAACGCTTTCTTAATCTCAAAACAGACCAGTTGTACTATTAAGTTTAGTGTAATAAATCTGACGGCTTTTCGTTTTTATTGAAAACCACCAATCATGAAAAAAACAATAATTTCCTTTATAATTGGATTATCGATTATTGCTGTTTGTTTCTTAATGCTCAAGTCTTGCATTATTCAAAATCCTAAACCAGAAGACTGTGTTGTAGTAGAAGTAAAAGTTACCAATATTACCGAAGGAGGTGTAAAGGATATTGTATTTCACGATGATGGTACTGACTTCTATTATATTAATCGTGGCCTAGAAAGAGGATTAAATTTAGATTCTCTTAAGACAAAAGTTTTAAATAAAACTGTTACTTTGCACTTGGCTAAAGTATTGGGTGGCATGACATCCGAACATATTTCACAACTAGCCATTGAAGATGAAATTATCTTTACAGAATTTAATAACTAATGGGAGAACAAAAACGTAAGCAAGACTCTAAAGCAGAATTTATTTTTGGAAAGAAAAACTATAAGTGGCTTTTCATTGGGTTGGCATTTATTGCTTTAGGTTTTATCCTTATGGCTGGCGGAGGAAGTGATGACCCAAATGTTTTTGATCCATCAATTTTTAGTTGGAGACGGATTCGATTAGCACCAACCTTAGTGTTGATTGGTTTTGGCATGCAGGTTTACGCTATCCTTTTAAATCCTGACAAAAAGAAATCTAAAGGGAAGAAATAAAATCTTCTACCAGTTGCTCTAAGTATAGCTTTGTATTCTCTAAGGCATCACCTAAACTATTAGCCTTATCCATTATGGTGCTACTATAATTAATGCCCATTTCACTAATTTCATTTGAGTCTAGATCAGTACTACCACAAAAAGAAGCTACTTTGATTTTGTGTTTTTGTGCCAATTTAATAATACCGCTCATTGCTTTACCTGATAGCGTCTGATCATCTAATCGGCCCTC
>Ga0213865_10000057_pt1 | contig 64356 bp, 83 predicted proteins | sample PICome_6_FD_160100 | JGI IMG/M metagenome (GOLD analysis project Ga0213865, IMG submission 160100) | Coastal seawater microbial communities near Pivers Island, North Carolina, United States - PICO282 | ecosystem: Environmental > Aquatic > Marine > Coastal | place: USA: North Carolina...
AGGTGTGATAGTAGAATTATTAGACATCATAATTCTAGTTCCTAGAGGCTTGCAACCACAGGATAGTTTTTTACCTGCTGGTTTTTGTTTTTGTCCGTAACTTGGCATAATTTTAAATTTTACGTTTATACTGTTGCTGTATTATTATAATCACACAATATTTAAATGCTTTTACACATTGTCATATTTTCTTTTCTTTTTGTGATCATATTTTAAATCACCAGCTAATTTAGATATATGCTTCTCGTCGTTAAGCATTTGTTTTTTACTACCACCATGCTTAGCATCGTAGTTTACATCTCTCTTTAAATAACTCATGTGAGCTGCGTCATCTCTTTCTGTAGCTTTTAAATTCTTTTTAGTTACCTTAGTATGAGCATGATCTCCATACATACCTGTACCCTCGTATTGAATTGGAGCAATTGATTGATCTTTTTGGTAATCATATCTAGTTCCTTTTGGAGTTTTGTTTTCAGTACTTGGAGAATATGAATCTTTGCCAGGATTTTGTAATCCATAAGAAGGCATATCAACACTATGTTTAGTTCTCTCTGCTTCACCTTTTTTCTTATTGAATTTAGGTTTTATTTTAACACCAGCTGGTCCTTTACTGTACATACCTGGAGCATCTTCTATTTCAGCTTTTAAATTATCAGGTAATTTATATTGATCACCTACTAAAGCTTTGCTTGGTCCATCATACATTCCAAAAGTAGAAGTTTGAGGAGTTGAACTAGCACCAGCATATAAATCTTTATATCTATCTACACTTGTGTCTTCAACCATACTACCATAAGTAGTTGGAGGAGGCGTAACACCTGTAGTTGGTTCAGCTGCTGGCTGTGGGTTAGGCGTACCAGGATCACTAGCTATGCTACTCATTAATTTTTCTTGACCAAACTTAGAAGCTGAAACTTTATTAGTTGGCTGTGTTATGTTAGGATTGTTTTCAAGTACTTTTCTGTTTTGAGGTCCTGCAGCTCTGTTAATAGATTGAGGTTCTTCAGCCATTCCTTGTGTTTCTGGCATTGGAGCAACCATAGGAAAAGCAGATCCTTTTCTTCCAACTTGTTGGATGTATTCTATTTTTTTAGCAGGTCTACTCATGCTGTAAGCAGCCATACCTTTTAGTGTATCTTCGTTCATAGGTTTAGTATTGTCTTGTTTTGGCTCTATAATAAAATTAGTACCATCAGCAGTTTCATTTTGAATAGGCGATAATTCAGCTTTATCTTTTTGTTTTAAATCTATTTTTAATCTTTTACTTGCTAGTGTCATATTATTCTTTTATCTCTATTGGCAAATGATATAGCTTTAGCTGTAACTTTCCAAGAGTATTTATTACTGTTGTTTAATTTTTTAGTAGGCATTTCTTCTTCACCCAACATAATACGGTACATACGACTAATTAGTTGTTTACACTTGTAGGAAACTTTATATATATGATATTTTTGGGTAGTGCGATTTCGTTCTCTCCACACAACTATCCACCCTTGTTTCAATAATCTGTTCCAGCGTCTGTTATCCCAACTATACGAGTACGTACCTTGTTTAAAATCATGTTTGGTAAAGTGGTCTAATGCGTCTAAATATATCAACAGTTCTAAGTCTGCATCATTTAGGTTGCTAGTTTTACAAGCCCACTTTCTTATTATTCTATAATGTTTAAGTAAATTTAATTCTTTTAAATCACTAGATGATAATCTTCTCATCTACATACAATTTTTTCTATAGAAAGACTTATGTGTTTTTCCTTTGCTTTTAAGTTTAATACATTTAGCATCTTGTCTTGCAGTTTTTTTCTGAGCTCTGTTAGATTTCTTAGCGGATCTTTTTTCACCTCTAAGTCCTTTCATTGCTTGTCTTTTTTCTTTGCCAGACAAGCTGCTTTTTATATCTGCTTTGTCTGATTTAAACTTATCTTTTATTTGACCTTTGTTTTGCTTTGACTCCGCACGTCTTTCCTTACCAGTCATATTCATGTCGTAGTCATCAGTGTAAATTAAGTTACCATCTTCGTCTCTCATTTCTGGATCATATTCGTCGCTTTCTTCTTCTTCTTCATTCATACTATCTCTTAAAGCTTCTAACGCATCTTTTTCTTCCGCTAGTTTAACTCTTTGAAAAAAGTCTCCAACTTCAGATCTTGAATAATCAGTGTCTGATGGTATTAAGTCTGTGCTTGCGTCTTTTTCTCTATCGGTGGCTACAGCTACTGGTCTATCATTTTGATCATCAGTTGTATCATCTGAATCTTGATCTAACATGTCAGTCATACCTGGTGTAATAACTGAAAAAGGTGAGTCACCACCTTTAATCATAGACTTGAAAGAGTCTGCAAAATTACCTCCGTTATATTTTATTCCTTTACGCAATCTACTCATAACTTATATTATTACTACAACGTCATTTTCTTTTATAACTTTGTATTGTTTGTTTTTTATTTCTATACCAAAGCCAGATGCTTTATCATAATATATTTTATCACCAGCATCTACATCTATTACATCAGTACCTGGCTCTATAACTAGAGCCTTGCGGTACCTTATATCTTCTCTCTGCTTTTCAGCGAGTATTAAACCTCCTGTAGTTCTAGCATTTGTATCCTTTATAGGTTTTATTACTATATATTTGCCTACTGCTTTCATATTCTAATATTGTTTATTACACAATCAGTAGACAGTATAGTAGTCGCTACAGAAGCCGCGTTTGTTAAAGCGCTTTTAGTAACTAACAAAGGATCTATTATTCCGGCTTTTACCATATCCACCGTATTTCCTGTAACCACATCTAATCCTCTACCGTCTTCGTCTGGGTCAACATGTTCTGTTATACCAGCATTACGCAATATTGTTTCGTAAGGTTTACGTATAGAACAATATAATACTTCTTCACCTATGTTTGATGGTTTTAAATTTTGTGAAGCATTTAATAAAGCTATACCGCCACCTGGCACTATACCTTCTTTTACTGCGGCTTTAGTAGCGCAAATAGCATCTTCTACTCTGTCTCTTTTTTCTTTTAACTCTAATTCAGAGTTAGCACCTACTTTAACAGTAGCTACTTTAGCTTTTAGTCTAGCTAATCTTTTTTCTATTCTAATAACTGTATTAGGATTTTTATTAGTAGATAATTCTTTTTTAAGTCTATCAACTATTTCTTTAACGTTATCATTATTTTCTAAATCTACTTTTAATAATGTATCGCTTTTATCAGTTACAGATTTTAAACATCTACCTAAGTGATCTATACCTACAACATCCATGTCGTCACCTAAATCTTCATTTATTAAGGTAGCTCCAGTAACAGCACATAAATCTTCTAATACTTCTGCTTTAGTTATACCATAATGAGGAGCACTTATAATATTAACTTTTATATTGCCTTTTGTTTTGTTCATAGCTAAAGCACTTGATACTTGAGTATCTACATTGCCTATTATTAATAAACTTTCATTATGTTTTATAACATACTCTAATACGTTTTGTATTTTTCTAACGTTATCTATAGTAGACTCTGATATTAATACAAGTGGGTTATTTAGCTCACACACGTTTAGCTCTTTATTAGTAACAAAATGATTAGAGGTTAAACCATGTTCATACTGTACGCCTTCTATTAATTCTACACTAGTATCAGCTTTGTCAGTTGTTTCCATTATTACAACTCCTGTTTCATTTACCATTTTAAAAGCCTCACCTATTATAGATCCTAACTCTTTATCATTGTTTGCAGATATAGTAGCTACTTGATCTATTTTATCTCCTGTTACTTTTTGAGAGTTTTTAGTTACGTACTCTAAAACTTTAACAACTCCACTATTGATACCTTCTTTCATAGCTCTAACGTCGTCTAGTAAGCTATGTGATTCTGCCTCTTTTAATATTGCGTGAGCAAGTATCGTTGCCGTGGTAGTTCCATCACCAGCTTCCTTAACAGTTCTTTGTGCAGCTTCTTTTATAAGTGTTGCACCAATATTTTCTAACGGATCTTGTAGTGTTATTGAATTAGCTACTGTAACTCCGTCTTTTGTAATTTGTGGGTGTCCATTACTATCCTCTAGTATAACACATTTACCACTTGCTCCTAGCGTTGAACCTACAGCATTAGTAAGTTTCTCTACGCCAGTTAAGACCTGGCTTCTAGCTGTATCGCCAAAAGCCAAGTCTTTTACTAACTTGATTTCTTCCATATTAAATTTAATTGTATTTTATTTATTTAAAAGTTTTTACTACTTTTGGTCCTTTTACAAACTCCAGTTTTTTTGTGTAATGAGCTATTGAAGCATCTATAGCATCTTCAGCACCTGGTAGTGTTTCTCTTCTTGTAACATCTATCCATTGATCATTTTCAGGATGTTTGTATTCGGTTTGATAAAAGCCATTTGGTAATTGAACAACTCTCCAGTTGCTTTTGGTAGTTATTGATTTCCATAGTTCAATGGTTTTTTCATCTGGTTGTGGTGCACTAGACCACGTGTTAGTGCGGGTATATAAAAATGTCATTTGGTTAATTTGCTTTTGCCACGTTTTTTAACGAAGCGGTTTTTAATGTTCCGTCTTTTACTTCTTGAGGTACCCAAGAAAACAATCTTGTATCTGCAACATCGTGCAGTAAAATGGTCTTGTCGGTTACTTTCCAGTCATAAAAGTACTCATAGCCAAATAAGGCTACGTCTGGTTGCATAAACTCTATAATAGCGTTGTTGAATAACTTACCGCCATTTGCCCACTTAACATCGTCATATGTGTTTAAACAATCATATATAACTCTGCTTTTTGGAATGGCTCCGTATATTGCACAGTCTATTAGAGTATTATGGTTTTGTGTTCTTTTCATGCCAGCAAAGAAACAGTGCTTATCTGTTAAATGCTCATACACATGATCAAACGATTTTATTGGCTTACAGTCTACATCTAAGTATATGCCGCCAAATTTTTCTAATAATAGTAATCTTATTCTATCGCATATAAATGCTGCTGGTATTTCGTTTTGTGGATCAATATATGATTTCAAATATATATCATCTTTAAATTCTTCAAAAACTTCATTACCCCACAATCTATAAGCGTAGTCTTTATTCATTAGCTGTATCTCTCTACAAAATTCAGCGCAGTGTTCTGGTATAGGATTATTACCTATCCACAACTGGTGTATTACCTTTGGTATCATTTAATTTAATTTAATTTTTAATTATCCTCCCCAGTTTGCTCCTTTGCCTGATCCTGATCCTGAACTTGAACTCATATTAAATGATGGATCTTTTCCTAAATCTATTTCTGGTTCTTTATCTTCATTGTTAGAAGTCCACTCACCATCTGCTAGACTTATGTTAACGTTTCCATATTTCTTTTCAAGAATTTTAGTTAAATTTTCTTGTTCAACAGTTACTTTTTTTAATTCTTGTTTTAACTCGTCTTTATGTAAAGACATTTGAGCTAGACTTATAGATATATTGCTTATTCTGCTTTGTATCTGTTTTATCTTTTCTAGCTCCACTTTTTCTATATAATTTGATTTATGTGCCATTTGCTTTATTTTAGTTATTATCTTATATATATAATCACGCATTTTTTATTGTTTTTTACTTACAGTTTCCTAAGTTTGTAACCTCACCATCTTCATTTACATCTATAAATCCTCCTTTTTGACTTCCATTGTCATACTTGTATGTTGAAGCTCCAAGGGTTGTTGTTCCACTACTGTTACTATATACAACATCATCTACATCAGGATATGTACCAGAACCATTGTGATATGCTGTATCTTCTGTTGCTACTAAACTACAAGCTTCGCCTGCTCCTCCTTCTTGTCCTTCAGAATTATAAGAAAATGCAGTTAAGTTAGATAAACCATAGAAGTCTGACATTGCTGTAGTTGCTCCAGCACTTTTACTAGCATAAGTACCTAGTGTTGCATTTAAAGCTACGTTAGATAACGATACGTTAAACTCAGTTGCTATATCATTAATACTTATTTGACCAGAACTAGGTAAGCCCATTATATTAATCTTTTCAAGCCATCAACTTGTTTTGATAAGTCTTTTATAGCTTCTATTAATAATGGAACTAACTTTTCATACTTAACAGCTTTGTAGCCATTATCTCTAGTATCTACAACTTCTGGTAATACTTTTTCTATTTCTTGAGCTATAACACCTACATCATGGCCGCTATTGCCGTGGACTTCTTCTTTTTCTATCCAATCAAACTCTATACCTTGTATTTTATTTACTTTGTCTAAAGCTTTGTCAATACTTTTAATGTTGTCTTTTAATCTAATATCAGAACTAGAATAAGCAACTATATCATTTGAAGCATCTATTCTACCAGTTGTTGCTGATGCATTTGCACCAACACCTAAAGATTTTGTTATTTTAGTTCCTCCATTTCCATAAACTATAAGTCTTTGAGTACCACTACTAGTAGCAATTCCACTAGATAATGTAATTCCAGTTCTTACTTGGAATGCAGTTCCATCACTTCTAGTAGTACCTACACCAACTCCAGTGTTTGAGCTATTGCCCCATCCATTGACAATATTGCAACCAGCAAACGTGTTTTGGTCTGTAGTTAGAGCCAAAAGAGGATTTCCTGAAGTATCAGGCATTCGTATACCACATCCTACACCTTCTACTCTTATCATTCCACTAGAAACATGTAGCTTATCAACAGGACTAACAGTTCCAATACCTACTAGGCCTGAGGAATTAATAAGCAAATCTGCGTTAGAAGTTGTGGCAGCTGCGCCAAAACCTAGTCTAATATTAGCATTACCTATCACGGCAAATCCTGCAGAACCTCTACCAGTATACACTACAGTTTCATAATTATTTTGCACTTTAATACCATTAGTACCTGCCGATCCAAGCGTATCTAAATTTAATGCATTTCCTACTCCTGTAACTCTTATATTACCAGCAACAGCTAATTTCTCTGCAGGGCTAGTAGTTCCAATACCAACGTTGCCTCCAGAAAGTATTGTCATTTTCTCTGAGCCATTGGTCCAAAGAGCTAATGTTGAAGCTTTATAATTAAGAAGATTAACCTGACCGTTAGAAGCATTGTTTATTATCTGAAACCCATTGGAATTAGTGTCTGATGAGTTTGACATTTTAAGTCTTGTTTGTCCAGTTGAGTCGTTTCTAACATGAAGATAAGTGGCATTGGCTGTTGATGCCACTTCTAGTTTTGAGTCTGGACTAGTTGTTCCAATACCTACACTACCATCAACACTTATACCATCTAAAAAATTTATAGCCATTTAATTTGATTTTTTTTTTATATTATCCCATTTTTTGAATCAATGCTGTTAAGCTTTGAGCCGTGCTTGTTGTAGCTGTTACTACATTAACACTTGTTCTATCTACTTTAGCAAATACTGTTTCTTTACTTGCTGTATCATATAGTTCACAAGTGACATTGTTTGTTCCAAAATTATGAGTAAATGTGTGAGTGGTAGTATTTGAACTAGTTAATACTTTTTGTCTAGCTGCTACTTGTAGACCAACATTACTAGCAAAATCAGGCCCAGCATAAATACCTTGACTTGTAACTCCCGTTATTTGACCAGTTGCATTAACCGTAATTCTTGGTACTAAAGAAGCATCACCATATGTACCTGCAGTTACAGTTGTTGGTTTAAGAGTGACTGCACCAGCTTGTGATACTTGAAAATTAGTTTGTGAAAAACTTGCAATACCAGGTGTAGTAGTTGTAGCTAAGCCAATGTTATTTTGAACAGTAACCCAGTCTGTTAATGCTGTTGGTGCATCTGAATCAGCTATAAGCAAATCACCTACTTCAACGACCTCTGTAAAGAAATTACCAGCTGCTGTTACAACATATACCCAACCTTGTTTAATACTCGACGATGGAGATGAATCAAGATCTGGAGTGTTAGTAGCAGCGTTATAGCCACCTTGAAATATTAAAGCTCCTGAACCAGCTGATGAAGCATCAACATAAGCTTTAGTAGCTGCGTCTGTATTAGCAACAGGAGTTGCTAATTGCTGAAGCTTAAAACCTCCCATACTCACAACTGCAGTAGCAGCAGCAAAATTACTAAAAGGTATATGACTCATTTTAGTTTTATTAACCGCTAATTGTTCTGAAGTATCTCCAGCAGTTCTAAGTATATAACCCGCTCCAGTACTCGAAGTAGCCGTAGCTGCGTTTATAATGTTATTAGCTGTAGCTGCATAGTTAGCAGCAATATTTATATTATTGCTACTTGCTGATATTGTTAACCCAGTTCCGGTGGTTCCACCTGAAAAGAATACAACATCAGTTGAACCATCACTACCTGTAAGAGTTATTTTTCCTTGGTTTACATTTGCAGCTGCTGCTGGTAATGTGTATGTAGCTCCACTTGCTGCTGGATCTACCCACTCAGTTCCGTTATAATACTTAAATGCTTTAGCAGATCCTGAATCGAACCATATCTTACCTTCAGCTACTGATGGAGCTGTGCTATCTACTTGTAGTTTAGCATCAAGTAATTGGTTAGCATTTAAGTCTAAATTATCTAAAAAATTTATTGCCATTTTGTTTAGTTTAAATACGCCTTACCTGAAAAGGCTGCGCTAAATGTTATTGTTAATGAGTTTGTGTTATTATATGTTACGTTTCCGTATTTGATAACGTTAGAATCACTTACTACTTCTACAGAGCAAAATTTATCTAAGTTATGTGTTATAGTCCAAGTAGTAGATGGTATACTTTGAGTAAATATAAAATTAGCATCTGTTGGAATATTAACAACTTCAAAGTCTACTTGATTAGTTAATGTTTGAGAAATATCTATGAAGTTTCCTTTTCCTTTTAATTTTACATTATTTATAGTACCATCTAGTTGGTCTGTTAACTTTAAATCTACTTCACCGCCTTGAGTACCTGTATTGGCATCAACAGCGGTCAATGTGTAAGTAGTATTTATTAAAGTTTTTAAATCTGTTAACCTCAATTGCTTTGTACGTGCATCATCTGCCATATCGGAGATGATCATTCGATCATCCCCTATTGGCGTAGTCTTTAATGGATAAGAATATATGACAGCCAAGATCTACTTATTACCTGATCTTGTTTTCATATGCTTAGTAAGAATCATACTTGGTCCTTTGTACATGGCTGGTTTACCATTACCTTTAGCATATTTCCCCATCTTCATACCTGATTGAGCTCCGTATTGAATTTTACCACCCATAGATGGACCTTTCATTCCTGCTTTCATCATCGATGTTCCTTTATTGTACATAGCTGCTCCAGCAACTGTTGCTCCTGCTTTCTTATTTTCCGCTTCTGATTTAACTTCAGCTTTAGCTCCTTTTGCTACAGGTGCAGCTTTTGTATTAGCTTTCTTCTTAACAACTGGTTCTCCTTTTGGTGCTGGCTTAGCCGGTTGCTTAGCTGGTTGCTTAGCTGGTGAAGTCTCCTGAGCTGATGTTCTCTTAGCTTCTGCAGCTTTCTTAGCTTTTGTTGCTTCGTTCTTAGCTTTTTGCGCGTCAGTTAACTTTGTTTCTTGTACATCTACCTTTTTAGTAGATTCATTTTTCTTCTTTGCTCTAGCTAATTTTATTCTATCTTTCTTTTTACCTCTAGCTTCTTTTCTATCGGCTCTCATTTCTTTTCTAGACTCCTTAACAGCAGCTTTTTTCTCTTTTCTGTTTTCTTTAACCTCAGCTCTTTTGTTTTTACGTATGTCTTTTCTCTTAGCTTTTGCTTCGTCTTTAGTAATTTCTCCTCTTAGTCGTGCAGCTCTTACTTCTTTCTTAGCAGCTCTAGCTTCTTTTCTTTCAGACTTGTTTTCTTGTCGTTTAGTTTTTCTAGCTGCCTTGTTAGTTTCTCTTTTATCTTTACGAGCGTCTTTAATTTCGTTTCTTTTAGTCTTTCTTGCAGCTTGTTTTGCTTTTCTTTTAGCTTTACCCGCTTTAACCGCTTTAACAGATTGTAAAGACTTTTTTTCTTCTCTTGTAGCTTTTTTATCAGCCTTCTTATCAGCTCGTTTAGCTTGTCTATCAGCTTTATCTGCCTTTCTAGCAGACTTAATGTCAGCTTTTGCAGATTTTTTTGCAGCTTTAATAGCAGCTTTAGCCGCTTTCTTAGCTTTTCTTTTTCTTTTTTCTAATGGTGATTCCATATCATATATTATTTATCTATAATCTTTGTGTTATAGTTTGTTTTTTAATCCTATTTAGTTTATGTCGCTTATCCATCGCGTACATTATAGTAATTCACTTGTATTTCACGATATTTACCCTATAGAAGGGTGACACTTACCTGTTATTAAGTAGCTTTAAGGGGCTAATGTCACTATATATTAGAAATATTGGAGTATTGCATAGCGCCACCACAATATAATTTTGTGTAAATAAGAAAATGAAATATATAATTGCGGGTCCCCATTGTTTTATATAATTTAATTGTTATATATGACATTTATTTAATATATTATTGTGTCAATGTTATATATATATTGTACAAACTAATTACGACTTATGTTGGATAATATAAATGTAAATAAAATATATAAATAAACTAACAATGAAAAACTTAATTAACAACATCGAACTAACAATATTAAAATTATCACTCATATCATTTATATCAACAGTAATATATATGATAGTAGAATATGGAATTATTAACTACATATCATTCAATGGAATTTAATTAATGTAAATTATTGAGATAATATGTGTAACACTTCTCAACTAATTTTAACTAATAAACAAAGTTACACTCTTACAAACTAACAACGAACTAAACTGGATAATAATAATAACTAAACTAAATATAAATAAATAAAATATAATAACTATGAAAACTAATAACTTAACTACAAAAAGATTTGTAATCAGAAAATCATTACTCGGAACTAATTCAGTAATTACTTTCACTAACAAAAAAGGCTATAAATTCACTTATGATCATGATGAAATTTACTCAACATTTCAAGAAAAGTTTGAAAGTATGCCGTGTTTCCAACAGTACAAATCTTATACAAATAGTAATACTGTTCCAAAATTCTGCAGAGAATTAAGTGAAATCTTAGATCATCAAGTTTCTGAGTAATAAAATAAAGTCCAGTTAGTTCTACTCGTTTACTGGTAAATCAAATATGAATGAGTAATATAGCCGACGGGTATATAAATACTTGGGAAAGAGGTGAGGTTCGACTCCTCACTCGGTTACAAACTAAATACTATCCAAAGTGGATAATATAATAAACTAAATAAAATTAATAACTATGTATAATGTAAATAATCCTTCAAACTGGTCTTGGTCAAAAGCTTTTGACGAAATGGAAAAGACTGTAAATCAAGCTGAACTTACTCAGCAATGTATAAATCACGTTCTCAATTATCCCGGAGAAGCTAATGGTGTCTTCATGACATTAAGTAAATCTCAACAAGATGATGTGTATGAACTACTAAATCAAGTGCTATGAATAATCTAAATACTACAATAGACAAAATAGCAATGTCAGAATTTGACATGCACTATTATCAACTCGGTGACAATGAAAAACAGTGGTGTCATGATGAAATGGTAAATAACCCAAAGTGGCTAAAGAAAGATTGGGAAGATCCATTATTTTGTGTAGCTGATAAGTGGAAAGCTGGTTTACCAATATATAAAACTTATAAATAATAACTAATAAATAAAATAAATATGATAGATAACTATGAATTTGAAATATACTATGGTGAAATAGAAGAACCACTATATTTAACTAATGATAAAAACTATATTTGTGACGACATGAGAGATTTTATGGAAGAACTAGGAATAGTAATGGACGAAGTAATATATAAAGTATATAATATTACAAACTAAATACGACGAGAGATGGATAATAATAATATGAAATATATAAATACAGATAACTTAACAATAATAAACTATGGTGATGGTAGTGCAAAGCTACAAATCTACAACAAGTACAAATCTCCTTACGGTTGGTCACCACGTGAACTTATCACATCTCTCTTCGGTAAACCACTAAAAGAATTTACGTACAACTATGTACAGTCGGAAGTAGACAAAGTGTATTCTACTTTCAACTATGATGAAATACACGAACTATTAACTAAATTAAATAATAATGAAACAAGCAATAATTAAATTCTGTTATAAAGCAATAGAAGAAAAAATGTTAAAAATATATGCTACTATTATGACTACTATATTCTTATCAATATGGATACCAACTATGATAATAGCAATTAAAAATGTAGTAAAATTCTGGGTAAGTTACCTATTTTAATATGACAGAGCAAGATGTAATAGACAAAGTATGTGACAGAATGGTTATAACTTTGTATAACGAACTAGATTACTATATGTTTGAAGAACTAGGTCACACTGAAACTAACGACAAATATGTAAAAGAAGCTGATAGACTAGCAAGATTAATTATAAAAGAACTAACAAAATGACAGAACAACAAGCAATTGAAGCAATCGCTAATGATATACAGGATGGTATCTACGGTTGGACACAGAAATGTGGAACAGAGTGGCAGAAGTGGACATACTCACTAATGCAAGCAAAAAAAATATATAATGGTGAACTAATAATAGACTTAGAAAATGGCAGTAATTAATAGATCTCATGAGTGGGAAGTTGAAGAAGATGCTAAAACTTTAAAAGCAGTAATGTTCTTAATGATACAAGAGCATGTTAGAAAAATACCTAACGATCAAGAACTAGGCAAAGAAATAAGAAAAATAATACTAAATTTTAACAAAGAAACTAATGAAAACAATTAAATTTTACCCAAGTGACAGGTCACTTATTAAGCTAGATGGAAAAATGTATAGAGGATATACAATTAGTAACATACCAGATGACATTCAAGGCTGGTTTAACTACAAAGGACTAACTTTCGTTACAAAATAAATACGATTACTACTGGATAATATATACATGAATACACAAACAATACAAACAAAAGCATGTAAATGTGGCAACGAGCTACATTCAGTAAGAATTAAGTACGGTTACAGTACATGTGTACCATGTTCTACCGTCGAGCGATATGGTTGCGCTCCAGTTATCAACCATAAAACTGGCAATAGTATACAAATACTTAGTCGTGAAGATGCTATAGCAATAGCAAAACTCACTAGACGTAAAGGTTATGGTACTATGTTAAGATAACGGGCATGAGTGTGATGCTGTAACTCGACCTAAAAACATACGAGCGTTATTCCACGAGCTCATACCCACAAGGTATGGGCTTTTCGTGGTATGAGTAAACAACAACACACAATTACCAAACAATTACAAAACTTGTATTCTTGGACACAATTCTATCAAGAAAGAGGTAATAAAGATCAAATAAGAAAGTGTCAAACTCAGATCGCCGAGTTAAAAAAGGCGTATAATCAATTAAAATCTAATAAAAATGGCAAAAAGTAGAACGCTAAACGAAATTAGACAATCAAAAGAGTATCAAATAGCTAAACATAATGCAGATTTACAAGCAGAAGTAGCTAAAAACACTAATAAAAACCCTAATGTAACAACTTCTAATCCTTTTGAACACGAAGAAGTAGATAAAACTGTTGATCAAATTGTAGAAGATCTACAACCTGTAATATATGATACTATATTTGAACTAATTTGTAATGAAATGAGTATGAAATATGTATTTGACTCATCAGAATACTTAACTGAAGCAGGTTTAGAACTATTTGAAGACGAATGGTTCGAGTTTTATCATGAAAATCATGGTAAAATAATGCATAAACTACTACAAAACTTAAAATAATGAAGAAATTTAACGGAATGGAGTCAAATCTAATCATAGATGCGCTACAATTTTATGTAGCTCAAGTTGAAAGAGATATACTACAAATGGAAAAAGATGGTAAAAGATCTATATTTTCACCTGGTTTTTATACTAATATATCGAATGAGTTAAAAGACAAAGTAAGATCTATGACTAAAAAACAAAATACAAACTAAATACGAACACTATAGGATAATATAAATATGTTATACGATAAATTAAAACCACATATCAAAGCTAAGATGATAGAAAACTCTAAACAATATGAGTCTGTCAACTGGCTAATTGATAAACTTAAAAACCAACGAAGTTACTCACAGTTAACTATTGATGATGTAAGATCTATCTGTACATTTGGCGATGTATGGTACAATGATATACCTCAACTAGAGTTAATGTATGGTGACTGGCTAATAAAACAATAAAATGAACGAAGAACAACTAGCGTTAGATACGTTAAAAGCACTAGGTGCTAAAGATACATCAAGTCCTTGTCAAGTAAAAAGAGGTACAACTTGCTTTACATTACCAACAGGTGACTGTATATCTGAACACAAAACAGGTTATATTAGAAGAAACTACTTAAATAAAAATGGTAGTATTTACACCTGTTATCAACTAAATCCACAATATAAATCTGCTCACAAAGTAATAGCAAGAGATGGTGATCTATATGAGTGGGAACATAATAAAAGAATGTTGATAAATAATAGAGCTGAAAGGCTAAAAAGACTTGTATCATTTGCTATTAAATATATAAACAAAGCAAATGGATGATGACAAGCGAGACTTAGCGTTAATTCTGTTTGGATTAGCGCTAGTACTTTACACAATTTTACTAACTACTAACTTAATTTAACAAAATGGAATCAAAAGAACCAACACAAGAAAAAATGATAAAAGCTGTAAAAAGTTATTACGGCTTAAAAATAGATGATAATGCTTATGATAACGCAGATGTATATGCGTTTGAAGAAAACACTGCGGACGGTTATTCTGTATATGTTGTAACTCACGATATGAAAAGTATATCTGTATCTGAAGATGTATATTATTACGATCATGATATACCATCAGCTATTATGGAAATGGTAACAAACTGCGGTGGTTACTGCACTTTATATGCAGATGACTATTTTCTAGATGATATATACTTCGATGATATGTTACTAGAAGAATTTGCAGAAATAGCAGATAAAATTTATGACGAAATAGCAAATGACGAAGGCGATTATGGCTTTGACATGGCAGAAATATTATGGCTCAAAGAAGAATTTACTGAGTCAGAAGAGATTAATCAGACTGTTAGTTAGTTAATAGTAGTTTAGTTTCCACGAACATGGCACCTTACAATTTAAAATAAGGTCAGCTCGTACTCAAAAGGTACGGGCTTTTCGTGGTATGAGAACATTTGATAAATATAAAACAAATCTTAGAGAACACAACGGTGAGGTATGGAGTTATTCTACCAAAGTTGCTGAAATCAAAGATGACGGTAAACTACATCAACTAGGTTGGTGGTCAGTTACTACACAAAAACACATCAACTATGCCGCCAAAGAGCTTGGTTTAGAGCTAGTTAAGTAAACAAAACATATGAAATATAAAGTACTCAAACAGGTTATACCGCAAGATACTTTAGAATACTTGCAGTATTACACTACTGAAGCTATGTACAAAACCAAACATTGTCAAGGTGCAGAAAGAGAAAATGGATCTGGCATATATTGGGGTGGTATATGTATGGCTTCAGCTCTACCTATAGCTACAGATGAAGAAAATAAAAAGCTTTTTGACATATATACTTCTGATTTTATGTATAATATAATAACAAAGTATATTAAAAAGCCTTATTTATTTAACGATCAAATTGTAGTTAAAAACAAGGAAGTAAATATGAGGTTTGATGCTCATTATGACAATGCTTTAGGTCCTTTTCCAGATGACAAAAGCCTATTAACTATCAACTGTATGATGGTTTTAGATGATTTTACTGATGAAAATGGCACAATTGAAGTATATGATGGCAAATTTTGGATAAAATTATATCCAAAAGCTGGTGATATTGTATTAATTGAAGGCAATACAGTACATAGATCAGAGCCAAACACAACTAAACAACCACGTAGAGCATATCTTTGTATATACTCTAACAAATCTATAGGTAAAAACTTTAAAGCTGGTTTCTACCACCAAAGATTTACAAAATAAATACGATAACTAATGGATAATAATATTATGAATGATAAAGATATAAACAGGTTAGCTGAATTATTATTTGAAAAAATAATGGAAAGGCAAGACAAGTTCGATAATGAATACCACGAACAAGTCGAAAGAATGATGGAACAGGGCTTTATGCAAGATCACGGTTTAACTAATGAAGAGTTTTACATAGGTGAACTTGCTAGACTTCAAACAATACTTATGTTATATGAAGACAAAGAAGAGTTTGAAAAAGCTGCAATAATATTAAATAAAATTAAAAAAATAGAAAAAAAGTTAAAAATAGAATGAAAGAAATAAAAGCAATGCTAGCTCATAAATACAATGAAGACAAAGCAGATTACCCAGCATTTATACAACCAAAACTAGACGGCGTACGTTGTTTATTTACTGCCAAAGGCGCGTTCTCTCGTGCTAATAACCAGTTTATGAATGTAGAACACATTGAACAGGCATTAAAGCCTTTCTTTGCAAAAAACCCTACAGCTGTGCTTGATGGCGAGCTGTACAATCATGGGCTAAAAGATGACTTTGAAAAGATCATCTCACTAGTTAAAAAGAAAAAACCAACAGATGCTGACAGGGCAGAAGCTGCAGAACTAGTACAATACCATGTATATGATATAGCTAGTATGACAATAGGTACTTATAGCACTAGACTAAGTTACATTACTACAAACTTAACTTATACATATCCTATATGTAAAGTTGAAACTAAAGTTGTTATGGATTTTGACGAAGCATTATCTCTACACAAGAAAAACCTTAAACGAGGTTACGAAGGTAGTATATACAGATCATTTGCAGGCAAATACAAAGGTACTAGATCATGGGATCTTATGAAGTTTAAGGACTTTCACGATGCAGAAGCTACAATTGTTGGCTATGAAATAGGTAAAGGTAAGCGTGAAGGTACACTAGGTAAGTTTATTATGCAAGATTATGAAGGCATAGAGTTCGGTTGTCCACCAGGTAAAGGCTACAACTACGAAGACTTAGCTAATATGCTAGAAAATATACACGACTACATTGGTCAATGGGCTACATTTACATACTTTGAACGTACAAAAGCAGGTAGTTACAGACACCCACATTACAAATGCTTAAGAAATTATGAGTGATCCAATAAGTTTTATGCCATGGGCTAGCACTAATACAGGTTTTTACAAGTGTGAAATATGCGGTAAAGACATGACAAAACAAGATTATGAATTCTGTGACATATGTCCAGACTGTTTAGACGAAGAAATATGAGAAAATTAATATGGGAATTATACAACGACAATATGATAAGTATTGAAGTTGCTCACATGCTATTAGATAAATACTATGAGTAATATGTGGGAAAACATAGCTAAAAAAAGACGATGCTTAGGCCACAAGTCTTATGTAAAAGCTACGATGGCTACATTGCAGTGTGAAATAGCTAAACATGCTATCAATACTGGAACAGTTGATTTAGAAAAACGTAAATTATTTTTAAAATATAAAGATTATTATGAAAAACTCTGATTGGATATTATATTACAGCCAAAAATGGCTTGATGAAGAGATAAATTCAAGAGGTTTAAAAAACGAGAATCAATTATACTGGGCTACGTTACACGATAGGGTGACAGATGGGTCTAAAGATATAGAGTAAGGGGCAAATGTCACAAAGAAACTTAAAATACTTAAACGACAATAGAATTATATATCGTAGGTATTCTTCAGATATACCAACATCGAGCCATAGCTGGGGTTGGTACTATGCTGATGGTACCTATGGGTATTATGCTTTATTCAATACTAAAGCTAAAATAACATCTATTAGATCACTTAAATGGCATTTATTAACTTTGTGGTATTTAAATCCTAATATGAACATTGATAAGTTTAATCAAATGTCTGAAGTAATATGTTATAAGCCAAATGGTTTTATTACTTTTGATGTAAGTGATAAACTGCTTGAAAAAGTTTTGAAAGATGTTTATAAACAAGATCTTGATTACCCACCTAAAAACAGATTACGTAAAATAGTATTTAAAGATTCTAGTGGGTTATCTATAAAAGAAAAATTACAAATAGTAGGTAGAATAATAGGCCAAGCTAAAGGTATAAAACAAGATGATATTTATGAAGCTATGCTTTATATACATGAAACAGAAATAATTACTATACCTAAAATAGCATCGGCTCTACAATGTACTACAAGAACAATATATAGAAATATGAGCAAAGAATTAAAACAAGAAAAAGAATTATTAAATAAAGAATATGAAAAAGTATAATGTACAAAATTACATAAGGCACAAAGAAGATATAAAACTAGCAATGCCGAAAAATAAATCTTATTCTTTTTACACTCGTGAAGAGCTTATTATTAAATTTATGCCTCTTGTAGAAAACATATCAAAGAAATTTGCTACTTCACAAGAAGCTTCAGGTGTGTTATCTATTATGGATATAATACAAGAAGGTTATGTAAACTTAATAAAAGCAGTAGATAAGATAGACTGGGAAAAACTAATTGATTCAGAAGATATTGAACTAAGCTTAAAATCTTTTTTATCTAAACGTGTTAGAGGTGGCATACGTAGAGCTATTGATAAAAATAGAGGTACTATGAGGATACCTGAACATAAGATGGAGCAAATACGTAAAGATGGAGGTAAAGATAAAAAAATGGTTGCTATGTTTTTTAATAGCATATTTTTAAGTATCGATGCTACTCCAGCTAACGAAGATATGGTTTATCAAATACCAGATAAATCAGATCCATACAATGAGCAGTTGTTAAATGCTTACTTAATTAGTTTATTAAATAAATATTTGACAGAAGATGAAGCCTATGTATTAAATAAAAGCTACGGTTTAAGTGGTAAAAAGTTATCTGCTAAACAAATAGCTGCAAATTTAGGTATAAAAGGTTCATCAGATTATGTAAGAGTTTCTGAACTTAAAAAGCAAGCTGTACAAAAGCTTATTGACACGGTAGATCACTCGCAAGTGCTTGACTACCTGTAAATTAATAAATAAATATGTGATTATAATAGTATGACAATATACCAAAAATTATCCAAAATTCAACAAGAGTTTAAATCGAAGAAAAGTAGATATAACTCTTTCGGCAAGTATTATTTCCGATCTGCCGAAGACATCCTAGAAGCTACAAAACCCTTTTTAAAGGAGCTAAACGTAACAGTAACAATACAAGAAGACTTAATTAGTTTTGAGCCTCCTGTATTAAAAGTTACAGCAACTGTAGCTGATGATAAAGACAGCTTGAATGCTGTAGCTATCGTAGGTGTTGACTTAGATCAGAAAGGTATGCAAATGCCACAAAGATATGGTGCTGCAAGTTCTTATGGTAAGAAATATGCGCTAGGTAATCTATTCTTGATTGATGATACTCAAGATGCAGATGCTACTAATACACACGGAAAAAACCAAACAGTCACTCAAAAGGCTATCTCAACAGCTCAATTAATTAAAGCTAAAGAGTATGTTAAAAGCGGTGGTAAGTTAGATGCAATAAAATCTAAATATAAATTAACAAAAGAGCAAGAGAAAGAATTAGCTACGTTATGAAAAATAAAAAAGAAGTACTAGAGAAGCTGAAGGACGATGAACATTACTATGGCGAATATGGTAGAAACTTTATATCTAATTCAGATATAAGAACACTGATGACAAATCCGCTAGAGTTCAAAAAGCCAACTCCATCAGCTCCTCACTTTCTTATAGGAGGCTATTTTCACACTGCTATACTTGAACCAGATAAAATTAAAAACTTTAAGATAGTAGAGGCTAGCTCACGTAATACAAAAGCGTATAAAGAAATAACAGACGGAGAAATTTGTTTATTACAACATGAAGTTGATAAAGTAGAAGCTTTAGTTGATAAGATGATGAATAACAAAGTCTGTAGAGATTTTATACATACAGAGGGCAATGAGTTTGAAGTTCCAGGTGTTGCACAATTAGGTGACAATTGGTGGAAAGGAAAAGCTGATATTGTTAATCATAGCGAAAAATTAGTTATTGATTTAAAGACAACTGCAGACTTAGATAAGTTTCAATGGTCAGCTAAAAAATATAACTATGATTCACAAGCTTTTGTATATAAGAATTTATTTGGCTATGATATGATATTTATAGCTATAGATAAAAACACAGGGCAAATAGGTATATTTGATTGTTCAGATGAATTTTTATCATCTGGTTTTAACAAAGTTGAAAAAGCAAATGAAATATACGATTTGTTCTACAAAACAGAGGGATTTGAACCTCACAATTATTTTATAAATAAAACCCTATAATATGGCAGGAATAATAAAAGCAAGTATCAATTTAAATTCAATTGATAAATCAAAAATAATCGAAGGCAAGAAAGGTAAATACCTACCTATTACGATTACAATAAACGATGAGCCAGACCAGTTCGGTAACCAAGGACCAGTAATAATTGATCAAACTAAAGAAGAAAGAGAAGCTAAAGTAGCTAAGACTTATTTAGGCAATTGTAAGGTTGTATGGACAAACGGACAGTTTCCTGAGCCCGCACCTAGAGATAACAAACCTCAAGCTGCACCACAAAACAAACCACAAGCAGTAGCTGCTGATCCAGATTTACCATTTTAATTAAATATAATTGAATATAGAAGATAAAGAAATAAATGGGTTCTTAATCGATAAGTTTAATCAGCACGGCTTGGACGTAGGTAAAACGCAGGGGACTTGTCCCCTGTGTTCATCTACACGTAAACCTGAAAACCAAAAGAAAAAATGTGCTAGCTACGACTGGGAACGAGGTATAGGTACATGTCACAATTGTGATACACCTTTTCAGTTGCATACATTTAAACGTAAAGGTAAAGCTGAACGTGATTATGTTGTACCTGAACAAACAACCGTTGGTCAACTTGGTAATAAAGTTGTAGACTGGTTTAAAGATAGAGGTATATCTGAACAAACATTAAAGCAATTAAAAGTTGGTGTTGGTAAAGAGTTTATGCCTCAAACTGGTAAGCAAGAAAATACAATACAATTTAATTATTTAGTTGGTGGTAACTTAACTAATATTAAATACAGAGATGGACGTAAGAACTTTAAGCTATATAAAGGAGCTGAAAAAGTATTTTACAATATTGATAGTATTGTAGGTCACGATGATTGTGTTATAGTTGAAGGTGAAATGGATGTGTTAGCTTTACATGAAGCTGGTATTACAAATGCTATATCAGTTCCAAACGGCGCTACACTTAATACAAACAATTTAGATTATTTAGATAACTGTATTGATTACTTTGAAGATAAGAAAAAGATAATCATAGCAGTTGATAATGATCCACCTGGTGTTGCATTGCAGCAAGAGCTAATACGTAGGCTAGGTGCTGAGGTTTGTTTTATATCTACATTTGATGACTGCAAAGATGCTAATGAGTATCTATTAAAGCACGGATCTAAAGAGCTAATGTCACGCATAAAGCAAGCTCATCCAGTACCTCTTGAAAACGTTACAACGTTTAGAGATATTGAAGATGAAGTTACAGACTTTGTACGTAATGGTTTTAAACGTGGCTTTACAGTTGGTTTACATAACTTTGATAAAATATTTAGTACATATACTAAACAATTTATTACAGTAACAGGTATACCTAGTTCAGGTAAGTCAGATTTTGTAGATCAAATGTGTGTAGGTTATAACAAAGAGTATGGCTGGAAAACTGCATTTGCATCTCCTGAAAATGCTCCTACATATTTACACGCGCATAAGTTAATGCGTAAGGTATGGGGCGATATGCCAAATAAGGGCGATATAGGAGGTTCTAAATGGAATCAGGTTGCACAACACGTAAATGATAATTTCTTTTTCATAGACATGGAAAGATACACATTAGAATCAGTGTTACGTAAAGGTGCAGAGCTTGTTAAGCGAAAAGGTATTAAATGCCTTGTGATTGATCCATATAATAAAGTAAGAGATGTTGATTGTCAAACAGAGGACGTCAACAAATATACTATGGAATACTTAACTAAAATAGAAACGTTTGCTAAAAAGTATGACGTGTTAGTATTCATAGTGGCACATCCTACCAAAATGTATAAGACACAAGATGGTAAGATTGAAGAGCCAACAATGTATAATATTAAAGGTGGTGGTGAATGGTACGATGCTAGTTATCATGGTTTATTAGTACACCGTGATTACGAAGCTAAAACAACTAAAGTTAAAGTTCTTAAATGTAAGTTTCAAAACTTAGGCGAGAACGGAGCTGAAGCCCATTTTACTTGGGAACCTAGATCAGGTTGTTTTGTACCGCATGAAATGCCAGACCTTGAAGAACAAATGCCTTGGGACTAAAAAGATTTTATGCTGACGATATTAAATGGACAGCTGAAGATAAAGAAGCGTACAGATGGTGTGTTAATCACGGAATTAAAATAGGTGTATTAGCTAATCAACCTGGTTACGACGTTGGATCTTGGAAAGTTCGTATCGTAGCAAACAATAAAGAAATGATTAGCCCAGGAGACTATAATAGAGCAGAGATATATCCTAAAATATTTGAGCTATATCGGCACTATTACAATTTAAATACGAAACCAAATGGATAATATAATTATGAAAAAAACAACATTAATATTAGTAGTAATGTTTTCATTGCTATCTTTTACATCAGACCACGTTAGAGTTAATCCTATACAATACGATATGAGATTAAATTTTATACAAGAAAGATCAAGAATGCTTGAAGAAATGTTTGAAAAACAATACGAAGAAGGTACACTAACTAGTGATTATGCTTTTTTCTATGTGAAAATGGTACAAAGTTTAGACAGCTGTGCTGCTGATTTAAAACATTTTAAAGTTTTATTTAAGTGAGAGAGTTAACATTTAAAAACGCTAGTGAAGCTTTTGATTTTTACTACGGAACAATACCTTATCAAGGCGTAGACTTTGCAAGTACTAGAGCTATGTTTAATCAAGGCTTCATTATTGAAAAGCCATGGGAACGTATGATAGAAAATGAAAATCGTGGGTTCAACATGGAATATGCCGAAGCTGAATGGCAGTGGTATTTATCTGGTGATCCTAACGTTGATAAGCTAGGTGAAATATATGGTAAAGTTCCTCAAATATGGGAGCGTATGGCAGATGCTGACGGTGAAGTTAATTCTAATTATGGTTGGCAATGGGAGAGAGATTATCAGCTAGATAAAATTGTTGCACAATTAAAAGATAATCCTGACACAAGGCAAGCTGCAATATCTATTTATGATGGTAAAGAAATAAATAAATATAAACATGATACGCCTTGCACTTATGCTGTACAGTTTACAGTTTTAAAAGGTAGATTAAATATGTGTGTCGTGATGCGATCTAATGATCTGTGGTATGGCTTTTGTAATGATCAATACTGTTTCAGTAAATTACAAGAACTAGTATCAGAAAGAACAAAATATAAAATGGGTACATACTATCATTTTGCACATAATCTACATATTTATAATGATAAATTACCTGAACAAAATACGTTAACATCAAGAGCTAGAACATATGGATAAAATTAATTATTATTTATACCATATACCGGGTAAAAAAATAGGTGTTACACGTGATCTTATATCTAGGGTTGTTGACCAGCAAGGCTACAGCTTAGACGAAATAGAAGTTCTAGATCAAAGTACAGATATTAATTATATATCTGACCGCGAATTAGAACTTCAACAGTCTTACGGCTACAGAGTTGACAGACAAAAATATAAAGATCTATACATTAATAAAATAAAATCTAATATAATGCACATAAACGCGACAGAGCAGACCTCCACGTTCCCTTGTCCAGAATCTAAACTTAAAGGTAGATTAATGGATCACATGGGTAAGACGTGGGAAACAACACATGGTACATTTGAAATAAACATGGATACTATTCAATGGATATTAAATAATGTAACAACATCTCAATACACAATGGAGAGATGTTATATATATAATAAAGCATTTGCTAAATATTTTCAAATAAAACCTCAAGGGCAGAAAGATGCTTATCAAGCATATTTCGATACTCTAACTAGTAGAGCAAACAGAAATGGTAATTGGAGATATGACAACGATGATAGCGAAAGGTTTCAAAAAATAAGAGACTGGGCAGGTGAAAGAGGCTTGTATACTAAAGGCGATACTAAAACTCAGTTCTGTAAGTTAATGGAAGAAGCTGGTGAATTAGGTAGAGCTGTATTAAAAGATGATAAAGCAGAGTTTGTAGATGCTATTGGCGATATGGTAGTTGTATTAACTAATATGGCTCATCTTGGTGGTACAACAATTGAAAAGTGTATAGATACAGCATACAAAGTTATTTCTAAAAGAACTGGTAAAATGGTTAACGGAACATTTGTTAAAGATGAAAAGTAAAACTATTTTATTTAGAGATCCTGTTGTAGAAAGAGTCTGCGATAAGTTTGTTAAACGTTCAGATGTTGGTTATGCTAAGTACGGTAGAACATTACATGATGAAAGAACTGGCGGACATAAAAATCTAGCTGGTTATTTAAATGATGTTCAAGAAGAATTAATGGATGCTATACTTTATATTCAAGCAGCTAAAGAAGAACTTAATGATAGTTCAGTTAATGAAGCTATAGCTGAAGTTAACAAAGCGTCATTTAGACCACCACACCCTTCACACGCTTCATCAGCGCAGCTAGACTGGGACGACGAAAATATACTAGGTGTTAATTCACCTTTACCAGGTGAAGAAGAAGAAGATGCGATCTCGCCGGTATAAGAAACCAGGTCCTGTTAGATCTAAAAAGGTCAAGCATGATGGCATTACGTTTCAATCAGGTCTAGAAAAATATATGTACATAGCTTTAAAAAAAGCTAAGATAAAGGCTAAATATGAGGGACAAACTTACGAGCTTGTCCCTTCTTTTAACTTTAAAAATTCATGTTATGAAAGACAAGCGAACTCTAAAGGGGAGTTCAAAGATAGAAGCGATAAGAAAATACGCGGAATACGTTATACGCCTGATTTTATTGGAGATAAGTTCATCATTGAATGTAAGGGTAGACCTAATGAGTCTTTCCCATTACGTTGGAAATTATTTAAAAAATACATTGCGTATAAAATGCCGGAGTATTCGTTATATAAACCTCAAAATCAAAAGGAATGCGACGAAACCGTGAGCTTAATTCTTGGGAAAGAAAAGAATTAGCAAGAAGAAAATATGCTGAGCGTCAATTACAGAAGTTTATAGACTGGAGTATTGAAGCTAAAGGTTATTTAAAATATAAAGACTTAATTAAATATTCAGAAAAGTATGGCGAAGCTAACACTATTACCGTATCGAGAGAAAACCCGTAGAAAAAGACCGGGTGTTCATGCTAAAAGTAAGACGTCTAACTCTAAAGGCAGCGTCAACTATAAGAAAAAATACATAGGACAAGGAAGATGAAAGAAAAAACTTTAATTGAAATAAAAAATAAAGTTCAATCACTTACAAACGTTGTACAACACTTGTATACAGAGGTTGAATACTTAAGAACAGTATCTTTTGGTACGTTAGAAACAATGAAGCATATGTCTGAATATGATAGTGCTTTGGGTAAAGTAAAAAATAAAGTAAAAGAAACAAACAATGGAGATAAGCAACAAGATACTAAGTGATATAACCGTTTACATGAAGTATGCTAAGTATATTCCCGAGTTAAATAGAAGAGAAACATGGGATGAGTTAGTTACTAGAAACAAAAACATGCATATCAAAAAATACCCTGATCTTGCTGACTCTATTGAAGAAGCTTATAAGTTAGTATATGAAAAGAAAGTTTTACCGTCTATGCGATCGCTACAGTTCGGAGGTAAGCCTATTGAGATCTCGCCTAATCGAGTTTATAATTGTGCTTATCTACCTATTGATAGCATTGAGTCTTTTAATGAAATAATGTTTTTATTACTTGGTGGCACTGGAGTAGGATACTCTGTACAAAACCATCATGTTAGTAAACTGCCTTCAGTTAATCAACCATATAGTAAAAGAACTAGAAGACATTTAATCGGCGACAGTATTGAAGGCTGGGCTGATGCAGTTAAGGTTTTAATTAAGTCTTATATGGGTCCTAAGAGATCATCTAAGATAACATTTGATTATTCTGATATAAGACCAAAGGGAGCTCAATTAGTTACATCTGGAGGCAAAGCTCCAGGTCCACAGCCTTTGAAAGAATGTCTAGTAAAAGTAGCAGGAATTTTAAATGATGTAGAAGACGGAGATAAATTAACTACATTACAAGCTCATGATATTGTTTGTCATATAGCTGACGCTGTATTAGCAGGCGGTATACGTAGAGCAGCTTTAATTAGTTTGTTTTCAGCAGATGACGAGGCAATGATAGGTTGTAAGTCTGGACACTGGTGGGAAGAAGCACCTCAACGAGGCAGAGCAAACAACTCAGCTGTGCTTATGAGACATAAAATAAGTAAACAATTTTTTATGGATTTATGGAAACGTGTTGAGCTATCAGGAGCAGGTGAACCAGGTATTTATTTTAATAATGATAAAGACTGGGGAACAAACCCATGTTGTGAAATAGCTTTACGGCCATACCAGTTCTGTAATTTATGTGAGGTAAATGCTAGTGATATAGTAGATCAAAATGATTTTAACAAAAGATGTCAAGTAGCTTCTTTTATAGGTACACTCCAAGCAGGCTACACTGACTTTCATTATTTAAGAGACATATGGAAAGATACGACAGAGAAGGACGCCCTTATAGGTGTATCAATGACAGGGATAGGCTCTGCCGCTGTGCTGCAGTTGGATATGACGGACGCTGCAGATATAGTAGTAAAGCAAAACAGAAGACTAGCTAAGCTAATTGGTATTAAACCAGCTGCAAGATGTACAACCGTAAAGCCTGCTGGGACGACATCTCTGGCATTAGGAACTTCATCCGGTATTCATGCATGGCATAATGATTATTATGTACGTAGAGTTAGAGTTGGTAAAAACGAAAGTATGTATAAATATTTAATTGAAAACCATCCTGACTTAATTGAAGATGAATACTTTAGACCTCATGATACTGCTGTTATTAGTATACCTCAAAAAGCTCCGGCTAATGCTATACTAAGAACTGAGTCACCATTTGATTTACTTGAACGTATAAAGAAAGTAGCAACTGAGTGGGTTAAACCAGGTCATAAACGTGGTAGCAATACCCATAACGTTTCAGCTACTGTTAGTTTAAAAGCAGATGAGTGGGATAAAGCAGGTGAGTGGATGTGGGATAATAGAGATTATTATAACGGACTATCTGTATTACCATATGATGGTGGGACATATACTCAAGCTCCATTTGAAGATATAGATAAATCTAAATACGAAACTATGATGAAGAGTTTAACTGATGTTAATCTTACAGATATAGTAGAAGTTGAAGATGAAACTGATCTAGCTGGCGAATTAGCTTGTGCAGGAGGCGCGTGTGAGATAGTATGAAAAAGTTAATGATAATAGGAGGTATAGGTATGATCACAATGGCTGGCACTAATATGATATGGCATAAGCAAAAACCAAAGTTTGGGCCAAATGAATTAGCAATAGCGGTTGGTGCTGTCACACTATCAGTCGGAGTTACTATAAGATTTTGAAAAGCTCCTGGTTAAATGCCTACAATTTAATGATAGGCAAAACAACTTACGATGAGTTGTCTAAAAACAAAGTATTCTACTTGCCGGTAAATCATGAAGATCCAGAAGTATTATTAAGATACTTTGAAGGTGAAGAAGAATATGAAAAATGTCAAACAATAAAACAAATAAAAGATGTGTGAATATTGTAATGGCTACTGCGGTGGCTGCTAAATAATAAAAGGGGATCATTACGATCCCCTTTCTTGGTTACAGGAACTTTTGGGTATGGTGCCCAGTTTTATCGTGTTCCTATGATACATTACTACTAGAGCTTCTGCGCTTTCCCATGCCAACTTTCTTTTTTGCTTTAGTTACTTTTTGCTTCTCACCTTTGCTCATTTCACTCCAAGACTTAGGTGATTCACCACTAACTCTTTTAGATGGTCTACACACTTTAGTATTCTTGTTCTTTTCAGATCCACAAACATTTCCCTTTTCATCTTTCCACTCTTCTTTAAACCAACGTTTTAAGTTTGAACCTTCTTTAGTTTTGCGAACAGCAGACAATGGTGATCTCGATGTACTGTACATAGCCATAGCTTTACTCTTATCATTGTCTCCCATTTTCATAGCCATTTTTCTAGCTCTCTCCATCTTAGCTGCATACTTAGGTCTCTTCTTGTTAAAGTTTTTCTGTTGCACAAATGCGCCATTTATTTTCTGCATATTGCCTTTTCTTGTTTTATAAACCCACTTAGCTAATTCTTCAGCATTTAGATCTTTAAACTTACCGTCTGCATCAGGAGCGTCTGAGTCGTGCCATTTTAGTTTCTTCGCCATACTACTTTATGTTACCACCACGTTTTCTACACTTAGCTATATAACCACTAGCATACGCAGATGGAAACACATCGTATTTAGCTTTAGCTTTTTTATAACAAGCATCTTTTAAAGCTGCGGGTGAATCGTATTTATTAAAAGGTGTTTTACATTTTCTCATTTTCTTCTTGTTTTTGATCTTCTATTACTTGTTCTAAAACTAGATCTTCTGCTTTTACCTCTAGAACTTTGTTTCTTTTCAGATTTTAATTGCCAATCTGGCCATCCTAATATCATCGCTACACTTTCCCACCACTCTTTTTCTTCTTCAAAAGCTCCTGTAAAGTTGTCATACTTTAACAAAGCTCTATCAAGAGGTATGTTTGTAGTTGCTGAAACTACTTTAGCTCCTGCTAAATAAGCTGGGTTATCAATAGCAAAACCTTTATCAAGCATTTCTTGTCTACGTTTTTTACTATCAAACTGATAAGCAGCACCTCTAATTTTAGATATTTTACTACTTATAGGTGGTGAAAACTGAAGCAGCTTCCAAGTAGCATCGACATATTCTGGTCTAGATCTTTTAGATCTTTCGTATATATCTAATAATAAATTCTTAATAACAGAGGCTGAAGCTCCGCCTATGCCTAAACCTCTCAACATAGAGTCAGACATACCATTCATAGTTCTATATATTTTTTTGTCATCTTCGTCGTCGTCTCCGTCACCTGCCCCAATAGCAAATAAAGCATTTTGTAAAGAGTTAAATATTAAGTTTTGAACAAACCCATAATAAGCTATTTTACTTACATTAGTTTTCCAGTCTCCTCTGCCTGCTATTAAATCTTGTATAGATCTTTTTTGTATACGAGCATACTGCATAGGTGTATTAGCAAACATTAATATTAACCTTCCATAATCACTAGCTTGTTGTTGTGATATTTTATCAGGTCTACTTGATTGTTGAGATTCTTCTGATATTTCTTTCCACTCTTGTAATGCTTGTTCAGTAGCTTGCTTTTCATTAAGTCCACTGTTTTCCATTAAATCATTTATTCTATTACGATAATAAGTAGCACCACCAGCAGCTATAGCAAAGCTATCAGCAAACTGAGTAGGCGCATAACCTTTTTCCATTATATAAGCTATTGCACCTTTAGCTCTATTTTTAGCAGTCTTTGCAGCATCAGCTATTTCAGATTCAGTTACATTTATTCTTAAACCTTGTCTTCTATCTTTTAGATAGTCAGAGTTCATTAACGTCATAAAGTCTTTCCAATACTGAGGTTGGTTGGCAAATGCAGCACCAGCTTTTAAAGGATTATTAAAATTCCAATTAACATAGTTTATAGCAGATATAGTTTGAAGTACTGCAGATCTTGTATTTAAAAACATTATAGCAGCATTAGATCCATTAATGTAGTCTAATATTCTATTGCTAAGTCTAGTTCCTTCTGATGATCTGTTCTTACCAGTCTTAATACGTTTAATCATGTTCTCCAGCGCATCTCTATATTTTCTTCCATACATAGCTTCTAGCTTATTTAAATTAGCCTCACTATATATTTTATCAATTCTTTGATTAAAGTCTTCGTAATACTTATATCTCTTAGTAGTATTAAGAAGCTGTTGTATATCAGTGCTTAATGTTCCAGCAGTCCAACCATTACTAGGATTAGACCAACCATCTCCTTTAGTTATTTTTAAAAGCTCTTGAGCAAACTCTATTAACTGAGGGTCATTTTCAATAATCTCAGTCATTTCTTTTAAGTCTGACGCATCTATTCCAGGTATATTAGTTATGCCTGTTGAATACCATAAATAAACTCTCAAGGCTTGTTCCTTAGTAAAACCTCCAATGCTTGTAGATTTATTTAAATCTTTAGGTATATTTAAATCTTTCTTAAGTTTCTTAAAATCATTTATCAACTGTAGTCTATCAGCCCTCAAATCGCCATCAGCTTTTGCTAAAGGATCTAGTAAATGTTTTTTGTACCATGACATTTGTAAATTACCTAATGGTCCTTTAGCTAGGGTAGGATATATTAAACCTACTAAATCTTCAGCTGAATAAGGAATAAAGAATTTAAAGCTATCTTTATCTTTACCAAGAAGTCTACCTTTTTCTTTAGATATTTCCTTCTTAAACATAGGATCTTTCTTCATAGTTATTAGCTGATCAAACTCTTGATCTAACCCTTGTGAAAACTTTAACTTAGCTTGTTGTACTCTAGACTTAACGTCTAATACACTCATGGCATCTTGAACAGCTTTAACATTTTGTAAAGCATCATCAGCAAAGTAAAAGTCGTTGTATCCTTCAGCCGCTTTATCTACTAGCCAGTTGGCTTTTGCTTCACCAGTAGAATTACCTAAACCTATTATATTTTCTTTTTTAAATTCTAAACCTTCAGACTTTAAAAATTCATATATAGCTTCTTGAGATAGTGGTGACCTAGCTGTTAAAACAAATAGATCTTCATTACCTCTAGCATCTTTTATTTTTTTAGCTAAATTAAATAGTGGACCTCGCTTGCCATCTCTTACAATATCAAAATCTGTAAAGTCCATTACAGCGCCTTGTTCAACTAGTTGAGATCCTTGCTCTGCAAATTGCTCAGCTGTAAGTTCACCCTCTGTTCCATCTGGCTTTGTCCAAAATACTAAACTGTTACTTTGAGCTAGTGTATCATCAAAATCAAATACTCTAATTTTCTTTATTGGTTGATCTAACTTATTTGCTAACCTTAACGCTTCATCTACACCAGCAGCTTTACTTAAAATATCTTCAGAAGTCATATCGTTAGATACGTTTAAAACTTTTGAATAGCTTAAGTCAGTAACATTTACACCTTTACTAGCTTTTAAACCTGGAGCTGTTTTCAAAAACTCATTTAACCTTTGTTTAGCAACCTTTTGTGATATATCTCCATTTAATATTTGATATAGTAATTCTTGTTGCTTGGATATAACAGATGGTGTTATTTGATTTTCAGCTACATTAATACCATTGTTTTCAGCTACAGATTTGCCATTGCTCTCTATGAGGATATTAGGATCTACACCTTTATGGATCTTACCGTTTTCGTCTTCTCTAACTTGGCTATTTACATTTGGATTAAAGTATCTTATCCATATAGACTTAGTCCCCATTAAAATGTCATAAGCAAACTCTACAGGAGCATTAGCTGTATAATTAAAAGGCTTACCGTCTACACCAATACCTTTTAACATTAGATCATTAACATATGGTAATAAACCTTGAAAGTAATTATTTAAAGCACCATCAACATATAGATCGTAGTTACCTTGTAACATCCTGTTGAATAAAAACTTGCCTAAATCACTAGCCGGTTGAGTATGTTCTTCAACTGGTTTTAAACCTGTATAATTAGTAAACATTATAGGCGAAAATGTTCTCATCATGTGACCTTGGTAGGAGCTGGTAGAAGAAAGCATAGCTGCTACAAAAGGAGCATTACTAATATCATCTTGTATTAACTTATTTAAAGCGTCTAATACTTGTTTAAATCCTTTTTCTTTATCCTTCTGTTGCTGTTCAAAATCTTTCGTACCAAACTTTTCATTAAGCTTTACATAGCTCATACGTTTTAAACCTGGTATTATTTTACTAGCAAATTTTATTCCGTCTTCTTGTATTCTATCTAAAAACGCAGCAACTTGTTTAGCATTTAAAAAAGCAAAGTTACCACCATAATCTCTTTCACCAGTTTTATTACCGTCTAGATCTTTAACAGATACTGTTTTACCAGTAAAGGTTCCAGCTGAATTAATTGTAAAAAATTCTTTAGGTACTAATGGTGCTAATACATTAGCTAACCATAACCTGTAGGCTTCTCTACCTTCAAAGCTTTTCATGTTGATTGGATCTAGTCCATTAGCTTTTAATATTTGATTCCAATTTTTTTGCTCTGCAAGAAGTTGTTCTCCAGTGCTAGCAGTAAATAGTTTTCTAGCTTTATCTATTTTTCTCTGTTGTGCTTTAGTCATTTTGACTCCTTTAGAAAACATCAACTCTGCTTTACCTTCAGATAACTTACTAGGAACTGGCAAGCCTTTATCTTGTAATGCCTCTCTAACCTCTTGATTTGTAAGCATACGTTCTGTTTGAGAAACTAAAGCTTTTATTCTAGCGCTAGTATTTCTATCTGCTAAGTTCATTTCACCAGCTGGTGTTATTCCAAATACTTCTTTAAACAAAGCAGGACTTATATTTTTATTCTTTTCAAAAGCAGATAAACCGGCTTTACTACCAGTCTTAGACATTTTAACTCTATCAGTCTTAGTATAGAAGTTATCTAATAATACTTTTTGTACACCAGTTGAAGTACCTCCAGGCGTTGATCCTTCAGGTAACATAGTAATTAAAGCTTCCGCATTTTTATTTATAAACTGCTGAGCATTTCTTACATCGTCTTTAGTTAAGTTTCCAGGTTTTGGTTTTATACCAAACATTTCTTGCACTTCTTGTAGGGCTATATTTTTTAAAGATTTAAAATCTAAATCTGCAATAGGCAGATTATCTACCTCAGCTCTAACTTTTTTAACAGCTTGTTCAACATCACCACTTAATCTGCTCTTAAGTTTAATAGCTCTTTTAGGTTGTACAACAGGAGTATCATCTGCTTCTTCAACAGCTGCTAATCCTACTTGCTCTGTAACATCGTCAGTAAACTCTTCACCTAAAACTCTTTTCGATGCTTCAATAGCTCTTGAAGGTAGAAACTTATTTATGTAAGCTGCTAAAGGTACGCCTGACTCTGGATCATAAGCTCTTATTAAATCTAATATACCACGCTCACCAGTTTCTATTTCATCAGTAAGTAATTGCCTATCAAAACCAGGAGCTTCACTTCTACGTTGTACTATTTTATTTGTAATAGGTTTGAACTGTTCTATAATATCAAAAGCTGCAGCCTCACCTTGTTCGTCATATAATCTCTGAACCTCTTCACTAGGTCCTTTAGAAAGCTTACCATCAGATTCATCTTCTGGTGGAGCAGCTTGTAAATTAAAATCTTGTACGGAACTTTGAAAACTTTTTATATAGTTAAATACATCATCTCCAGTTTTTAGTGGAATTAAAAAACCAGTCTTAGGATTAAATTTATTAGCTAAGTTTTTAAGCATATATTTTAAACCTGATATTTTGCTAAAATCATATTTACTTAAAACTCCTGTAGCAACCATATCTCCAAAAAGGTTTAACACTTCTTCAACATCTACACCTTGGTTTTTAACAAAGTCGTCATATTGCTCTTGAGTTATTTCTTGATTACTTAATTGAGTTTGCAACTCTCTTATAGTAGATGTATAAGCTTGTTTTCTATTTAAATAATTATTATAATCTTCTTGGGATATTTTGCCAGTTTCTTTGTTTATTTCTAATTGTTTTTCAGCTTGTTCTAAAGCTAACTGAGCAGACTCAACAACAACTCCATCTTTAACTATACCAGCTTTTCTATTTTCTATATGAAATAGTTCATGCATAGGAGCAACAGCAGACATCGTCGCAATAAATCTATCTGAAGTTTGACCTATATTTCTAGCAATATTATCTCTAAATACTATTATGTCTTGATCAATAAATGTACCGTTTGAATTTTTACCTCTAGCTTCTATTAATTGCTCTGCTCTATCTCCATAAAGTTCTCTTAGTTCTTCGACTGTTGTTTGGTCATTAACTTCTGTATACTTATTACCGTTTAACTCTTGTGTTACACCTACTATATTATTATAAAACTCAAACAACCCTTGGTTATAAGCGGCCATCGCAGGATCAAAAGCATCTTTTTGATCTTGAGCAGCTTTTGTTTTTCTAGTATTTAAAAGCTTTTCTATTTGCGTATCTACAGATTTATATTGATTAATAAACTGTTGCTTTTGTTTTTTAATAGCTTTGCTTTCAGGATCTGCTCTACCACCTAGCTCTATTAGGTTATTTATATATTCTTTTCTTTGACTTATTAAATCAAATAATTCTATTTGTTGTGGCTCACTTAAAGCACTAAGCTTTTCTACGTTTTCTATATTTCTAAAAGCTGCTTGTTGTAATATTAAATCTTGTTCTGCTTTTAATATTTTCTTTTCTTTTTTAGATCTTTTAGTACCGTCGTTTAGAGCTGTTTCTATTTCTATTAATCTATCAAAGCTAGCTTTTTCAACTTTATAATCATTTTTAGTTCTAACATTGTCCCCTAACATAGCGTACAAATTGCTACCAACACTAGGTCCTTGTATAGCTAAACTAGTTAAACCAACATTAAAAGCAAACTCAGCATCTATACCATCTAGTATAGATTTATTTTCACCTAGTATATATATATCTGAAAGGTTATTACCTATTTGAGCCGCAGTTTCTTCAGCTATTTCAACACCTACATTAATTCCTAAGTTTAAACCTTGATACATAGCTTTTTTAAACATAGTAGATCCTACAGGTGCTGCTATTCTGTTTAAGTTTTTCATATAGTTTAACGTACCTAGACGTTCACTGTACATGTCTACAGCTCCAGAAACTAATTGAGATCCTGCTTTTTGAAGTATGTTAAGATCTTTGACTCTATTAAGCTCTTCTATTTGATTTTTAGTTTCAGCTATTTCAAAAGGACTTAATAAACCAGAGTCTAACTTTTTTTCTAGTTCTACTATAGCTTTAGGCGCGTTACGTTGTGCTATATTTATTTCAGAACCTTTTAAACCGTAGCTCATATTAAAAAATATACCTTGAGCAATTTTACTAGCTCTAGCTTGAGCTAAATTAGCTTTAGCTTTTAGCTTAAATCTTTCAGGTCCAGAAGCTTTATTAATAGCTTTTTTACTAGGACTAGCCATCTTACCTCCAAATCTAGTCATAAGCACTGTGGCAATACTAGGCATACCTTCTGCAAAGCTTTGACTAACATATCCACTTAAAGCTCCAGCGTCCCAAGCATCACTCATTGAAGGCTTAGGCGCCATTGCTACGGCCATTTCTTGTTGTAAGCTCTCGTTGTAATCTAAAGATACGCCTTCTACTTTATTTAAAAAAGTAGATAAAGCTGTTGCATCTTCTTCACCTATAGTCTTGTCTATAACCTCTCCTACCATTCCTAGTGTAGTTCCAACTGTGGCTGATGCAGCACCTAAAAATGATTGCTCCATACTTAAAATAGCTTTATCTAAAGAAGAAAAGTTTTTAGTAGCAAGTTCTAAACTTAAAGATACATCTCCTAGTTCGTTAGAGTCTGCTAGTAAAGAGTCACGCTCTTTGTTCCAAGCTATAATATCTTCAGCTAATTTTTCTCTTTTATCTAATAAACCACTAGATTTGTACTCATCAATAACACCGTTGTAAGATGTTAGTAAATCGTTATATTCTTTTTTAATAGCTTCAGGAGAATCATTGCTAATTCCATTCTTATCCATTACATCTAGCTGTTTTTGTATTTCTTCAGCTTGACTATTTAATTCTAAGAATTGTTCGTTATTATCTAGCTCATCTTGTTGCTCTTGTATAGACTTCATTTTATTAGAAATATCACTAGATCTAAGTTGAATATTTTTAGCTTGTAAATCCATTAAGCTAGGATTGTTAGACAAATCCATTACATCTTTAAAATCTAAACCTCCTTTAACTTGGTCAGCTAGCAAAGCGGTTAGCTTATTTCTATCTGTTTGAGTTAAGTCTTTATTAGCATGATAGAAAGCATTAAGCTTATCTGACTTAACTTTGTTTAGTGTTTGAGTTTTTAATTGATCAGATGCTTTATCTATTACACTATCGCTTATTTCTCCAGTTTCTTTGTAATGCTTTACTTCTTGATAAACCTGGTCAGACATCCAGCTAGGCTTTTCATCATCTATAAATAATCTATCCACAGCGTTAGTGCCTACCATTTTATTAAGTCTCTCCATTGGAGTTGGAGCTCCTTCTAATTCTACCGTTTCAAAACCAGACATAGGTTTATTTAAATCTTCTTCTATAAAATTAGCTAATAAAGTTTTCTTGTAATCTTCATTAGACTCATCTACATTAGATAAGGTTTTTCTATACTCTTCAACTAAAGGTTTTAACTTAGCAGCAGTCTCTGGTTCTCTAAATTCAAACTGATCTACTTGACTTAGTTTGTCATACTCATCTTGATTATGTTTTATTTCTGCAGCTATTAAAGGATTTTCTAAATCTTGTTGTATTTCGTTTATATTATAAACAGGTTTAACAACTTGATCTGCAACCATGTTTATTTCTTCAGGTGGTAAAAAACCATTTTCTTCATCTTTATTATCTATAGCTTCAAACATAGCCTGAGCTAGATCCATATCTGGTTCTGGTAATTTATCACCAGCAGCTGAGTTGAGAAGATCTTCTTTATCAGGAACTATATTAAATAAATCTTCCATCATTTGTTCTGAAGATGGAACATTATAATATTCAGACAAACCTTCTCTAACTTTTTCTAATACGTCAGGGTTTTGAATATCTTCTACAAACTTTTCAAAATCTGGTAAGTTAAAATGCTTAACAGCTTTATCGTATAAAGATCTTAGTCGTTGTTCGTTTGGACTCATTAATATAGAGTTGGTTTGTTATTATTAGATTTATTTTTGTATTGATCATATTTAGATTTAAACTGATAATACTCTTCGTTGATATTTCTCATTTCTTTCATTGCACTAAGAAGTTGACCTGCTGTTTCTATGTATTTGTAATCATCATCTAAATCTAATCCACCAAAGTTTGCGAACTTAGATATTCTTTTTCTCTCTTCATCAAAATCAACATCTTCTCCAGCATCTATTCTATTAGTTATATCTTTAATTTCTTTATCTATAAGTTCTTCTACAGGTACTAAACTTTTAAACTTTTTAACATCAGTACCAGTATATATTGTAGAATCAGCAAAGCCTTTATCAAAGTCTATTGTCTCAGTACCAGCATTTTCAGAATCTGTAGGTTCAGTAATAATTTTATTTTTAGTTAATAATTTTCCAATACCATCAGAATCTATATTATCATTAAAAGCTTTCATTGCTATAAATCTCTTAGCTATTTGATCTTGTGTATTTGATAAAGCTGTCTCTTGCTCGGGTGTTAAATCAGAAGGTGCCTCATGCCATGAAGAGTTTTCAAGTTCGCTCATATTAGATAATCCCATAGAAGACAACCACTCTTCTTCTGATAGCCCAGACTCTTCAATTAATCTAGCAGAAATTTCTTGTATAGACATGCCATTACCACCGCTATCATCAACATTATCAGGAATATCATCTTGAAAAACAGACAACATTCTTTTATCATCTGACATTATGGTCTGCGTCATAGGACTATTTTCCATGTCTAGTAAAAGTTTTTCTCTTTGCTCTGGTATCATTGTTTGATACTCGTACTCATATCCTTCTGGTATATTTTCTATAGTTTGACCTGGATTAAATGGATCTGGACTACCTTTTTGTAACTTTATAGTTTCAAAATAAGGGCTAGGACCATCAGGGTTACTAGTTTTTTCAGCTAATGTAGTTGTTAACTGTGATATATCTGCCTTGTCATTATACAAGTTTATACCTTGGTTTTTCATAGCTATTAACTCATCTCCGTTTAACATAGACGCATTTCCAGTTTTCATATCTTCACTAAGAGTAAAATCAGCTTCTCCTTTCACAGCATCATTTGGTTTAAAGAAATATATATTTCCACCTCGCTCAGCTATTTGAATATCTCCACCTTCCATAAAAGCACCAAGCATATCTTTATTTTGCATAGATCCAGTTGACGATAAAGTACCGTCATTTAAAGATTTGCTGTACCCAGCTGTTTGTTCTGCTATATAACTTATTTGAGTTTGAAACTTAGGAACTAAACTTTTTATTTTAGCCAATGCCATATTACCTTCTTGTCTTGACATTTTACCACTTTGCATGTTGTTTTTAATTGTAAAATATTCGTCAACTTTTCCATTCCAAAAAGATACTATATTTTGATCTAACGCAGGGTCTCCGGTACTACCAAATTTGTTAGCCATACTGTACATACTCTGCATTTGGTTGTCCGTAAGTTCTTGTTGTTTTTGAACTTGAGCTTTTTGAGCTTTAACTGTATTAGCCATTTGTATAGCTGTGTTAGCCATATACTTGACTTGGCTTTGTCCACCAGTTTTTATAAGCTCTTGCATTCGCCTATCTACTATTCTTTTTGGGTTTCTATAACTCATAATATTTTTAACTTATACCGTACATTGGATTATTCATGTCGTAATTATCAAATTCATTTTTAGCAATAACAGGAGTATTATCCTTGCCGCTCCCGGCTCCTACTTTGAAAAGTCTCCAAATGCACTAGTAACGCTAGCTCCAGTTGCTATTGAATCTGATATGCCAGCTATAGAAGCTGCTCTAGCCGCTTGTGCATCTTTAGAGTTTTGCTGTGCATTTTCCATTAAACCAGCAGCTCTATCCATTTTTAATTCATGAAAACCAATAGCATCTTGCTGTTCCATAGCATCTCCTCTTGATCTAAGCTCATCTACTCTTTGAGCACCTTGAGCTTTAGCCATAGCTACATTAGCCTCACCTTGAGCAGCCATCTTTCTGTTCTGAGTTTCTTGAGCTTGTATACTCGCAGCTATACCTCTTTTACTTTGCAAAGCAGCTTGAGCCAATGCTGTTGCACCTCCAGCAGCTTGGCCTGTTTCCATCATTACATCTAAACTATTAGCTAAAGCTTGATCAGCTTGTTCTGCTTCCATTTTAAAAGCTTCTGTAGCTACAGTTAAATTAGCATATGGATTATTTAAATCTTTAAATTGATTTTGCATATTCTCATATGGATTTTTAAATTCAGGCCTACTAGCTTCAAGATCAGCTAGCATTTGTTCTTGTGTTGATGCTATATCGTCTTGCTTAAATCTTTCTTTTTTAGCTGCATTTGCGTTTATAGAAGCAGTAGTAACACCTGCTAGAGCTACTGCACCTCCTATTATGATTGAACCTACTATAAAACTCATATGTTTTCTTTTATTAAGTTAATTTGATCTAATGTTATTTCAGGATCTTTATAGTTATTAGCTATAACTTCCTTTTCAATATCTTCTATATTAGTACTTTCAGTAGCATGAACAGTTACAAACTTACAACCTGTTTTAGAATAAATAATTCTTTGAGTACCAGGCTCTGTTATACCATAATGTGGTGCTACCAAAGTTTCTATACCTTTATCTGTTAATACAAGCATCTCACCCTCCATTAAAAAGAAAGGATGTTTTTTCTTGTGTATTTTAGTTAACAATATTTGTCCAGCTGGATTATATATTTCTCTTATATAACAACCATCTGCAAACATGTGTTTAAGTGGGTTAAGCTTTTTAACTTCTTCACCTGTAATAAAATCAGGATTACTATGTAATTTTTCACTTAGCTCTTCCATCTTAGCTCTATAGTGTTTCTTACGTTGAAGTTCTTTGCCTATCTCCCAAGCTTCTTCAAAGTCAAAAGCGTGTTTTAAACCTAATTCTTTTGTTTTTTCTACAAATTGTTTTTTAGCTTCTTCTTTTGTTATTGGATTATTTTTGATTTGATTATCTATTTCTTTCATATTAAACTGATGATACGCTATAGTTTACACCTATAGAGTAAAGTTCTTTCATACCGCCTGGATCTGTTGTTGTATCTGTACTGAATGTTACATCCATATAGAAACCTTTTATACCTGTCATTTTATCTCCAAATATAACTTCACCAGCAGCCGCTGTACTTTTATTAACTAAGTTAGCTACATATCTATTTTCTTTTCTAGTAAAGCCAGCGTGTCCTAAAGGTTGATTTTGAGGATTAGCATTTATACCAGTGTTACCTAAAGAGTCGTAAGCTCCTTCTAAGTAGCTATATATAGGATCACCTGAATCTCTACTTTTTACCCAGTCACCAGTCCATGTTCCTGTTAAAGTTCTTTTATCGTCAAAACCTGTTCTATCAGAAGTTAGTATACTTGCTTGCCATCCATTATCTCCTTCATAGTCTACAGTTAAAAAGTTTTTCTGAAGTGAAGGTATTGAGTTAGCTATTATACTTACCTCAGCTTTATTGTTGATGCCGTAAAATTGACTATGAGGTACGGCTGTGGAGTAGTGAGAATACATACCTGGTCTTATTAAAGTTGTATTATCATTCCACCAGTCTGAGTTTACAGTATAAAAAGTACTTTTTAAACTACCAATTTGGCTTGGTTTATAAGTATAAAAACTAGGCCAACCAGATACTTGTTCATCAAAACCTAATGTAGCATATTTTACAGATCTTTTAGGTATAGTTTGTTGAGCTAAAGTTGTTGACTGAGTATAAGTAAAAGACTCATTAGGTTGTATAGAAACTACATACTGTTTGTTATACGCATCCCAACCACCATATACTCTACTTCTGTTGAATGTTACAAGTTTAATACTTGTGATATTGTTTTGCTCAGCAGGTGTTATTGTTTTATTTAAAACTATAAAGTTATTACCTGATAAATATTGTATTCCTTGAAAGTAAATATTTAAGTCTACATAATCACCAGTGTTGTTATACTGCACAAGTATTTTACTACCCATTACACCATACTGAAAAGAATATCCAGCGTTACCTGTGTTAGGAACAGTGTTTGCATATCCTATCAAGTTTTGGTTATAATTAGCAGGGGCGCTAGTACCTACGCCAGGTATAGTAGTTTGTGTAAATTCAAACTCATCTGTTAGCTCTGCAAACGAGTCTCTAAAATAATCACGCATACCATATTCTGATATTTCAGTTATGCCATCATGTGATAATCTTAACACTGCGTTTCTATTTCTATCAACAAAGTATTTTCTAAAAGCATATATAGCAAAAGACTCTGGGTTTTTACTTATACCATACTCACCTGTGTAAGGAACTATCTCACCTATAACTTGATTTGTTGTAGTAACATTACCTCCACCTTCAGCGTTATATATAGCAGATTTATCTATCAAAGCTCTACTACATTTATTTTCTTGTAGTACTATTAAGTTGTTTTCTTCAGCATATATCTTTTGTATAGATCCATATTGAGGATTAGCAGCTTTAGTTATGTTAGTTCCAACAGCATATTCATTAGTTCTATTAATACCAGTTCTAGAATTATATATACCTGAATATATTAAAGCATTAAATCTATGTTGCTGTAAAGGTTCTTCTTCGTCTAGATAAGCTCTAACACCATAAGACATAGAAGCATCGTTAAAACCGCCTCTAAGATACATCTCTTCTATATAGAAGTTTTCTTTTACTCTAGATGCATTAATATTAGTACCATTAAAAGGAGGTATTAAAGCTGCTACATATGAAACGCTCATTGGATTAGCATAAACATCGTTCATTGGCCAAGTACCATAACGAGCAGCAACACCGGTACTACCAGGCACAGTAACATTTCCAGTTTGCATCGAACCTTGTGGAGTTAAAATTCTTTTATTCCACATGCAATTGTAGTAGTCTACTTCTATTATAGGTAAATTTACTGCACTCATATTATAATCACTTGTTTTTTAATCTGTTTTACGTTGGTAAAAATCTTATTACAAACTCTGATATAACTTTTGTAATACCAAAGCCATTGTTATCTGTAACATCAATTCTAACATCTATATTGCTATCTACTATTATACTTCTTCCAGTAACACCTAGCAACACTTCACCTGGTAAAAGGCCTTGATCGTCTAAATATAAACCTGATTGTTCAACAGTATTAGCTTCTACATATTCTGTAGCGCCATCAAACTTTATTAATAATCTATATTTAAGCTCATTAGTGTTTGCATTTTGAAAAGTATTATTAACATTACCTCCATTAGTAGCAGCACTTAACGTTGTACTGTCTCCATTAGTGTTTGTCCATGTTTTTACAACAGTACCATTAGACTCGTATGCAGTTGGATCTACTTCATTAGTATTATTTTTCAAATAATAAACGCCGCCACTTACACTAGCTCCATTTATTTGTGGTGCTACATTATTTATAAACAATTTAAAAGGTATAGAATATGTATTATATACATCTTTGTTAACTCCTTTAGCAGAGTTTAATACTTTGTATTCTAAATTTACATTAAATAATATATTATTAACATCATCATACTGGCTATTATAACCTGGAAAAGTTTCTGATAGTTTTATTAAAAATCTATTATTAGTGTCTGTACTTGAGAACTTTTCAAAAGATATACCTCCTCCAGCAACTGTAGTTCCATCAGAATATACAGGTTCTGATATACTTATATTTCTAATATTAATTTGTGCACTGCTAGAATCGTAATATTTTAATAAATTACCGTTTTGATCTCTCAGTTGTACAGTGGCAACTGTAGGATTAGAGCTATAACCAATGCTTTCTTGCACTATATACCTTTGTTGAGCTGTAGTACTACCGTAAATATTAGAATAAGTAGGTATACTAATAATTTCTCTTACAAATTGATTTAGTTCTTTTATTGACCCAGCAGTACTAGTTTCATAATATATTTCTAAATTAGAAACAGTAGGTGAAGTTTCATAGATAGCCGGTACAGCTGTTTTTTCAGAAGTTGGTTTAGCTGTTTCTGAGTCTTCCCCTAGCTTAAAATTATTATCTATTATTGCTGTTGGTGGGTCTGTATCTGCAGCGTATAAACCATTATAACTACCTCTCTTAAATAAGTTTTCAAAATTACCTATAGTCTGCACTTTAGAAAATTGTTTGCCAGGGAATATAGGCATTGTATGATCGTTAGTGGTATAAAAAGGACTATTAGCTGTAGCTGTCCAATCAGTTTGTCTAGCAGTTCTAGGTATTAACATGCTATCACTAGTAGAATAGTTTACTTGAACTGGTGAAGTTTCATTTAAAGCAGGTGGCACTTTATTAGCATTATCAGTTAATAATGTGGAAGTATTCAAAACTCCGTCACTTGATTGAGTACTAAAGTTTGTTTGCCTATTTTCTATATTACCAGAAGTAAGAATAAAATCTATCTGAGGATAACCACTAGCTCCTGCGCTAGCCACTACAGCTGGTATAAATAACTTGTCTCCATTTTTATAATTAACACCATTAGAGGTTAATGTAATAGTTAGTTCTTTCGTTCCTCCAACTGTTTTAACTTGCGCTGTTACTATAGCACCACTACCATTACCACCATCTGTAGCATTATTTTGTACAGCAATACTTGTTACAGCAGTACCAGCAGTCATATCAGCTTGCACCGGTTGAAAATAACCAAAGCTTAAAGTTTTTAGAGGAGCAGGTTGAGCAGTATAATCCGCAGTAGCTGGAGCTGTTATTTCAAACTCTTTGTAATTTAATATATTGTTTATATAATAAGTATTAGCACCTGCAACAACCTTCATGCCTTCTAGTAGAGGAAAAGTTAAATACTCTATATCACCTATAGGATCTACTGTAACTTTGTTACTATCTTTTTCAAATGTACAGTTTAATTTAAAAGGCTTGATAACAGGTGTGCCATCTAACAAGCTAGGCATATATACATTATAATAATCTTGCTGCAATTGTTTTACAACAACTTTATATGAGCTCCATCCTAGTGGATTACTAAAAAAGCTAAAAGTCATTTTAATTCCTCTATTTTGAACTCTGTAATTAGGTAGCTCAGTTACTATAGCACCTTTCCCATCAAGACCAATTAAAGTAACTAGATTACCTTGAGTAGAAGAACCATTTAAAACTCTATAAACATAAAAAGTAAAAGATTTACCTGGAAACTCAGGAGAATCGTCTGCGAAAGTATATTCAACTTTCATACCAGGTTGTATATTGTCATTTAATCCACCAGTTGGAACTATAGCATAAAATTGAGAATTGGTAGATATATTTGCAGAAACTGTTGTTATAATGGGATCATCGTACAAGCCTGGATAGCCCTGGACTAGCGGTAACGATCCAGGTATAGTTTGTGTAAATAAAAGTTTTAATGAATCACCTGGCCAGTCTATTATACCAGCTCTAGTTTCTGGCACTGAAGCAGCCTGTGCTGGTAACAAAACAGACTCTCTATACGGGTGAAAGACAGTAGAGCCGCCATACGTAGCAGGTTGAGTTTTGTAAGGAACACCTGCTCCTGAAGAAGTTGGACTGTTTATTTGAAAACTATCTTCTTCTATGTTAGATATTATTACATCTGAAGATCTTCCATATCTATCTTGCAATATTAAACCAACTTGATAAGTTCTATTTTGTTTTAAGCTGTGGTTAGGATATGCTACGTAGCTGTTTTTGTTAAATGTTTTAGGTCGTAAACTAAAATTATCTTTACTATTAAATGGAATAACTGGTGCTTCACTTGGCTTTAATTTAGGGCTAGCTCCAACATAATAATTTAAATTTCCAGGAGAACTATGCCTATCGTAGAAGTTACCTAGTATTAATCTATTACCAGAAGAAGATAAAGTTTTAGCTCTTACTGGTGCATTATCATAAACTCTAGTAGTCTCTTGCGATCTTAAAGTTTTTATAGGTTCTTTTGACTCGTATGTATAAGTCAAGAAATTAGTACTATTAGTTGCTATTGAAGCTTCACTAACTTTAATTTTTTCTACTATGTTTATATTGCTAGACATAGACTCTTTATAAAGTATTTCTATTTCAGATACTTTTAAATTATCTACTAACGTGTTAATAGGATATTCACAAGGTATTCTTAAGCCAACTTGAGTAACGTCATTTTCCATTATCTCATTGTTTATGGTAGTCTGACCAGCTTTAGCTACTTGATCTATATAATTATTTGAACCTGATTTTGATTTTTCGCTATCTATTTCTTTTGTAAAATAACCACCTTGTTTAGGTATAAAAACCTCTTGAGTAAATGGAGATATTAAAGAATGTTGACCATCATCATATTTAAATCTATATGCAAATCTTACAAACTTATCTTCTAAAAAAGCGCTATCACCTATAAACTCAGCATTATAATATTTGTTAGGCCAATGTATAGTAAGCACATCATCTGGCTGTACAAGATCAGAAGCATTAGTAATAGGACTTATAGTACCGTTTTCAAATGATGTTAATTCAGCAATTAAAAAATATCTACCAGTAGTGTTTGGTTGAGGATTACCCGCCATGTGTACTATGTAGTATTTGTTTGGATCTAACCTAGGATGTGTAACTCTGCAATAAAGATTAGCAGCATCTCCAGTATTTTTAGTTAGCTTTCCTGGTATCATACGAGCAGGATAATTTGAACCAGTATTAGTAGTCGTAGGGTATTGCAAGTAATTATAAGGCGATCTACTACCATATTCAAATATAGATCTTGAATATCCATAGTTGTTTGCTGTAGTGTCTGTATAGTAAACATTACCTGAGGTAGTAGCAGCAGCGTGTACAGTAAGTTTAGTTTGACCTTCTTTTAACCAAGGAGAAGAAACGTTTTTAGATGTAGGACAGTTAAAACCTACTACAACACTAGGAGTTATATATGAACCTGTAGTAATAGTAGTAAAAGGTGTTAAGTCTCTATCTGGAAATACCATGAAGCAGCCTAAAAAATCTTGTGGAAAAGTATAACTTCCGGTTGTTGGAGTTTCATAGACGTACGCTACTTTGAAAGTAATAACATCGCCTGGGTATGAGCCACTTGTTGCTATCATCCAACCATCTAGACCAATGTTGTTTCTTAAAATATCTTTTTGAGACTCTGTTAAATACTCATTTGTTCCTGCTAGATTTGAACTAGCCTGAATTAATATTGGAGTATACAAAGCATCAAACTGCGTATCACCCAAAGTTCTAGCTTGAGTTGCTCCTATAATAGTCGTTTTTAAACTAAATGTTTCTGAAAGTTCTATTGGCTTGTGAGGGTAATACTTAGCGACAGAAACGTGATCTTCATGTGAATAATATGTATTATTATTTTCAGCAGTAACTACGTTTATTACTCTAGGTTGATTTCTATTATCAGTCCAGAATAATAAATCTTCTATCATTACTGTATCTAGTATAGGGCTGTTAATTGAAAAATTTAAAAACCTACCTCTTACTATTATTATAGTGTTCTTGGTAACAGTATCTACCATTATTATTCTACTTTGGTCGTATCTGTTTGGAGGAAAGTCTGCCGTTATAGGTTGAAAGTTTGATATTTGATCATCAGAACTATCTTGCCAGTTAGTAATAAATAAATAAACCTTATTTGTTTTTTCATTTATATGCCAACCAATACATCTTGAAGTATAATTATCGTAACTAGTTAAATTTGATCTGTTGAGTGGTGGAACTGTAGGATTATTGTTTTCTACAGGTATTATGTTAATACCTAAACTACTTAAAACTTCATTACCTAGTATATTTTCTAGAGCACCAACGTCATCTGCTTCAGATCTTGATACAGCAATATTTTTACCGTCTCTGTATTCGTCAGCACCCAATAGCCTAGCATCTAAGTCTTTATTCATTTTAGACTTAGTAAATGTATGTTGAAACTTTTTTTGCATTTAATTAGTGTTTAAGCCACTTTGATTGTCCTCTAAAAGTCTGAACTATCTCATCAAGCTTTAAGTTTTGTATTCTTAACTTTGCGTTTCTTGTTTTAACATAAGAGTCTCTCTTAAAAAATCCTTTAGTTGCGCCGTCAATATCTCTTCTAGTCATACATACTCTGTTTAGTATCTGAGCATATAAGGCTTCTTCTACCATTTTAGGTACTATAGAGTTTAGCGTGTAAGAAAGACCGTCAGAGATGTAGCTTAATTGTATTACTTTATTTACCAAATTGCTACTAAAACTAAACTTACCTGTTCTTTCATTTATACTAAACCAACCGTTAGTCTGCGATACCTCAGGATCCAAACCGTATCTTTGACCATAAGCCTGCTTCCACCATACGTAATCAAATACACCTGCAGCGCTATAAGCATCGTAGTTTCCTACTAAATCGTCTTGATTAGCTTTTTTCCACCTATCTTCTATTATAGATTGTGAAGCGTCTAAGTTAGTGTCGTAGCTACTTTGTGAGGGTATACCTGTAGCTCCATCAGTTATGGGAAGCTCGTAAGGATTACCGCTAAGACCACTTAGTGGATATATAGTATGAAGAACACCTGACGTATCTGCCCAAGCTACTCTTGTATAGTTAACATAGTCTTTAGGTATTGGAACACTTAAACCTGTAGGAACTGTTAACTCTTGAGACTTATAAGCTTTTAAAGTGTCATAAGATAATTCTTGCATTGCTCTTCTAGCATGAAACAAAACTTGTTTTCTTTGCAAGCTTTTTATCATTTGATCATCACCAACGTATATATTTAAAAAATTATCTATTACTTCGTTTAAAGTTAAATAACTATAACTACCCCAGTTATCTCCTCTAGCTATATCAGTTAGTTGTAAAAATATAAACGCCTGATTAGGTATAGTTGATCCAACTACATCTTTTAATTCAACTGTATTATTTGTAGTGTTTGTGACTACTATATTTTCAACAGGTATTTGATTACTTGCGCTAGGTATAGTGGTCGATGTAGCTAATAAATGTAAGGTAAAATTACCCGTGTCTCTAACTTGCCTAGCAAAAGTATCATAATTGCTAATTAATACAGTGTTTAAATCTGGAAAACTCCAAATATATTTATTTCCACCAGTAAGGTTTTGTATTGGTCCATATTGCCCTGCATAATATTGTGCGTCATTTTCTGTTATTGGGATTGTAGCGGATGTCTTAGTCATGTGTTAGCTTTTTTCATTTACATCTTGCTGATTAGAAAGACCAGCGGCTGTTTGTACTATTTCTGGATCTCTTATTATAACACCAGCATACATTAATATTTTTGTAATAAGTTCTGTTTGATCTACGTCTGATATTTCAAAGTCCTTACTAACACCATTAGCTACTGGGTCAAATATATATTGACCTACACTTCCGACAGTATAATTCCAAACAGGATCAATTGGCTTTTTAACATACTCTAATGTGTAAGTTTTAGCAGGACTACCATTAGCTCCAGCTGCTACTTTAGCTATAGCAGGTAATATTTTTATAGTTGTTCCCTCTATATAGCATATAGGATAATCTTCAGTGGGAGTTGTCAATGGTGAACGTCTATACGAAAGAAAATCGTGACGTGTAACTTTTTCTACTTCAACAGGTAGGTTTGAACCATTAGTATATTCTAACATGCCAAATCTATGAACAGCAGGGTTTTGAGCACTAAAATCATAGCTGCCAAGATTATTTACGACTGTAACGTTGACATCTGCTGATGTTTCAAAAGTAGCTATTTTTTCTCTAAGAAGTTTAACACGGTCAGCGTACTCTGTAGTTTCTTGTGGTACTCTTAGCATTTGATTTAAATCTTCAAAGTAACTTTCAAATATCTCTAATTGTACTTGTCTACCTAGAGTGTTAAATTCATAAGGCGTTAAGTAACCTCTTTGCTCTTTATTAAGAATACTTAATACAGTTGTATATACCGTGTTTACGTCTATCATAGTGTATGTTTAAAAAAAAGGGTGGCGTATACCACCCTATATTATAATCACTTGTTATTTTAGTTTTTTATCTATAGATCGATAAACTTCTAAACCTTCATCAGTTTTAAACCATGAAGCCATAGCTGAATATGGATTTTCATCAAAAGGAACATTCATCAACTTACGACCATTGCTAGCCCAAGTAAAAGATCTATTATCAGCACTTAGATTAACTATACCTGACTCAACTGCTACTATAGCAAAGTTTCTAAGTATTACATTTTCATCATTAGCTAAATCTAAAAACAATTGTGGTTGTTGTTTAGCAAACAATAATAAGTCTCTTCTTAATTCCTTAGAAGATAACTTAGCAACTTCTGATCCAACCTCTACTCTTAGTACTGCTTCCGCTTGGTCTATATCCATTTCGTAAGCTGTGTTTAATGCTTCTATTTCGTATTCTAAATCTTCCATCTCTGTTTCTGCTTCTAAGACGGTATCTAGTTCTCGAAATATTTTTCCTTTATGTGGATGTATATTTAAAAACTCTTGTAAGTTTCTTTTTTCTTTAGGTACAAATAAGTGCCCATTATCAAATACTATATGCTTTAAAGTAATCTGTCCTTCTTGTTCATCTACAAAAATACTTTTTTGATTTGTAGCATATCTCATTTCTCTTTCATAACCTTGTTTTGGATCAAACCAAACTAAAGGGTATCTCTGAGTATGTTTACAAGGTAATGTATAAGTTAGTGGCGATTTGTTACCTACAAGATAATAATTTCTATCTTTATATTCCCAGTTATCTACTGGTTTTTTTATTTCAGGCGCAGCTTTTTTGACTGGAGCCTTTTTTACTTTTGTTTCTTCCATAATATAATATAATATAAATAATTAATAAAGACCCCGCCGAAGCGGGATCTTAAATATAACCTTAATTAACTTAAAGCTGATGTAAGCTTTAAAGTAATTACTGGTGTGATACTTCCTACTAGTACTCCAGTAGCTGTAACTTTTTGTTCAACAACTGGTCCAACAATAGCTGGTCCAGATGTTCCTGCAGCATTACCAAAAACACCTGCAAACAGATCTAAATATTCTGCTTCAGTCTTAGTGAAAGAGTTAGATCCACCTTTAGTATAGACAATATTAGCTTTTGCTAATTTGTTTGATCCCATATCTAAAGCGTAAATAACATCAACAGTAAGTGTGTTACTTGATATAACAGCTGTAAGTTGCAATATGCCATCGGCTTGTGCAACTTGATTAACGTCTAATTTTACTAAACCCATAATTTCTATATTTTTAAATGTTAATAAATAATTAAGCTCCTTTGAATAACACGAAGTTATTAGCAGCTTGAGTTACTAAACATCTTTCAGATAAGAAATTAACTCTCATTGTATCAAGATCAGAAGTGTAAGCTCCACCTACAGAACCAGTGATCCAAGCTTTGAATCGTCTGTCTTCAGTTTCAGAAGCTCTAAATCTTACGTGTAAGAAAGGACGTCTGATATTTGATCCTAACATTTGATCGTATACTGTAGATGTACCAGCTGGTATCATAACACCGTCAATAGCGCTAGACATACCTCGTGTAGTAGCATCGTTTAAGTATTTCCAGTCAGTTTTATAGAAGTCATAAGAACCTCTTCTGAAACCAGAGAAACCAAAGTTAAGAGCCATTTCAGCTTCGTTATCAAATAAACCGTAAGAAGCAGCTTGAGTTGAAGCAAAACCACCATTAGTAGCAGCTAACATATCATCAAAATCAAGAGCAGTTTGTCTTGATAAAAATAACATATTTTCTTCAATAGCACCTTGCTTATCTAATTGCTTAAGGATAGCATCAAAATCTGCTAACGCACCTGAACCAGGAGCAGCAGCACCAGCAAAACCAGAGTATACATTACCTCTTGCTTCGATAGCAGCAAATAAACCTTCAGTACCTTTAATAGCAGAACCATTTGCTCCAGTAGGACCAAACCCAGTTCCAAAAGTACCAGCATTAGCGTTAAGCTCACCTTCAACCATTGCCATTTCTAAATAGTCTTCAAATCTTAGTCTAGTTTCAGACTCAGCTTTTAAATACCATAAGTATCCAGAAGTACCATCTTCAGTAGCAACTTCGATCCAGCCAATTTGAGCTGTATCAGATCCACTTAATTCATAGTTATCTTTTAAGATAATTGGAGAATTAGTGAAAGTAGTTACATTAGGCTCGATAGCTTGCTTCATTCCTTCACTTCCTTTTGGAAATTCAGAACCATAAACAAATAAACTATTTGTACCAGTTGTGTTAGTTAAAGCAGCTCCCTCATAAGCGTGACATTCTAATGTATAACCATTAGTAGTAGCATTATCAGTATTAGATAATACTAAAGCTTTAAGAGTTACTAAACCAGTAGCGTTGTCAGAGATTAAAATTGTATTACCAACTCTAATACCTGAACTAGCTGGGTTACCAGCACCTGGAGTAATAGTTACTCTAAACTTAGGAAAAGCTTTACCAGCAGCAGCAACAACAACGTTATCATATGCTACGTGTAATCTATTTTGTTCAGACCAAATTACTTGATCTGATGTCATTGGCATTTCAGCGCCAACCATTCTTAGGAAACCAGATAATGTTCTGTTTCCGTATCTCTCTACTTCTTGCTCATAAAGCTCAGGTAGATATTGTTGTGCCCATTGTCCATTAGCTAAGTTATTAAAATCTATGTAATTGTCTTGTACAGTGACTTGACTTGGCATAGGTGTAATACTTGCTGGAAATGAACCTCCATTTACAAAACTCATGTTCTATTTTTTATTATGATTTTTTATTTTTGATTTTCAACCTAGAACTATCAACACCAGTTATTGCTTTTACTTTCCAACCATTAGACAAAGTCGCCTCTGTAGCTAAAGGTTTTGGATCTTGATTAATGTTTTTAGATTTTGCAATAACATCTCTAGTAGCATCGGCTTTGCCTTGCTCGTAAAAATGTTGAGCTAATCTATCAGCATTTCTCATAGCGTAAATAGCTTTATGGTAACCGTCCAAATCTGTTATGCTTCCTGTTTCATCAGTAAATTTACTAATAACTTTTGAAACATCAGACTGAGCGTTTGCCATTTCAGTTGGATTAGAAACACTATATCTAAACGCTTTGTCTCCTAAGTTAAATTCAAAACCTTTGAATTTATTAGTGAAGAAGTCCTCAGTGTTTTTAACAAAGTCATTTCTTTTCTCTTGTATGGTTTGTTGTTCTTGGTTGTATCGTTGGAAAAAATCCATTGCTTTTTTCTGCTCATTAGTAACAGATGGCCTCAACTTGATTTCATCATAATATTTACTTTTCATTTGCTCTAAAAAGTTCTTGGCTTTCGCAACTTCTTCTTTGTATGCAAGCTTTTGCTTACGTACAAATCTTTCTTCGTCCGTCTCTTCATCAAACTTAAAATTATCTTCCATTACGAAGCTAATTTCATCGTCTGTAAGATGCGGTCTAGTCTTTTTATAATATTCTCTAACAAGTAAACTGTCATCGAATTTAGTGTAATCTTTATTTAAAGTAACATAATCTTCAACAGTTCCACCTGTTTCTTGCATAAATTTCACAAGCTTTTCTACGTTTTCAGGCAGTTGTACTCCAGAAACTCTTTCGTCTCTAATAGCATCTTTTGCTTGTTTTTCTAATTTATCAGCTTCTTTAGAAACTGGTTTTTCTTGAATTACCGTGACCTCTTTGTCCTCATTTTTGTCTTCGACTTTTTCTGGGGTAAGCTCTTCAAGTTTTGATTCGGGTGCTCTCTCCTCCACTTTTTCCACATCTGTGGCTTGTTTATTCTCATCCACGACTCCTGTGCTTTGCTTTGGAACGGCATCTTCTTCTTTTTTAGTTAAATCTATTTTTGTTACTTTTTTATCACCTGCTAGTTTCTTTGGTCTACCAGGTTTTCTTTTCATTTTAAATTCCCCTTCTTGAGGAACCTCTTTTTCATTTGCCATAATATAATATAATATAAATTAATAAAGTATTACATACCTTCAGGTAGTATACTGTCTAGTGGATCTTGTAAACTCTCGATAGACGATGGATCCTCAAAGTCTATTGCATCTAATTGTTTTTGCTTTTGATTAGCTATAGCACTTTGTTGAGTGCCAACTATTCTAGCTCTTTTATCTTTTCTATCTTCTATATCTTTTTCTCTTTGTGCTTCGACACCTATCTTCTGTTCTCCAAGCTCTTTGTTATACATGAACTCAAGCTCCATTAATTCTCTTTTAATTTGAGCTTCAACTCTCATACGCTCTACTTCAAAGCTAGATTTACCTTTTTCAAATTTAAGTTTAGTATCTAATACCGCTTGTTGCTTCTGTACTTCTGCCATAGCAGCAGCTTCACTAGCTTCGGCATTAGCAGCTGCTTGTGCTTGTATGTTTGCTAAGTTAGCAGCTTGTGCAGCTTCAGCAGCTTTCTTACGCTTCAACTTAATCATTTGATTAGCTAGCTTAAGATTATTTATTTGCCTAATATCTATAGCATCTTCTAGATTTATACTGCCACTAGCTAGTGCTGCTTGAATATTTGCTTCTAACATTTCTTTCTCTTGCTCATCTGGAACTAAATCCATATACAAGCCAAAGTCATATAAGTGGATATTTTGTAAATCATCTAATTGACCTACGTTCCAAGTTGATATACTATTTTTTAAAGCCTCTTCAGTTAAAGCAAACTCTATGCTATCAGCAGTTCTTAAAACTATATTTTCACAAGTTCTTACTGTTAAGTATAAATAAGCATTTAATATATGTTTAGTAGCTGTATTTGAATTTGCAGCTGCAAGCTTTTGCAAGCCTACTAGTGAATCTGAGTTTGGTTGACTACCGTCTCTAGCTTCATTAAGCCCGGTTACGTCTCTTATCATTTGTAGATAATACTGATAAGTTTGTATTAAAGAATTTATTTTTCCACCACCATCACTTTTAACTAACTCTTGTATTGGTACTCTACCATTATTAGGATCTCCTTCAGTAGTCATTGATCTACCTAAAATACTACCAGTTTGGAAATACATGTTTAAAGCTTCTTTAGCATTATATGTAGTACCATTACCTAAGTCTACTTCTGCTAGTCCATCAACATCTAAGTATACACCATCAGGTATTACTTTAGATATTACTTGTTGTATTTTTAAATGAGTTATTTGTATCATATCAGCAAAGCCCATCATACGACTTACTAAACTTTCTATTCTACCATGATACATTTTAGGTGCACATATGTTGTAGTTCATGTTTACCTTAACTAAGTTAGATTTTGGTCTTGTCATATTTTCAGACATTTTCCACTCTAACATCATATCATATCCTAGAACCTTAGCACCAGTATATAGAACTTCTATTGATCTACTAACTCTATCAAAGTTATCATTTTGTTCTGGATTAAAAGTATCTGGTTTTTCTAAAGCTTTTTCTAAACCTGTAGCAGTCTTTTTTATTTTAAATACTTGCTCGCTATATGTTTTGTATTCAAAATACATTATGTATATAGCATTACCGTCTCTTCTGCCATTGTAATTATATAAATAATTACTATTACCTTGATACTGTTGTAATCTTTCTAGTTCTGAATCTGTAAGTTGAGGAAACTGCTTTTTAGCATCGGCTAAAGTTATAGGTTTAACTTCGCCTACGTACCATAAATCTTCAAAGTTTGGATCTTCACTGTAAGAATAAACCATACGAGCTGGATCTACATATTCTACAGTAACACCTTCAGCTTTGTTAAAGTTAGTTTTTACAGCACTCATACCTAACACTACTAAATCTTCAAGTAATCTCTTTTTAGTTAGATCATATCTATTCATCTGCAAAGAGTTATTTACTGCTTCTTCACAAGCTATTTCTGAAGCTTGTTTGTAGCTTAGTTGCATGTGCAAATCTAACTCATCTTTATTTTCAGGTAGTTCTGAAGGGGTATCACTATTAAATAAATCTAGGTCTAAAGTTTGTTGTAAAGATATTAAAAAATCTTTTGCTTGCATATCTCTTAATATGTCTTCAGCATACTTTGATCTTTGTTGTCTTGATTCTGGATCCTGAGCAAAGGCTTTTATATCATAAACCTTATCGTCCATGCCATTGACAACTATATCTACAAACTTAGGTATTATAGGAACTGGTTTCCAGTCTAAATTAAGATATGATAAATCACCGTTTATAGCTAATTCATCTTTATACTTTTGAACAGGTTGCTCAGCTCTTGAATAAAGCCTACGCATTCTGAAATTATTATAATTAGTATTAAATCTGTTTTCAACTCCAGATCTTGTTCCGCTAAACCAATCACCCTCTATAGCCATTGCAACCTGCCTGCCATAGTCGATACTTTGTTTAACCTCATCAGGTACTACCTGATCTGGAAAAGAGCTATAAGTGTTTGTAATCTTCATTTATTTTATTATTTGTGAAATAGATCCTTTATTATTGTATCTACGTATACCTAAACTAACAGGTGCTACACTTCTTGTTGGAACCGGTCTATACTTGTTTTTGTTACAAGCCATAATTGCCAAACCAGAACTTATAGCGGCATCGTATTTAGTTCTATTATTTATGTTAAATCTCGCCCAATCATCTAATGTTTTTTGGAAATACATATTACCATATCCCGTTTCTATTTGACCTACAAAATTTTCAATATAATATTCTATTGCAGCAGCGTGTGCTTGCTTAATATCTTCGCTTGAGTTAGGTATACCACCTATCTCTCTTTCGGTTATTGATAGCTTATTGTAAAGTTTGTCAGGTCTATTCATACTAAACCCTCTATAACCTCTACGCTTCAAATAATATAACAACCTTGGTTTATTATTTTCAGCTAACAACGGCATCCCATAAAAATGTAATGCCATTAAAACGTCTTCAAAAAATATTTCAGCTGTCTGTGGTCTAGCTATATATTCTAAGAAAAATTGATTAGCAGGAGAGTTTTCCATGCTGAACTTTGTCAATCCATGAAGTGCTCCTTTACTGCCGCGACCATCAACAGTACCGCTAATATCGTAAGAATCACAGCCGAAAGCTCCAATATGTTCGTTAGCGGGGTATTTAATTCCATTTTTTATTATTACGTTGTTTTGAATGTTAAAGTCTGGTACCCAAGAAACTAAAAATCTACCTTTATTGTTTGGTATAAATACTACTTTAGTATCTTTTATTCCGTTTTCCCAGGCAAAATTTCCTTTAGTGATACCAACACTATTGTTTAATTCTTCGTTAAAATCTATTTGTTGATATATTCTAGTTAAGTTGAATAAGCTATCTTTTGTTTCGTCTCTAAAAGCATGTTGTTCCGTACGTGGAAATTGCCTATAGTATTCATTTAAAGCGTCTTGATCGTGCTTTAATCCTTCGACTTCGTTTTCCCAGTGTTTGATAACTCCCGTCGTAATAACCGTACCATCAATTGTTTTGATTGGATCTTTTGGAGATGTGAAGATAGGAAGTCCGTAAGTATCCATGAATCCTTCGTAGTTCCATTCCATAGGTATGAACAAGCTGTAGAGTCCAGAAGCTGTTTGTCCGTTTTTATTTCTTTCAGTAACGTCTGAATTGTAGTATAATTTTTTGAAGTTGTCCCCACCTTTGTCTAAAGCATTTGAAGTTGAGCCCATCATACATTTACCTACGATTCTAGAACCAAGACGTAATGTAGTTTTTGTAACCCTCCAGTTGTTTAATATATTATCAGGTCTTTCCCACTTACCACTTTCATCATGCGCTAGTATTTTTAGCTTTTCACCATCGTAAGAGTTATCACCAGTATTTTTCCAGTCAATAGTTGTATCAAGTCCATCTAGTTCTTCTAGTTGCTCATTATTTTCCAACTTTCTTCTAGTAAGTTTGGATGCTGGAACCCTATATGCCAACTCAGTCTTTGGCCGATCCATACCGTCTTGAATTGGTTTGAAGAAAAACGGATAGTTAACGGATATTGGTACAACCTTATCTGTAAACATTTTTTTAGCATCTGCACCTGACTTACTGAGTATACCAAATCTTGAGTCAGAAGAAATGGTTGCTTTATTGACAAGTTCTGCTGATGCCATAAATGAAAACCCAGATCGTCTGTTTTTAAGATAGCACATTCCATAACATCTGTTATCTGCTTTACAGGCTTCCCAAAATATAAAGAAGAGTCTATTTGATTCTCTATATTCAGGTGCTCCAACATCAATCTTTGACCATTGGAGGTACATGTAATGTGTACCAGTAATATAAGTAGGAATATTATTATTATAAAACCAGTAACCTTGTTCTCTTCTTTTGAATTCTTCGTCGATATAATCATACCACTTCTCTTTAAAATCTAACGGATATTCTTCCCAATCAAATCTAGTCTTTATTCTTTGTAGTTCTTTTGGATATTCAAATCTTTCCCAGTATTGTTCCTCTTGTTTTTTGCTTCGTTTATACGGTTCATCTGCTGTTGGTAAAGCAATGCGGAGACCTTGTATTTCAATAACTGATTCAATTTTACCTGTTTTACTTATTACTACAAAATCATACTCCACGTTATAACCGTACTCCCACTTTTTATATCTGTTGTTTTTAGCTAATATCTTAGGATTTACAACGTCCTTAATTTCTTTCCAAAGCGTCTGTTCGTAACTCACTTACTTCGCCCTTCTGCAAAACCTTTAAATGATTTTACTTCTTTTTCTACTTTATTATTATCACCTGATAAAATAGATTCTTCCTCTTCTATTCTTTGCAGTATTTCAAAAGCATCCATTATACAGAGCTTTTTAGTAGCTGCCGCGTTCTTTAATCTATCAGCTGACACATCATCGTCTGTATGTGTAATGATTTTTTCTTCAGCTACTTTAATTAACTCGTCTACAGCTTTACGCCCAGCTCGGATTATGTTCTTTCTCGTTTCCTTCGTACTCATGAGTTAAAGCTATGTCATTTGATTTCATACAATATAAACGTTCATTATCAATGATAAATTCAAACTCAGAGTTTGGCGTAAACGTTACAAGTGTTCCAGGTGTTATTCCTATGGCTTCTAAGGAGCTATTAGTATATTTCATTATACCAACGTTAGGTTGCTCTTTATTAATGCTTAAATAATCTTTATTTAAAATAGGTTTTACAAAGCAATAAGGTCCATGAGGTTTATTGTTATACATGTATATTTGATCAGGAGTACAAAAGTATAAATCATCTTTAAAATACATAGAGCTATTACGTTCTTTTCCCTTTTGATCATACCATCTTCTAAATATATTATGATGCACATATACATTGTCACCTATCTTTATGTGTGAGCTATAAGCAGCTGGCACCGATACAACAACTGCTTGCTTGCTCACAAATCGGTGGTTCTCTATGGTGGTATTTATGATAAGCGTTTTATCGCCTACCTTTCTTATATTATCATACCTACTATTAAGAGGTTTGATAATAAAGTTATATAAACTTTTCATTAATATTTCAAATCATACTCAACTGATATAGCCATATTACGATTGAACTTTTTCCAAGGAAGAACTTCTTTTGATTTTGTTATATATATATTATAAGACTGATCGTTATCATCAAATAATATATCTGATATTACATGGCCACCGTATACTTCTTGCTGTAGTGAATAATGCATTGCATCATTTTTATAATCTGATCCAATACTTATTTTTCTAATTACTGACATCTTGTTTCTTTTCTCTTTTCCATTTACCAGTTGTCATATCAATATTTATACTTCCATATTTTTCTTTTAAAATATTTTTAGTATTTTTAACAACTTCGTTAGTGTCAGCTAGTTCATGAAGTAACGCATGTTTTCTAGACTCTATATAGCCTATTTCACACATTATTCTGTTAACCTTGTCTTGTTGATTTTTAATTTCTTCAAACTCTTTCTCATCTAATATTCCAGAGTCTACTGTTACTTTACTCATTTTATTTTATTTAATTATTGCCCAAGATGTATCTTTAAATTGCTTAATGTTATTGCCAAAAGTTTCTGTTACAGCTTGCTTTACAGTATCCCAACTGTAATCATGACCAGCTATTATACCGCCTTTTTTTACTACTCTAATACAATCTTTAATATCTCTCAGCACATCTTCGTATTCATGACTAGCATCTATATACGCAAAGTCAAAATATTCATCATCATAGTTATTTATAACATTGTAACTATAATCTTTAATATGATTTATAAAATCAAAATATTTTATATTATTATTAAATTCAGCTTCAACTTCTTTCCATGTGTGGTTAAATATATTGTTAAAGCTTTCTTTTCCCTCAAATGGATCTATACATACTATTTCATTAAAAATACCAGAAGCAGCTATTATCTTAGCAGACTCACCCATATAGCTTCCTATTTCTAACGCTTTTGAATTATCAGGTAATATATCATTAATATAACTTATTAAATCTACAAAACCTAAAAATTGATAATTCTTATTATTATCACTTCTGCGCCACTCAAGGTTTGCATTAAACCTTTGTGTTATCATTTTAGTATATAGCTACGCAATCTGTTCCAACTTTTAATTTAGTAGCTAACATAGGTGTTCTATCACCTACAACTGTCCCTGGTTGTACGCTTTTAAATACCACGTCGTTACCAGCTTCTGTTGTAATAGTAATATCTTGTGCTGAGGACTTACCGTTGTATATTACAACTCCTCTTTCAGATGTATTTGCTATTGCACCTGTTCCAGCTGTTAAAGCTACGGCATCGTGTCCAAAAACTCTAGGCTCTGAAGCCGTGTTTCCTATTAATCCTCGCATTTTTATTTATTTATTTTTGTTATTTTTTCAGCACCACGACTTCCGAAGTATGCTACATAAACTGTTACCAGTAATGTTTTTAATAAGTTTATCCAAGCATCATCAACTTGAAACTGTAAGTGAAAAGAATCTACAGCCATCATAAACACGGCTGATGCTGTTAAAAATATAAGAGCTAATGGTCTAGTATTTTTACTTAACCAAGAGTCTGACTTCATATCAGCTCTCCACCTGCTTGATACTTCTTTTAATTCTTGAAGATCTTGCTCAATAAGTTTCATAGCTTGCTCTTTATCAACTGCCTTAATCTTATTATCACTTGTTATAAGATTTTTTACAACACCAAGTGTTCCTTGGTTAGGAAGTATATCGCCAATAGCGTCTAATACTTTAGGTGCTTTACTAGCTAAAAATGCACCTACTTTAGTTTCTTTAAATGTTTTCTTTTCCATTAAAAGTCAAATTTTTTAGTTTTTAAAGCTTCCATATTTTTAGCATACTGTTTTTCTAATCTTTGTACAGCATTAGAATGTGGAGCATTTTGTTTATCTTTTAAAAACTGATCACTAAGCCTATCAGACTCTGCTTTTCTTAATCTATCTTGAGTATTAGTTCCTTTAAAAACATCTGGAAAATTAGTTTTAAATTGTTCTAAAGCTTTTGAAGATTTTTCATAAGCAGAGGCTCTATCCTTACTGTTAGTTCCAAATAAACTTTCAGAAATAAGAGATGCATTAGCATTTACACCTCCTTTTTCTTTAGCTTCTGCAGCTAACTCAGCAAGCGTTGTAGTACCACCAGGAACAACTTCACCTTTTTTATTTACTTTAGTATAAACAAACTTCATGTTGTTTACTCTTTCTTTAGTATTTTTACCAAGGTTATCGTAATCTTGTCCTGGTACTATCTCTACAGTTGCACCATTATTACCATAAGGAATTTGTAATTCTTTTTTGTTACCAGTTGTTGAAGCAGATTTTAATCTATCACGATATGTACTATAACTTTTTTTAAAGTCACCATATTCAGCTGTAACGTCTTGCATGCCTTTAGTAAACTGTCTATTATAATCTGCATCACTACCCTGGTCGTTTTTCTTAAATTTATTATAACTTGCTGCATTTTCAAGCGTCTTGTCAATACCTACTCCTTGAAAATTATCAGCAGTTATAGTCTTAGTATTAAAACCCATATCCCCACTTTCATTACTTCTCATACGTTGGTTTTCTACAAAACTACCAGTACTAGGATTAAACTGCACGTAGCTTCCACTGTAAGGTGTTTTTTTACTTTGAGAATTACCACTTATATCAGTATCATTTGAAATTTCAAAAGCTCCAGGTCCAAACCTTTTAACCATTGATGGACCAAACTTTTCATTCATAGAAACTTTTTCAGTATCTGCAACTCTACGCTTTCTACCCATTTGTTTTATAAAAGACAAAGGTGTATCAGACTCATACATATTAGGTGGTCCTGTTAGTTTGTTAGGTTTAGGTCTCATATCTTTTTGTTCTAGATTATCTCCAGCTTTATAAGCGTTTTTCTCCCAAGGTAAAGACTTATCACTTTCGTTAAAATCTTCTCTGTCTACCTTTTTAATACCTTCACCGTCTAAGTTATGATATACAGCATTGTCATCATAATCTAATTTACCATCCATCATATCTCTAAGATGATGCTCTTCATGTGATTGAGCATTTTTTCTTATAGGATCATTTGGCTTAATATTTTTATTAATGATCATAGTTCCGTTTTTATTTGCTTTAGCAACTAAACCACTATTATCCTGCATGTTGTCAGGCGTAAATGGAACCTCATATCTAGCTACTGGATCTACGTCCAATGGGCTTTTAAGCTTGAAACCTCTTCTTGTTTTCTTCATAATTTTATTTTAACATCTCCAACGTTTTCTAGCTGCCTTACCTCTTTCACTAGTCCAAGACTTAGACCTTGCACAAAAAGACTTTCTACGTTTGGCATCTTTACTACCTGGTTTAACATTTTTCTTAGTCACAGGTGCTGATAGAGTACTACCTGGATTTTCTTTTTTATACTTTGCTCTGCCTGCTGCAGTCATACCTGCACCCTCTTTTACAGATAAAAAGTTTCTACCTTTACCTTTTGTTGTTTTACGTAATGATGGGCCACTTGATTTTACACAGCTACCCTTTGAACCTGGTCTAGTGCCAGGAACTCTTCTATAACCTCGCCAACAAGATAGACCACTTTCCATAATTTATTTTTTATAAGATTTTAAAAACTCTACTAACACTTTTAAATCAGACTTAACCTCAGCTAAACTTACTTTAACTTCCTCCATGTTCTTAGCCATTGTCTCATGCCTTTTTTCAAAAGTTGCTTTAACCTCTCTAATACTAAAAAAGAAAAACTTATACAAAGCATAAGACGCTGCAACTGCTACTACCAGCGATAATCCAAATTCTCTTACTAAGTCTAATACTTCTTTCATTATAGTTTTCTACCTTTTTTATCTACTTTAACTTCTTTTACTATTACTCTAGTACTAGGCTTTTTGTTTTGTAATTCTTCTAATTGCCTATTAAGTTCTTCTAACTTACCATCAGCCTCTGTACCATCTTTAATCATACTAGCAGTTATATTAACTTCTTCTTTTAATATATCTTGTGTTTGCTCTAGCATTTCTACTTGGTCTTTTAACTGTATAATCATTTTTTCATTCCACTCTTCTTTTAACTCATACTCTAAACGAGTAACTTCTATAGGTGGTAATTTTCTAGCTTCTTCAATATCTGCTTGCAATGTATAGTACATACCTACAAAAGAGGCTGTAACCATTATTATTGCTACTACAGTTTTTAAGTCAAGTTGTATGTTGGTGTTCTCAGAGATCTTTGTACTCATTAGTTGCGTTGAATGATGGGCATGCTTTATTAGCAAACTCATTGTGTGAATAAATAATAGCCTCTGGATACATTGCCTTTAACGTTTTAAGGACATGTAAGAGACCTTCTTTTTGCTCTTGTGTTCTAGTATCTTTCGGGGTCTTACCGTCTTCCTCAACGCCACCACAATAGCATATACCGATAGAATTACGATTATGCCCTGAACAATGAGCCCCGATTTTAGCTATATCTCTACCTTTCTGTATATCTCCATTTATGTCAATGTAGAAATGATAGCCTATATCTGACCAGCCGCGACCTTCAACGTGCCATTTTCTTATAGTGTCAACACTTATATCTTGGCCTTCTCTTGTAGCTGAGCAGTGAATTATTATTTCTTTAATTTGTCTCATTTTCTATTTTTTAACAAATACCACTTGTGAGCAGTATAGCCTAATGTTGTTAATAACAATAGTATAGATAATACAGGCTCTAGCCATCCTAGACTAACAACCGTAGCTGATGTTATATTTAAACAGTACAGCTTTAAATCATCTAATGTATTCATCTTTGAGCTAACAAAGCAGGATTACCTTTATACTCTATATTGTCAATCTTTTTTAATGTAGGTGTGATAGTAGAATTATTAGACATCATAATTCTAGTTCCTAGAGGCTTGCAACCACAGGATAGTTTTTTACCTGCTGGTTTTTGTTTTTGTCCGTAACTTGGCATAATTTTAAATTTTACGTTTGTACTGTTGCTGTATTATTATAATCACATAATATTTAAATGCTTTTACACATTGTCATATTTTCGTTTCTTTTTGTGATCATATTTTAAATCACCAGCTAATTTAGATATATGCTTCTCGTCATTAAGCATTTGTTTTTTACTACCACCATGTTTAGCATCGTAGTTTACATCTCTTTTTAAATAACTCATGTGAGCTGCATCATCTCTTTCCGCTGCATTAACATTTTTCTTAGTTATTTTAGTGTTCTTACCGTACATACCAGGTTGCTCGTAAGGTTTTAAATATTTATTAGCTACTTTATTTATTTTACCAGATGCTTTATTTATAGTCTTTTCTTTTTTTTCTTGCATTAAAGCTTCTGTTATCTTGTTTTTTCTTACTTTATTTTCTAATCTTCTCACTTTGTTGTCTCTTGATCTTACTGCTCTAGACGCTTTTTTTATAAACTTATTTGAATCTTTTTCCTGTTTAGTGCCTCTTGGTTTTTTACCAAACATACCTGGCGCAGCTTCTATCTCAGCTTTTAAATCATCAGGTAATTTATATTGATCACCTACTAAAGCTTTGCTTGGTCCATCATACATTCCAAAAGTAGAAGTTTGAGGAGTTGAACCAGCACCAGCATATAAGTCTTTATATCTATCTACACTTGAATCTTGAACCATATCACCATAAGTAGTTGGTGGAGGCGTAACACCTGTAGTTGGTTCAGCTGCTGGCTGTGGGTTAGGCGTACCAGGATCACTAGCTATGCTACTCATTAATTTTTCTTGTCCAAATTTAGATGCTGAAATTTTGTTATCAGGCTGCATAATGTTAGGGTTGTTTTCTAACACTTTTCTGTTTTGAGGTCCTGCAGCTCTATTTTTAAATTCTTGAGCTTCTATCATTCCACTTTGTTTTTCTGGCATTTGAGCAACCATAGGAAAAGCAGACCCTTTTCTTCCAACTTGTTGGATATATTCTATTTTTTTAGCAGGTCTACTCATGCTGTAAGCAGC
>Ga0213865_10000058_pt1 | contig 64244 bp, 66 predicted proteins | sample PICome_6_FD_160100 | JGI IMG/M metagenome (GOLD analysis project Ga0213865, IMG submission 160100) | Coastal seawater microbial communities near Pivers Island, North Carolina, United States - PICO282 | ecosystem: Environmental > Aquatic > Marine > Coastal | place: USA: North Carolina...
TCACGGTCCAACTTTAGCTTTTAAGGATATTGCCATGCAGGTTATAGGTAATATGTATGATCAACTAAAAGTAGCTGAAAAAAAAACGGTTAACATTGTTGTAGCAACTTCAGGAGATACTGGGTCGGCTGCTATTTCTGCACTTAATAACAGAAAAAATATAAATCTATTTGTGCTACACCCTCATAATAAAATTTCAAATGTTCAGAGAAAAATCATGACTACGATTGGTTCAAATAATATTTTTAATATAGCTATTGAAGGTTCATTTGATGATTGTCAAAAAATTGTAAAGGACCTTTTTAATGAAAATGATTTTAGAGAGAAAATAAACATGTCAGGAGTAAATTCAATTAATTGGGCAAGGATAATTTGTCAAATCGTTTATTATTTTTATACTTACTTTTTTATTGGAAAAGAAAAGATTAGCTTTTCAGTACCTACAGGAAATTTTGGAGACGTTTATGCCGGCTATGTTGCAAAAAAAATGGGTTTGCCCATAGATAAATTAATAGTTGCAACAAACGAAAACGATATTCTACAAAGAGTAATTAATACTGGAGAATACAAGCCAGATAAGGTCAAACCATCTTTATCTCCAAGTATGGATATACAGGTATCAAGTAACTTTGAAAGATTATTATTTTATATTTTAAATGAGGATGACCAAAAAGTAGCTTCTCTGATGAAAGATCTCAAAGATAAAGGGTCGTTTAAACTTAATAAAGAGGAAATCAACGAGATTAAAAAAGACTTTAAAGCTGAAAAAATAAGCGATAGTGAAACTCTATCAATAATAAAAGAGGTTTACGATAAAGAAAAATTTATTATTGATCCGCATACTGCTACTGCCTTTGGAGCTATCAATAAGATTGGAGAGTTAAAAGATACAGTCGCGCTAGGAACAGCTCATCCATATAAATTTTTAGAGACTGTTAAAAAAGCTACTGGTGAAAAAGTTGAGGCACCACATCAATTAGAAAAGTTTATAGATAAAAATGAAAAATTTGATATAGTTGAAAATAATAAAGAAAAAATCAAAAAATATATCCTTAATAAAATACAATGAAAATAAAAGTAGGCGAAAAAATACCAACAACAAATTTCTTTCATATTGATAATAGTGGAACAGTAAAAAAAGCAAAAAGCACTGAGTTACTAGCTAAGCAAAAAGCTATTCTGATAGGGGTTCCGGGAGCATTTACTAAAGTTTGCTCCGCAAAACATTTGCCGGGATATGTAAATAATTTTGAAGAAGCTAAAAAGAGAGGAATAACTAAAATTTTGTGCATTTCTGTAAATGATCCTAATGTAATGAAAGCTTGGGGAGAAAATCAAAATGTTGGAGATAAGATCTTTATGGCAGCAGATCCTTATTGTGAATTTACAAAAGCTATCGGAGCAGAGATAGATAGAACTGAGCGTGGGTTGGGAATAAGATCTGCAAGATACACCATGTTAGTTGAAGATAACGTAATTAAGATCATAAAAGCAGAGGAAGATACTGCTAACTGTGAAATTTCTGCAGCAGAAAATTTTATAAAAGGAATTTAATTTTTTATTGCTTGAGTTGCAAGTTCATCTGCTAAATTATTATATTTGTTTGTCGAGTGGCCTTTAACCCACTTCCATGACACATTATTTTTTTCACACAATCCATTTAATTTTACCCAAAGATCTTTATTTTTAACTGGTTTTTTATTTGAATTTTTCCAGCCATTTTTTTTCCATTTAACCACCCATTCTGTAATACCGTTTTTTACGTATGTCGAGTCAGTATAAATCACTACATCTGATCCACTTTTTATTTTTTTTAAAGCCATAATTGCAGCAAGAAGTTCCATTCTATTGTTTGTAGTATTTCTTTCATTCCCAGAAATATTTTTTTGAATGTTATTTTTGTCAAAAATTACTGCACCCCAACCGCCTGGACCTGGGTTTCCAGAACAAGCCCCGTCAGTGTAAATTTTAAATTTCATTAAAAAAAATAATCCTCATGGTTTTTCGCATTTTTATGAAATTCAAGTCTTTTTAAGTATTCTATGGGATCTTTTATTTTTACCATTGCTCCTTCAACAGTATTTAAAGCATCAAAAACTCGAGTTAGTAAAAACCTCAAAGCAGCTCCTTGAGAAAGTATTTTTATACTTTGTTTTTCTAGCTCTGATAATTTTCTTACTGAGGAATAGCCATCAATAAAGTTTTTAGCTTTTGTTACATTAAAACTTAAATTTTCCTTAGCTCCGTCAAAGCATAATGCATTGAAACATATAGCTATTTCAAAAGCAAAAAAATCTTCACACGAAAAATAAAAATCTATAATTCCACTAAGCTTATCATTATTAAAAAAAATATTATCATGAAATAAATCTGCGTGAATAATTCCTTTTGGTAAATCTTTAGGCCATTTTTTTTCAACACTATTAAGACTCTCTTCTACCAGTTTTGGTAGATCCTTATGTAACTTAGAGCATTGATCTTTTACAGTTTCAAATAAACTTCTCCATGAATTAACAGATAAATCATTTTGTCTTTTAATTTTAATATTTTTTGTTAATTCGTGCATTTTAGCTGTTTCAATTCCTATATCCTTACAATTTTTAGGAGATAAATTAGACTTAGCTTTGCCATCAAGAAAAGAAACTATCATTAATTTTTTTCCATGAAAATTTGTAATTGTAGAATTGCTATTATTTACAATGGGAGCAGGGCATTTAAAATTTGCCTTATTTAAAGATGACATCAAATTAGAAAAAAAAGGAAGATCTTCAGATTTAACTCTTTTTTCATAGACAGTAAGTATTAACTTTTTATTGTTTACTGATAAAAAATAGTTTGTATTTTCTATCCCTTCTTCGATCCCTTTAAATGAGTCTAATTTACCTAAATTATAATTAGATAAAATTTCTTCAATTTTACTTTGATTTAATTGTGTATAAACGGCCATTAATTTAGTTCTTTTGGTAATTTGAACACGACTTTTTCTTCGGCTACTACTACTTCCTCTATAGACACTTTCCGATCTTTTTTTATATTAGTGAGTAACGCTTGTACCAATTTTTCCGGTGCCGATGCACCAGATGAAATTCCAATAATATCAGAATTCATTATTTCTTTAAAAGGTATTTCCTTTTCTGAATGCATTAACTGAGAGTTTTTACATCCTGCTTTTTTTGCCACCTCAACAAGTCTTACCGAATTTGATGAATTTCTACTTCCAACCACAAAAAACAAATCACACTTAGATGCTATTTCTTTTACAGCAGATTGACGATTAGTTGTAGCGTAACAAATATCCTCTTTAATTGGACCTTTAATCTCAGGAAATTTGTTTTTAAGAGCATTTATAATTTCTGCAGTATCATCAACCGATAGGGTTGTTTGCGTTATATATGCTAAGGGTTTTTTATAATTATCTGCTTTAAGATTCTCTAGATCACTTTTTGTTTCTACTAATTTAATCGATCCCTTAGGGAGCTGTCCCATTGTACCAATAACTTCTGGGTGATTTTTGTGTCCAATTAAAAATATCTCATATCCCTTTTTATGTAATTGTTCAGACTCTCTATGTACTTTAGAAACCAAAGGGCAAGTAGCATCTACATAGGATAAATTTTTTAATCTTGCTTCGTCAGGGACTGACTTGGGAACGCCGTGAGCTGAAAAGATCACAGGTCTGCTACCATCTTTTATGTCAGAGAGTTCATCTACAAAAATAGCACCTTTTTCTTTTAACTCATCAACAACTTGTTTATTGTGAACAATTTCATGTCTGACATATACAGGAGCCCCATATTTATTTATTGCTTTTTCGACAATTTCAATAGCTCTTTTAACACCAGCACAAAATCCTCTAGGAGATGCTAAATAAATTTTAAGTTCTTTTTTCATTCTTTTCTAAAAAGTATTCGAGCAATATATGCGGAAAAGTAAGAGACGCCAAACCAATAAATATCACTTTTAAAATTGAGACCTGCATTGAGTAATAATTATTAAGAAGAAATATTCCTAATAAAAAGAAAAATGCAGTTATTATTGTTAATGGTATTGCTTTTTTTAAAAAAAGATAAAGCCCTTTTTTAAGATTTTTTTTATTCAATTCATGCATCAAAGATATTGAGTGTCTTATCGAATGCAGAAAGCAGAAGTATAAAGTAAAAGCAATTAATGGATGAAAAACTGAGTTAAGAAATAGTATTGATAATGTATCTAAAGTTGCTTGTCCCCAATATTCATTGAGGAAGTAATTTGAAGCTAAACCAAGAACTATAAATACTCCAATTAAACTTTGAGATACATTAAGCTCTACATTCAAAACTTCAAAAATTTGAAATGTTTCAATTGGTGACCAAAAAAGAGGAGCCGAAATAACTATCGATCCTTTTAAGAATAAAAAAAAAGACTTAAATTTAATTTTTGGCATTTTTTTAAATACATAAAATTGTACATTATCCTCTTTTCCAAAATGATAGCTTGCTAAAATTAAGAACATCACGATTGTAAAAGTTGGAAAAATTATCCAAAACAGAATAACTAGACTTGCAACAACTAAGTAGGACAAATAAAAAATTGAAATATTTTTAATTTTAAATTTTTTAAGTAATTTTGCCCCCTTTAAATTATCCAGCGCACCATGAGATACACCAACTGTAGCTATAAGAAAAAAACAAATTATAGTAAAACTGTTTGGGATTTTTTTTTCATCAGGCAAATCATAAATATCACTAAATAAACCTGATCCAGTTAGCACAACAGTCAAAATAAAAAATATTACAGAATGAAATCTGTCCAATTCATAATTATCCATGTTTTTGAAATAATCCATATATTAAAACAACTTTTTTAAAAAAATCCATTTTGGCATTTTTAAAATAATTAATAAATCTTCAAAGATGTTACTCTTGTTCGATAAAAATTTGATAATAGTACTTGAAGATGTTTTAAACATATCAAAGAATATTTTTGGCATTCTTTCTGGATAATCCTTTAAAACTTTTAAAAAAATTTTATCAAGAAATTGGTATTTTTTTCCAAGACTGAATTTATTAATTTTTTCAATCTTATTAATGTTTTTCATAATGTAATTACTATGTTCTTGGATATTCAAAAAAGTGTATCCCGTACTTAGTCTTGTCATTCCACCTGCTGAACCGATGTTAATAGTTTTATTATTATTGTTAAATAAAGGATAAAATAAGGGGATTGCTCCTTTCTCAATAAAATTAATTTTATAATTTTTTATACCTAAATTATTTTTAATATAATTTTCTAGTTGTAAATCGTAATCCATAAGATTTTGATCTTCTAAATCTGATAACCATGTAGTTTCGATTAAAGCTTTGTTTTTACTGAAGGGCAAAGTATAAAAAAAATGTACGTCATTTCTCTGATCACAATTAAAATCCATTAAGTTTATAATTTCGTCATCAAAAATATTTTTTGGTGTCTCAATTTCTATTCCTTGAAAATGCTGCCATAGCTTAGACTTGTCTAGCTCACCTTCAAAAACACTGTTGAAGATTAATGAGTTTTTTGAATTAATCTCATTAATATTTTTAAAAAAACTAACATTAGGATTTAAGCTTAGTTTAGAATTTATTTTTTTATAAAATTTTTCACTATCAATACTTTGATAGGGAAATTTCTTATTTGTTAATTCATGTGAACTATCCTTAGAGTTTATTGTAAAATTATTCCAACTTTTAATTACACAATCATCAAAGTTATGATTATAAACTTTCCAGAAAGACCACGTTTTGTCCCTTTTATATTCTTCACGAGTTTCAATAATTGCTAAAGTTTTTTCTTTTAACTTATCATTAATTTCGAGCTCATAGGCCAAAGATAAGCCCGCGCATCCACCACCAATAATTATATAATCAAATTCTTTCATTTAAATTAATCTCTTTCTCTAAAATATTATGATTTGCTTGATTACCGTAATTTAAATTTTTAATGAACAATAATTTAAAAAAGTCAAAAATAGATAAAAAGGTCTGAATTAATTTTTCAAACATAGGCACATAGATTTTGCCGGCTTTATTGTAATTATCAATATTTTTTTGTTTAAGGATGTAGTCACCTATTTTTCTGTAAATACGTCTTGCAACAATAACAGAAAATCTTGATCTAATTGGTATATTACGAATAGAGTTAAATGAATTTTCATAAAATACTTGAGAGTCATTTATAATATCTCGAATTTCTGAAAAATTATGACTTACATATTGTCTATTACGCGCTTTATCTTCACAAACGTCCCTAGCTATATTAGTAAGCTGCATCGCTATTCCAAGATCAATCGCACCTTTTAGAGCCTCTCGATTATTTACTTTTAGTATTTTTGACATCATTAGACCGACTGTTCCGGCAACTCTATAAGAATAAATAAGCAAATCTTTTTTCGAATTAATCACTACTTTTTCGTTTAAGTCTGTTTCAACTCCATCGAATAAATCCATTACTATTTGTTTAGAAATATTTTCACTATCAATAACTGACCACATATCTTTTATAATTTGATTGTTTAGATTTCTGCTCTCAAAATCTTTTTTAAATTTTAAGAAAATTTTTTTCTTTTCATTTAAATTATTATCATCATCAACTATATCGTCTAAGGTTCTACAGAAATTGTATAAAGATGAACTTTTATTTAAAGTTTTACTCGACAGAAAAAAGCTTGCCCAGTAAAAAGACTTAGCGTGTTTTTTTAATAAATTACTTTTCATTAAAAGAATTTATCTAAAACTTTTGCCGATGAAAGAACACCAGGCATCCCGGCACCAGGATGCGTACCGGCACCTACAAAGTATAAGTTTTTAAATATTTCTGATTGATTATGAAATCTAAAATAAGCTGACTGAGAAAATTTTGGCTGAATTGAAAATCCTGATCCATAAAGAGTTGCTAGATCGATTTCAAAGTAATCAGGTGTCAAATAAAAATCACTCACAACATTTCCCTTAATACCTGGTAAAACAGTTTTATCCATTTTATCTAAAACCAATTCTTTAAATTTGTCACCTTCCTCAATCCAATTAATTTTAGACAAATTATTTGGCACAGGAACCAATACATAAAAAGCATCTTGGCCTTCCGGAGCCATACTAGGATCTGTTGCAGATGGTCGATGTAAATAATAGCTTATGTCATCAGATAGTATCTTCTTTTCAAAAATTTTATTAAGATGTTTTTCATAAGCTTCTCCAAAATAAATTGTATGATGCGCAACATCGTTGTATTTTTTTTTAGAACCAAAATAATAAACAAATAATCCCATTGAATAATCCATCCTTTTCATTTTTTGTTTAAATAAAAAATCATAATCTTCCTTTGATTTAATTAAATTGTTATAAACATTTGGGGGGTCAGAATTACAAATTACATAATCGCTATTAATTATTTTTGAATTATTAATTTTAACACCTTTAACCTTTTTATTTTCTGTAAGTATTTCTGTAACTTCAGCGTCTTTAATAATTTTGATATTTTCCTCAATCATTAGTTTTTCTAAAGCTTTAACAACACTTCCTGTTCCTCCCATTGAGTAGTGAATACCCCACTTTTTCTCTAAAAATAAAATTAATGTATATATTGATGTAGTACTGAAAGGATTTCCACCTACCAAAAGAGGGTGCATACTAAACACCCTTCTTAATTTTTCATTAGAAATATATTTCGAAACTAAACTGTAGACTGATTTATAACTTTTTAATTTTAATAAAGATGGAATTTGCTTCATCATAAATACTAAATTATTGAATGGCTTGTCCGATAAATCTGTAAAACCTTTATTAAAAATTTTTTCAGTAAAATTTACTAAATTTTTATACCCATCATAATCAGAAGAATTAAACTTTCTAACTTGTTCTTCCATAGATTTATCATTTCCATTATAGTCAAACGTTTCCCCATTACTAAATACAAATCGATACCATAAGTCTAAAGGTACTATTTCGACATAGTCAGAAATATTTTTATTAAATAGCGAAAATAATTCTTCAAATAGATAAGGGGCAGTTATTACTGTTGGACCACCGTCGTAAACAAACTGGTCTTTCTTGAAAACTCTAGCACGACCACCAAGGTCAGGGTGTTTTTCTACCAAAGTAACTTTATGGCCTTTAGCTTTTAACCTAAGCGCTGCAGCTAGACCTCCAAAACCTGAACCTATAACAGTAATTTTTTTTGCCATATATTTATGGCTATTCTAACTAGATTTTTTCTTAAGTGCTAATTTTGTTTCTTCAAGACTAGAGCTGTAAATTTTATCTAATTTGCTTTTATCCAGTGAATTTTTAATGAGTTTTTCGACTGACTCTATAGCAACTTTCACCGAGGCATTTTTAATATCTTTTAAAGCCTGATTTTTAAGTTGTTTAATTCTTTCTTCAGCGTTTTTCTTTCTAGATTCCATTAAATTATGAAATTCTTGATTAGTTTTAATAACATTTTTTTCCGCTTCTTCACTTGCTCTACTAATCATTTGTTTTACCTCAGTTTTAGAACTACTAATTTTTTTTTCATGCTCCGTTAAGATATTTTTAGCATCTTCTTTGAGTTTATCGGCTTCATCAATTTGATTTTTAATATTATTAATATTTTCTTCTAAAGTTGTTTTAATTTTTTGAGGAATTTTAAAATATATAAGCAATCCTATAAAAGCAAAAAAGGATATCATTACCCAAAAAGTTGCATCAATCGTCATAAATATTTACCTAAGTTTTTTTTCGACACATCTTCAACAGCTGCTTTAATACTGCTCTCGTTAAGTTTGTCACCGGAAATTAATTCTATGATATTTGAGGCAATATTTTCAGATATCTTTTGAATATTGGAGATTGAGTTTTTTTTAAGATCACTTATTTCTTTTTGAGCTTTTATAATTTCTTTTTCAATTTCTTTTTCTGTAGTTTCTTTCTTAGTTTTAATATCTTTATCTAATTTATTTTTTGACTCTATTTGAATTTTAATCACCTCTTTTTTTGCATTTTCCAAAATCTTTTCATATTCTTTAAGTTTCATCTCAGATAACTCTTTAAATTTATTTGCATCTTCTAAATCGTCCTTAATTTTATTTTCACGATTATCTAAATTATTTTTAATTTTTGGAAGATAGAATTTTGCTATAGAGATATACAAAATTGTAAAAATTAAAATTAACCAAAACGCTTGTGAAGCCCAATATTTTGGGTCCAGCTGAGGCATACCCGCCTCAGCTGCAAACAAATCACTTCGTATAGACAATAAAGCTATAATAAAACTAAAATATCTACTCATTATTATTTATTTAAAATGCAAATAAAATAATCAAAGCTACTACAAGACCGAAAAGTCCAGTCGCCTCTGCCAAAGCAAATCCCAAAAGTAAGTTAGGGAACTGTTTTTGAGCTGCAGACGGATTTCTCATTGCACCAGATAGGTAGTTACCAAAAATAATTCCGATACCTACACCAGCTCCTGCTAATGCGATTGCAGCAAGACCTGCTCCAATCATTTTTGCCGCTTCTAACTCCATTTTTCCTCCTTTATTAATTAGTGATGTAAATTTAATGCATCATTCAAATAGATGCAGGTTAATATTGCAAAAACATAAGCTTGTAGAAACGCAACTAATATTTCTAAGCCTGTTAATGCTATTGAAAAACCAAGCGGTAACCACCCACCAAGTAATCCTAAACTTATAACAAATCCACCAAAAACTTTTAACATAGTATGTCCCGCCATCATATTTGCAAATAATCTTACCGACAAACTGACTGGTCTGCTTAAGTATGAGATAATTTCAATCACAGTGATTAATGGTAATAATACTGCTGTAACTCCACTAAGAACAAATATACTTAAATATTTAAAACCATGTTTAACAAATCCAATAATGGTAACTGCAATAAAAATAAAAAGCGCCATAATTAAAGTGACGATGATATGGCTTGTTACTGTAAAAGAGTAGGGTAACATTCCGACCATATTGCAGAATAAAACAAACATAAATAAACTAAATATAAAAGGAAAATAAGGTTTAGCTTTAGAGCCTGCTGTATCACTTATCATTTTAGCAACAAAGGAATAAAACATTTCAGCAATAAGTTGAATTTTATCTGGAACAATTTTTTTCTCTTTGGTTCCAATAAATAAGAATAGCAGAATAATTGATGCACTAATAACCATGAAAAGGCTAGCATTTGTAAAAGATAAGTCTATTCCCGCGATGTTTATCTCAGGTCCAATTTTATGAACACTAAATTGTTGCATTGGATTACTTGCCATAAATTCCTAAAGTTAATCTTCTTTTTGCATTCGGTTAGCAGTACGTATCACGTTTAAAATGCCTGCTGCAGTACCTAAAAAAAAGAAAATTATTATTAACCAAGGTTTAGTATCAAACCAACTATCTAAAATAAACCCAATTATTGTCCCAACTGCTACCGCAGCTACAAGTTCTGTTCCTAATTTAAAGGCACTACCCATAAAAGAGCCTCTATTTTCAGCGTCAATTTCAATTTGCTTTTTTATTTTGCTTTTTGCAATTTTTAGGCGAGTTTTAAAGTCTTCAGGAATTGTCATTATGTATGTTTAGGCAACCAGTTCTTCTGCTTTTTGCAGGTCAACAGAAACAAGTTGGCTAACTCCTTGTTCTGCCATTGTAACTCCATATAGTCTATGCATTCTCGACATTGTCAAGGCATGGTGAGTAATAATTATAAATTTTGTTTTTGTTATTTTTGTCAGTTCATCCAATAATCCACAGAACCTAGTAACATTGGCATCATCTAATGGTGCATCTACCTCATCTAAAACACAAATTGGTGATGGGTTTACTAGAAATACAGCAAAAACTAATGATAAAGCTGTTAGCGCCTGTTCCCCTCCAGATAATAAAGTGATTGATTGCAACCTTTTTCCAGGAGGTGAAACGTACATTTCTAATCCTGCTTCTAATGGATCTTCAGAGTCTACTAGCTCAATTTTTGCAGTACCACCATTAAATAACTTTGTATACACTTCATTAAATTTTCTATTTACTTTAGTAAAAGCTTCAAGCAATCTTTCTCTTCCTTTTTGATTAAGTTCATCAATGCTTGTTTTTAATTTTACAATGGCAGAATAAAGATCTGATCTATCATCTTCCATTTTTTTTATTTCAGCCTCATATTTTTTTGTTTCTTCGTCTGCTCTAAGGTTTACAGAACCAAGAGACTCTCTTTGTTTTTTTATCTTAATTGATTTTTGAGATTGTTGTTCTATAGAGGGAAGATTATCAGGCGAAACTTCATTTAAGTCAGATTGAGGTAAAATTTCATTTTCATTTTCAATATTTAGTTCACTCTTTACTGAGTACAGTAAGTCTTTTTTTCTATTCTCTATTCCTTCAATAGTAGCCTCATTTCTTGCTTTATTTTCTTTAAATTCTGATAGTTTCGATTGTATTTCTTTAATATTTTGGTTGATCATGTTATATTTTTTTTCAGCCTCAATTAACTCGTTTTCTATTTCTTCATTTCTTTTTTTAGTATTTTCTAAATTTTGTAGATTTTGACCCTTAGAAGTTGCAATACGTTCGGGATTTTTTTGATTTTCCACTAATTCTATTTGAATTTTATCTTTACGGTCAGTTAGTTCTGATATCATTTTTTCCGAATTAGATTTTAATCTTCTCCAATTTTTAAGTTCAACGTCAATATTTTTAATTCTTTCTTTTCTTTTAATAGAGTCGCTTTGGATGGATTTATCTTTACCGAAATTCTCGGCATATTCCTCCTGAGAGGCTGTAATTTTTTTTACTAACTTTTTTAATTCACCGAATGTTTTCTTTGTTAGTTTTTTATCATTATCAATATCTCTTTCGATTTTATCTAACATATCGTCTAGTTGAGACTGTAAGTTGTCTAATTGAGATTTTGAGTTTTTTAATTCTTTTGATGATTTTGTCTCTACATCTAACAATTCTTTTTCAGTTTTTAATAACTCTTCTTTTTCTCTAGAAATTCTCTTTTCATTAAGATCTGCGTCTAATGAAATACTTTTTTCTCGCTCGAGATCTGACTCTAATGTTTTAATTGATTTTTCAAGTTTATCTTGTAATGATTTTACCCTTGTTTCTTCCTCATCAAGACTAGTAATTTCTAAATTAATTTTTTGAAGGCTAGCTGCACTCTCCATTTTTTTGTCTCTCAATGGAGCCAATTTTTTATTCTCTTCTTCTAAAAGAGTATTATTATGATTAAAGTCTATATTAATTGCACTTATCTCATCTTCTAGTTCACTTAGCTTTTCAATTATCTGTTTTTTATCTTTCTCAATATCTTTAATTTTAAGATAGTATAATCCAGCCTCAATTTTTTTTATTTCTCTTGAAATTTCTTTGTATCGACTTGCCTCTTCTGCTTGTTTTTTTAAATTATCCAATTGTTTTTGTTGTTGTTTTTTTAATTCATCAGCTCTTTTTAGGTTATTTTCTGCAGCATTAAGTCTTGTTTCGGCTTCTTGTCTTCTTGCATGTATGCCAGAAATTCCAGCAGCTTCTTCTAGAATAGATTTTCTTTCGATAGGTTTTGAAGTAACAAGCTGCCCAATTCTACCTTGACTTATAAGTGACGGTGAATGAGCTCCCGTTGATAAATCTGCGAATAAAGTTTGTACGTCCCTAGCTCTAACTTCTTTATCATTAATATAATATTTTGAACCTTTTTCTTTTTCAATTTTTCTTCTGACAGTTATTTCATCAAACTCTTTATATTGAGCTGGACCTTCTTTATTTTGATTATCAAGCAACAAGGAAACTTCCGAAATATTTTTTGAAGGCCTATTAGATGTCCCAGAAAAAATTACATCTTCCATACCGCTTCCTCTCATGCTTTTCGCAGAATTTTCTCCCATGCACCATCTAAGGGACTCTACAATATTAGATTTTCCACAACCGTTAGGACCAACTATCCCTGTCAATCCATTTTCTATTAAAAATGTTGTTTTCTCTGAAAATGATTTGAAACCTGTTATGTCAAGTTGCTTAAACTTCATCTATAAGTGTTTATCTATTGCTTTTTTGAAAAACTTGTATTCGATTTTATTAGTATACTTTTTTCCATTTACTAGAATTGTTGGAGTTGAGTCAATTTTATATTTTTTTTGAGCCTCAATTCTTTGTTCTAAAATCTTATCTTGTATTTTTTCATCTTTAAGACAAGTGTCCATTTCTTCATTACTCAAATCAAAACTTAATCCTATTTTTTTAATTAGATCATTGATTATATTTATATCAGATCCTATTGCCCAAGTTTTTTGCTTTATGTATATTTCTGATAAAAGTTTAAAATTTGTTTTATTTTTACACCCTAATATAATTTCTGCATTGAGAGCTGCTAAATCTAAAGGAAAAGGGTGATGTTCAAATCTAACCAACCCTTTGTCAATGTAGTCATTTTTTAGACTGTCGAAAATTGCAGTATGAAAATTTGCACAATGCGGACAAGTCAATGAAGAAAAAACTTTTACAGTTACCTTTGCGTTTGAATTTCCTATGCTTAAAATTTTACTTTCAGCTTGAGCTACAAGAATAAAGGAAATATAAAAAATTATCCTTAAAAATTTATTTATTTCTTTCATTAAATGCCTTTAAAAAATTTTTTAGAGAGTTCTTAAGATCATTATTATTTATCTTATTCATCTTTTTTTCAATTTCAGTAAGGTTTTTTATTTTTGGGAAAACCCTATCTTTAGTTTTTATAGTATTTTGTACAATTTTTAATGTAACTTTACTAATACAATTGTAACCAAAAAAACTATTAATTTTGTCAATTATTTCTTCTTTTTTATATTCAATCTCCATTTCTTTTCCATGGATTACATTTAATACCAAAGTTCCATTTTTCGTTTCTTTACCCATTTTAACTGTCAACGGGTAACACGAGTCCGAAATCTTTTTGCTGACCATTTTTGTCCAATTGTCCACAATATTAGAATAATTATAACCACCTTTTCTGAGGTGCTTTTTTAAAGTTTTAGGAATAGAACTTGAAAAAGGTCTTAGTCCTTGTATGAACATTTGAGCTTTATTATTATTTTTAATATGCATTTAAATCCAACTTTATCAAAAAAAATTCTAGCTTGGTATGATAATAGCAAACGCAATCTACCCTGGCGTGTTAGCAAAAAATCACCGAAAAAGCTTTATTACAGACTATTAAGTGAATTTATGCTGCAACAAACTCAGGTAAAAACAGTTATTCCTTATTTTAATAAATTTACAAATAGATATAAGACACTAGAGTCTCTGTCCAAGATAAATGAAAATCAAATTCTTAAGCTCTGGGAAGGTTTAGGTTATTATAGAAGAGCTAAGAACTTACTGGCATCAATTAAATTACTTGTAAAAAGTTACAATTCTAAGCTACCAAATAATTTAAAAGATATAAAAAAATTACCAGGAGTCGGTGATTATACTGGTAATGCATTGCTAGCGTTTATTCATAATTATCCAACAATAGCTATAGACGGAAATGTAAAAAGAGTATTCGCAAGATATCTAAATAAAAAAGAGTCAAAAATAAATTTTGAAAAACTAATCCATATTAACAAAAAGAGTCTTTTCATTACAAATAGAAACTCTGATTTCGTTGAAGCATTAATGGAATTTGGAGCCTTAATTTGTAGACCAAAGGACCCAAAATGTAGTCAATGTTGTTTGAATAAAAGTTGCAGGTATCTAAAATCGTCAAAAAAAATTAAAATAAAAAAAATAAAAAAAATAAAGATTATGAATTATGATATTTTTTGTTATTTAAACAAAAAGAAACAAATAGCTTTGACAAAAGAAAATGAAATAAGTTTTCTTAAAAATTTTAATTTACCATCAATAAAAAAAATGAAAAATAATATTGAAAAAAAAAATTGGAGATTTCTTAAAAATTATAAAAATTCCATTTCAAATTTAAGACTTAATATAAATTTATATTATAAATTTTCAAATAAAATTCCAAAATCGTATAATTGGTACTCTTTAAATAACAATAAAGAATTTATTCCTAATTTTACTAAAAGAATATTCAATCAAGTTTTAACTTTATTTTAATGAAAAAGAAAATTGCAATAATTGGCGCTGGTATAGCAGGATTAACTTTAGCAAATTTAATTAAAAAATATACAGAGCATGAATTTATGGTTTATGAAAGAGAAGAAAGTTTATCTCTTGAGGAGGGGTACGGTATTCAATTAGCAACAAATAGCATAAAAATTTTAAATCAAATAAGTTTTGATAAAATTAGTAACGAAAAAATTTTTCACCCAAAAACAATAGATTTTTACAATATACAAAATGAAAAAATATGTGATTTAAATTTATCCAAGTTTAATAGCCTTGAAGCAAAATATACAACTCTTCAAAGATCTACTTTAATTGAATTTTTGAAAGAAGATATTTACACTCAGCATTTAAGATTTGGAAAAAAAATAAAAGAAGTTTCTGAACTAAAAGACAAAGTTCTTATCAAATTTGACGATAACACAAATGATCTAGTAGATTTTGTTATTGGTGCTGATGGAATATTTTCAAACATTAGGTCATTTTTTGAAATGAAAAAAAATGAGCCAAGATTTAAAAAAGCTATTGCGGCGAGAGTAATACTAAATTCAAAATCTGAATTTGATATAAATGAAGAAAATATAAGTTTAATGCTCGGAAGCAAGAGTCATATTGTTCTTTATCCAATAAATAAAAAAAAAGAACTTAATATGGTTTGTATAATGAGATGTAAAAAATATGAACCTGATAACGTCAAACAGTTAGTTCAAGAAATTGTTTTAAAACAAAATCCAAAATTAAAAAATATATTTGAGAATGAAATAAAAACATGGCCTTTATATTTTACACCAAAAATTATTCCTTCTTCTAATAAAAAGATATTTTATATTGGAGATGCTTTTAATGGGTTTTTGCCAACTCTTGCACAAGGTGCAGGGCAGTCTATAGAAAGCGCTTTTGAAATATTTAATTTATTGACAAAAGATAAGCTTGATAAAGAAAATAATTATTTTGAAATTAGATCAAAAAGGGCAAAAATTATAAGAAGTAGATCAAATTTTAATTTCTTTGCATTCCACCTTTCAAGCAAAATTATGCAAAACATTAGAAATCTATTTTTGAAGTTTTTAGTAAAACGTAGATTCTTTGTAAAAAGATACTTAGGTAAAGTTTATAAGAATTAGGCTTTAGTTTCAGTGATAAATTTTTGTCTTAAACTGTCAATTACAACAATAGATCCATTAATATTACAATGCCAATAAGTCCAACCATTATAACTTTCAGCTCCCATAATTGTTGCTGCCACTTTATGAATAGAACCTTCTGACTCTTTATATTTAATACTTCCATCAGCCATAATTTTAGCATTAATCTTCTTTTTTGGATCGAATAGGGTAGTACCAGGTTTTAATATTCCTAGTTCCACAAGAGAACCAAAAGGTATCCTTGGTTTTGATTTATTGTTTTCAATAGTGTCTAAATATTCATCCTCAATTACCTTAGCTTTTCTTATTCGATTACCAGCAGCTTTAAAATACTTTTTATCTCTTTCTATTCCAAAATATTTTCTACCTAATTTTTTTGCAACCACTGCTGTTGTTCCAGTGCCTAAAAAAGGATCAAAGATGGCATCACCTTTGTTTGTGGTAGCTAAAATAATTCTATGTAACAGAGCCTCTGGTTTTTGTGTAGAGTGGATTTTTTTTCCATTTTTCTTTAGCCTCTCTTTTCCGTTGCAAATAGGCAGTGTCCAATCCGATCTCATCTGTAAGTCATCGTTTAAGCATTTTAACGAATGATAATTAAACGTATATTTTGATTTTTTATTTTTTGAAGCCCAGATAAGAGTTTCGTGTGCATTAGTAAATCTTGTTCCTCTAAAATTTGGCATGGGATTATTCTTTCTCCAGATGACATCATTAAGCAACCAGTAATCTAAATTTTGTAAGTGATAACCTAGACGAAAAATATTATGATAAGATCCTATTACCCAAATACTTCCATTATCTTTTAGGACTCTTTTACACTCATTGAGCCAAGCAACGCAAAATTCATCGTAATGTTTGAAACTATTAAATTGATCCCACTTATCATTTACACCATTCACTTTGCTAGCATCTGGTCGAGTTAATTTTTCACCAATCTGCATATTGTAAGGAGGGTCAGCAAAGACTAAATCAAAAGACTTATCAGGAATTTTTTTTATTTCCTTTAAACAATCTCCATTCACAATTTGATCGGAAAATTTAAACATTTTTTGATTCAACCCTAAATTGAATCTAGGGTCAAACCTTTTTGATGAAAAAATGTGTCGTCTTGTGTTAGAGATTCTTAGTTAGACAATATCTTGTGTATGGGTTTAAAACCTTTTCTGTGATGACAGGTAATACCAAACTTTTTTAAACCCTCTAAATGAGCCTTAGTTCCATAACCAAAATTTCTCTCCCAAGCATAATTAGAAAATTCTTGTGAAAGCTTTATCATTAAATTGTCCCTATAAACTTTTGCAATGATAGAAGCTGCACTAATAACTTTTATTTTTTCATCACCGTCAATGATAGTTTTATAATTTTTAAGTCCGCTTGGTGCAAAATTTCCATCTATTAATGTCAAATCAGGTTTTATAGTCAACTGCGCCAAAGCTCTTTTCATTGATAGCAATGAGGCTTGTAGAATATTCAAATTTAAAATTTCATCCACAGACGCTGAACCTATGGCATAAAAAGAATGAGATTTAATATGATTTGATATTTTCTGTCTTTTTTTGAAGCTAATTTTTTTTGAGTCTTTCAGAAGGTCTGGATTAACGCTCTCTTTTAATATAACAGCTGCAGAAACTACTGGACCAGCAAGACATCCTCTACCAACTTCATCAACTCCGGCAGTAATGATCTTTTTTTTCAATTTAATCAGATTTTTTTATCTCTTATCATTTTTAAGTCTATCCAGGCCATTTTTTTTTGAGCTGGTTGCCTCATTAAAAAAGCAGGATGAAATGTTATAATTACAGAAGTTTTACAACTACCAAATTTTTTTTCAATCCACTTACCTCTCATTTTAGATATTACTTCTTCGCTTCCAATTAATGCATTCATGGCTGTACTACCGAGCAATACTAGAATTTTTGGATTTATAATCTCAATATGTTTGGTTATGAACGGTAAATATCTATTAATTTCTTCATCTGTTGGTCTTCTATTGTCGGGCGGGCGGTAATTTATTATATTTGATATATATACTTTTTTTCTATCTAAATCGATTGCAGTGAGCATTTTATCAAGTAATGCTCCAGCTCGACCCACAAAAGGTAAACCTTCTTCATCCTCATTTGCTCCTGGAGCTTCGCCGATTAACATTATTTTTGATTTAGGATTACCGTCACCAAAGACCATGTTTGTAGCGTTCTTTTTTAAAATACAATTTTTAATACCGTGAATAGATTTTCTTAATTTTTCTAAATTTTCATTTTTATCAGTAGAAATTTCAAATTTGTCTTGTTTATATCTATTGATTGCCTTGTTGTTGTAAATTAGATTATGATTAATTAGTTTGTAATATTTTATTAATTTTATTACGTTAATGCTATTTTTTTTTAACATTTATTAAAATGAAATTGTTTTTTTTAAAATGTAAGATTATAGGACAGATTATATTTGTCATTATTTTTTTATTCACATCAAATGCTTATTCTTTGGATAAGTTCGATAGCGCAGACAGCGTGTCAGACTATTTCTCAGGAATACTCCTTTTAAATGAAAACCAGTACGATGAGTCTTACCAATTTCTAAAAAAATTAAGTGGACTAGAAAATAGACACTTAAACTATTCAGTCAAATATTTATATTCTTTAGTCAATTCTGGAAATCTCAGGGAAGCCTTTAATTATTCAAGAAAACTTGAGAAAAAGAAACTTGATAATTTTGAAAGCTTATTAATTACAGGCGTATTCTATCTTAAAAATTCTAAATTCAATTTAGCACAAAAATATTTTTTAAAAGCGCAAAAAAAAAATCCTAGATCCTTACTCAATAAATATGTTTCAAATTCACTTTATAACTGGTCCAGCTTATCAAATCTAAATTTTGATAAAGCTAAATTTGAGACAGAAAAATTAGACAATAATTTTGAAAATTTCAAAAAAATACAGAACATTTTTCTAAACTGTTACTTTAATCTACCAAACACCAATACTTTATTTTTAAAACTTATATCTAATCAAAAAACTGATTTTTCAAGATACAAGTATTTTTATGCATTATATCTAGTTTCAAATAAAAAAATAGAAAATGCAAAAAAAATAATTAATTCATCATTGAAGACACATCCAAGAAACTTATTATTGAACCAATTAAAAACTGATTTAGATAAAAATAAAAACATCTTACTATTTAGTTGTAGAAAAGAAACCCACGTGGTTGCAGAAATTTTGTATATTACAGCGAACGCGTTATCATCACAATCTATCTATCCTTTATCAAATTTTTATTTGAATTTAGCAAAATATCTTAATGAAGAATTTCACTCTTACGATACATTACTTGCAGAAAATTTTTATAAAATTAATAATTTAGAAAAAGCGAAGAAAATTTATACTAATCTCAAAAAAAAAGGGGAAGCATTTAATTGGTTTTCATCGAAACAACTTGCAAGAATTTATATAAAGAGAAATAATAAGAACAAAGCTATAAATCTTTTAAAAACATCATATAAAAATTTATTAAATAAAGAAATTTATGAAACGTTTGATTATGCTGAGTTTCTTAAAAATAATGAAAAGTTCGAAGAGTCAATTTTATTTTATAGCAAAATATTAGATAAAATAAAAAAATCTCATCCATTATACGCAGAAGCATTAGATGGTAGGGGTGTTGCCTATGAAAGAGTTGGAAAATGGAGTAAGGCTGAAAAAGATTTGTTAGCATCTTTAAAAGCAGATCCAAATCAAGCTTATGTAATCAATTATCTCGCTTATTCTTGGATAGAGCAGGGAGTAAAAGTAGAAAAGTCTTTAAGAATGCTGGAAAAAGCTAACAGACTCAGATCAAACGATCCTTATATAACAGACTCATTAGGCTGGGCGCTATTTAAATTAAAGAGATATCAGGAAGCAAAAAACTACCTTCAATTGGCGGTAAAACTTATGCCAGGAGATCCAATTGTTAATGATCATTATGGTGATGTTTTATGGAAAAATGGAAACAAAATACAGGCCAGATATTATTGGAACTATGTGCTAGAGCTTGAAAAAACTGAGGAAGATCTTAAACAAAATATTGAAGAAAAATTGATTAAAGGTCTTTAATTTATGATCCTTAAATCTTTTTCTAAAATAAATTTATCTTTAAAAGTTAATTCAAAACTTGAAAATGGTTTGCATGAAATTCAATCTTATTTTTGTTTAATAGATTTAAATGATAAAATAAGAATTTCTAAAATTAAAGGCATTCAAGACAAGGTAAGTTTCAAAGGATCATTTGCAAAACTTGTAAAAAAAAAAGATAACTCTGTAATTAATCTTTTAAATCTATTAAGAAGATTAAATCTAATTTCTGATTATTACTCGATAACTATTTTTAAAAATATACCTGTTTTTGGCGGCTTAGGGGGAGGGACAAGTAATGCGGCTACTATTTTAAAATTTCTTGTTAAAGAAGAATTAAACAATAAATTGATAAAAAAGGCTGAGAAGATAGTTGGGACTGATCTTAGACTTTTTTTTTTAAAATTAGGTTTTTTGAAAAATTTAAGTTCAGTAGAGGAAATAAAAATGAAACAAAAGTTCCACTTTGTTCTTGTTAAGCCTAAAATAAGATGCTCTACTACTGAAATTTATTCAAAAGTAAGGATTTATTCAAAAAAAGAGAAATTTAAAAAGAAAAAATCGATCACTAGAGATAATTTTTTAAGTTTACTTTCCAAAACTCAAAACGATTTACAATTTATTGTTGAAAAAAAATATCCCCCTATAAAGAAATTATTACGAGATATTAAAATTAAAAAAGGATGTTTTTTTGCAAGAATGACAGGTTCTGGGTCAGTTTGTTACGGTGTATTTAAAGACAAAATTGAAGCAAAAAAAGCCTTGAATAAATTAAAAACCAAGTATTCTAATCATTGGTTAACATTAGCTAAAACTATGTAATTTTTGTGATTTATGATATATCAATTTTTTAATTGGGGCATAGCCAAGCGGTAAGGCAGCGGTTTTTGATACCGCCATCCTAGGTTCGAATCCTAGTGCCCCAGCCACATACATATGCTTGATAAAAGTATCAATTACATAAGAAAGATTAAAAGAAACTTTTTTCCATTTTATAAAAATAAAGAAATTAAATTTGTATTTAATAAACTTCAAGAGGGATTTCCAGCTGACACCATCGTAGCTAGATTTGTTGGAGGCTGTGTTAGGAAATATTTATCTAATGATGAAATTGATGATATTGATATTGCAACTATTTTAAACTCGAGTGAAATCGAAGAAAAATTTAAAAACACAGATTTTAAAGTTGTTAATACTGGATTAAAACATGGAACTGTAACTTTAATATCAAAGAAAATTAAAATTGAACTAACTACGCTAAGAAAAGATGTAGAAACGGATGGTAGACATGCAGAAGTCGAGTACATCGATAATTGGGAAATTGACTCTGAAAGAAGAGATTTTACAATTAATTCTATTTATCTTGATATAAAAGGAAAAATTTTTGATCCGCAAGGAGGAAAAAACGACTTAAAAAATAACAATGTAAAATTTATTGGCGATCCACAGAAAAGAATTGAGGAGGATTATTTACGCATAATTCGATTTATTCGCTTCAAAATTATGTACGATAATAAAGTTGAACCATCCACCCTAAACGCAATTAAATCTAATTTAAATGGAATTAAAAAAATTTCAAAAGAAAGAATCTTAATTGAATTATACAAAATTTTAGATTTAAAAAAATTTATGGATTTAAATTATAGCACTGACCTAAAAGAAATTTTTACTCTTATTTTCCCTGAGTTTAAAAACCTTAAAAGGTTAGAAAGGTTAAATAAAATTTGTGACTATTCTCAAGTGAATAAAACTTTATTACTTGCAGCACTTCTTATTGATGATCAAGATAACCACGAGTACTTTGGCTATAAATACAAAATTTCTAACGATATAAAAGATGTTCTCAAATCATTTGCTAAAACTCTTAAATTAGTAAGTAATGATAAAAATTTTTTTAATAAAGATTTAGAAAAAAATATTTATTTATATAATAAAAAATATTTAACAAATTTAAATATTTTAAACTATGTAATCAATACAAGACAAAAATTCGAGGATTTTTCTGATACATTAAAAAGAATATTAAAATCCAAAACTCATAAGTTTTTTATTGATGGAAAATACTTGATGGAAAACGGCATGAAACAAGGATCGTTAATAGGTAAAGTTTTAAAAGAAATTGAAATTGAGTGGATAAAAAATGATTTTAAAATTTCTAGAGATCGAATTAAAAAAATAATTCAATTTCATTCAAATTAAATATATTCAACATCCAATATTTCAAAATTTTTTTCACCCGATGGAGTATGAACGGTCACCATCTCACCTTTATTTTTTCCAATTAATGCTTTTCCAATTGGACTTTTAAAAAAAATTAAATTTTTTTTAATATCTGCTTCATCTTGACCAACTAACTTATAAGTAATTTGTTTATCTGCCTCAAGATCTTGTAGCTTTACGGATGAACCAAAGATAACTTTTCCATTATTTTCAATTTTAGTAACATCAATTACATTTGCACGAGCAATTAAATCATTTATTGCAATAACTCTGCTTTCTATTAAGGCTTGTTGCTCTTTAGCCGCATGGTACTCCGCATTTTCCTTCAAATCACCATGTGATCTAGCTTCAGCAATTGCATCAACAACTTTTGGTCTTTGATTATTTTTTAAATCATCAAGCTCAGCTTTTAAATTTTGAAGACCATTCACTGTTATAGGTTCTTTATCCATAATTATTTCCATTTAGCCTCAGGAGGTAAAGACATTAAAATAGACTCCGTATTTCCTCCAGAATTTAAACCAAATTTTGTACCTCTATCGTACAAAAGGTTAAACTCTACATATCTTCCACGTTTTAGCAATTGTTTTTCTTTATCTTTTTTTGTGTATCTAAATTTTTTTTTTCTTTTGATAACTTGATTTGAAATATCAATAAAAGCTAATCCAAGTTCTCTTACAAATTTGAAATTTCTGATCCAATCTTTAGTTTCATAATCAAAAAAAATTCCACCAATTCCTCTTGCTTCCTCTCTATGTGGTAAATAAAAATATTCATCGCACCATTTTTTATATTTTTTATAATTTTTTTTATTTTGTGAACATATTTTTTTAAGATAATTATGAATTATCTGTTTTTCCTTTTTGTCATTATGACTAGGCGTTGCATCCATTCCACCACCAAACCATTCTTTTGATGTAACTATAAATCTCGTATTAAAATGAATTGCGGGAATTTTTGGATTTTTCATATGAGCAACTACAGAAACTCCTGAAGCCCAATATTTCCCTTCTTTTTCAGCCCCAAGTACATTTGATCTGAATTTTTTTGGAAAAATACCAGACACTGTCGATTTATTTACTCCAACTTTATCAAATATTTTTCCGTCAGTTAACAAATAAGAAGTTCCACCACCTTCCTTGATATTTTTTTTGCTCCAAACTCTTTTAGTAAATTTAGATTTATTATTTTCTAAAATTTCAAACGATTTACATATCTGTATTTGAAGGTATGAAAACCAACTATCAGCCATTTTTTTTCTAAAATCAGATGAAATCATTATTTTAATAAGTTATTTTGCCTAAGAGCTTCAGAGGAAATTATGGCTACGCTCATAGCAACGTTAAGTGATCTTGTTTTTTTATTCATTGGGACCTTTATTTTATTTTTTATTGTTTTATGTAGACTCTCTGGAACCCCGGCACTTTCTCTTCCAAACAACAATATATCATTCTTTTTAAAATTAAATTTGTGATAGTTTTTTTTAGCTTTAGTTGTCATAAGCACAATTCTTTTCTTTTTATTCTTGCTTAAAAATTTATCATAATCCTCATATTTTGTTATTTTACTAAATCCCAAATAGTCCATTACTACTCGTTTAAATCTTGCGTCATGTAAGTTAAAACCACAGGGCTCAATAATATGAATTTTAATGTTCAAGCAGGCACCTAACCTTATTATGGCAGCTGTATTTTGGGGTATATCTGGTTTGTAGAGCGCTATGTGCATTATTATTGCTTTAATTATGTGTCATTCTGACCCTAGAAAATTAAAAAATATAGTTTTATTAAATAATTCCATTATAAACACAAACATTAATGAGCAAAGAAGAAAAAAAAGTAAATCGAAGAGATTTTTTATTTACAGCTAGCTATACAGTTGGAGCAGTCGGACTTGGAGCAGTGGTTTGGCCTTTAGTTCACCAAATGAATCCTGACAAAGCCCAACAAGCACTGGCTACAACTGAAGTTGATATAAGTCAAGTTGAGCCAGGAAATTCGATAACGGTGTTATGGAGAGGGAAACCTGTGTTTTTAAAAAGAAGAACATCTGATGAAATTGCTGAAGCAAGAGCAGTTAACTTATCTGATTTACCTGATCCGCAAAAAGATGAGGACAGAGTAAAAGATGGAAAAGACGAGTGGCTAGTTATGTTGGGAGTGTGTACTCACTTGGGTTGTGTTCCTTTAAAAGATAAAGGTGATTACAATGGTTGGTTTTGCCCATGCCATGGTTCACATTATGATTTATCAGGAAGAATTAGAAAAGGTCCAGCTCCAAAAAATATGGAAATACCAAAATTTGAGTTTGTAGATAATAACACGATTAAAATAGGATAAAAATTTATGAGTGAACATGAATATACACCAAAGTCTAAAGCAGGAAAATGGTTTAATGATCGTCTTCCACTTTTAACTTTAGGTGCACATCTCACAGATTACCCAACACCAAAAAATTTGAATTATTGGTGGACTTTTGGCGGCATACTTACTTTTTGTTTGTTGACACAAATAATAACAGGCATAGTTTTAGCAATGCACTACGTAGCTCATGCCGACCTGGCCTTTGCAAGTGTTGAACACATAATGAGAGATGTAAACTATGGTTGGTTAATTCGTTACATACATAGTAACGGAGCTTCAATGTTTTTTCTTGCAGTTTACATTCATATATTCAGATCTTTATTTTATGGATCGTATAAGTCCCCAAGAGAAGTAATATGGATTATAGGTCTTTTAATTTATCTTTTAATGATGGCTGCTGCTTTTATGGGTTATGTTTTGCCGTGGGGACAAATGAGTTTTTGGGGAGCAACAGTAATAACTAATTTATTTAGCGCAATACCTCTAGTAGGAGAAAGTATTACAACTTGGTTATGGGGAGCCTATTCGGTAGATAATCCAACTCTTAACAGATTTTTCAGTTTACATTATTTAATACCTTTTTTAATCCTGGGATTAGTTGTTTTACATATATGGGCACTCCATGTGCCAGGAAATAATAATCCAGTGGGAATTGATATAAAAAAACCATCCAAAGATACAGTTCCGTTTCATCCCTACATTACTATAAAAGATACTTTCGCACTATTAATGTTTATGATTATCTTTGCAGGCTTTGTATTCTTTTCACCAAATATTTTAGGACATTCTGATAATTATATTCCTGCTAATCCACTAGTAACCCCAGCACACATTGTTCCTGAATGGTATTTATTACCTTTCTACGCAATATTAAGATCTGTTCCGGATAAATTAGGCGGAGTAATTTTAATGTTTGGAGCAATTTTTATTTTGTTTGTCTTACCGTGGTTAGATACTTCTAAAGTCAGGTCAGCAGTATTTAGACCAATCTACAGACAATTTTATTGGATATTTGTTTTAGATGTTTTGATGCTAGGCTATATGGGAGCAATGCCTGCCGAGGGAATTTATTTAGTTTTAGCAAGAGTAGGAACTATTTACTATTTCGCACATTTTATCATAGTAATGCCTGTAGTTGGATTGTTAGAGAAAACCGATCCAATACCTATGAGTATTTCTGAGCCGGTTCTCACTGGCGGAGCGGACCCAGCACTCGCTAGGAAGGATAATGAAAAAATCTAATATAAAAAGTTTTTTTCTTATTATTATTTTATTTTTAGCTTCTTCAGCTCAATCACACAGTGCCGGTGATCAGGCTGAACCTTTAAAAGTTGATTGGAGCTTTAAAGGTATAACAGGAAAGTTTGATAGAGCATCACTACAAAGAGGATTTCAGGTTTACAAGGAAGTTTGTTCTTCCTGCCATTCAATGCAATATCTAAGTTATAGAAATCTTGGTGAACCTGGAGGCCCAGAGTTTTCTGAGCAAGAAGTAAAAGCAATAGCAGCAAGCGTAGAAATAACTGACGGCCCAGATGATCAAGGTGAAATGTTTACTAGAGCAGGAAGACCTGCAGATAAATTTAAAAATCCATATCCAAATGTGAAAGCTTCTATAGCTGCAAATGGTGGAGCTTATCCACCCGATATGTCGGTACTGGTTAAAGCAAGACCAGGTGGTTCGAATTATATTTATTCAGTTTTAGTAGGTTACGAAGATCCACCAGAGGGCGTTACACTCGATGATGGAGTTTATTATAATAAATATATGATAGGGAATAAAATAAAAATGGCGTCTCCTTTAAGTGAAGATATCGTAGAATATTCTGATGGAACGCAAGCCTCGGTCGAACAAATGGCTAAAGATGTTACAACATTTTTAACATGGGCCGCTGAGCCTGAATTAGAAGAAAGACATAGAACAGGTGTTAAAGTAATCGTATACTTAATTCTTTTAACTACTTTAGTATATTTGAGTATGAAGAGAATTTGGTCACGGGTTGACTCGGAAGTATAATACATCACCATCTTTTACAACATAATCTTTACCCTCGATTCTTAATTTTCCATTTTCTTTACATTTTTCTGTACTACCGTATTTGATAAAATCTTCACATGAAACCGCTTCAGCTCTAATAAAATTTTTTTCAAAATCTGTATGTATTACACTTGCAGCTTTTGGCGCTAAAGTATTCTTCTCTATAGTCCAAGCTCTACTTTCTTCTGGACCAGAAGTAAAAAATGTATCAAGATTTAAAAGATCATATCCCTTTTTTATTAATTGATTTAAGCCAGTTTTATTCAATCCTATTTCTTTCATAAAAGTTTCTCTTTCATTATTGTCCAAACCCATTATCTGATCCTCAATATCGGCGCAAATAATTACAACTTTTTCATTAGAATATTTTTTTATTACTTCTTTAGTTAAATTATTTCCTTTTGCTAGGCTTTCTTCGTCAACATTGCATACTATAATTTTAGGTTTTATGCTCAATAATCCCAGGCTAGATAAAAATTTTTTCTCAAATTCATTTTTAATTATCAGCTCTTTACCTTCATTTAACAGTTTTGATTTTTCTTCAAGAATTTCTATTTCTTTTTCTTCAAGAAGTTTTTTTTTACCTTTTTCAAGTTTTTTTTGAATAATATCTAAATCAGAAAGTATAATCTCTGTTTTAATAGTCTCTAAATCTTCAACTGGATTGATTTTAGAATTGACGTGAGTGATTTTTTCTGAGTCAAAACATCTTACTAAATGAATAATAGCATCTACCTCCCTAATATGAGATAGAAATTTATTTCCCAAACCCTCACCTTTTGATGCTCCTTTAACTAAGCCTGCAATATCCACAAAAGTGATATTTGTATAAATTTTTTTCTTTGAGTTTGATAATTTCGTTAATTTATCCAGTCTTTCATCAATAACGTCTACTATTCCAATATTTGGATCAATTGTACAAAAAGGGAAGTTAGCAGCCTCTGCGTTTTTAGAAGCTGTTAATGCATTAAAAAGAGTAGACTTTCCAACATTTGGAAGCCCTACAATTCCACATTTAAATCCCATTAAGATCTTGATTTACTTTACTTGAAAAAAGATCAATTTTTTTTTCAATAAGGGTAGGTAGCTGTTTTACTATATTTTCAGTAATCTCATTAATTTTTTCTTCTTCATCCTCTTTAAAATCTTCTAGCACATGATTGTTTACTTTTTTCTTTTGTTTCGGGTGACCTATTCCAATTCTTACCCTTGAATAATCTTTTCCTATGAATTTATCAATAGACTCAATTCCATTGTGACCAGCACTACTTCCACCAAATTTTGCTTTAATTTTTCCAAAGTCAATATCCATATCATCGTGAAAAACAAAAACATCTTTAGCGTCAATTTTGAAATAATCTATCAATTCTTTTATTGCTGTTCCCGAGTTGTTCATGAATGTTAAAGGTTTAATTGCATATATTTTTTTTTCATCAATATTACCAGTTGTAAGCAAACCTTTAAATTTTGGTTTTTGTTTAGAAAGTTTAAAATGAGCGTTAATTGCGTCTATAATTTTAAAACCAATGTTATGTCTAGTATTAGTATAGTTGGATCCAGGATTTCCTAATCCGACAAGTAAAAGCATATTAATTATTTCTTTTCAGCTGGTTTTTTTTCTTCAGGTTTTTTATCGCCACCTTCTTTAGCTTTTTCATCTTTCTTAGCTGAGTCTCCATCTTTAGTTGCTGCTTCTGCTCCCTCTGCTGGCGTTTCACCCTCAGCTCCTTCAGTTGTGGCTTCACCTTCTGCTGGTTTCTCTGGTTCTTTGATAACTGTTGGTGATGCAACCGTAGCAATAACAAAATCTCTATCCGTAATAGTTGGAAAGACATTGTTTTCTAATTTCACCGAAGATATTTTTATACTTGTTCCAATATCAGTTCCCGCTAAATCAACAACAATTTCATTTGGAATGTTTTCTGCAGGACATTTTAATTCTACTTTTCTTCTTACAATGTTTAATACTCCGCCTCTTTTCAGACCTGGAGAGTCTGGATGGTTAATAAATTTTACTGGAATTTCTAAAATGATTTTTTTACCAGCAACTATTCTCATGAAGTCTATATGAATTGGTTCCTCCGAAACTACATGAAAAGCAACTTCTCGAGGAATTACTTTTTCTTTTCTACCATCAATATCTAACTCTAAAACTTTGGATAAAAATGTATCTGAGTAAACTAAAGTTGAGACATCCTTTTTTTTTACTGAAATATTTTGATTGGCATCTTTACCCCCATATAAAATTGCAGGAACTAATCCTTCTGATCTTAATTTGTTGTTAGAGCCAGAGGAGGTATTTTCTCTTTTTATAGCCTTTAAATTACTCATAAATTGCTGAAGTGGGTATATAACCCAAGATGTTTGTCAAAACAAGAGTTAATTAAACAAATCTGATACAGAATTTGAATTGGCTATTCTTTTTATAGCCTCAGACATAAGAGAAGAGATTGATAATACCTCTATTTTATTGTTATTTTTAATCTTATTGGTGTTGTCGATTGTATCAGTAATAATTAGTTTTTTAATCTTTGAATTTTTAATTTTTTTGGCAGCTTCTCCGCTTAAAACAGCATGGGTGATAAATACATAAACTTCCTTGGCGCCTTTCTTCTTTAAGGCATCAACCGCGTTAATTATTGTACCACCGCTATCAATTATATCATCCACAATAATACATGTTCTATTTTCTACATCTCCAATAATATTCATTACTTCTGATTTACCTGGCGCCGGTCTTCTTTTGTCTATAATAGCAAGATCAGCTTTTAATCTTGTAGCAAGCGCCCTTGTCCTTGCAACTCCACCCATATCTGGAGATACACAAATTAATTTCTTAGAGCTTATTTTTTTTTTAATAAATTTTGAAAATAAAGGTGTAGTAAATAAATTATCTACAGGCATGTCGAAAAATCCCTGGATTTGTCCAGCATGCAGATCAACGGTCACAATTCTATTTGCTCCTGCATTGGTTAATAGGTTAGCAACCACTTTTGCTGAGATTGAAGTTCTAGGTGCAACCTTCCTATCTTGTCTTGCATAACCGAAATAAGGAATAACAGCTGTAATTGTTTTTGCCGAAGATCTTTTTAAAGCATCAATAACTAATAGAAGCTCCATTAAATTATCATTAGCTGGATTAGAAGTTGATTGAATAACAAATACACTATTACCTCTAATGTTTTCATTAATTTCTATGTAAATCTCACCGTCGGCAAATCTTCTAATATTTGTGTTGATTAATTTTAATTTTAAATTCTTTGCAATATCCTTACTAAGTTTAAGATTGCTTGTTCCAGTTAAAATTTTCATGAAATGTCCTTATTTATACCTTATTTCGTTATCTTTTCAAATTAATTAAGCATCCCAATTGTAGAGATGCATCTCCCGTAATCTTTCTGCTTTAATTTACACGATCTTCTATAACTAAAAAATTTATTTTTTTCAGCAAATGTGTCATGACTCACCTGGTCAACTTCAACCTTACACTGTCTAAGCTTATCAGTTACAAATTTTCGTAAATTAAATAGTTTCTTTGATTTGCTTTTATGCAAGAAATAGATTTTATTTTTAGTGCTTTTTGAAATAAATTTTTTATAAAATTTTATATCAACTTCATAACTTCTATGACCTATACAAGGACCTACGCTTGCGTAAATTTTGCTGTTTAAACTTATTTTTTTTATTTTCAATATTGTATTTTTAACAATTTCTTTAAACGCTCCTTTCCACCCTGCATGAATACAACCAACAATTTTATTTTTAGAGTCATATAATATTATAGGAACACAATCAGCAGTAAGCACTCCCAGAGAAACTCCTCTCATCTTCGTAATCATTGCATCTGCATAAATCTTCTTTTTATAATTAATTCTTTTAATTTCTATTACCTTGTTGCTATGCGTTTGATGCATCAAAACTAAATTTTCTGATTTTACTCTCATTTTTTTTGCAACAAGTTTTAGATTTTTTTTAACATTTTTCTTTTTATCTTTTGATCCAAGCCCGCAATTTAAGCTTTTATAGATGCTTGATGAGTACCCATTTTTTTTAGAAAAAAAACAGTGTTTTATTTCTTTAAATCTTTTTAATTTCTTTGAGTAAAACATTAATTAAAGCCGTTAAAATTTTTATTTTTAGAATTATAAGCTAATGTTACTTTAAATAGATTACCCATTAACTTTGGATGTAATAATCTTTTCAATCTTAAATATAGATCTGATTGTTCTCTGAATTTCATTTTTTTTGCTAATATCTCTGCTCTCTCAATAATACCATTACTTTTTAAAAATTCTTGCTGAGTTATAATTTTTTTATTTTTTAAATTATTTTTTTTAAAAAATTCTTTCAATAATTCAAAATTGACATGAGCAGTTACATCTGCTTTTCCTAAATTATCTAAAAGTTTATTTTTCTTATGCCTATAAACTGATTGAAGAGTATTTTCATTATGAGGTTTTAAATATCCATAGTCTATTAACAATATACAACCTTCTAACTTTAAAATCTTTTTTGTTATTTTCTGTAGATTTTGAAATCCTAATTTAGGGAATTCAATAAAATTTAAATCTTTTATAGATAAATAAGATTTTAACATTTTTGAGTTTATCTTCGACGCTTTTCTATAAGTTTCCTCAATATCAAAGTTTTTATTTAATATATAATTTTTTTCAAAAAATGAGCCGTTTTCTTTTCTAAATTGTTTTATTGGAATTGCATCAAGAAATTCATTACCAAAAAAAATTACAGGCCCATCCTTAATATTATTAAAATTTTTAATCCATTTTACACTTTTGTCTGCAATCTTACGTTTTTGAACTTTTTTTAAATATTTGCTTTTTTCATAAAGGTATATTTTTTTTACTGAATTAAATTCTGGGAATTTTTTAAAAGTATCCAAAAGAGTTTTTGCTAAACTTCCATCTCCAGGACCAAGCTCAACAAAATTAAATTTTTTTGGTTTGCCAAAATTTTCCCATGTATTAATTAACCATATTGCAATTATTTCAGAAAAAAGATTTGAAACTTTAGGCGATGTAATAAAATCACCGTCTCGACCAAAAGGCTGTTTTGTAGTGTAGTACCCAAATTGATTATCATAAAGTATATTTTTGAAAAAATTATCAACTGGTAAAAATTTTGACTTTTTAAAAAACTTTTGATTAAATTTCATTTTTTTTTTCTCAAAATAATCAAAATCACAAAACCAGAAATTACCATTATAGAACTGAGTATTGTGCCCATACTTAAATTTCCAAATAAGTAACCTAGTTGAGAGTCCGGCTCTCTAAATTGCTCAGCTATAATTCTAAATATGCCATAAAAAATTAAAAATAACGATGAGTTTAGACCAATCTTATATTTTTGTTTTAAAGTAATCGTATTAATTAAAATAAATAATATTAAACCTTCTAATAAAGCTTCATATAATTGAGAAGGGTGTCTTGGCATCATGTCAATAGTCGGAAAAATAATACCCCAAGATGCTTCAGTTACCTTTCCAACAAGTTCTCCATTGATAAAGTTAGCGATTCTTCCAAATAGTATGCCTATCGGAGAAACACACGCTATAACATCCAGGAAAAAAAATGTCGGTATATTTTTCTTAGTTGAAAAAAAGTATGTGCCTATTATTATTCCAATCAAAGCTCCGTGGAAAGACATTCCACCTTCCCAAATTTTTATTATTTCTACTGGATTTGAAATATAATATTCAAAATTATAAAAAAGAACGTATCCAAGTCTACCACCAACTATTATGGAAATAATTAGATAAGTTATAAGATCATCAAACTCTTTTAGGTCAAATTTAAAATTAACATTTAGTAAAAAATTTTTGATGATTTTTTTTCCTAACCACCAACCGAGAACAATTCCGATGATATAAGCTAACGAATACCATCTGATTGCTATAAATCCAAAATCGAATAAAACAGGGTCTAAATTATGGATATACATAATATCTTATATCATATTTGAAATTATCGTGACCATCAAATAAGATAACTTATGAGTAATTCAGAAAAAATTTTAAAATCTTTATCTAGCTTGATTGAAAATGGCATTTTAACTTCTAAGGATATTAGAAAAGAAATTTCAACAGACTGGAAATTTAAAAAAGATAAGATAATTAATAAGCTTGAACTTGTATCTAGAGAGGAATTTGAAGTTTTAAAAAAAATTGTTCAAAAGCAAGATGCGGTGATCAAAAAATTGACTAAAAATAAAAAAATTAAAAAGGCAAAGAGATCTTAACCAGCAGGCCATTTTTTTTACTTTTACCCAATTGAATATTTCCACCGTGTGAATTAATTACATCTTCAACAATTGCTAAACCAAGACCTACACCAGATTTATTTAAACTTCTGCTTTTATCAAGTCTAAAAAAAGGTTTAAAAACATTCTTATATTGATCCTCTGGTATGCCAGGCCCATCATCCTCAAATAAAATTGTGGTTAGTCTATTTCCTTTTTGAATTTCAACGTTTACTTTTTTTCCATAAGTTAGACCATTTTGTATAATATTTTCAAAAGATCTTTGCAAAGCTGTAAGTCTTCCTTTTAACTCAATCAAATCACTGCTTTGATTAAAAGTGAAGTTACTGTTATTAAACTTATTTCTTATCGAGATCAAAAGATCATTTAAATTAATAATTGTAGAAGATTCTTGAACCTGAGTTTTTGCAAATTGTAAATAATCATTCAGCATTTTTTCCATTTCATCAATATCTTTAGACATGCTTTCAGAGACATCTTTTTGTTTTAACATTGCTAGTTGTAACTTTAATCTTGTTAAAGGTGTTCTCAAATCATGACTAATTCCGGATAACATTTCAGCTCTTTGGTTAAGGTGTCTGTTTATTCTTTTAGCCATTCGATCAAATTCAAAAGCTGCCTTTCTAATTTCCTGCGAACCTGAGGCTCTGAAGTCATTAACATAATCCCCCTTACCAAATCTTTCAGCTGCTTTAGCAAGTTTTACTAGAGGCTTTGTTTGATTTTTTAAAAATATTAACGCGATAATAATTAAAACGATTGATGGCAGAGTAGTCCATAATAAAAATAATCTTACAGAAGATGCTGACACCATATCTTTCGGCACTAAAAATTCTATTACTTCACTTTCAGATCTTATTTTGATTTCAACAGCATTTTTAAATTTGGAGGTATTAAACCAATAATTATTATTTCCAAAAGTTGATTTAAGTTCTCTCCTCAAGGATCTATCCATAGGACTAAATTTACGCTCTCCGCTAATGTTTGGAAAATTATCCTGATTAATTCCAATTTCAAAATTAAAATTATTTTTATAACTATCGGTTAAAAAATCTAAGTTACTTTTGTCATTGTTATAAACCTCTTCTATAGTTTTAAGTTGAGCAACAAGAGATCTAGTTGTATTTTTATTCGCTTTAATCCAGACGCTATCGTAAAATACAATTGTTATAATTAATTGAAGAATTATAGTTGGAGCAGCAACAATTATTAATGCTCTATAAAAAAGTCTCTTTGGCAAAATATACTTTATAAATTTATTCAATCCAGAGAACATAACCTGCACCTCTTATTGTTTGCAAAAATTTGGGATTTTTTGGATTAATTTCTAATTTTTGTCTTAATCGTGTTATCATTACATCAATCGACCTTTCTTGGCTTATTCCTGAAATTTTTCCTATCTCATCCCTTGAATAAGCAGTCCCAGGATTAGCTAACATTTCCAATAAAACTTTTTTCTCTGAATTATTAATTTTCTTTATTTTTTCTTCTAGGGTTATTGTCATTTTATTCAAATCAACTTGAGCTTTTCCGATATTATATTGCGATCTTAAATTGACTTTATTTTTTTTCGTGAGAATGTTATTTATTCTTAATAATAATTCTTTTGGTTCAAAAGGTTTTCCTAAATAATCATCAGCACCAAGCTCTAAACCTTTTATTCTATTTTCCACTTCCCCTTTTGCTGTAAGTAAAATAATTGGAACTTTGCTATCTTTTTTAATTTCTTTTGTTAAGTCATACCCATCCTGTCCAGGCATCATTACATCTAAAATAATTATATCGAATCTTATGATTTTTAATCTTTCTTTAGCTTGTATTGCGTCCTCTGCCGTTGATACAATATAATGATTTTCATTCAAATAATCTTTTAAAAGATTTCGAATTTTATCATCATCATCAACAATTAATATGTGGTTTTTATTATTTTCCATGAATAATTTTTTTTAAAACATCTTTAAATTTAATAACTGAATCCGAGCTTGAATTTTTTAAAGCATTAAAAATTCTTTTTTTTTGAGTTTCATACACAGCTTCAAAAAATACTTTACCTTCCTTGTCTAAAAATAGATTTTTTTTTCTTGTATCATTTACATCTTGAATCTGCTTTATCATTTTGGCTTTTATTAGATCTCTTAAAACTCTGTTTAAACTTTGTTTTGTCACTTTTAATCTAAAAATAAGCTCGCCCAGATTAATTCCTGGATTTCCTTCAATTAAATTTAAAGCTCGCAAATGCGCAGGGCCAAAATATTTCTTAGATAAAATTTCTTTTGGGTCAGAAAAAGTTTCTCTATACGCGTAATAAAGTAATTGTATAAACTCTTTTATTTGCTCATCCTTTAAATAAAGTAAATCTTTCATATTGGTAAGTTATATTGACTTATTCTTGTTTTGAATATACTTTTTTATATTTAAAAAATCTATATATTCAAACAAATGGAAAGCATTCCCTACGACAAAAGATCAGGTAAAATTTGGTTTAATGGAAAAGCCGTAGATTGGGCAGATGCAAATATTCATATTCTTAATCATGGACTACATTATGCTAGCTGCGTTTTTGAAGGAGAGAGAGTTTACGATGGAGAAATATTTAAATTAGAAGAGCATACCAAAAGATTATTTTATTCTGCTGAGAGAATGGGAATAAAAGTTCCTTATACAGAAGATGAAATTAACGAAGCGTGTAAAAAAATAATTAATATTCAAAAAGTTCAAAATGGATATGTAAGGCCTATTATTTGGAGAGGCAGTGAGATGATGGCAATATCTGCACAAAAAAATAAAATACATGTAGCAATCGCAACTTGGGAGTGGGGCTCTTACTTTGATCCAAAATTGAAATTGAAAGGAATTAAACTCAATATTTCAAACTGGAGAAGGCCAGCTCCAAACACTATACCATGGGATACTAAAGCAGCCGGGTTATACATGATTTGCACTTTATCTAAACATGAAGCTGAGGCTCAAGGATTTACCGATTCTTTAATGTTAGATCATGAAGGTAATATAGCTGAAGCAACTGGTGCGAACGTGTTTTTTAAAGATAAATCAGGAGAGATACATACACCGATACCTGATTCTTTCTTAGATGGCATAACAAGAAGAGAGGTTATAAAAATTGCTAAATCTAAGGGTGTGAAAGTTAATGAGAGAAAAATTAGACCCGAGGAAATGAAAAATTTTGTTGGATGTTTTTTAACTGGGACCGCTGCCGAAGTTACGCCAGTTTCTCAAATTGCTGAATATAAATTTGAAGTTTGCGAACTGATAAAAGACCTTAACGATAGTTATCAAACTATTGTAAGAAAAAAATCTGCAGCCTAACCCTTATTATCCTCATTGATCGCATGATCAATACCTTTTCTTAAATAATCATAACCTGTATAGAGTGTTAAAAAAGCTGATAACCAAAGTAGAATTATTCCAACTGTTTGAGCATTATAGTCTTGAAAATTGATAATTTTGTTTCCACTTTCACCTGTTAGTAATATCGCTATAGAGAGCATTTGAATAAATGTTTTTAACTTAGACAAGCTTGTTACTTGCATTGATATTTGACCTTTAGCAAGAAATTCTCTTAGTCCTGATATTAATATTTCTCTAGTAAGGATAATGATGGCAGCAATTACTTCATAATTTTTAATTGTCTCATTCATCACTAGAAGAATTAAAGCTGCGGCTACAAGTATTTTATCAGCAATTGGGTCTAATAGTTCTCCAAGTTTTGACTCTTCTTTAAATAACCTAGCTAGTAGACCATCTAAATAATCAGTAAAGCTTGCTAATACGAATAAAAAGAAAGGTATTAAATCCCCAAAAAATCCTGGGATAAAAAATGTTAAAACAAAAATAGGAACAATAATAATTCGACCAATCGTTAGTATATTTGGTATTTTTAATTTCATAGTTTATTCGTGAAAATAATTATATATTTTATTTGCTATATTGTCTTCAATTCCCTCAATTGACTTTAAATCTTCTAAACTTGCTGATTCCACGGCTCTAGCAGAACCAAAATGGTTTAGTAAAGCTCTCTTCCTTTGTTTACCAATTCCTTGAATTTGATCTAGTAATGACTTGCTTAAATTCTTTTTTCTTTTTGCCCTGTGCGTACTTATTGCAAATCTATGAGCTTCGTCTCTTAATCTTTGAATAAAAAATAAAAGAGGATCATTTTTCTTTAAAATATATTCTTTGCCCTCATGATAAATTTTTTCTTCACCTGCATTTCTTTTTTTCCCTTTATCAACATCTAATATTTGTATATCGTGAAGACCTAGTTCATTTAAAACTTCTCTACTGACAGAATATTGACCTTTACCGCCATCTATTAAAATCAAATCAGGTAATGACAGCGACCCAACTTTTTCTTTTACAGCTTTTGAAAATCTTCTAAAAAGAACTTCTTTCATCATTCCATAATCATCACCTTTAATCTCCTCATCTTTGATATTAAACTTCCTGTATCTTTTTTTAACAAATCCCTCATTGCCAAAGCAAATTAGAGCTCCTATTGCATCAGACCCTTGGATATGACTATTATCGTAAACTTCAATTAATTCTAAATTATTCTCTAATTTAAATTTTTTTGTTAAAGCATATATTAGATTATTGTTGGTATCTGATTGTATAAGCTTTTGTTTTAAAGCCTGCTTTGCATTTTTCTCTGCAAGTTTTGAAATATTTATCTCATTTTTAATTTTAGCTTTTTTTATTAATATTTGTTTGTTTTCTTTTGTACTAAAAGTTTTTTCTAAAAGATTTTTTTCATTAATATTTACATTTGTAATAATTAATTTTGGGATAGTTTTATTCTCATAAAATTGAGTTAAAAAAGAAGAGAGTATATCTTCAATTTTATCATCCATATCGTGCTTTGGGTAAAAAGCTTGATTGCCCCAATTTTGTTTTGATCGGAAAAAGAATACTTGGATGCAAGATTTTCCAGTTTCTTTAAAAATACTAATCACATCAGCTTCATTCAGATTAGTTTGATTTATCTTTTGAGATGTCTGTATTTGTGTTAGGGCTTTAATTCTGTCCCTTGCTATAGCTGCCTTCTCATAATCTAATTCTTTACTAGCTTTTTCCATTTCTTTAGATAAATTTTTTTGAATACGTCTTGATTTTCCAGAAATAAAATCAATCGCATCATTTACAGTTGCAATATATTCACTTTCTTTAACGTGACCTACACACGGACCTGAGCATCTTTTAATTTGATATAGAATACAGGGTCTTTCCCTATTTTTAAAAACAGTATCATCACAAATTCTTAATAAAAAAATTTTTTGTAAAATTTTTATTGTCCAATTTGCAGATCCTATTGACGCAAAAGGACCAAAGTAATAACCTGATTTAGATTTTTTTCCTCTTAGTTTCGTAAGTTGAGGCCATTTATCTTTATTTCCGATATAAATGTACGGAAAAGATTTATCATCTCTTAAAAGTATATTGTATCTAGGCTTATGCTTTTTTATTAAATTTGCTTCAAGTAGAAGAGCTTCACTCTCATTACTTGTTGTAGTTGTCTCTAGATTATGCGTTAACGATAACATCCTTTCTGTCCGTATAGGGAGATTCGAGTCAGTAACATAACTTTTTAATCTGTTTGGGATATTTTTTGCTTTACCAATATAAAGAATTTCACCTGTTGAGCTTAGCATTTTATATACACCTGGATGATTTGGAATTAGAGGAATTTTATCTTTAATTACTTTTTTTCCTAAGTCTAAACTATTAATCATAATCTTGTTTTTGAAACATTAATACCAACAGACTCTGCTTCTTTTATTATTTCAAGTTTTTCTATTTTAATTTTCACTTTCTTAACTAATCTAAATTTAAATATAACATCAAAAATATTCTCAGCTAATTCTTCTAATAAGTCATGATGTTTTTTTTTAACTATTAAGTTTATTTTATTTACTATCGTTTCGTAATTTAAAATTGTAGAAATATCTTTTTTTGAAGGATTTATATTTGGATCAGTTAAAATTTCTATGTTGAACCTTGTTTTTTGTTTTTTCCTCTTTTCAAAATTGTGAATTCCAATAAAGATATTAAGAACTAAATTTTTTATTAATACTTTTCTCTGGTATCTATATTTTATATTAGGCTTAAATTTTATTATTTTCATTCTTTTGTATTAATAATATCAGGTGTTTGCCATGCAAGTCTTTGGCCACTATCGATATTTATTATTTCTCCAGTTATATTATCATTCTTAATTAAAAATTTTACTCCGTCACATATATTTTCTAAATCTACCTTTTTCTTTAATAAGATAGATTTCCATTGTTTCTTAAAATGAGAATAAGATTGTCTTTTATTTTTGAGTGTTGGCCCCGGAGCAATGGCATTAACTCTAATATTTGGCGCTAATTTCATGGCAGAAATTTTTGTCAATGTTGCTAATGATGCTTTGCTTAATGTGTAAGAAAAAAAGAATGGAGTAAGTTTTTCTACTCTTTGATCAATAATATTAATTATACACCCCTCGTTTTGTTTAACATATTTCTTAAAATTTTTTGAAAGTATAGAAGGTGCACGCAAATTAATATTTAAATGTTTTGCAAATGATTTTTCTGAAAAGTTTAATAAATTATCATTTTCAAAAACTGAGGCATTATTAATCAAACAATCTACCCCTCTCATTTTCTGGTAAGCCTTTTTAAATAAACTTTCTGTTTGTTTTTGATTTTCTAAATTGGCCTTTACAAGAAAAACTTCACTTCCTAAATTCTCTAGTTCACTTTTAATCTTACCTGCATCTTTTTTTGATTTATTGTAGTGGATAGTTATTTTGGAATCAAAACTTGCAATACTTTTTGCAATTGCAGCACCAATCCTAGTTGCCCCTCCAGTGATAATTATTTTTTTGGCTTCCATTTTTTTATTGCTTTTCTAGGTTTTGTTCCGGGCATTCCCATTGTCGATCTACCTTTAGGATACACTTTACTCTTTAAATTGTACTGAGAAATTTTCGGATTTAAAGAGATCTCAAGTTCACTAGCCTCTAGTTTTCTTATTTCATCTCTTATTTTAGCCGCTTGTTCAAACTCTAGATTGGAGGCTGATTCTTTCATTTTTCGATTAAGTGCTTTTAAATGTTTTTTTAAATTTCCACCAACATTTGATCCCTCACTGATTTTTACATAATCTTTTTCATAAACAGACTCTAATATGTCGCTTATTTCTTTTTTAACTGATTCAGCTGTAATCTTATTTTTCTTATTATATTCAAGTTGTTTATTTCTTCTTCTATCTGTCTCAGCTTGAGCGTTTTTTATACTTTTTGTAACTTTATCAGCATACAAAATTACTTTTCCATCAACATTTCTAGCAGCCCTTCCAATAGTTTGTATAAGTGAAGTTTCAGATCTTAAAAATCCTTCTTTGTCTGCATCTAAAATTGCAACTAAAGCACACTCTGGGATGTCTAAACCTTCTCTAAGAAGGTTAATACCAACAAGGATATCGAATACACCCATTCTTAAATCTCTAATTATTTCTATCCTCTCAAGTGTATCAATGTCGGAGTGCATATATCTTACTTTAAGTCCGTTTTCGTGAAGATACTCTGTTAAGTCTTCTGCCATTTTTTTTGTGAGCGTAGTTGCTAAAATTCTAAAACCTTTTTTTACAATTTCTTTTGCTTCGTGCATTAAATCGTCGACTTGAGTTTTAGCAGGTCGTATTTCAACAGGAGGGTCAATTAAACCAGTTGGTCTAATAATTTGATCAATATATTTGTTATTAGTTTGTTTTAATTCCCATGGCCCAGGAGTTGCTGAAACAAATACCGTCTGTGTTCTCATTAGATCCCATTCTTCGAACTTAAGAGGTCTATTATCCATACATGAGGGTAAACGAAATCCGTACTCAGCCAATGTGCTTTTTCTTGTGCGGTCTCCTTTATACATTCCATTTAACTGAGGGACAGTTACGTGACTTTCATCTACAAATATAATTGCGTTATCGGGAAAATATTCAAATAGCGTAGGTGGAGGCTCTCCAGCTTTTCTTCCAGATAAAAATCTTGAATAATTTTCGATACCCGCACAAGTCCCAGTTGCTTCAATCATTTCTAAATCAAATTTAGTTCTTTCCCTTAGTCGCTGCTCTTCTAATAGCTTGTTATTTTCTCTGTATTTTTTTAAAGTTTCAGCTAATTCAGATTTTATTTGTCTTATAGCTTGCTCTATAGTTGGCTTTGGAGTTATGTAGTGACTGTTGGCGTAAATTTTTATAATAGAATAATCATTTGTTTTATCACCAGTAAGTGGATCAAATTCCTCAATTTTTTCTAATTTATTTAAATTAAAACTTATTCTCCATGCTCTATCCTCTAAATGAGATGGAAAGATTTCTAAATTTTCTCCTCTTACCCTAAAAGTTCCTCTAAAAAAATTCTGATCATTTCTTTTGTACTGTAAATTTATAAAAGCTCTAATTAAATCATCTCGCTCATACTCGTAATTTTTTTTCAAAGTTATTGTCATTTTTGAGTATGCCTCTACAGAACCTAAACCATAAATACATGATACGCTTGCAACAATAATTACATCATCTCTTTCCAACAACGATCTAGTCGCTGAATGCCTCATACGATCAATTTGCTCATTAATTGAAGCTTCTTTTTCTATATATGTGTCTGATCTCGGTACATATGCCTCTGGAGTGTAGTAATCATAATATGAAACAAAATATTCAACAGCATTGTCTGGGAAAAAACTTTTAAACTCACCGTATAATTGAGCAGCCAAAGTTTTATTAGGAGCTAAAATTAAGGCTGGCCTATTAGCTTTTTCAATAACTTTTGCCATAGTAAAAGTCTTGCCGGAACCTGTGACCCCTAAAAGTACTTGCTCTTGTTTATTATCTTTTAAATTTTTTAAAATTTGTTTAATCGCTTCAGGTTGGTCGCCGCTAGGTTGAAAATCGCTTTTGATTTTAAAATTAATACCTCCCTCTAATTTTTTAATTTTTTTAGAGTTATTAACCTCTAGATCAGCTAATTTTTCTTGATAAGTATTTTGCATTATATGTTAATAGTATTTATAAATTATTATAAATTCCAATGAGCATAGTTTCCAATACATTAAAACGTATAAAACCGTCGCCCACAATAGCTGTTACTTCAAAAGCTAGAGAATTACGGGCTGCTGGTAAAGACGTAATAGGATTAGGAGCTGGAGAACCTGATTTCGACACCCCAGACAATATTAAAGAGGCCGCAATAGAAGCTATAAACAAAGGTGACACTAAATATACAGCTGTAGATGGAACACCTGATTTAAAAAAAGCTATTCAAGCAAAATTCAAAAGAGAGAATAATCTTTCTTATGATCTTAACCAGATAACTGTGGGAACGGGAGGGAAGCAAGTTCTTTACAATGCATTTATGGCAACGGTTAATAAAGGTGATGAAGTTATCATACCAGCACCTTATTGGGTATCTTACCCAGACATAATATTATTAGCCGGAGGAACACCAAAAATAGTTAAGTGTGAAGAAAAAGATAATTTTAAACTCACTCCTTCTAAACTTAAAAAAGCAATATCTAAAAAAACTAAATGGATTATTTTAAATTCTCCATCTAATCCAACAGGATCTAGCTATACAAAAAAAGAAATTAAAAATTTAGCTGATGTTCTAAAAAAACACAAAAAAATTTATATTTTAAGTGATGATATTTATGAACACATTACTTATGATAATTTTGAATTTTCGACGATTGCTGAAATAAATGAGTTAAAGGGAAGAACTCTTACTATGAACGGAGTGAGTAAGTCTTATTCAATGACAGGTTGGAGAATAGGGTATGCTGCTGGTCCAGTTGAAATTATTAAAGCCATTTCAAAAATTCAATCTCAATCTACGAGTAACCCTTCATCAATTAGTCAAGCTGCAGCGGTTGAGGCTTTGAATGGAACACAAGATTTTATCCCGGAGAGAGCAAATTCATTTAAAGAAAGAAGAGATTTTGTTGTTGAAAGTTTAAACAATATAAAAGGTATAAGTTGTCTGAAACCTGAGGGAGCTTTTTATGTTTTTCCAAGTTGTAAAAATCTTTTAAATAAAAAAACTAAGCTTAAATCAGATACTGATTTTGTTCAAAGATTGTTGGAAAAAGCCAATGTCGCAGTAGTACAGGGTTCTGCATTTGGTTTACCAGGTTATTTTAGAATTTCTTATGCCACTTCAATGGAAAATTTAAAAAAAGCAATGGAAAGAATAAAAACTTTTTGTGAGAGTCTTTAACTTCATCAAATTTTAAAATAGTTTTTAAAAATGAACTCTGTAAAAATAGCTGTTATAGGTTTTGGATTAATAGGAAAAAAACATGCATCAATAATTCAGAGCCATAAAGAATTAGAACTTTGTGGTATTGTTGAAAATAATAAAGAATTAATTAATGAGAAAGATTTCAAATGTAAATTTTTTGGCTCTATTGAAGAAATACTTAAAACTGAAAAAATAGATGGAGCAGTTATAGCAACACCTACACCACTACATGTTTCACACGCAAAAAAATTTATAGAAAAGAAAATCCCAATTTTAATTGAAAAGCCGATTTCAAACTCATTAAAAGATGCTAGTGATTTATTAGATTTAGCAAAAAAAAAATCCACAAAAATTTTAGTTGGACATCATAGGCGTCATAATAATTTAATCAAAGTTGCAAAAAAAAATATCGTAGAAGGTTTAATTGGAAAGATTAGATCAGCTTCCACAATATGTTGGTTTTATAAGCCAGATAAATATTTTGATAAGGCCCCTTGGAGAAAAAAAATTGGGGCTGGGCCAATCTCAATAAACCTTATTCATGATGTCGATTTATTAAGATATTTTTGCGGAGAAGTAAAAGAAGTCTACGCTATTACTTCACCATCTATAAGAAAATATGAAAATGAAGATTTAGCATCAGTAGTATTAAAATATGCTAGCGGCGTAATATCATCAATGACAGTGTCTGACAGCATTGTTTCTCCTTGGAGCTGGGAAATGAACTCCGGGGAAAATTCTGATTTTCCCCATAGCAAGCAAAACTGCTACTTAATTGGTGGTTCAAAAGGTTCGCTTTCCATTCCAGATCTAAAAATTTGGCATCATGAAGGAAGCGAAGATTGGACAAAACCACTTAAAATAAAAAAGCTAGATTATGAAATAAATGATCCTTTGGTAGATCAGATCAAACATTTTAAAGAGATAATCGAGAGCAACGTTGAACCAATTGTGTCTGATGAAGAAGGTTTCAAGTCGCTAAAAGTTATCGACGCCATTGAACAATCAATCAAAACAAAGAAAAACGTTAATATTTAATACTTCTAAGCAGTTGCAACAAATTTCAATAATAATTAGATTATTCCGAATTTATTAACAATCGGGGGACAATCATGACAATTCAATCAATTAAAAAGACTGTTATAGCCTTTGTATCTTCATTGATACTTGCTACGACTTTAAGTGCGCCAAGTTATTCAGCCTCAAAACTGAAATTGACTATGGCAACTTCTGGATCAGAAACAGACGCTAGATCTGTTGCGATCAGAGAAGTAATGTTTCCAATGATATCTGATTTTGCAGATGTAAAAGTTGGTTACAATTCAACAATGTTTGATCAAGGAACAGAACTTGATGCTATCAGTAGAGGTAATTTGACGATGTCAATTACATCTGCGCAAGAATTAGCACAATTCTTTCCAGAGTTTTCAATTTTTGCAACAGGATATGTTCATCAGGATGCCGCACACCAAGTAAAGGTATTCAATAATGAATTAATGAATCCGTTTAAGAAAAAAGTTGAAGACGAATTAGGCGTAAAATTACTTTCAGTAATGTATCTTGGAAAACGTCATGTTAACTTAAGACAGCCTAAAAGTGAATTGACAGTAAAAACACCTGCAGATCTTAAAGGAGTAAATTTAAGAATGCCAGGTACAGATGCATGGCAATATTTAGGAAAAGCTTTAGGAGCTTCACCTACACCGCTTGCATTTAACGAAGTTTATACTGCACTTCAAACTGGGGCTGTTGATGGACAAGATAATCCACTTCCAACAGTAGTTGACAAAAAGTTTTATGAAGTTACAAAACAAATTATTCTTACTTCACACTTAGTTGACTTAAACTATATAGCTTTTTCAAAAAAAACTTGGGATAAGTTATCTGGTGAACAAAAGATGAGAGTTCAGCAAGCAGCTGATGCCGCAGCATCTTGGGGAAGATTAAGACAGTTACAATTAGAAAACAGTTTAGCTGACTTTGTAAGATCTAAAGGTTTAGAGATCTACGAACCAGACTCAGCAGCTTTCAGAAAACATGTTCAAAAACAATATGTTGGAAGTGATTTTGCTAAAAGCTGGCCTAAAGGAGTATTGAAAAAAATAAACTCTTTAGGAAACTAAATAATTAATTTTGATTAGTTTGTTTCAAAAACAATTTAATCGAATTGCAAAAATAATTGCCGCCACTTTGTTGGCGGCATTATTTATTACGTTTCTTCTTCAAATTTTTTCTAGATATGTACTTAACTCACCTTTTGGGTGGACTTTAGAACTTTGTAGAATTCTTTGGGTTTGGATAGTTTTTTTCTGTTGTGCATTTTTAGTAAGAGAAAAAGACCATGTCAGATTTAATTTATTATATTCCGGATCTTCTAAAAAAACTAAGTTTGCAATGAAAATAGTTTCATGCTTAGCAATAATTATAATTTTTGGTTATGCTTTAATTCCTACGTTGGATTACATCGATTGGATGAAAATGAGAAAGACATCCACAGTAAAATTCCCAATTACAGGTCAAAAAATAAAGTTAAGTTATATTTTTTCAATATACGGGATATTTATGATTTCTTTAATTGGATATTATATCTGGAAATTAAAAAATATTATTGAAAAAGGCCCTGAGGATTCAGATCAAAATCAAAGCAAGCTAAGAACAATTATTAAATACTGAGTTTATGAGTTTTGAATTAATCATTTTTCTTTTTACTTTATTCGGTCTTGCAGGAATCGGTACTCCAGTTGGATATTCAATAATAACTGCATCAATTATGTATTTTACGTTTGGAGATATGGATGTGGCATTAGCAGGTGAAAAGATACTCCAAGGTTTATACAAATCATTTGTTTTATTAGCAGTTCCTTTGTTTATCACCGCAGCAAATATTATGAATGCAGGAACAATTACAGATAGATTATTAAGTTTTTGCACTGCTGTTGTTGGAAGATTCAAAGGTGGGTTAGGGCATGTTAATGTAGTTGCTTCACTTATATTTTCAGGAATGTCAGGTTCGGCTGTTGCTGACGCAGCAGGTATTGGAAAAATAATAATTGGCATGATGACAAAAAATGGTCGTTATAGCCGTGGTTATGCTGCAGCTATAACAGCAGCATCAGCAACCATTGGACCAATTATACCTCCTTCAATTCCGATGGTTTTATACTCAGTAATTTCAGACACCTCGATTGGTTATTTGTTTTTAGCTGGAATTGTTCCGGGTTTAATAATGGGAATGGTCTTAATGATAATGAACGCAATTGTATCACATAGGAGAAATTTTGCTACAGAGGAGCCAGTGCCAATAAAACAATTACCAAAAACAACTTTTAGAGCTTTCCCTGCTTTAATGATGCCAGCTATTTTATTATTTGGTATTTACGGAGGCGTTACAACACCAACAGAAGCAGCAGCTATAGCCGCTTTGTACGCTTTATTTCTAACTGGAGCACTTTATAGAACGCTGTCTTTTAAATCATTATACGAAATTTTAGTTGATAGTGCTCGATCTTCTGCTGCAGTTGGAGTAGTAATTGGTGGAGCGTTTATCTTAAATTATATTGTTATAAGCGAAAATATTCCTGGAGCATTAACAACTTTTTTACAAGGCTTAGATGTAAGCCCAATTACATTTCTAATTTTTATAAATATTTTAGTTTTACTCCTAGGATGTTTTTTAGATGCTACAACTATTATATTAGTAATTGTTCCATTATTTATTCCAGTTTGTAAAGCACTTGGAATAGATCTAATTCATTTCGGAGTGTTAGTAGTAGTTAATTCTATGATTGGATTAATCACACCACCATATGGGATATTGCTATTTGTTATTAATGCAGTAACTGGAATTTCACTTAAAGAAATTATCTCAGAAATCTGGATGTTTATATTAGTTTTAATTATAGCTTTACTAATAATGATTTTTTTCCCAGAGTTAATACTTTGGTTGCCAGAAATGTTTGGATATAAAACTTAATTTTTAGAAGCTAAGTATTTTTCAGCCTCAAGAGCAGACATACAACCCATTCCAGCTGCAGTAACAGCTTGTCTAAATATTTTGTCCTTAACGTCTCCAGCAGCAAATACACCTGGAATGTTTGTTTCAGTGGAATCTGGTTTAGTAATTAGATATCCTTCTTTATCCATTTTTAGTTGGTCTTTAAACAATGAAGTTGCTGGATCATGACCAATAGCGATGAATAATCCATGTACCTTAAGCTCTGTTATTTTATTATTTTTAACATTCTTTATTTTTATTCCGTTAACTCCTTTAGGCTCGTTATCTCCCAAAACTTCATCAACAACACTATCCCAAATTATTTCAATTTTTTTATTAGCCTTTAGTTTTTCTTGAAGCATTTTTTCTGCTCTTAATTCATCTCTTCTATGAATAAGTTTAACTTTAGAAGCAAATTTAGTTAAAAACATTGCTTCTTCTACTGCTGCATTTCCACCACCTACAACAGCTACTTCTTTATCTTTAAAGAAAAAACCATCACAAGTAGCACACGCCGAAACACCGTAACCTCTAAACTCTTGTTCTGATTTTATATTTAACCATCTTGCTTGTGCTCCTGTTGAAATAATAAAACTATCTGCAGTGTAAATTTGTCCGCTATCACCAGTTGCTGTGAAAGGTTTTTTCGTTAAATCAACTTTACTTATGTGATCTTGTATCATTTCTGTTCCAACAGCTTCAGCTTGGCCTTTCATTTCATCCATAAGCCATGGACCCTGAATCACTTTTGAATATCCAGGGTAATTCTCAACATCAGTTGTAGTAGTTAATTGTCCTCCTGGCTGCGAACCATGAACAAGTATTGGTTTAAGCATAGCTCTAGCCGCATAAATAGCCGCTGTATAACCGGCCGGACCCGATCCAAGAATTAACACTTTTGTGTGTTTAGTTGATTTATTATTCATAATGTAATGGTTATATAGTAACTAATGTTAGAATTAAAAGCACTTCTTTTAACGCAAGGTATGCACGGCATGATTAGCCAAGTGGAGGGGTTAGCTAAAGCTTTAGGTCTAAGTTATAAACACCAAAAAATTGAGTTGAAATCTTTTTGGAAATTCATTCCACCAAAAATCACTCCTATTTCAGAAAATTTAGTAAAAAATAAATTCGTATGTGATTGTAAATTAATTATTTCGTGCGGAAGAAAAAGCGTAATACCATCAATAGCTTTAAAAAAAAGATTTGGAAACGAAATTTTTAATATTCACATTCAAGATCCAAAAGTTTCATTTAAGCATTTTGACCTTATTGTAAGCCCGGAACATGATAATTTAAATGGTGAAAATATAATTAATACTACTGGTGCCATTCATTATTTAACTAAAAAAGAAATAATGGATAATTCACAATATTTGGGAATTGAAAAAGACAAACGAAGAGAACTGGTTGCTTTTATTATCGGAGGACCAAATAAATATTACAAGTATTCTGAAAAACAAATCCATGAACTTTTTAATAAAGTAAAAACTTTATTCACTCCTGATAAATTTAAGATAATCGTGATTCCTTCTTATAGAACTCCTGAAAATATTTTAAAAATAGCCTTTAACACATTTAATGATGATCATTATGTGGTAAAGACTATAGATAAAAAAGCTTATCTGTCTGCATTAGCAATTTCAAATTACATTGTTGTTACATGCGATTCTACGTCAATGATCTCAGAAGCAGCTATAACAGGAAAACCAGTATACATTGCAATGATGAAATCTTTTAAACCCACTGGAAGGTTCAAAAAATTTTATTCACAATTAAGAGATTTAGGTATAACAAGAGAGTTAGAAAATACAGTTGAAAATTGGAGTTACAATAAATTAAACGAAGTAACTAGGATAGCTCCAATTATAAAAGCAAAAATGAAAAAAAATGCAATTATTTAAATCTTTAGAAACAAAAACAAAACTATTTAGCGTTCCGTTCAAACATTTCGAAATCAATGAGCCATTAACAAAAAATGCTATAGACGAAATTTGTAGTGCTGACATTGCTGACCCAAGAAAACAAAATTTAAACTATGATGGAACAAGAGCTTTAGATGGCGGTGAAGGAGCTTTTCGAGAGGGAATTAAAAACGGAGGGAAAGCAAAAAAACTAAGATGTTATGTTACTAAAGAGAACTCCAGCCAGTTTCCCAACTTGACAAAATTTATTGATGAATTGAGATCACCCAAAGTTTATAAAAAAATCGGTTCATTGATTGGGAAAGATTTAAGCAATTCTTATGTCAGACTAGAGGTAATTAGTGACAGAGAAGGTTTTTGGCTTAAACCACATTGTGACATAAAAGAAAAATTAATGTCCTCAATAGTTTTTGTTAATCTGCACAATGAGTCAGAAAATTTAGGAACTGATTTCTATGATGAAAAACTGAATAAAGTTAAAACTGTCCCGTATAAACATAATTATGGATACTTTTTTACAAGCGGTCCAAACACTTGGCACGGAATGGAGAAAAAAGAAATTAAAAAAGAGAGAAGATGTATTCAAATAAACTATGTTACTTTTGAAACAGATTGGAAAGTAAAAAGCTAAATATCTTGTAAAGAGGTAACGCTGATATCTCTCAGTTTTAGAGATTTAATACCTTCTAAACAAACCTTAGCCGTTGACATGTTCGTGCAATACGGAACTTTATTGGCTAAAGTAGCTCTTCTTAAAGCAACTGCATCACTCAACTGAGCTTCACTATTTCCACCTCCGGTATTAATAACCAAAGCAATTTTTTTAGCATTAAGTACATCAACAATATGTGGTGATCCCTGATTTATTTTATTAATTTTTTTACACTTTATACCATGCTGGGTTATGTAATCGGCTGTACCACCAGTTCCGCAAAGTTTAAAATTTAATTTCACTAATTGTTTTGCTAGTTTCACTCCCTCTTCTTTATGGCTATTTTTTAAAGAGATAAAAGCTAAACCTTCTTTAGGAAGAGAATTTGATGCCGCGATTTGACTTTTAGCAAAAGCCATCCCAAAATTTTTATCAAAACCCATCACTTCACCCGTAGATTTCATTTCTGGTCCAAGTAAAAGATCGCTATTTGGAAATTTATTGAATGGGAATACTGCTTCTTTAACTGCAAACATATCTTTTGTTTTACTTTTTAAGTTAAACTTGGTCAATTTCTCCCCAGCCATAACTCTTGAGGCTATCTTAGCAAGTGGTAAATTTTTTGCTTTTGAAACAAACGGAACAGTTCTACTAGCCCTTGGGTTTACCTCTATTACATATACTTTATCATTTTTAATTGCGTATTGAACATTCATAAATCCTTTGACCTTAAGTGCTAGGGCTAATTTTTTTGTTTGATTTTCAATCTCTCTTATTAAAAAAGATTTAATTGATACAGGCGGTAAACTACACGCTGAATCTCCTGAGTGAATTCCAGCTTCTTCTATATGTTGCATGACTCCAGCTACGAAAACATTTTTTCCGTCTGAAATAGCGTCAACATCAACTTCCATCGCATTATCAATGAACTTGTCAATTAAAATTGGATTTTTCTCAGCAACCTTGAATGCTTCCTTTACAAAGTTCTTAAGTTGGCTTTTTTCATGAACTATTTCCATGGCTCTTCCACCTAGCACATATGATGGTCTTACCATCAAAGGAAGACCTATTTTATCAGCTATCTTAATTGCTTGAGGAAAAGTTTTTGCTATACCGCTCTCAGCTTGATTTAAATTTAACTTGTTTAAAAGATTTCTAAATCTGTCCCTATCTTCAGCAAGATCAATCGATGAATACTGTGTGCCTAAAATTGGAAGTTTGTTTTCATGTAAAAATTTTGCAAGTTTTATAGGTGTTTGACCTCCAAATTGAGTGATTACACCTTTTAAATTACCTTTTGATTTTTCTTTTTTTATAATATTGAAGACGTATTCATCAATTAAGGGTTCGAAATATAATCTATCACTTGTATCATAATCTGTTGATACAGTTTCCGGATTACAATTTACCATAATTGTTTCATACTTAGCCTCTTTAAGAGCAAAACTAGCTTGACAACAGCAATAATCAAATTCAATTCCTTGACCAATTCTATTTGGACCTCCACCAAGTATTATAATTTTATTTCTACTGGAAGGATCAGACTCACATTCTACATACGATGAGAAATGTCTTTGATAAGTGGAATACATGTATGGAGTAAAAGATTTAAATTCTGCAGCACAAGTATCTACTTTTTTATAAACTGGTAAAACTTTTAATGCAGTTCTTTTCTTTCTAATTAATGACTCCGAAGCATTGGTGAGTTCAGATAATTTTTTATCAGAAAATCCTATTGATTTAATATAATTGAATTCATTGAAAGTTTTTGGAAGACCTTTTTTCTTTATTTTGATTTCATTATCTATGATCTCTTTAATTTGACTTAAAAACCAAGGGTCTATTTTTGAAAGATTATGTATTTTATTTAAATTAATTTTTTTTCTAAAAGCTTCAGCAACGAGTAAAATTTTATTAGGAATATTTTCTTTTAGTTTCTTTTCTATTTTTTCTTTACTAAGATTAAATATTTGATCTAAACCTGAGAAACCTGTTTCCAAAGAAACCAAAGCTTTTTGTAAGGACTCTTTAAAGTTTCTTCCTATTGCCATAGCTTCACCTACAGATTTCATTGACGTTCCCAAAACTGCAGCTGAAGTTGAGAATTTTTCAAAGGTAAATCTTGGAATTTTTGTCACCACATAATCTATTGTTGGCTCAAAAGAGGCAGGAGTTACTTTTGTAATTTCATTTTTTAATTCATCTAATGTGTATCCAACAGCTAGCTTTGCAGCTACTTTTGCTATTGGAAATCCAGTTGCTTTAGAAGCTAAAGCAGATGACCTTGAAACTCTTGGGTTCATCTCAATAATTACCATCCTTCCATTTTTTGGATTGATTGCAAATTGAACATTAGATCCACCTGTTTCTACTCCAATTTTTCTTAAGCAAGCTATAGAAGCATTTCTCATTACTTGGTACTCTTTGTCGGTTAAAGTAAGTGCAGGTGCAATGGTAACAGAGTCACCAGTATGTATGCCCATAGGATCTACATTTTCTATTGAACAGATAATAATGCAATTATCATTTTTATCTCTTACTACTTCCATCTCAAATTCCTTCCAACCTTCTAGACACTCCTCTACTAAAACTTGACTTACAGGTGACTCATGTAGTCCATTCTTTATTATTTTAAAAAACTCTTTTTTATTTTTAGCAATACCACCGCCTAACCCACCAAGAGTGAAAGCTGGTCTAATAATTGCAGGTAATCCAATCTGCTTTAATGCTTGGGTGGACTGATTAAAATTATTAACAATTTTTGATTTAGGAAGATCTAAACCGATCTCAATCATGTTTTTTCTAAACTTTTTTCTATCCTCAGCATTAGATATTGCTTTTGAATTAGCACCTATTAGTTCAATTTTATATTTTTTAAGAATTCCTTTTTTTCAGCCTCCATTGCTAAATTTAATGCAGTTTGACCTCCCATGGTCGGTAAAATTGCATCGGGTTTTTCTTTAATGAGAATTTTCTCTAGAACTTCTATCGTAATAGGCTCGATGTAAGTTTTATCTGCAATATTTGGATCAGTCATTATGGTTGCTGGATTAGAATTAACTAAAATTACTTTAAATCCTTCATCTTTTAGTGCTTTACACGCCTGAGTTCCTGAGTAATCAAATTCACAAGCTTGCCCAATGATGATTGGTCCTGCTCCAACAACTAAAATCTTTTTAATATCTTTTCTTTTTGGCATATTTTTTCATACTATTTATAAATTCTTTAAATAAATAAACACTATCCTGTGGGCCTGGGTTAGACTCAGGATGATATTGCACAGAGTAAACAGGTTTATTTTTCAATTTTATTCCCTCAATACTGTTATCAAAAAGAGATTGATGAGTAATTTGAATGTTTTTTTTTAAACTACTTTTCACTACCTCAAACCCATGATTTTGACTTGTAATTTCTACATTCCCATTAATTAAATTTTTGACTGGATGATTTGCACCTCTGTGACCAAGACTCATTTTTTTTGTTTTTGCACCCAAAGCTAAAGCAAGAATTTGATGGCCTAGACAAATACCAAATATAGGCAAATTGTTTTCGATTAATTCTTTTATTATTGGTATTGCATATTTACCTGTTGCAGCTGGATCACCTGGTCCATTAGATAGAAAAATTCCGTTTGGTTTTAATTTAATTATATTAGAAGCTAATGTTTTGCATGAAACTACTGTAACTTTACAATTAAAATCTGAAAAATATCTTAAAATGTTTTTTTTTACTCCATAATCTATTGCAACAACGTGGAAGTTTTTTTTATTATTTTTTACAAAACCAGCTTCTTTTTTCCATGTTTTAAAACCTTTCCAAGTATAATTTTTTTTCGTAGAAACTTTTTGTGCTAAATCTAAATTTTTAAGTCCGCTCCATCTTTGTGTTTGTTTAAGAAGTTTTTTAATATTAAGTTTATTATTTTTTAAGAATGATATGGTTCCCTTAGGGGCTCCTTTATCTCTTATAAAATTTGTGAGATTTCTTGTGTCAATTCCAGTAATGCCCACAATTTTATTTTTCTTCAACCAATCATCTAAGTGTTTAAGTGCTCTATAGTTAGATGGACTTGTTATCTCAGAGTTTATAATAACTCCCTTGGTCCAGATTTTATCAGACTCATGATCTTCTAGATTTGTCCCAACATTTCCAACGTGAGGGAATGTAAAATTTATAATTTGTTCAGCATAAGATGGGTCTGATATTATTTCTTGATATCCAGTAATCGAGGTATTGAAACACACTTCTCCCGTAGCAGTTCCTTGATAACCTAGACCTACGCCTTTAAAAAATTTACCATTCTGAAGAATTAAAATAGCAGTGGGCTCGATCCTGTGAAGATTTTTAATTGAGTTTATATTTTGAATAAGAGGTTTCAAATACAACTCATGAGTTAAAGTAAAAAACTTATAAACATGATTTTGCGCAACATATGAAATAGTAATAAAATCGTCAAGAAAGTTCTTTTTATTTTAGATAAGAATTGTGATTAAAATAATTTTAAATCATGCCTTTAAAAAAGCAAATTGAAGAAAAATTAAATGAAACACTCAAGGCAAAGGATAAGAACATTTATCCTACCTTAAGGTTAGTGGTATCAGCCATAAAAGATGCCGAGATAGCTGGTCGATCTAAAGGTCAAAAGGAAATATCTGATAGCGACATAACTGCTATTTTAAAAAAAATGATAAAACAGAGAAATGAGTCGTGTGAGGTTTATAAAAAAGCAGGAAGAAACGAACTTTTAGAGAATGAAACAAAAGAGATTGAGATAATAAGTTCTTTCCTTCCAAAACAATTAAGTGAAGAAGAAACAAAAAAAATTTGTGAAGCAGCTATAAAATCATCCGGGGCATCTTCCATGAAAGACATGGGAAAAGTAATGGGAGTTTTAAAATCAAAACATTCAGACACACTTGATTTTTCTAAAGTAAGCTCAATTATAAAAGAATTTTTAAAATAGATGAAATACCCTAAAGAATATCTTGATGAAATAAAATTAAGATTAAAAGTATCTCAAGTCGTTAGTAAAACAGTGCAATTAAAAAAAAGAGGAAAAGAGTTTATTGGTCTTTCACCTTTTAAAAACGAAAAAAGCCCCTCATTTACTGTAAATGATGAAAAAGAATTTTATCATTGTTTTAGTAGTGGTGAACACGGAAATATTTTTGATTTTTTAATGAAGACAAAATCAATAGGCTTTGGAGAGGCTGTGAGGTCCTTAGCAGCTGAAGCTGGAATGCAGCCTTATAGGTTTTCTAATTTTGATCAAAAGAAAGATTTAAGATTTCAAACTTATAAAAATATTTTAAAAGATTATTCTGATTTTTTTCATCAACAATTACTTAAATCAAATGATAATGAAGCAATGAAATATCTTTTTAATAGAGGCTTAAATAAAACAAATATCATAGAATTTAAATTAGGTTATGTACCATGGCAAAATAATTTCTATGATGAATTGTTAACTAAATATTCTGAGGAAGAAATCAATTTATCAGGCTTATATTATAAAAATGACAAGACTGGAAAATATAATGATAGATTTAATTCAAGAATAATATTTCCTGTAAATAATATTACCGGAGATACAATTGCCTTTGGTGGAAGAATTATTCGTGAGGGAAAATTAGCCAAATATATTAACTCACCAGAAACAGAATTTTATAAAAAAGGAAACATGATTTTCAACTTAGATAAAGCAAAAGACTCTAGATCAGAGACAGATGAAGTATTAATAGTCGAGGGATATATGGACGTTGTGAGCGTCTATTCATCTGGTATTAAAAATGTGATAGCAAACTCTGGCACTGCTTTAACAGAAAGACAAATAAACTTGATATGGAAATTTTTTTCTAATCCTATTATTTGTTTAGATGGTGATGATAGCGGTCAAAAAGCTGCTTTAAGAATTGCTGAGAAGTTATTTCCATTAATAAATGAAAAAAATAAGATTTTCTTTTCAATAATGCCTGATGGAACAGATCCTGACGATTATATCAAAAAAAAAGGTAAAGATGGGTTAATAAATTTACTTAAAGAGAAAGAAATTATTCAATCTTTTATTTGGAACTATCATTTAAGTAAAGTAGACCAAAGTAACCCTTATGAAATTTCAAAATTTGAAAAAGAAATTAAAAATTTGTCATATGCTATTCAAGATGAAACCTTGCGAAAGTATGTTCTTGAGGATTTCTTAGAAAAAATTAAAAGATTAACACCGATTCAAAATTCAAAACAAAGTTTCAAATATTCACCTTTCAAAAATAATAAAAGATATCAAATTCTTAAAGAAACAAAACTTTTGCATCAAAAAAGAAAAAATTTGTCAAAGATTCAAATTATAGAATTTTCAATTTTATTTATAGTTTTAAATTATCTTGATATAACTTTAAAAAAAATAGAGGAATTATCAGAAATCGAATTTGTTGATGAAAAAAATCAAAATTTAAAAAATTTGATTGTAACTTCCTTATCAAATGAAGATGATCAAAAGTCTATACATGCAAAAATCTACTCTAAATATAATAATATAATTGAAGAAATTAATGAAAATTCAAATGTACAAATGATCGTTAAAAACAAAACTGACGATGAAGTTTCAAATTTACTTCACGAATTAATTGAAGATCATAAAGAACAAGGAAACCTAAAAAAAATAGAATCTCTAGAGCAAAAATTAATTAATAACCTCGATGAAAACTCCTATTCTGAACTAATTAAGCTCAAAAACCAGTTAAATAGGGATTAAATAAAGTATAGATTTTTTACAACTAGACACTATATATATTCTTCTAATCAACTATGGCTGAAAAACTCATAACTAAATCATTTGAGCGACTTCTTGATAAGGGAAAGCATAGAGGCTTTATTACTTATGAAGAATTAAGCAAATCTTTAGGTAAAAGAAATAGCACTAATGACAACATAGAGCGCGCTTTTATAATTTTAGTTGATGAAAAAATCACTCTTGTTGAAAAAAAATCTCAGTTCCAGTCAAGTAAGAAAAAAGAGTCAGTAGCACAATCAGAGGAAAAAACATCTGATAAGAGTGACGATCCAATAAGAATGTACTTGAGAGAAATGGGCGGAGTCGAACTTCTTTCAAGAGAAGGCGAAATAGCTATAGCCAAGAGAATCGAAGCAGGAAAAGATGTCATGATTAATGCTCTTACACAGAGTCCACTTGTTGGAAAAAAGATTTTTGAATGGAAGGAACAAATTGAAAATCAACAAATGTTAGTAAGAGACATTATTGATATTGACTCAACATATGAAGATTTTGAGGCACTAAATGACGAAGACGAATTAAAGACAAATAAAAAAACTAAGTCAAAAAAAGAAAAAATTGACGAGCCTGATAAATCTGAAAAAAAAGATGATAACTCTGGGACTGAAGACGATGAATTTAATATTTCTTTAGCCAAAATGGAGGAAGAAATAAAACCAAAAATAATAAATATTTTGGAGTCATTAAATAAAAATTATGCTAAACTTCAAAAATATCAAGTTGAAAAACTTGAATGCTTACTTTCCTCAAAAGAGTTATCAGTATCAAAAAATAAAAATTTTAAAAAGATTCAGGAAATTTTAGTAGATAACTTTAAAAATCTACAATTAGGCCCACACGTTGTAGAAGAATTAGTGCAATCTCACTATAAAGAAAATAAGAAAATTGTTTCATTAGAGGGTGTCCTTTTACGATTAGCAATTGATAATAAAATATCCCGTGAAGAATTTTTAAAATATTACGTTGGAAATGAAATAAATCCTAAATTTGAAACTTTTTTAAAAGAAAATGCGACCTGGAAAGCATTTTTTAAAAAGTTTAAAAAAGATTTTACGGAAATAAAAGACAGATTAGTGGAATTTAGTAAAAAAATTGGTTTATCTGTTGGTGAGTTTAAAAAATTAGTAAGCAGAATTCAAAAAGGTGAAAGAGAATCTAGAATAGCAAAAAAAGAAATGGTGGAAGCCAATTTAAGGCTAGTTATTTCAATTGCAAAAAAATATACTAATAGAGGTCTTCAGTTTTTAGATTTAATACAAGAAGGAAACATAGGTTTAATGAAAGCGGTAGATAAGTTCGAGTATAGAAGAGGTTATAAATTTTCAACCTATGCAACATGGTGGATTAGACAGGCAATAACTAGATCAATAGCAGATCAAGCTCGAACAATAAGAATTCCTGTTCACATGATTGAAACAATTAATAAAATTGTAAGAACACAAAGACAAATTATGAGCGAATTTGGTCGAGAGCCAACACCTGAAGAGTTAGCAAAAAAACTGGCTATGCCTTTGGAAAAAGTAAGAAAAGTTTTAAAAATTGCTAAAGAACCTGTATCTCTCGAAACACCAGTTGGAGATGAAGAAGATAGTAGCTTAGGAGATTTTATTGAGGATAAAAACGCGCTTCAACCTCTAGATACAGCTATTCAATCTAATTTAAGCGAGTCGACAACAAAAATACTTGCTTCATTAACGCCAAGAGAGGAAAGAGTATTAAGAATGAGATTTGGAATAGGAATGAACACAGACCACACCTTAGAAGAAGTGGGCTTACAATTTTCTGTGACAAGAGAGAGAATTAGACAAATAGAAGCAAAAGCTTTGAGAAAGTTAAAACACCCGAGTAGGTCTAAGCAACTAAAAAGTTTCTTAGAAAAATAACTTATTGTGATATAAGATTATCATTTAGGGCCTGTAGCTCAGTTGGTTAGAGCAGTACACTCATAATGTATTGGTCCCAGGTTCGAGTCCTGGCGGGCCCACCAAACTAATTATTTACAAATTCTTCAAGTTTACTAATTAGTATTTTTATATCGTTATTATTAGAACTTAGAATAGAGGCAAACTCTTCTTTTTGTGTTCTTGCTAGACTTAAGCCTTCTACAATCAAATCTCTTATTAAAGGTTTTTCTGGGTTTTTAGTATAAATTCTCCAATCTATTTTTATCTCTGGTCCGTCCCCATTAGGAATTACCCTTGAGTTTATTATAGTATAATTAGCACTTTTTTTATCTTCACTAATTATCTCAAATTTGCTTGAAGAGTAGTCAGTTAGTCTAGAAGTTAGAGTTTTTAAAAAATATTTTTCAAATGATTTCTGATAGTCAGAAATATCATTTTCACTTGCGGACTTTCTTAATTCTCCCAATGTGTATAGCCCTAAAGCTTTGATATCTACGGTATTTATGGCAATTTTTTCAACATGTATTGCCTTTTCCTCCTTGGTAAAATTCTTATCTGCTAATTTGTTAATTGCTTCGTTCACAAGTTCATTTACGAAATCCTTTGGATTAGTGCTATAAGCAAATAAATTGACTTGAGAGAAAATAAATAAAGATAATAAATAAACAACAGCCTTTCTCATTTTTATACTTTAATTATCTAAATTTCCCCATTCATCTTCATCTTTAATAGAATTTTTAACTTTATTTTCTCTATCTTGTAAGTATATGCTTTTAAGAGCAGAATATAAATCTAATGAGTTTTTTTCTAAATTTTCAAAATTTGCATCATTATCTGCTCTAAAGTCTACAGCGCTTGTAGCTTTTACGGAATAATAATCTAGAACATTACCAGAGGAACTAAAAAGTTCTTTTTCTCTTAGAGTAACGTGAGCAAATGGATCTATAAAAGTATCAGCTAAAAGACCCACCGAGTCCCTAGCAGTTGTAGGGCCTAAAATTGGTAAAACAAAGTAACAGCCAGTTCCTATTCCGTATGACCCTAAAGTTTGTCCCACATCTTCTTTATGAGGTTTTAAACCAATTTTTTCAGCAGGGTTTAAGAAACCTAATATTCCTACAGTTGTATTTATTGCAAAACTACCAACTGAATGACCAAGCTGTACAAGATTTCCTTGTAGAATATTATTTGGGATAGACAATAGTGTTCCTATGTTTGAGGTAAAATTGCTTGTACCGGTTCTGATTGGAGATGGTAACTTGTTGTATCCTTTGGCTAAAGGCTCTAATACAATGTCATCGAGCGCCATATTAAATTTAAATATCGCTCTGCTTGTTTTTTCAAAACACTCTTCAGCAGACTTTGCGTTTATTGTTGTAACTGCTAAAAAAGCTAACAAGAACAACAAAAATATATTCAATCTTTTTAAAAAATTCATAATGGCTATATATATATATTTAACCTATATTCCATATAAAATTTAGCCTAAAATTGTCTTAAATTTGAAGGCAAATTGTTCAATTTTAAATTATGAAGATAATATTTGAATATTCGCCTAATTTTAACAAAAAAATAAGGTCAAAAAAGAGCATCAAGTTTGTTATAATTCATTACACAGGGATGCAATCAGAGATTGCATCTATTAAAAGGCTTAAAAATCCAAAATTTCAAGTTAGCTGCCATTATCTGATTAATAGAGCAGGAAAAATAATTCAAATGGTTAAAGACGAAAATATAGCATGGCATGCAGGAAAATCTAAGTGGAAAAAGTATAATAATCTGAACCCTTTTTCTTTAGGGATTGAGCTAGTAAACAAAGGCCATAGATTTGGCTATCAAAACTTTAGTAAAAAGCAGATTAGAAGTCTAATCAAACTTTGTAAAAACTTAAAAAAAAAATATAAAATACCCAAAGAAAATTTCTTAGGTCATTCAGATATTGCTCCACTAAGAAAAATAGATCCAGGAGAAAAATTTCCTTGGAAAAAATTAAGCACTCACAATCTTGGCAACTGGTATAAAAATGATAAAAGAAAATATAATTTTGATAAAAAAACAATTATTTTAGAATTTTTTCAAAATTTGAAAAAACTGGGTTATGGATATTTCAGCATTCACAAGAGAAACAGCAATACAGATAAGAAAATTATCAGATCATTCCAACAGCATTTTACTCCTTATAATGTGACCGGAAAAATAGATGAAAAAACCCTTAGAATAAGCCATTTTTTATCTCTTTAATTTTAAACATCTTGATTAATTCTTATTAATTAAATAAAAGAACTGTGCCAGATAATTGGATTGTCGCTACTAATTTTTTAGTAGAGGAAAGTCCGGGCTCCGTAAGGACGCAGTGCCAGTTAATTGCTGGCGAGGGTGACCTCAGGGATAGTGCCACAGAAAATAAACCGCCTTATCAAGGCAAGGGTGAAACGGTGAGGTAAGAGCTTACCGGTTTTTTGGTAACAAAAAACGCATGGCAAACCCCACTGGGAGCAAGGTTAAATAGAGAAGACGTTGTGTAATTTCACTAAAAACAGTCTTTAGTTGGTCTTCTGGGTTAACCGCTTGAGCTTAAATGCGAATTTAGGCCTAGAGAAATGACATCTTCAATGACAGAACCCGGCTTATAGATTATCTGGCAAATCTATAATGTTCTTCTTTTGTACTTTTATAGTGATATAAACTTATTGACTAATATTTAAAAACCCATACTATCCCATATTATCCCATTATGGAGGGTTGATTGAAAAATAAAATTATTAACAGGTTTTTAAATATAAATGTTTTTATCAAGTTACGAGAACAAAATAGACAAGAAAGGACGTGTTTCAGTGCCTGCAACTTTTAGATCTCATTTAAATTCAATGGGCTTTAACGGTTTTGTATGTTATCCGTCTTTTAACCATTCTGCGTTGGAAGCCTGTTCACAGGATAGAATTGAAAAACTTTCAAACACGATAGATTCACTTAATCCTTTTGAAGAAAGAAGAGATTTTTTCGCTACATCAATATTGTCTGAGTGTGAGAATTTGCATTTCGACACCGAAGGCAGGGTATCTTTATCTGACAAACTATTAAATCATGCAAATATTAAGTCTAATGTTTTATTTGTTGGACTTGGTAAAACTTTTCAAATTTGGGATTCAAAAAACTTTGAAAAATTCAAGTCTGTAGCAAGGAAAAAAGCTTTTCAAAATAGGTCTAATTTAAAATGGAAAAACAAACAGGAGGGAGAACTGTCATGAGTATAAATATTGGTGGAGGAGAACTTAAAGAACTTAAACCGAGAATACTAGTTTTAGGTGTTGGAGGTGCAGGAGGTAATGCGATCAATGCTATGATCGATTCAGGTATGGAGGGAGTCGAGTTTGTTGCAGTAAATACTGACGCACAGGATCTAAAAATGAGCAAAGCCCAAACAAAAATTCAAATTGGTATGAATTTAACAAAAGGTTTAGGCGCAGGAGCAAAACAAGATATTGGCCAAGCAGCTGCCGATGAGTCATTAAATGAAATTTTAAGTTATATGCAAGGTGCTAATATGGTTTTTATAACATCAGGTATGGGCGGAGGCACGGGAACTGGTGCTTCACATGTTATCGCAAGAGCAGCGAGAGAATTAAATATTTTAACAGTAGGAGTAACAACTCTACCGTTTTCTTATGAAGGTCCTAAAAGAATGAGAAGAGCTATGGAGGGGTTAGAAGAATTTAAAAAACATCTAGACACAGTAATTGTTGTGCCTAATCAAAACCTTTTTAAAATCGCTAGTGAAACAACAACTTTTGAAGAGTCATTTAATCTATCAAATAATGTTTTAAAACACGGCGTGCAAAGTGTAACTGATTTAATGGTGCGACCTGGCATGATAAATCTAGATTTTGCGGATGTTGAAACAGTTATGAGTGCAATGGGCAAAGCTATGATGGGGACAGGTGAAGCTGAAGGAGAAAATAGAGCGATGGTTGCAACAGAGATGGCTCTTAACAACCCTTTACTTGATGAGTATTCTCTTCAGGGAGCGAAAGGTTTATTGATAAATATTACCGGAGGAAAGGATCTAACATTATTTGAAGTTGACCAAGCAGTAAACAAAATAAGAGCTGAAGTAGATCCTGAAGCAGAATTAATATTTGGTGCTATTAAAGATGAAAACATGACGGGTAAAATTAGAGTATCTATAGTTGCAACGGCTCTGGACGGCCATAGAACTGAAAGTCGAACAGTATTAAATATGTTTTCTCGTGTTCAAAACAGAAATACAGGTTACTCAGAAAATTTATTTTCTCAAAATGCAAGAATAGACAACAATACGATAGGTTCTATTGATGGTGCAACTGCTCTAAAACTTGATGAAACTTACTTATTAAAAGAGGAGGAGCAAAATAACTCCATAAATAATTTTGAGGTTAATGTTGAAAAAGAGGAGTCTAATGAAAACAGATCTCAAGTCGATAATAGTTCAAGTATACCATCGGGTGTTTCAATCGAAAGTGCGTCATACATTGAAAATAATAATTTAGAAGAATATGAAAATTCTTCATCTTTACACGAAGATAATGAGGAAGAACATACTCCAAAATTGTTTTCTGATGAAAATAGCTATCAATCTGAAGAGAGTGAAACTGATATATCCTCAGAAGAAAATATTTCAAATCAGTTATTTGATCAAGATTTAAATGAAGAGGAAGATTTCGAAATACCAGCGTTTTTAAGAAAACAAAAATTTTAATGCCTCCAACTTGGATTCATGAACAATCAAACTTCATCACTGGAACTCTCCCATTTTCCAGTGATGTTGAATGAAGTTATAAGATTATCTGCAGCTTCAGACGGTGGAAAATTTATTGATTGCACTTTCGGTGCCGGAGGGTATTCAAAGGAAATTCTTAAATTTGCAAAAACTCAAGTTTTAGCACTCGATAGAGACAAAAATTCAAAAGTTAGAGCTGAAAAATTAGAAAAAAATTTTCCAGATAGGTTTAAATTTTATCGTATAAAATTCAGCGATCTTAATACTATTTCAAATGACAATTTTGACGCAGTAATTTTTGATTTAGGTTTATCTTCAATACAACTGGATGATCTAAATAGAGGTTTTTCTTTTAAATCTAACGAAAAATTAGATATGACAATGGGCTTGAATAAAGTTTCAGCTCTAGATGTAGTAAATAATCTCAGTGAGATCAATTTAAAATCAATTATCAAATTTTTAGGTGGCGAAAAAGAAGCAGCTAAAATTGCTAAAAATATTGTAAAGCACCGGAATATAAAAAAAATTACTAATACAAATGACTTAGTTAAAATAATTTCAAATTGTAAAAAAAAAAATATTAGCAAGATAAATCCTTGCACCAAAACCTTTCAAGCACTTAGAATTTTTGTAAATAAAGAAATTACTGAGCTACTTAATGGAATCATTATCGCAACTAAGAAGTTAAAACCT
>Ga0213865_10000060_pt1 | contig 62584 bp, 101 predicted proteins | sample PICome_6_FD_160100 | JGI IMG/M metagenome (GOLD analysis project Ga0213865, IMG submission 160100) | Coastal seawater microbial communities near Pivers Island, North Carolina, United States - PICO282 | ecosystem: Environmental > Aquatic > Marine > Coastal | place: USA: North Carolina...
ATTCTCCGCAACCGCAAGAAGCGGTTTCATTTGGATTGATAATTCTAAATGATTCATTCAATCCTTCCTTTACCCAGTCCAACTTTGCATCTTTAAAATACGGTTCGGACAATTTATCCATGACTATCTTAAACTTTCCATAATCAGTTATAATATCATCATTACTAATTTCACGAGCATACTCAATAATATACTCAAACCCAACACACCCACCAGCAGTGACACCCAACCTAATATAGCTAGGTTGCGATCCTGACGTTCTTTCAATCGCCTTAGATATTGCTGCATCAGTTAGTTCCATTATTTAGCAACAAGTGCAATTACAACATTTACAACAGTTACATTTGCGCATGTCTTTCTCCTATTTTTTGTTTTCGAGTCTATCGAGCCTATGATTGATATCTTCAATCAATTCTTTAAGTTCCGTCGCGCCACCAGGAGCAACAGGAGGATGTGAATTAATTTCTAAATCTTGGATTCTATCTTCAAGTTCATCAATCTTATTTGTAATATGTGGATACTTTTTTCTCCACGCAAGAGGATCTGATTCTAACCATGTCCAACCCCATCGCAAAACTAAATACTCTAAGAATGAATCAAATTTACCAACAGCCCATAAAGCCATTTTTGTGTCTTTGAACCAGAATAAGAATGCTGCACCTGCTACTGACCCAAGGATTGCTGTATAAATCCATAGTGTATCAGAAAGTAATCTCTCTACAATGTCCATTAGTTATCCTTAGTATATTTTGTATAGTTATCCATTGAATGATCTGCAAGGCCGTCAAAAGGCTTTAGGTTAATCCACGAAGTAATAATACCTCGTAGTTTATCTTTTAGCTTTCTCCACCAAGCAAGGTTCTTAATAATACCAGAATAATCAAAATACATAACTGTACCATGATGACGATATCCCATAAACCAAGGTGGTATGACTGTTACTAAATCGTTGTTATTTACAAAACGATAATGCTCTACTTCTGCCATGTTCTTTACAAACTCTGCATTACCAACTCTTGGTGATCCAAAGGTATATAAAACAGGCTTATGTACTTTCAATCTTGAAGCAGCAATTGTTGCCATTGCTCCACCTAATGAATGTCCACAAATAGAAATCTTTTTATCTGAATGTTTTCCAAACTCTTTTATGACATCGTCCCAGATATCATCAACCTCATTTTGGAAACCGTTATGTACCCAGCCACCGACTTGAGCCTTATCAGGCCATATATTTAAGTCAGCTTTTAGATCGTTGAGTTCTGTAGGTTCTGTGCCGCGGCAACATAAAACAAATTCTTTATTGGTCCAAACACAATGAGCTTGTGCTCCGTCTTTGTCAATAAACTTATGACCGGTATAACCTAGCGCTTTGAATAATGGTTTGGCTTCTTTACCATCTTCATATGCAATTTTTGCCATTTCTGCTTTTAGAATGGCTTCACTTTTTACATCACAAAATTGTACTTTCTTCTTCATATGTTCTCCTATTGAGATATATACAATCGTGTTCAGCAATTATTTATAAATAGTTTCATATACTATTAATTAATTATTTATTATACAGGTGGAATGAATGGCAAACAATCTAAAAGAACTCACAAGACAACATCACGATAACGCAGAAAGGACCGAATTTGCAGATATGCTTCTCGGCGGTAATATTAGTCCAAGGCTTTATCAAGAATACTTACACGCACAATTACAGAACTATATGGCCTTGGAATCGGCAGTAGAGATTCCAATGGAACTTGAACCTATTTTCAGATCAACTCAAATCGAAGAAGATCTTCAGGAATTAGAAACATTATATGATTTACCTGAGGTAGAGGATAACTTTCAATCAACTGTGGAATATGGTAAACATATTGAAACTCTTGTTGAGAACGAAGATAACGATGCTCTATTGGCTCATTTATATGTTCGTCACTTTGGAGATGCGCATGGTGGTCAAATTATTAAACGACATGTTCCTGGGTCAGGACTTATGTATGAGTTTGAAAATCGAGCAGAGTTGATAAAAGGAGTAAGAGAATTACTTCATGATGGAATGGCAAATGAAGCAATGATTTGCTTTGAATACGCAGAAAGACTATTTCATGAGTTAATAGACAACTTTCATAACAACTCTGAAGAATATGAATCAGAAGGTTCAGTTATGGCAAAGCAAATGAATCCTTGGTCAGAAGATGATTGAGTCGGTTCTATTCGACAAGCTTAGAGAATTAGCAGGAGATCTTGTTTCGTTATTCGATGCAAAGATGACAAGAGTTGAGAATCCAAAACATATAGCAGATCTTGAAGGATGGACAGATTGGTTTTGGGAATCAGATTCAATTCGTAAAGGTCACTTAAAGATTATCGAACCTGTAGGCAAAAACAAATTATGGTTAATGCATATTAATTTGTTTCCTGCTTTTGATATTGATCTTCCAATCTTTGGTTTGGATATCGTTGCTAATCCTAAAAAGATCTCAGGTTGCTTTTGCGACTACTCACCATTAACAGATCGGCATCATGTATTCTTAGACAAGTTTGTATTAGAAACAAAAGACTTGGCTTGGACAAGAGCAAGGGAAATGCCAGACTGGGCCCAAGAAATATTTTCTGAAAACATTGTAGGCGCAGGTAGTATTCGAGAAGGAGAAGAAACCGAACAGCTTTGTAACATGGCCTGGAAGCTTGCACAATTCTATACAATGGAAATGGATAATCCTGTTCATTCAAAATTAGATTGCCTCAATACAAAAGCCGCACAGAACAAATATTGTCATAATCAAAAGCTCAATAAAATGCTTCATAGCTCTATACTCGCAATGGGTATATCAGAAGAGCGTAAGAATCAATATGTAGAGAATGTTCTGTTCGAGGAATGTTAAACTATTCAGATTCGTTATATAATCTATAACAAAATATCAATTAATTTTTTCTCAATTTTTCACGACTTCTTTATATATAGTATCGTAAGGTAACATGGTCTGTTACTTTACGAATCACTTTTAATACACGAACTAAAAAAGGAGCTCTTTCTAAATGAAAAAGTTAATTATGGCCGCCTGTGCAATCCTCTTGATTCCTTCAGCATTTGCCGCTGACGACGAAGAAACATTTTCTTATAAAGCAAAAGCAAAGCCCGGATCAGATGTTTTCTGTGCTAAGGTCGAAGTACAAACCCTGGGTGCCGGTACGGTAACACGTACTCGTTGCAGAACAATTAAACAATGGGAAAAGGCTGGATATTCAGTTACGATGCCTGACCTACGAGTAGAAGATGGTGAGGAGGAAGATGTTCGCGAACCTGTATGAAATAATCACCACCCTCATTAACGAAGATACGGTAAACAAATTTTGCGACGGGTTTACTCTTCTTGCGGTAGTTGGATCATCAGTCGCATTACCCTTCCTAATAATTTCTTTGGCTCAACAGTAATAAATAGTTGACATCAGATAGATAATATGGTATAATAGCTCAGTCTAGTTTCAATAGTGGAACTAGGCTGGGTTTCCATTCATCTGAAAAAAGTTAAATTAACCATTGACATATTCAGCAAACTAGTATATAATACAAGGTATACATGACAAAAAAAGAATCTAAGGAAAATACTGATATGTCCGTTGTGGCTTTAACACCAGATAAAATTCACCACGAGATTAGTCGACACATTTCAAAAGGAGTACCATATATTGATGCTCTCGTTCACTTTGCAGATAAGAATGGAATTGAAATTGAAACTATTGCTCAAATTGTAAAAAAGAGTTCTGTACTCAAAGAAAAGATACGGACCGAGGCAGTTGACCTTAAGATGGTGAAAAAAGAAGATGAACAAGATATCACAGACTTTAGCAAGTGATGATCCATTTAATGCTTATGTTAAATTTCTGGCGCTAAAGAAACATTTTACAACGGACAATTACGATTACTTTAAATATAATGGAAAAGTACGTGCAAACAGAGAAACATTTATGTCTCGAAACGATGCGTACTCATTCGCAAAATTAGCGAAAAAAGATGACCCTCAGGGACTTATTTTAAGTAATATTTTAATAAATAAAAACATCTGGATTAGAGACTTGCTTGACAGCGAAGCCGAAGCCAGATATACGAATTGGAGGAAGAGGATAGAATCATTAGGTTATATCTTCAAATCTGAGCTTGCTCATCTTAACGATGAATACAAGCGAAACTTTATATCAAGAGATGGACAACATCCTCTTGTAATGACACTGTTATTACAAAAGAAGATTAGTTTGGAAACATTTACTATTCTTTCTCATAGTGCAAATATATTTTCGTACTGGAGTGAAAAAGTAGTTGACAAACACGTATCTTTTGATATAATAAACAAATCTAAAAAGTATAAACCCTTTTTGGATTATGATACGAATCGTTTCAATACATATGTAAAGGAACGGTTTGATTTTTAATACGACGCAATATAACGCTATATACAAAGGAGAAAAATTATGGCACTAACAGACTTCTCTTCACTGAAGAAGAATCGTTCGAAGACCTTGGATAAGTTGAACTCTCAACTTGAAAAGATATCTTCAAAATCATACCAAGATCCTAACGCAGGAAAATTTTGGAAACCAACGAGAGACAAAGCCGGTAATGGATTCGCAGTAATCCGTTTCTTGCCTGCACCTCAAGGTGAAGAAATGCCTTTCGTTAGAATCTGGGACCACGGATTCCAAGGACCAACAGGTCTATGGTATATCGAAAACTCTCTAACCACATTAAACCAGGATGATCCTGTTTCTGAGTTTAACTCTAAACTTTGGAACAGTGGTGTTGAGGCTGACAAAGAACAAGCACGTAAACAGAAGCGTAGGCTAAAGTATACTGCTAACATCTATGTTGTCAAAGACCCAGGGAATCCTGAGAATGAAGGCAAAGTATTCATGTATCAGTTTGGTAAGAAAATCTTTGATAAGTTGAATGATCTAATGAATCCAACTTTTGAAGATGAAGAACCAACAAATCCGTTTGATCTATGGGAAGGTGCAAACTTTCGTTTGAAGATCAGACAGTTTGAAGGTTACCCAAACTACGATAAGTCTGAATTTGATCCTGCTACACCATTGTCTGATGACGATGCTGAGTTGGAAAGAATTTGGAAAGAGGAACACTCTTTACAAGAATTAGTTGAACCAGGTAATTTTAAAACATATGCCGAGTTGAAAACTAAACTATATCGTGTACTTGATTTACAAGCTGACGAACCAGTTGCATCTGCACCTACAATTGCAGAGGACACTGATTCTGATTTGGATCTATCTGATATGTCCAATGATACTGCTGCGGCAGAACCAGCAATGACAACGGCTGAACCTGATGTAGGATCAACCGCTAGTGATGATGATGACGACCTTAGTATTTTTAAGGAATTGGCACGTAGTTAATAACGGCATGGAGGGTACTTCGGTGCCCTCCTTTTTTAAGGAGATTATATGTCTATAGAAAAAGAAACCACAATACTTGATTTTGATTTTGGTTTTACTGCCGTTGATGCTGATGAATTAGAAGTAGTTCAACAAGCAAAGGAACAGGTTGAAACAACATCTGCTTCTGCGCAACAGAACGCTGCTAAGGCTCAATTACTATATGATGCGGTAGTACCGTTAATTAACAACTTGAAAGCTAACCCAGAAAAGGATTATATATATTGGCCAAACCGATATGAAAAACTTGATGCGTTTGCTGATAAATTACATGAAATACTAAGTGGAGATTGATTATGAGTTTACTCGATAAAATGTTAAAAGCAGGTTCGATAAAACAGTCCGCTGTCTTATCTGACTCTGCATTCTTTCAGGATAAAGATCCTATTCAAACAGAACTACCTATTGTAAATATTGCATTCAGTGGTTCTCTAAAAGGTGGTCTTATCCCAGGTCTTACAGTTGTAGCAGGAGAATCAAAAAGTTTCAAAACTTTGCTCGGCTTATACTGTATGAAGGCTTATTTGAAAAAGTACCCGAAAGGTGTTGCTTTGTTATACGATTCTGAATATGGTATTACACCAGAATATTTGGAATCTTTTGATATTGATACCAACCGCGTTATTCATATTCCGATTGAAGATGTTGAACAATTAAAGTTTGATATTACCAAAAGGTTGAATGAAGTAGGTAAAGGTGATAACGTATTTTGCATGATTGATTCAATTGGTAACCTTGCTTCTAAGAAAGAAGTTGAGGATGCTGAAAACGAAAAGTCAGTTGCTGATATGTCAAGAGCAAAATCACTCAAGAGTTTGTTCCGTATCATTACACCTAAACTAACAACAAAAGATATTCCTTGTATTGCTGTTAACCACACATACAAAGAAATTGGTTTGTTTCCTAAGAACATTGTTTCAGGTGGTACAGGTATTTACTATTCAGCAAACCAAATCTTTATTATCTCGAAAGCTCAAGAGAAAGAAGGTACTGACTTGGCAGGTTTCAAGTTTACTATCAACATTGAGAAATCAAGGTATGTTAAAGAAAAAGCTAAGTTGCCTTTCAAAGTTTTATATGATTCAGGTATTCAAAAGTGGAGTTCCTTAATGGATCTTGCGATTGAGTCAGGTCATATTACAAAAGCAACTCAAGGTTGGTATAATTTGACTGACCTAGAAACTGGTGAAATCATTGAACCGAAGCGTAGAGGAAAGGATATTGAAACGGACGATGAGTTCTTTGAAAATCTAATTCAAAGCAAATCTTTCAATGCATTCGTTGAAAAAAGATACAAGCTGACAAACGTGGAGGGTCACAATGCTCGAGAAGACGATACTATCGAATCTGATACTGAATGAGGATTACTGCCGAAAGGTATATCCTTATCTGAAATCTGATTATTTCGATGATACCGTACTTCGTAAAGTATTTGAGACGGCATCCGAGTACCTTGAAAAGTACAAGGAGCCGCCTTCACTTGAAGCACTAAAGATCGCCGTTGATAAAAGAAAGGATCTAACTGAGGATACGTATCAAGGAGTTCATTCATTAGTTAGTGAACTTAAAGTTGATGCTGATACTCAAATAGAATTTTTGATTGATGAAACTGAAAAGTTTTGCCAAGACAAAGATTTATATAATAGTATTCGTAAATCCATTCTTATACTTGACGGACAAGATACTGAACAAGGGAAAGGCGAAATACCAAGGCTGCTATCTGACAGCTTAGGTATTAGCTTTGACCAATCAGTAGGTCATGATTTCCTAGAAGACGTTGATGATCGTTATGAACATTATCATCGTAAAGAAGAAAGGATTCCGTTTGATATTGACATCCTTAACAAAATTACAAAAGGTGGCATACCTCGTAAATCTATGACTGTCTTGTTGGCAACAACAGGTGGTGGTAAGTCTTTACTTAAATGTCACATGGCAGCAAATCATTTGATGTATGGAAAGAATGTTCTGTATATTACAATGGAAATGGCTGCTGAAGAAATCGGTCGTCGTATTGATGCAAACATTATGGATATTACTTTGGACGAAGTTGCTGAAGTACCTCGTGATGTATTTGAAAAACGAATGGCTCGATATAAAACAAAAACAACAGGTAAGCTGGTAATCAAAGAATTTCCTACAGGATCTGCACATAGCGGTCACTTCCGCCATTTGCTTAACGAGTTAAAACTCAAAAAGAATTTTACTCCTGATGTTATCTTTCTTGATTACTTGAACATTTGTTCATCATCACGAGTTCGTGGTGCAGCCGCTGCTAATAGTTATACTTTAGTTAAATCTATTGCAGAAGAAGTTCGTGGATTGGCAATGGAATATAATTGCGCAATCGTAACATCTTCCCAATACAATAGAGATGCTTATGGCAACTCTGATGTTGACTTGACTAATACTTCTGAATCAATGGGTATCACTCATACTGCTGATGCGATATTTGGTTTGGTTAGTTCTGAATACCTTGATGAAATGAATCAGCTGATGATTAAACAGTTGAAGAATCGTTGGGGAGACATCAGTTATTATCGAAGATTCCTAGTCGGTATTGACAGATCCAAGATGAAGATTTATGAACTTGAGGAATCTGCTCAGCAAAATATAAATCTTGATGGTCCTGGAGGTGGTCAATCGCCGGGAAAGAATCAGAGTTATGATGATGGTCCTGTTTTTGACAAGACCGATATAGGACTTAGGTTAAACAAGCGTAAGCCAAGCAAGAACGTATTTGGAGATGTAGAGCTGCGGTAGGTTATCTGTATAAATAAACTAAAGTAAACTAGAAATTTATATAGGTATTGTATGCGAAGGTTTAAAACATTCAACTCCTTAAACGAAGCATCCTTAATGAAGCCTGATTATGTAATCGGACATAAGGTTGTATGGAAAGGAACTGACTTTGCTGAACTAGGCAAACTTGGTTATAATAAGGGTGATGTATTTGAAATAGTATCAGGCGGTAAAGTCGAAGTTTCAGTAGGTAAAGAAACTGGTGAAATTGAGAAATTTATTAAAGGACCTGATGGTAAAGTCATTCGATTAAAAGGCGGTCAAGGCTATAAGTCATCCGCCTTCACTCATTACAAAGAAGGAGGAGGTATTCCTTCTGGTGCAGAGTGGGAAGATCTTATTGTATTTGCCTATAATAATCTAAACAACAAACCTACAGATCCAGAAACCGAAGAAGTCGCAATGAAATATTGGGACAAGTATGCTGATGCTTCATATACAATTGCCAAGAATTTCAGAAAAGGTTTATCCGCTAAACAGTTAGTTCAAACTGGTCGTGGTATTGGTTCAGTAAATCTTGGTCCTATATGGAGAGAATCAGGAGCAAAGAATAAGACTCCTAAAACTGATATTGCATCTTCTGACTTCAGTGAAAAGATTTCATTAAAGAAAGCAGGTGGTTCTCAATTAGCTTCAGCTGAAAAGAAAGAAGCAATCGCAATTGTTAAAGCTGCTCTTGCTGAAATGGGTAATGAGAAAAAGTTTGCTCAAGATTTGGTTTCCACAATGGAAGAAAATATGACTACTCTGATTTCAAAAGAATCAGTTACGGCATTAAGTAAATCTTCAAAGGCTGGTGAAAAGAACGATGCAGTTATTGACTTTGAGAAAAAAGATAAAGGTAATAAAGAATTATCTGCTATGTTGGAAAGTTATATCAATTCAAACACCGAAGCAAATACAATGTTTTCTAAATATGTTGTATTAGAAGCAAGTACAGGTAATCAAAAATTCGGTTCTCCTAAATCAAAAGCTGCTGCTAATTTATTAGGTAAGTTTGACCCTACAGGTAAAGTTGTATTAGAACCAATCAATACAATTCACGATCCTATTATTGTAAAATATTCTCAGTCAGTTAAACCTTATGTAGCATTTAAGAAAGGTGGTGGAGCAAGTCCTGCTTACTCTGCATTCCGTCTTTCAATTAAAGAAGAGTTTCAAACATTTCATGGTTTAGTAATGGAAGAACTATCTCAGGTTGATGGATTATTAACCGAAGACTTTCTCGCAGAAGGACCTTTAGATATGTTAAAAAGGGCTGCAAGCAAGGCAAAATCAATAGGTAAAGGATTAATTGACAAAGTAAACAATGCAATTAAAGCCGTTATAAAGAAGGTAGCTGGCATATTGAAAAAGATTGCTTCTCTAGGTAAAAAGATGTTTAGCAGTTTAATGAAGTTCTTAGGATTAGATATTGCGTTTGCTTCTAACATTCCTGGTGAGGTAACACTGTGAAGCAGTATAAAGATTTTGTAAACGAAGGACCAAACGATCCTGCGATCTTTAAAGCAATCTTTTTAGCAGGCGGACCTGGTTCAGGTAAATCATTTATGGTTGGTCAAACATCATTGGCTGCTCATGGATTTAAAATTGTAAATTCTGACATTGCATTTGAAAGAGCAATGGAGAAAGCAGGATTAGCAATGGACCCTGAAACAATCTTTTCTGCTCAAGGACAGGCTTTAAGAGATAGAGCAAAACGATTAACTGGTATTCAATTTGAAAGATATGTTGAAGGTCGATTAGGTTTAGTCATTGACGGAACTGGTAAAGACGAAGAGAAAATCAGAAATCAAGCAATGAATTTAAAAGCATTAGGTTATGATGTAGCAATGATTTTTGTAAACACAGATTTAGATACAGCAATTAAGCGTAACGACGAAAGACCAAGATCATTACCAACCACAACTGTTGTCACATTATGGAAAGCAGTTCAAAAGAACATCGGAAGATTCCAAGGATTCTTTAAAAGCAATATGTTAATCCTTGATAACTCTGAAGGAACACAATGGACAAACGCAGCACAACAAGGTTATAAATGGGGTAAGGCATTTGCTAATAAACCCGTAACAAATAGAAAGGCAGTTAATTGGATTAATTCTTTTAAGCCTTCAATGGTTGAGTCAACATTAGCAGCAAGTGACAGTGCTATCCTAGATGCATTACTTGCTGATGTTAAAAGGAAATTAGAAAAAGATTTGAAGCGCGGAAGTAATCTTAAAGATTTAGATGATATTGCTAAGATTGTAGGTAAACGTGTAGAAAAAGATTTTAAACACAAAGGTTATTCAAGGTTAAAGGATCGTAAATGAAGTCGTATAAGACATACATAGCAGAAGCAGATGCAAATCTACATATGACTCACCTTGAGGATGCTGTCATTGATGGCGGTGTCACAGGAACGCGTAACGTAATTAATTATATTCGTAATATCCGAGATATGCTGTCGGGTAATACTAAAGCTCCTGTTAGTTTAACAACAAAATGGGATGGCGCGCCTGCGATCTTTGCTGGAGTTGATCCAAGTGATGGAAAATTCTTTGTGGCAAAGAAAGGAGTATTCAATAAGACTCCAAAACTATATAAAAATAATAATGAAATTGATAATGATTTGAGCGGTGATCTCAATAGCAAATTTAAAGTTGCTCTTGCTGAATTCTCCAAGCTCGGAATTGAAGGAGTGGTACAAGGTGATTTCTTATATACGAACGATGATCTTAAAACGGAAGATATTGATGGAGAACCGCATATTACTTTCCATCCTAATACCATTGTTTACGCGATACCTAAAACATCAACACTTGGTCAGAAAATATCAAGATCAAAAATCGGTGTGGTCTGGCATACAACATACGGAGGATCAAGTCTTGAAACAATGTCTGCAAGTTTTGGAAAGAAGATATCAACAAAACTTAATGATATTGCGTCGGTCTGGCACGTAGATGCAACATTTGAAGATAAGTCAGGTAATGCAACATTTACTGATGCTGAAACAAAAGCACTAACTGCTCAACTATCAAAAGCAGGAAGTTTATTCAGAACAATAGATGCAAAAATATTAAATGAGTTTGGAAAGAACGAAGACTTAAATCAAAAAGTAAATACTTATATAAATTCAAAAGTACGTGAAGGACAACGCATCGGTTCAGTAAAGCCTTTCGTTATAGGTCTTCAAAGATACATACAAGATTATTATAAAAAGCAAGCTGATACAAGAAAAACAGCTGCAGGTAAAAAGGTTCAAATGGATAAAGCTTCTGCGGCATTATCTATTTTCTCAAGACAAAATATTAGAAAGATCGAAGCAATCTTTACTTTATATGATTTATTAGTTGATATGAAATATGTTATCATAGCAAAATTAAATCAAGTTGGCGGTATAAGAACTTTATTAAAAACAAAAGATGGATTTGAAGTTACAGGACAAGAAGGATTTGTTGCGATTGACCATTACGGTAAAAACGCATTAAAGATTGTGGATCGTTTAGGATTCAGTCAAGCTAACTTCTCAGACAAATATATTAAGGGGTGGCAAAAATAATGGCATTCGTAACAGTACCAGGAAGTAACGGGACATGGGAATATGATAACGCAGCTACTGCATCAGATACATATTCTGATAGCCCAGGAACAGTATCCGCAGGTGTAAGATCATATACAACACCAGGCGGAGTAACAACACAAACTTATATCAAATGTAGGAAGCCAGGAAAGACCTTGGTGAACGGCGAAATCAATAAGGACTTTTATGATTATCGAAATTCACAAGGTACTCCATAATAGTTGACACAAGTCTTAAAGTTTGATATAATATAAAAATTATGGTTCGTAATGTGTATGTGATCTAAGCGTCAGTCGACGCAGCACTCCGAATCAGTATTAATAGGAGTAAATAAAATTGGGTAGAATTAATGATAGAGGCCACGATGGTGGCAATATATGGCGATGGCAAACAATTGAAAAATATGTTAGAAAAAATGGATGGACAAAAGGTGCAGAACTCGGAGTATGGCTCGGAGAAACATTTAAGCACCTGGTTAAAACTTGTCACAATCTTCACCTTATCGGTGTTGATCTGTATGAGGCTCAACCCGGATACGACGGACCCGAACAATGGACGCGGGGCGAAAATGGCCATGCCTGGGACCATGAGACTTACTATCAAGACCTAGTTCGATTCTGTCAAGCATATCCTGGCAGAGCAGAAATTATCAAAGACTATACAACTGAAGCGGCAAAAGAAGTTGACGACGAATCGTTAGACTTTGTTTTTATTGACGCTGACCACAGTTACAATGGAGTAATGAGAGATGTAGAAGCTTGGGCTCCAAAGGTAAGAAAAGGTGGAATGATTATTGGGCATGATATACATTTTCCAACAGTCAAGCAAGCAGTTGTAGAATTATATGGTGAGGACGGTTATATTGTTGAGGATGATTTCTTATGGCTGGTCGAAAAGACGTAACAGTAATAAATTTTTATGGAGGACCTGGGTCAGGTAAATCTACCGCGGCTGCAGGTCTATTTTATAATATGAAGATCTCAGGCTATAATGTTGAGCTAACAGATGAGTTTGCTAAAGAATGCGTTTGGGAAGGTAATATTCCAATGCTTCAAGATCAGCTTTGGGTATTAGGACATCAACATCGAAAGATATTAAGACTATCTGACAAAGTTGATTATATCATAACAGATAGTCCAGTTTTATTAAGCCCAATATATCGTGAGAGATACGGTGGCAGCATATATACCGACCTTATTGACAAAATGGCATTAGAGTGTTATAATTTGTATGAACACAATATAAACTTTATGCTAACAAGACCTGATTCTTTTGACCAAAATGGTAGAGCACAAGACGAAGTAGAGTGTCGTGAAATTGATGAAGCCATTATGGATCAATTTGAAGAATTGAATATTCAATATATAAAATTAGAATCAGAAGACAACGCAAAGGCAGCATTAAAATACATTGGAGAATTTATAAAATGAAAAAGGTAGTAGTCGTACTTTTAGGAGCTCTAATAGTAGGATGTACAACTAATGACACAGGCTATAACAAGCCATACCCAAAGTCACAACTCTTTTGCCCAAAAGATTCAGTTGAATATTGCGAAGGAAGAACACCGCGAGAGCTTGAATGTACTTGTGTAAAGAAAAGAGTTTTAGAACAGCAATTCAGAAATATTAGATGGCAATATGAAAATTAATATTGAGAAAAAATTACGTCATATTTGGATAGGTCCTAAACCTGCTCCATTAACTTGGATGTATACTTGGAGAGATAAACACCCTGATTGGGAATATAGCATTTTCACAGATGCAATGTTGAAGAATCGTCAGTGGTATAATCAACATTTAATCGAAGAGTATTATAAACAAAAGGCATGGTGTGGAGTTTCTGATTTAATTCGTTATGAATTATTATATGAAGAAGGTGGATTTATTGCCGAAGCAGATATGATCTGTTTAGAAAACACTGATGAATTATTTACAAGTCCTAAAGATCACGCATATTCATGTTTTGAAAATGAAAGAGGTCGTGGTAATAACATTCAACCTATCTTTGCTTGTAACCCAGGCAATCAATTTGTAAGACACCTAATTGATACATTGCACACTCTGCAACCAAACCAATTACATCCTCAACCATTTATGTCAACAGGTAATGCCTTTCTATCAAAATATGTAGATGCATTTAGAGACAAATTAACTCTTTGGCCAAGCCATTATTTTATACCACAATTTTATATGAATGGCTCGCAAAGATATGATGGCCCAGAAAAAGTATATGCAGATCACAAATGGGGTTCTACAGGAATGGGCTTTAACTGTGTAGATTATTCGCAAGGAGTGTAATGTACCTTTCACACAAATATAAATTTCTATTTTTACGCACGCCGAAAACTGCAAGTAGTAGTTTATCGGATTTCTTTATTCGCAACATCGATGACGAAGATGCTGTTTATACTGAAGTAGAAGATTCAGGTCTCCCTGGGACATTGAGTGAATCTATAGTTGGTAAATACAGACCGTATGCCTTTTATCATTTTACCTTACAACAATTAGTAGATGAAAAGGTATTAACATATGAGCAAGCTTCAACATACAAATGTTTTGCACTATTAAGAAACCCTTTAGATAGAGCAAAGAGTTTTTATTACTTTTATAAAAAATTTAAAAACCCACATTCACCTGCATCTTTAGAAGAATATCGACAATGGACAAAGAATGGTGTATTCTATGGAGAAGCAAACTCAGCAATTGTTCAAACAAGTTTATTAAAACTTCGCGGTCAACCAATTGGAGAATATTGGTTGTATGAAAATCTTAACGACGAATTACAAAAATTTATGAACAGTTTAGGTTTACAATGTCCACCTTTGCCACAACATAAAACAGATTCAAGAAAGAATAGAGATAATGAAATAGAATTTGAAGAGCAGGACATACAAGCAATGAATGTTCAATTCAAAGAAGATTTTCAAATATATAAAGAACTAACAAAATGAAAGCATATATCCTAAGACACGACGATCCTATATCACATGAATACGCAAAGATTTGCGCTGAAACTTGTGAAGTGATTGATTTGGATTGGGAATATTTTGACGGTTGGTCAAATTGTACTGGTCGTATGGCTTGGTGCGAAACTGGTATACAAATGAAGTTCTATGAACCAATGCTTGAAGTTGATAATCCAACACCTGCACAAAAGGCAAATGTATGTTCAGCAGGTCATGGTGCAATATGGAAAAAAATTGCCGATGGTGAAGATGAGGTTGGTATTGTATTAGAACACGATGCATTAATGTATTATAAACCAGATATAAAAATACCAGATAATACGTTAATTACATTAGGATATAAAGTATCTGACCCAGAAAACTATCGAGCATGGGATGCAAGAGATAAAGAACAACATCAATTAATGTTTATTGATGGTCATGAAGGTGCTCATGCATATATGATGACAAAAAGAACAGCACAAAATCTTGTTTGGGAAATTGAAGAAAAAGGAATATTAGGCGCAGTAGATAATGCATATTTTATTCGAGGACAGCGGAGAACGAGCATACCATTAGCAATTATGTCTCCAACACCTGCGATCGGATATTTGAGAAAATCCACTATTTGGAGTGAATCGGCACATGTGAATTATAAATTTATTGAGTCCTTTGCTAAATATTATAAATAAACATACTAGCAAACGAAATTTAGGAAAAACTTATGAATCCTCTTAACGAAAAAGATTCTACGGCTATGGGAGCTGCATCGATTGATGACTATCGCAATGATGGACAAATAGACCAAAGCAAGCAGGCCGACAACAGAGATATCAAAAAGCGTAAAGATAAAAAGAAAGACCAAGACACTGGTAAAGGAATTATTAAAAAAGATTCTAAGGCTTCTTTTGACGCAAATAAATTTGTTGACACAGAACCAAAAATTAACGAAGCAATAATAGATAAAGCTGTTATTACGTTTGGAAGAATGAATCCTCCAACGGTTGGCCATGAAAAGCTTGTTAATAAAATAATCGCCACGGCAATTGCTGAAAAAGGTACTCCATACGTATTCCTATCTAAAACACAAGATGCTAAAAAGAATCCATTAACTTACGATCAAAAAATTACTTATGCTCAAGCGTTATTTGGAAAAAGATTAGTTCAAAAATCTCAATCAAGAACAATCATTGAAGTAGCAAAAGAATTACAAAGAAACTTTAAAGATCTTGTAGTTGTTGTCGGTTCAGACCGAGTTAAAGAATTTGATACATTACTTCAAAAATACAACGGAAAGGATTATACATTTAATTCTATTAAGGTTGTATCAGCCGGTGATAGAGATCCTGATGCTGACGATGTATCAGGTATGTCAGCAAGCAAGATGCGAGATTATGCGGCAAGAAACGATTATGTCGCATTTAAGAAAGGCGTTCCTACGAGAGATGAAAGACTTAAGAAAGCGCTTTTCATGGATGTTCGTAAAGGCCTAGGTATTTCCGAAGAGTTGAATTATGCAGTAGACTTATTCCTTGCTGAAAGAGTTAAGGATGGTAAAGTAGATCCTTTATCTGCAATGGGCAAGCAAAAATTAACTGGTGCTGAAGTTGCTCAATATTATAAAAACAATCCTAAAGCAAAGGCTGCAGCTAATCGTGATAATAAAGTAAAGCTTGCGATTGAATTAGCATTAGACTTAGCAGGTAATATGAATTATGCTATTAAAGAAATTGATAAGTTAAAGCGTAATCTGTCAAAGCACCCTGAAGTTCAAAAAGCCTTAAGAACTGCCAATGAAGATGTTAATAAAGATTTATATAAGGCAGCTTCAATTCAGGAAAGATTACAAAAAGAAGGTGATAAAGAATCAAAACAACAAAAGCAACAGCCTGGATATTACAAAGGTTTAGGCAATTCAACAAAGGATAAGCGTCAAGCTCATTTTAATAAAAAGACTAAAATGGACGATGACAATCCAAAAGCATATGAACCTGCACCGGGTGATGCACAAGCTAAAACAAAACCATCTAAGCATTCAAACAAATTTAAGAAAATGTTTGGTGAAGCGGTTCAAGGTAATTTAGAACGAGCAGGGTTAAAAAGACCACACCAATTATTAAGACAAGATAATACAGTTAACTTTGATTATAGATTTAAGATGTATTCAAAGGCAAGAGAATTTGAAGCCAAAGAAAAACAACGAGCTGAAGTTCAAGCCGAAATGGTAAATCAGCAAATCGAAGAATTAGAAAATTTAATCGAACAAGTTGAGTTTGTAAATGAAAAATCAAATCCTGAAAAATCTTTAAGAGATAAAGCTGAAAAGTCAGGAATGCCTTATGCAATATTAAAGAAAGTATTTGATAGAGGTGTTGCTGCCTGGAGAACAGGTCATAGACCTGGGACAACTCCAGTACAATGGGGATTGGCAAGAGTTAATTCATTTGCTACAAAATCACCTGGAACATGGGGTAAGGCCGATAAGGATTTGGCTGATAAAGTTAAATAATGGATCGTATAAATAAAATTAAAGAGGAAGGCGGCGCAGGAGACTGGGGTACTGATAAGGCTCGAGCAAAACTCCAAAGCGATACTCCTCATATACTTATTAAAAGAAAAAACAAATTAAAAACTTTCAAAGAGTTTAAGGACCAGGAGACCAATGAAAAAATTTAGACAAATCCTCGAAGGTGTCGACACTATTGAAGAAAATGTCAATAGGCAGTCAAAAGAGTTAGCAAAAGAAATTGGAGACGCTGCTCGTCGCGAGACAGGTCAAGATAAAAAAGATTTTGAAACTGTTGCTAAATTAATCGGACAAAACAAACATAAAGAGGCAGCTAAGTATATGTCAGACCTTGACACAGCTCCTCTTGAAGATCTTATTGCGTTTGTTATGGGTCATCAAGATGTATTTAAAAAGATGTATCCGAAAGCAAGAAGAGGACAATATGTTGCTCAATTTGCTCGACAAGTAGAAGGACATGAAGGAGATTGCGAATATCCTGGTCAGTGTGGTCAAGATCCTTGTGTTACATTTGGTAAAGTTGAAGAAGCAATGTCTGATAGAGACAAAAAGAAAAGACTTGCTATGATTAAGAAAGCAGTTGAAAAGATTAACAAACAGAATGCTGATAAGGCAAAGAAAGATGCACTTGCTATGATGAAAGCATCAGGTATGTTTGATGAAGATGTTGAGCTTCAAGAAATTAGAAAAGCCCCACAGGTTAAACAATTAAATATTTACGGTTCAGAGATTAGTGGTTTAAGATCTGGAGGCAAATATTATATGGCAATGGCAGTTGATATGAGAGGCAAACTTATGTATAAAGTAATTGATGAGTTTGGTTCTATTGAAACCATTGACCTTAAAACATTCGCAAAAAGGTTTGGATAATGAAAACTTTTAAGGACTTTACGGAAAACTTTGCTCAGGATTTAGATCTTGCTCAAAAGAATATGGCAAGACTCGCAAAACTAGAAAAAGGTCAGGAGAAAAAGGATTACGAAGCAGTAGCACGTGCTCTTAACCAAGGTAATCTTGGTGCAGTTAAGAAAGTAATTAGAGGTATTTCAACAGAAGAAATCCAAGCTGATATATTAAATGTACTTGTAGGCTATAATGATTTAATTGCTAAAATGTATCCTAAAGCAATGTCAGGCGGTAAGTTTAAAAGTGGCATGACTGTTTCAAAAATGGTTAAAGAAGATGAAAACGTTTAAGGACTTTTTGGAATCTATTGAAGAAGCTGACGGTTGCTGGGATGGCTACAAAAAAGTAGGCATGAAAAAGAAAGGCGACAAGATGGTTCCTAATTGTGTACCTGAAGAAACAGTTGATGAAGGATCAGAAACTTGGGAAGACGGCTTTAAGAGACGAGTAGTTAAAACAACAAAACCTGAACATAAAAAGGATGGTTATAATTGGCGTATTAAAGGCAAGGATAAAGACCATCTATCAATCAAATTATATAAAAATAAACCTGACTTTGCTGAGTTTAAGAAACAAATGAAGAGAGTCGCAGGACACGAATTCGGAGGATAACGTGGATAGACAAGAAAGAATAGATGCGGAAATCAAGAAAGCAATTGACGGCCGCACAAAAGAATTTAAGGAAAAGATTGCTAAGCTTGCATACGAAAAGATTAAAGCAGCTCTTACTCCTTCAAAGGAACCATTAAAAGGATTCCCTTATAACGAAGATGTTACAATTAGTTTAGACGAATCTGCATTAGTTGAAAAGTTACGTGCTGGTCGTGGAACAGAAAAAATCGACATTGATTATATTGGTAATTCAGGTGATCGTTCGGCATCTGAAAGAAAGTATAGAATTAAAATAAAAATGACAGGCAGACAAACTGCTGATGTTTCTGGACAAAAGAAAGATATATTAGCCTTCCTCCAAGGCGATGCATATAGAATGGACGATGAAGATATTGAAGATATTTTCCCAGAATTACTTGAAGCATTAATGAATGAATTGAATGCAAGATATAGTTTGCCTGATATGAAACAATCCAAAGATCCAAAAGTTAAAAGAGAGCTTGCTAAGTTAATGAAAGTACAATACGGATCTTTACAATATATTAGACAATATAAAGAAGTTGAAGCAGCATTAGACAAATCCCTTCCTGCGCACAAGCGTAAGAAGTAAAATTCACTTGAAATTAATATTATGAAGTCCATATCTGAATACAGATCCGTAGTTCTTGAAGAGGAAGTAGGTAACGAGCTTTCTTTTGAAGAATTGCATGTTGTTGTATTAGGTACAGGAGATGGTGACGGTACATTTGCCGGCTTAATGGAAGAAGTATCTGTTAAGCGTAATATCAAATACGATTTCGTTGATGTAAGAGAAGCATGGATTTCTGCTTCTGATATTGAAATCGGTAAAGTAAGACTTCGTAATATTGACGGTAAAGGCAAAGATGTTGATGCCGAAATTCATAATTCCATTATTTTTGTTAGAGCAGGTGCAATCGAAACTCTTGCTTCACAATCAATGGTTTCTTCCTTACAAGATATCGGTTTCCTAGTTGTTAATGATTTAGATTCAATGTTAGTTTGTGATAACAAAATGTCTAATGCATTAATGATGGAAAGAAACAATATTCCAATTCCAAAAACATCAATTATATCAAACGAAAAATCTATTGAAGATGCTCATAAACGCGTAGGCGGTAAATTTCCTGTTATTATAAAAACATTAAAAGGTACACAAGGCGTTGGTGTTATGAAGATTGATAGTATGTCTTCACTTACAGGTGTATGCCAAGGTTTATGGAAATACGAAGCAGATTTATTATTACAAGAATATAAAGAAATGAAATCTGATATTCGTACTCTTGTCATTGGTGGTAAAATATTAGCATCAGCTGAAAGAATAAGAGAAAAAGATAATAAAGACTTCAGAAACAATGTTCACCTAGGTGCAAGAACAGAACCATACAGTTTATCAAGAAAAGAGATTGAAGTAATTAAGGCAGCTGCTCGTGCAAGTGGCGCAATGTATTGCGGAGTTGACCATGCAATGGTTGACGGCAAACCTTATATTTTAGAAGTCAACGGTTCACCTGGTATTCGTTCTCATTTTGAAGGATATGATCCTTGGACTGAAGAAAAGCAAGGTAAGATAACCGACAAGCAAGTATTAGAAAAGATTATACAATTCTTTTCCAAAGATGTCAATAGACGACCTGTATTTAGACAGGAAGCAGGATATATAGAAACAATTATATTTAAGGGTATGGAAAAGAATCCTATCCGTGCAAAGTTTGATACAGGAAATAGTGCTAAGGCAAGTATGCTTCATGTTGATTCTATGGATGTTAAGAATGGAAAGGTTACTTGGGAAAAGAATGGATATAAGTTTGAAGATAAATTATTATACATCTCAAAACCAATGAGAGGCCAAAAACCATTTGATGAAAGACCTGTTATTGAACATGAGATATATTTTAATAATAAGAAACATATTGCTGAAATTGCGTTATCATTAAAAGATACAGCATCAGAGATGTTAGTGAATAGAAAGTTAATGACAAAGTTTAAGGTGGCAGTCAATCCAAATAGACGATTTATATTATCAAACAAAACAGCAAGAAACGACACAACGGATCACTAATGAAAAAGTTTACAGATTGGAAACAAGAAAACTTCGGGTTGTATGAAGGAGTTACAGTTCCTTTAGAGAAACCTCTTATTGAGTTTGATAACTCTATGGGATTACTTTCAGCAGAAAAAGAACCCGAACTAAATAAACCAAAACGTTCAAGCGGAGATAAGAAATATGTTGTCTATGTTAGAAACCCTAAAACAGGCAATATCAAGAAGATCGAATTTGGTGATGAAAAAGGTGGACTTACAGCTAAGATTAATGATAGAGAGGCAGCGAAGAATTTTGCATCAAGACATAATTGCGATACTAAAACAGACAAACTCAGTCCTGGATACTGGGCGTGTCGATTACCAAAGTACGCAAAAGAATTGGGACTTAAAGGTGGCGGAGATTTCTTCTGGTAAGCCTTATATTGACAATGGAGATATTCGTATCTTTGATGTTGATAAAGATGAATCAGAATATGTTTGGCATAGAGATAATGAAGATCGTATGATTGAAATTTTGAGCGGAGATGGTTGGCAATTTCAACCAGAAGGTTCATTACCTATATTATTAAAACCTGGGATTGGCTTTACAATAAGAAAAGGCGAATACCATAGATTGATTAAAGGTATTAACAATTTGGAAGTTAGAGTGACTAGATTGTTATAAATAAACATATTAAACTAAAAAAGGAATAAGTTAAATGGCAGATGGCAGTTTTAGATTAGTCGACTTAGACGACAAAAGTTATAAGAATGCTTTAATGCTGGCCAAGAAGGCAAAGCTTAATCCGTTTTCTAAAAAAACTTCAACTGGAATGGAGTTAAGCGTTTTTGGTGATAATAAAGATATAATGCGATTCATCAAAACATTACCAGAACAACATAACGAGGAAATTAAAATGTCCGATTGGAAAGAAATTATTGAAAGCAAGATTGAGCAAAAAGTAATGGCTCGTTTGTCAGATGAGACAGGCGACAAGGAAGAATACGAAAAGTTCTTTCAAGCTGCACTTAAAAAGTTCGGAGTCGAATCACCAGCTGAATTAGACGACGCAAAGAAGAAGGAATTCTTTAATTATGTCGATGCTAACTGGAAAGGCGACAATGAAAAGGCTGAAGATCTTGATGAGACAGAAGCTTCTGATACTCTAAAAGATCAGCCTAAGAAAAGAAAATTAGCTGCCAGCCACTGCGGCAGTTAATTATATAATTATATTATAGGAGTAAATTATGTTTTTGATTGATTGGTTTAAAAGACTTTTCGGTGGAGAAACAGCTCCTGCTAAAGTAGACCCAGTAAAGGAGCCTAAAAAGGCTGCTGTTGCTAAAGGTCCTAAAGTTAGTAAAGCTTCGTTAAATAAATTAACGAAAGTACAACTTGAGGAAGAAGGTCGTAAAGCAGGTGTTGAACTCGACAGAAGAAAAAAGAAAGCTGAATTAGTTGATGAACTATTTAAAGTTTTGAAATAAAAATTTATTATTAACGTTAATAAAAAAATAAAAGGAGATAACAATGGCACTATGGGGAAAAACAGACGCTGCGGCAAGCGTACCTAAGTGGCTCGAAACAGACGCAAACAATACAAACAAATCTAATGATGAAGATTTAGCTGTATTCGTTGATACGACTGAGGCAGGAGTTGCTGCTAACAGAGCTAAAGGACTTAAAACACCTGGGTGGAATTTGTATCATACTTATACCGATGCAACAGGCGCAACACGCCATAAGGCAGAATCTTTAGTAGTAATGAAAGTTGCTGCTGGTGACGCAGGCGATGCTGGTGTAACAGGTACAGGTGATGATTCAATTGTAGCTGACAGCTAAAACCTAACTAGTTAGCCTTTATTGTTATGAATTTGACAGAATCAACCTTTCTGCTATATGCGATGAAACACTATGACAATCCTCAGTGTACTGAGATGTCAGAGTTCGAAGAAGACATTAAGAGATTTCAATATCTCCGTAAACTCTTCAGTCGATATAGACAAGATAATGAATTAAAGGAAAGGTTGATCCTGAACCATCTCATTGTAATATTCAATGTGTTTGGTCCTGAGGCAACAAATATGTTATTCATGCGATTGCATGAGTATCACGAATTCTTAAAACCGTTCGTGGAATATTTGAATTTTATGCCACAAATTATTATGTATGAAGATACTATAATAAACTCTGACAGTATAACATCAGATGAGTTTGTTATTAATAGGCTTAAGGAAATCTAAATGGTAGTAGATCTATTTTTAGTTTATTCGTTTATTCGACGGTTGGTGACACCTTTTAATAAGTGGAAAGCTTATGACGAAGGAATCATTGACGCGAAAGGCAATATTCTAATAAAGCGTAAAGATTTTACTAAGAACAGTCAAAAGAATTCTTTTGGTGTATTTGACCAAATGATTCTTAATATGAAAAAGCTTCTTGCTAAACTACCAGGCGGAACTACTAAGTTAGCATCATACGCATCAGCTCTTTGGTTAATTAGAGAAGAGCAACGAATAAACGCAACAAACTATATTACAGAAGAAGCTATATCAGAAGACATTGATTCAGCTTTAGAAAGGTTTATTAAAGAATATGGTAATGTTATTGCAGAAGCCGCAAAGAAAGAAGTTGATGAAGAACCGGCAAACAATGTCGGTGGTGGAAATATTGCTGGGTTAGGAGTAGGTCCTCAAGGCGAACCTGGCGTTTCTAAAAAGAATCAAAAGAAACACAAAAAGAGAGTTAAGGATCTAATGCAGATCCTAGTTGATGAAGACGCAGTTGCACAGGCTCAATTAAAAGCAAGACAAGCAAGTGAAGCTGACCGTCTAAAAGATCAACAAGATAAAGAAAAAGAAAGAATGAAATTAAAGCATGCTGCTGAAGTCGAACGCCAAAAAGGTATCGACGATACAGAGAAAGAACGTGAAAAGCGAAAGCAAGAACGTGACAAACAACGTGCAGCAGCCAAACAAGCAATGGGTTCGGCCGCAGGATAAGGAGTAGAATATGTTTTTTAAAGATACTAAATTAGACAGAGAAGCTGTCTTTGAACAATTAAAAATAGACGAAGGTGTTGTGTATGAAATCTATCACGATCACCTGGGATACCCTACTTTCGGAGTTGGCCATTTGGTACTCGAATCCGATGCTGAATTCGGCCTTCCTGTCGGAACTCCGGTCGATGAAGAGAGAGTTAAGGACTGCTTCGAGCGTGACCTTGACCTCGCCATCTCAGAATGTAATGCTTTATACGAAGAAGGGATATTTGAAGATTTACCAGACGAAGTGCAACAAATCTTGGTCAACATGATGTTTAATATGGGTAGAACTAGGTTAAGCAAATTCAAGAAAATGCATGCAGCCATTCTCAAAGGAGATTGGAAAGAAGCCGCTGTCGAGGGCAGAGATTCTCGATGGCACAAACAAGTTACAAATAGAGCCGAGAGATTAATGTCTCGTCTTGAAAATGTATAAATAAATTTACTTAATATAACATGGAGAAAAAATTATGCCAGTAAATGATATTATTCAACAAGCTTTAGATAACAATCCGTTAAATCTAAAGAAAGCGTTTGAAGACGAAATGACAACTCGCGTTAGAGCTGCATTAAATCAAAAGTATACTGATATGACTCAGGAACATCCTGAAGTTGCAGAGGTTGATACAATGGCAGCTGACCTAGCTGCAGAACCTGAAGTAGCAGCAGTAGAGGAGCCAACTGAGGAGCAATAAAATGTTTAACCAATTATTCATTGGTATTATAATTGTTCTAGGTTTAGGTTCATATTGGTTATATAACGAAAACCAAACACTTAAAGAAAATACTGTAAAATTAGAAGCAGCTGTTGAAGAACAGAAGGCAACCTTGCTTGCGGTTCAAGAATCGTTTGAAAGACAAGGTCAATCTTTACAGAATTTACAAAGAAACTATAATCAAATAGAGCAAGAGAAAGAAGAGTACCTTGCTATATTTGCACGACACAATTTTGATAAACTTGCGTTAGCAAAACCAGGTCTTATGGAAATAAGATTTAACAATGGTACCGCAGCAGTATTTGAGGACATAGAGAATGACAGCAAAGCTATTAGCGAGCTTGACGCTCCTGACGTTCCTTAGCGGTTGTAGCACCTTAGGTAATCTATTTGGTGCTAAAGAAGTTGAGATTGTCACTAAACCGGTTGAGATTGAAATTCTTCAACCATCTTTACCTCGTCCTATTGATTTAGCAAATCCAAAATGGTATGTTGTATCTGAAGCACCTATAACAAATCCGTGTAAAGCCACAATTAAATATGATCCTCCAAAATTTGATGACGAAGGTGTTGAGAAATTAAAGCGTCCAAAGGACTGTCCTTTAGATGGGCGCGAAAACCCTGACTGGCCCGTCGGTTATACTTACCTTGATAGATTCCTCGACGATATGAAAAAGTTAAATAACGGAGAAGTCGTGTTTGTTGCGATGACCGTTGGAGACTATCAGCTAATGTCGAAGAACACGCAGGAGCTCCGTAGATATATTCGTGAACTAGGTGAAGTGATTGTTTACTATCGTAATGTCACTATTAAAGACGAGCCTGCTCAAGGTATCGCAATACAGAAAAAAGATTCTGAATAAATCCCAATATCAGCAGTGGGTATTATAAATATCCATTGACAGATCATGTACTCTGTGATATAATAACTCATAACTGGATCACATATGACCCAAGATTTAAATCACATGAAGACTGATGTCGCTTTAATCAAAAAAGACATCAAGAATATCGAGCAATTCTTTTCAAAGTTTGACTACATCGTAGAGATGACAGCTGAACGAGATAAGAATATGGCCGTGCAGGTGGAGATTCTTAAAGGTGTTGGCGAAAAGATTGAACAGCTTGATTTTAAGATTGAGGAACATAAGCAAGATGCAGCTAAGGCTCTTGCGGTAGTACATGATAGATTAGAAATGTATCGTCGATCTTCAAGAGAAGATCATGAAAGACTTTCAAACCATAGTGCGCAATCTCGTAGAGAAAGAAACGAAGAGATAATGGAAGCACTATCAAAATTGAACGGATCACTTGATAAAAGAATATCTGATATGGAAGCAAAGGTAACTACTCTTGACCGCTGGAAATGGTGGGTAATGGGATTTGGTGCCGTTATTGTTTTCATAATAAGTAGAATTGATTTTAGTTCATTTATCGGTTGACATCCTTCTAATTATTTGTTATAATAGCTACCAATAACAAATTTCGGATATTATATTATGATTGACTTTGTAGACCTACAGTACGCACAGCATTTAGCTGGACGCTTGGATAGGTATAGGATAAGACATACAAATCCATACAAAATCAATTTTCGTTGCCCTATCTGTGGTGACTCAAAAAAGAACCGAACTAAAGCTCGTGGTTGGCTCCTTGAGAAAGAAAATTCCTTGTTCTATTATTGTCATAATTGTGGAGCAAGTCATTCCTTTTCCAACTTTCTCAAGGTAGTCGACCCTTTAGCATATAACGATTATGTTGCAGAAAAATTCATAGGAAAAGCAAATAATACGATAACATCAACTCTGGAAGACACCAAGTTTGAGCAACCAAATTTCTCTCATGGGGAACCATTAAAAAAATTAAAAAAAATCAGCCAGCTTGAGCATTCTCACCCAGTAAAGAAATATATAGATAAAAGGACTATTCCTACTAAGCACCATTACCGTCTTTACTTCGCACCAAGATTTAAAGAATGGATTAACGGAATCATTCCAAATAAGTTCGAGAACGTAAAGAAAGACGAGCCTCGCTTAGTTATTCCTTTTTTAGACAAAGACCGAAAATGTTTCGGAGTCTCAGCCAGAGGATTTGATCCTGATGGCCTTAGGTATATTACCATCATGTTTGATGAAGTACCTAAAATATTTGGACTCGACACAGTAAACTTCCAAGAAAAGTATTACGTGGTCGAAGGTGCGTTGGATAGTATGTTTTTATCAAACGCGGTTGCTATGGCAGGAGCTGATGGCAATACGAATGCACTTGACCATGTAGGGAATGCCGTCTTTGTCTTTGATGCTGAACCTCGTAATAAAGAGATTCATAAGCGCATGGAAAAAATAATTGATGCAGGCCATCAGATTGTAATATGGCCAAATGATATTGAAGGTAAAGACATCAATGAGATGGTGCTCTCGGGTAAGATTAGTTGTGTTGAGAGTTTAATGAGAACAATAACATATAAAGGTTTAGAGGCTAAATTGAAATTTCAACAATGGAGAAGGACATAGATAATGAAGGTTAAATTGATTAGTTATAGTCAATCCCCTGAGTACAACGAATCAGCTCAGGACTTAATTGCTTATTGCGCTCGCGTAAGTAATCCATCAAACCAAAACAATAAAGAGACATCTGAAAAACTTTTGAAGTACCTTGCTAAACATAAGCATTGGTCTCCATTTGAAATGGTGAGTGCGTGTCTTGAAATTGAAACGACGAGGGATATTGCTCGTCAGCTACTAAGGCATCGTAGTCTAAGCTTCCAGGAGTTTAGTCAAAGATATGCCGATCCTGTTAAAGATTTAGAAATGGTTCCTCGTGAAGCACGATTACAGGATCCAAAGAATCGTCAAAATAGTATTCCTATTAATCGTGACGATGAAAAAGAAAGAAGAATAAATGAAGAATGGCGTATGAAGCAAATGAGTTTTATTCGAGAAGCCAAAGATTTATATAATTGGGCTATTGATAAAGGTATAGCAAAAGAACAAGCAAGAGCTGTGTTGCCTGAAGGTAATACTGTGTCCAGATTATATGCAAACGGTACTTTAAGAAGTTGGATTCATTATATTGAATTACGCTCGGCAAACGGAACACAAAAAGAACACATGGATCTTGCTATTGCGGTCGCAGAAGCTATTGCAGCTATTTTTCCTTTATCAGAAGAATATATTACAAAAGAATAAGAAGGAGATTAGTAAATGCAGCACTTAGGTATCGAAATAGACAAAAAGAGAGACAAAATATTATCAGAGCAGTCCTTCAAACTTTTAAAAGATTATTATTGTAGGGATGATGAGAAGACTCCTCAAATGGCTTTTGCTCGTGCGGCGGTTGCTTTTTCGGCCGGCAATCTTGGACTAGCCCAGAGAATTTATGATTATGTATCAAAGGGATGGTTTATGTATTCATCTCCAGTTTTATCAAATGCTCCAATAAAAGGAGAACCTGTTAAAGCATTACCTATTAGTTGTTTCTTAACATACGTACCTGATACACTTGACGGATTAATCGACCATACTGCAGAGTTAAGATGGTTGTCTGTTAAAGGCGGAGGAGTTGGTGGTCATTGGTCAGATATTCGAGCAGTATCCAAGAAAGCCCCAGGTCCAATGCCATTCTTACATACTGTTGATGCTGATATGGTAGCCTATCGTCAAGGTAGGACACGTAAAGGATCTTATGCTGCATATATGGATATTGACCATCCTGACATTGTAGAGTTCATTAATATGCGTATACCTACAGGAGATGTCAATCGAAAGAATTTGAATCTTCATCACGCAGTTAATCTTACAGACAAATTTATGGAAGCTGTAAAGAATGGTGATGAATGGAATTTATTAGATCCTAACGACAAATCCATTAGAGAGACTACATCAGCACGTAAGTTATGGGAACTGATATTAGAAACACGTTACAGAACTGGTGAACCTTACGTTAACTTTATTGATACTGCTAATGCTGCATTACCTCAAGCTCAAAAGGATATGGGTTTATCTATTAAGGGGTCTAACCTATGTAACGAAATTCATTTAGTGACCGACGAAGAAAGAACAGCAGTATGTTGTTTATCTTCAGTCAATTTAGAAATGTATGATGATTGGAAAGAAACGAATATGGTTAAAGACCTTATTGTATTTTTGGACAATGTATTACAGTTCTTTATTGATAATGCAGGAGATGAAATTTCAAAAGCTCGATATTCTGCAGAACGCGAAAGATCATTAGGTTTAGGAGCTATGGGATTACATTCCTATTTCCAAAAACATTTAATTGCATTCGACAGTCAAGAGGCTGTTGATATGAATGAGGAAATCTTTTCTCACATTAAAGCAAAGTCAGTTGAAGCAACATTACAAATGGGCGGTAGGCGCGGTGAAGCACCAGATATGGTAGGCACAGGTCGTCGTAATGCTCATATGTTAGCAATTGCTCCAAATGCAAATAGTTCTATGATTGTAAATACCTCACCATCTATTGAACCATGGAAGGCAAATGCATTTACTTCTAGAACAAGGGTGGGTAGCCACCTAAATAAAAATCCATATCTTGAAAAGGTATTGGAAGACCTAGGTAAAAATACAGATGAAGTGTGGTCAATTATTATTACAAATGGCGGATCATGTCAGGCGCTGGACTTCTTAGATGAGCATCTAAAGCAAGTTTTCAAAACAGCAATAGAATTGGATCAGCATGTTTTAATCCGCTTAGCAGGAGACCGACAAAAGTATCTATGCCAAGGACAATCACTAAACATCTTTTTCCCAGCAGGAGCTGACAAACGATACTTACATACAGTACATTATCAAGCATGGGAGCAAGGATGTAAAGGACTATATTATTTAAGAACAGAATCTTCTAACAAAGCTGAAAACGTTTCCGAGAAAGTGAAACGCGAAAAGTTAGATGATATTATTAACCCAGACTCAGTTAAGTTCAACAACGGCTCGGAGGAACAACAAGATGAGTGTATCGCCTGCGAAGGATGATCGAAAATCAGGAAAGAAAATGGAAGTACTAATTTACACGAAGTCAAATTGCCCATTCTGTGAAAAGGCAAAGGCTTGGTTTACTCAACACGGATTAAGCTACACACAGGTAGTGTTAGATGATGAAGAACAGCGCTTGGCATTCTATCAAAGAATATCAAATGGCAGAGAGGTAAGATCCGTACCTCAAATTTTTATTGATGATAAACATATCGGAACATATAATGATTTAATGGCAATCTCCGATACATTAATTAAAAAGCAAGGTGGTCTTTTAGAGTTTTCAGAAACTTATAAACCATTCCACTATCCTTGGGCTGTTGAAATTACAACAAGACATGAAAAAGCTCATTGGATTGAAGATGAACTTGATTTGTCTGAAGATGTAGCGGATTGGAAAGGTGGTAAGATCACTCCAACTGAAAAAGAATATATTACAAACATCTTAAGATTGTTTACACAATCAGATGTTGCTGTAGGTCAAAACTATTACGACCAATTTATTCCTAAGTTTAAGAATAATGAAATTCGTAATATGTTAGGATCCTTTGCTGCTCGAGAAGGTATTCACCAAAGAGCGTATGCATTACTAAATGAAACACTAGGTTTGCCTGATTCTGAATATCATGCATTCTTAGAATATTCTGAAATGGCAGATAAGATTGATTATATGCGTAAAGCAGATCCATCCACATTACGTGGTCTTGGTCTTTGTTTAGCAAAATCTGTATTTAACGAAGGAGTTGCTTTATTTGCTTCTTTCGTTATGCTACTTAACTTTCAACGTTTCGGTAAAATGAAAGGTATGGGTAAAGTAGTTGAATGGTCAATTCGTGATGAATCAATTCATGTTGAAGGTAACTCTAAATTATTCAAAGCATTTGTTAAAGAACACAGTCGTGTTGTTGATGATAGCTTCAAAAAAGAAATCTATGAAATGTCAAAAGACATCGTGGATCTTGAGGATAAATTTATTGACCTAGCATATCAAATGGGAAGTATCGAAGGTCTGGAAAAAACCGAAGTAAAAGAATATATAAGGTATATAACAGATAGAAGATTACTGCAGTTAGGTATGAAGCCAAACTTTAAGGTAAAAGATAATCCTCTTCCTTGGTTGGAATGGGTTCTTAATGGTGCTGACCATACGAACTTCTTTGAAAATAGAGTAACTGAATATGAAGTTGCTGGATTGGAAGGAAGTTGGGATGATGCCTACGCTGCATAAGGCGAGGTATAATGATTGATAAGAAACGATTTCAAGATGTAGTTGATACATTAAAAGACGAAGGTAAATATCGCGTCTTTAATGATATAGTTCGTGAGAGAGGAAACTTTCCGAGAGCTACGTGGTATTCTAAGTATTCACCAAAGATCATCGTTAATTGGTGCTCTAATGATTATTTAGGAATGGGTCAAAATCAGTTTGTCGTAGATGCTATGCAAACTGCTCTCGAAAAGACAGGCACTGGTAGTGGGGGTACTCGCAATATAGGCGGTACCTCCCATTATCACGTTACATTAGAAAAAGTAATTGCCGACCTTCATAAAAAGGAAAGAGGTTTATTATTTACATCAGCATATGTTGCTAATGAATGGACCTTAATTGCCTTATCACGAATTATTCCAAATATTTGTTTCGTATCGGATAGTAAGAATCATGCATCTATGATTATGGGTGTAAAACATTCAAGAGCCGAAAAGATTATTTGGAAACACAACGATATGGAATCATTAGAAGCAGCATGTGCTCAGGCAGTTGCTGATAATTTAATTCCATGTGTTGTATTTGAAAGTGTGTATAGTATGGATGGAGATGTTTCTCCAATTAAAGATATACTTGACATTGCAGATAAGTATGGTGCAATAACTTATATTGACGAAGTACATGCCGTTGGACTATACGGTAATACAGGCGCAGGTTATTGTGAAAAGTTAGGATTAGCAAATAGGGTTGATATTATAAATGGAACATTGGGAAAGGCGTTTGGTTGTCACGGTGGTTACATTGCTGGTGATGATGTTGTATTGGACGCTATACGCAGCGTGGCCTCAGGGTTTATATTTACCACTTCCTTATCACCTGTAATGTGTGCAGGAGCAATTGCTTCAATAAGATACTTACAGGAACATAATGAATTGCGTAAAAAACATCAGGAAAGAGCATATACATTAAGAACATTATTAGAGACTGAAGAAATTGAAGTCCACGATCAAGCATGTACTCATATCATTCCTGTAATGGTAAGAGATGCAAAGAAAGCAAAATTAATGTCAGACAGGTTATTAAACAATTATGGAATATATGTTCAGCCTATTAATTACCCAACAGTTGATGTGGGTTCAGAGCGACTTAGAATTACACCAACTCCACTTCACACCAATGGTATGATGGAAGAATTGGTTGTTGGACTTAAGGAGACATTCAAGGAAATTATATGAACAAGGCGTACCCGGCTTTCAGTACACCGATATATAAAGATTACATAAGTCTTAATAAAGATATTCTTAATCCAGTTTTAAGGAGTATAGATTTTAAAAGAATTAATACTGATGATAGATTTCATTCAACAGATTATAGAATATTAGATAACGATTTACATTTTTTACAAAATCGTATACTTGAAAAGATTGATGATTATGCTTACAACTATTTGGGTTTAGCAAAAAGGCATAAGATAAGAATTTCAGATAGTTGGGTTATGAAACATGGTTTAGGAGATAGTTCTGAAATGCATTGGCATCCTAATAGTATTATATCAGGTTGCTTATATTTACAAACGGATCCTAAGAGTGGTAATATTTGTTTCTTTAGAGAAAAGAATTTATTTAATGATGTGCTTGATTTTGAAATTATAGAAAATGAAATGAACAAAAAAGAAGTACAGGTTGAACCAACGGACGGAATGATATTATTATTTCCATCTACAACAAAGCATGGAGTAAATCCATCAAAGAGTAATGTGCCAAGATTTGTTTGTGCATTTAACACATGGATAGAAGGTGAGTTAGATCCACCTTTTAGGAGCTTATGAAAGATACATTTGCGAAATCAATGACAAAGTTTTTTCGGTTCTTTGCCGATACATTCTTTGCCAAGAGATACGGACATAGAGCAGTTGTTTTAGAAACGATAGCAGGTGTCCCAGGTATGGTCGCAGGAATGTGGATTCATTTGAAAAGTTTAAGAAAAATGCAAACAGGTTACGGTCCAATGATTCGTGAATTGCTTGCTGAAGCTGAAAACGAAAGAATGCATTTAATGTTCTTTATTGAAATTGCCAAACCAAACATATTTGAAAGATGGCTTATATTATTAGCTCAAGCTATCTTTTGGAATTATTATTTTATTCTGTATGTATTCTTTCCAAAGACTGCTCATCGAATGGTTCATTATTTTGAAAAAGAAGCCGTCATCAGTTATACAGATTATATAAGTTTAATTGAATTAGGAAGAATTGATAATCCACCTGCTCCTCAGTTAGCAATTGATTATTATAATATGAAACCTGATGCAACTCTGAAAGACATGATTAAAAAGGTTCGTGCAGACGAACAAAAACATAGTGATGTTAATTGGAGGTACTCATTATGAAATGGTTAACACTATTTACTTCACTCACGCTCGCATCATGTGCAGCTTACTTTAGTATTATCGGATTGATGACAATCTTTAGTGGAGCCGCTATTTCAATTGCTGTCATGGCCTCAGTATTAGAATTTGGCAAAATTGTATCGGCTGCTTGGTTACACTATGAGTGGGATCGCATAAATAATTTAGTAAGAACATATTTTACAACAGCAGTAATTGTATTGATGCTGATAACTTCAATGGGTATTTTTGGATTTTTATCAAAGGCTCATATTGATTCAGCTTTAGTATCTGATAGTTATAGTTTGGAAGCAAGTATTATTGATACAAGAATAGAAGCAGAACAATCAAAACTAAAAGCTGCACAAGATCGTATTAAAGGTTTGGATTATGTATTAGAAACATCAAGACCTGAAGATCGTAATTATGTCAATGGTCGTCAAGAAGAAGAAAGAAATAATTTAGCAATAACTATTGACAAAGCAGTAGAAAATATTGTAAAATATAACGAACAGAAGTTACCAATACAAAGGCAACAATTAGAACAAGAATCAGAATTAGGCCCAGTTAAATATATCGCTGATATGATATATGGATCTGAGGCTGAAGAATTTTATGACAATGCAGTCAGGTGGGTTATTCTTACAATCATATTTGTATTTGACCCGTTAGCAATTATGTTATTAATTGTAAGTACCGCAGCGTTTAAAAGAGAGCGTGAAACTCCGGCAAAGCCGTTGGTTGACGAAGGTCAAATTATGAATATGGAAATCGAAGAAAAGCGCGGTGGATTAACAACAACAATTAATAGGAGAAAAATTTGAGTATTAGAATGTTAGGAGTGCAAGTATTAGTAGCTGCAGCTCCAAAAGAAGAAACAACAGAAGGTGGTATTATACTATCTAAGGATGTAAAGACAACGGCATCAGAGCCAGGTGTTGTCATAGCAGTAGGACCTGAAGTAACAAGTGTTTTACCAAAGGATGTAGTTTATTTACAATGGAATGAATCAATGCCTGTAAGAGTTAAAGGACAAGAAGCAGTTATTGTTGAAGAGAAACATATTAAGGCGGTGCTATCATGAGTATTAAAAAGATGGCATGGATGGGGTTAGGATTCCTAAGTTTAGGAGTTGCCTATATAGGAGTAGTAATGCCTGGGATACCTTTTAGTATTCCTGCTGTCTTCGCGGCATATTGTTTCGCAAAGAGTTCAGATAGAATGCATACTTGGTTATACAATCATAAACTGTTTGGTCCGTTCTTAACGAACTGGGAAACAAAGAAAGTATTTCCATTAAAGGCAAAATATGCTATGTTAGGATTTATGGCATTTGCATTAATCTTAATGTGGTTTACAACAGGCAATATAAAAGCAATGTTGTATTCAGGTAGCTTTATGGCACTAGGTGCTCTATGGGGTTGGCAATATCCTTCAAGCCCAGAAGAGTATGATCGTAGAGTTAAAGAAGGAAAGAGGATAGGACTATTTAAGTAATGAGTAACAAGGACGATTCATTCGAACACGGAAGTGATAAAGAACATAGGATTGACTTTGAAAAGTTAAGACGCATTTCTGCTTTCGTAGATCATTTACAACAAATGCATTATTTACATCAAGCTGAATTAAGAAAGGAATGGCGTGAAAGACGTAATGAATATCTTATGCAGTTAGATATGGTTGATAATGTAGTTGAGATGATGGATGAATATCCTGAAGCTGAGAACATAATAAATAAGATTTTGAGAAGGATTGATAATGACAAGAAGTACTGAGGAGAAAGTTTTACAAGCAGTAAATCTATCTCCAAGTGAAGCGTGGCTTGAGAAGTTAACTGAAATACATCCAATGAAGCAAGTCTTTTGGGCAAGCATAATTCAATTATCTGTATTTGGATTTATGCTATTTTCGTTTTGGATGATAAGTTTATTTGTGTAGGAGAATAATATGGCTAAAATATATGAAAGTCCTGATAAAGGCAAAACCGTATATGAAAGGGAAATAGGCGCGCCATTTAATACACGGAAGAAAGTTAAACCAAATCCACCAAGCGCCGTAGAGGATGCAGCTAATGCAATGGCAGAGGGAGCCTATAACGATAGAATACGAAAGGAGAACCTTTCTTAAAGATATGTTAGTGTTATGTTCAATAGGATTGAACATTGGATTTGTAATTGGGTTAATGCTTATATAATTAGAGGTAAATATGAAAAGTGATTACGTAGTGATTGATACTGTATCTATGTTCAAACAAAGATACATAGTACCTAGAGAAGAGGTACAAAAGTGGAATGAAGAAATTAAGTTAACTGACAAGCTCGCAAAGCAGTGGGCACAAGAATCAGTTGAAGCAGAAGAAGTAAAAGAATTCAGTCAACGTTGGTTGGGTGAAACCGTTACTAATGTAGATTTTGCTGATACACAAAAAGTGCTTAATTTGTTCAAAGAAGATAATGAACGATTATCTGAAGAATGGACACAAGCAAGACAGCTTGATTATATAAACGATTGGAAAGATAATCGTCCAAAGTGATATACATTTATGGTACTCGATCTTGCACGTTCTGTGACAAGGCGAAAATTGTAGCAGCCGATTATTGGGGAGGGTATAAATTCCTTGACATCGGCATCACAATGTATTATAATCAACTAAAAGAAAAGAACGTAAGTACGAATGTCCTTCCTCAAATCTTTGAGGATAAAAGGTACATTGGTACCTACTATGACTTTATTAAAGAGAAACAATTAAAGGTAGAAAATGATCCACGAAGAAATCAATAAGATTTATCAAAAAGAATTATCAAGACAAAAATTAACCGTTGAGTTAATTGCTTCAGAAAACTTTGCTTCAAAAGCAGTAATGAAATTATGTGGTTCTGAATTTACAAACAAATATGCAGAAGGTTATCCTGGTGCTCGTTATTATAACGGTTGTGAATTCATGGACGAAATTGAAACATTAGCAATTAATCAACTTAAAGAATTATATGGATGTGAATTTGCGAATGTTCAACCACACAGTGGAGCAAATGCAAACCTTGCCGTATATAAAGCCTTTCTAAATCCAGGAGATACAATTCTTGGAATGGATTTAGCAAGCGGTGGTCATTTAACTCATGGAGCTCCAGTTACTATTTCAGGTAAATGGTTTAATGCTCATACTTACGGCGTTGAAGAAGATGGTCGAATCAACTACGATCAGGTTCAAATGTTAGCAGAACGTCACAAACCTAAAATGATTGTTGCTGGTGCAAGTGCATATCCTCGTCAAATTGATTGGCAAGCCTTTCGAGATATTGCTGATGACGTTGGTGCGTTGTTATTAGTGGACATGGCTCACTATTCTGGATTGATCGCAGGAGGTGTATATGACAATCCAGTAGAATATGCAGATGTCGTTACTTCAACAACGCACAAAACATTACGAGGTCCTCGTGGTGGAATTATATTATGGAACAATCCCGACTATACAAGAAAGATTAATGGAGCAATATTCCCTGGTACACAAGGTGGACCATTGATGAATATTATTGCAGCTAAAGCACAAGCATTCACTGAAGCAAATACTAGAGAGTTTAAAGACTATTCCAGAAAGGTTATTGAGAATGCACAAGCATTGGCAAAAGTATTACATAATGCAAAAACATTAGAGGTACTTACAGGTGGTACTGATTCACACATCATTCTTGTTAGTTTAGTTCAATCTGAATTAAGTGGTAGAGAAGCTGCTGATATATTAGAAAAGCATCGTATCACAGTAAATAAAAATGGCATTCCAAACGATCCTCGTAATTTCAAAGAGACAAGTGGTATTCGTATTGGTACAGCCGCAGAAACAACTCGTGGAATGACAAAGAAAGATTTTGAAAAACTTGGTCATCGTATTGTTAATATTTTAGAAGACAGGAGTCAATGGTAATGAACGAAGATGTAATGATGATAGCACTCACTCAGTTTTTTGAAGCTGGGCTTGGACAATTAGGATTACTTGCAGTATTTTTATGTCCTATGGTATTTGGTGGAATTACTACCTACTATTGTCTTAAAGCGCAAGGACCGATTACAGAACAAGTTTGGAAAGAATGGAGAGAAGATCCTGAGTATCAAAAACAAAAAGTAACAAGCAGTATTAACTATAACGAATAGGAGAGTAATGGCAACAAAAAGCAAAGCATATTCCACGTCCCATAATGGAATTAAGAAAGGGACAAGCATTGGCAAAAATCCAAAAAGCCGAGCAACAATGAACAAATCTAAAAAGCGTTCATTCAAAAAGTATCGTGGCCAAGGTAAGTGATTTATAATAGATTAGCATCGGCCTCTTATGGTGAAGGCAGAAAATATTTCAAATGGTGGCTAAATGTCTGGTGTAAAAGACCTCGTTAAAAGATTAATAATTTTATCCCTCGTTCTCCTTCCCTGGGAGATTGCATTGGTATATGCCTTTTATAAAATTATATAAATAGGTATATGGCGTATTCTAAAAAAGTTATAGACAGATTCGAAGCAGTGACCAATAATCCAGCAGCGCATGGAGTCGGACGGTTTGACCCTAATGATCCAAACGTAGCAACAGGATTAACAGGTGCACCTGCTTGTGGCGATGTAATGAAACTTGATATTAAACTCAATCCTGAGACTGAAGTCATTGAAGATGTAAAATTTAAAACTTATGGATGTGGCTCTGCTATTGCTTCAAGCAGTATGTTCGTTGAAATGTTAATCGGTAAAACCATCGAAGAAGCTAAACAAATTAAAGATAAAGAAATAGCGGAAGCTTTAGAATTACCTCCAATTAAAATACATTGTTCTGTATTAGCCGAAGATAGTATTAAAAGAGCTATTCAAGATTGGGAAGAAAAGAAAGCTGGCCGAAACACTTCATGGATTGAAAACATGATGAAAGAGGAAAAATAACTATGTATGAATATAAAAGTAAATTAAGAAAAGTTGTAGATGGAGATACAGTTGATGTCGATATTGACTTGGGCTTTGGTATTTGGCTTTATGACGAGCGTGTACGTATTATGGGTATTGATACACCAGAGTCTAGAACGCGTAACAAGATTGAAAAACTATTTGGCCTGGCAGCGAAGAAAAGAGTTAAAGAACTTCTTGGAAAGAATCCCGTCCTCAAGACGTTTGTCGGAAGAGGAGGAGAAGACATGAAAGGTAAGTTCGGTCGTATCCTCGGAGACTTTGATTGTTATTGTGCAAAGACAGATGCATGGATACCATTAACACAAATTTTAATTTCAGAAGGTCATGCTGTAGAATATCATGGTCAATCAAAAGATGAGATCGAAGATGCTCATTTAGAAAATCGCGATAGAATCCTATCAGAAGGATTAGTTGACAAGAAAGCCTATGACAAATTAGTCAACACAGGCAAGTATAGTTGACATATTTACATTTCTCGATTATAATGTTATTTGTCATACCAGTTGCGGCATGGTACGCCGCTGTATGGATTACTGACTATTTTGACGGTAAAAAATAATTTACATAAACTATTGACATTTACTTAAATGTATAGTATAATAGTTGGTATATGAGATATAATAATAAGAACGAAATCCGTGGAACATCAGTTGATCTGACTCCACGAAAACGTCACCCTAAGGATAAACGTCCTCCAACTGCAATGCCATTTGATGTTGCCTTGAGAAAGTTCAGAAAGAATATTGAAAAAGCAGGTATTTTGAAAGAACTAAGAAAAAGAGAATTTTACGAAAAGCCAACGGCAAAGCGTAAAAGAAAAAAGGCTGAAGGTATTAAAAGACATCAAAAAAGACTTGCTATGGAGAACAAAGCATTCAACGCAAGAGGAAAAAGAAATAATTACAGATAAACTATTGACATTCTTATATCAATAGATTATAATTGTATTGTTCAGTGGGGATAGGCCATGACGGCGAGATCGCAAGATTTAGGACCCACGACGGTAACGAACTGATTCCGGGAGCAACGCCTGAACTACCGACATACTGCGTAGGAACGGAACGCCAAAGGAACGACCACTGAACACCTTTTTTGAATGGATTTTATATTATGGGATTAGTACGTGGAATGTCAACGCTTAATACTCGTAAGCGTAAAGTAAAACTCACCAAAGCTAAATTAGCATCTTACCATGAACAGTGGCTTGCTCACAATCGTTGGGCAAAAGCCAATCATTTACATGATCTTCGTTATAGTACACTTGAAGAATATATAAATTACTGTTTGGGTAAAACTAAAATCACAAGGGAATTCAAACCTTACAAACCAGAACAATCTTATCGTAGAGCAACACCTAATTATCCTAGCATGGAAGTTACAGGTGGTGGTTCCGGAACTAAGAAAGAATCTCCTAAATATACTGGGACATTAATAAAAGGTATTGCCACGATGCATAAATCAAATGCAGTTCCTGTTATTAATCAAAAAGAAGCAACTGAAATATCTAGGATGGGAAAGTAATGATATATTGCGATTACACCTTCGACATCGGAGCAGAAGGACTTAAGCTAAACGATAAAGGGATACCTGACGATACTTATATGGTTCGTATAGATAGGACTCCTTTTAAAGTTGGAGATAAATTTACATTGGAGCTCGATGAACATAATCGCATGTTCTTTCGAAAGGATGCTCCTGTTCAACTGGAACTGTTTTAACAATGGCAACAAAAAACGACATAACAGGCGATTCTTTAACAAGTAAATCACCTACTAAAGCATATGATGAAGGCTGGGATAGAATCTTCAAAAAGAAAAGCGATTTAGAATCTAATTCTGAATTTGCTCATCCTGCTTATACAAGATATCCTCATCTTAAAGAAAAGGATTTCAAAGCAGTTCAGCAAGATCATACTGAACTTAACGGAGACGGTAATAGAGACCGTGGTCGATATGGTGAAGACTTATCATCGGAGAAATAATGAACCCTTGGGAAATTATACAACAATTAGAATCTGATAATAGTCGTCTATTTAAAGAAGACGTCATCAGAGCTAATATTAACAATGAAACTTTTGTGTCAGGATTACAACTTGCTCTTGACCCAATGGTTACTTTTGGTGTTGCTCAGGTACCTGAGAAAAAGGACCCAACAGGTGAAGGTATTACTGATGAAGATTTTGTTGCTGTTGCTACTCGATTAGAAAAAAGAGAGCTAACAGGTAATGCTGCTCGAGACGCGTTGTTAGTATTAATGGCAAAGTCAACACAAGAACAATGGAATGATTGGTATCGTAGAATCTTAATAAAAGACCTTAGATGCGGCGTTTCAGTTAAGACAGTTAATAACGTTCAGAAAGGAACAGTCCCTGTATTTCAATGTATGCTTGCTCACAGCGGCGACAATAATCCAAAGAAAATTACAGGAGATTGTGTTGTAGAATATAAGTACGATGGTGTAAGAGCAATCGTTATCGTCAAGAATGGTAATGCAACCATTTATTCAAGGAATGGTAAATTACTATCAAACTTTCCACATATTGAAAAAGCCTTCTCTCATCATATGTTTGATAACTTAGTATTTGACGGTGAAGTTATGTCAGAAGATTTTCAAACATTAATGAAGCAAGTACATCGTAAAGAGAATGCTCAAACCGAAGATGCTTACTTTGCATTATTTGATTTTTTACCTCTTGATGAATTTATGACAGGACGCAGTTCTTTACCATTAACAAAGAGAAAAGAATTATTAGAAGGATTTGAAAGATCTGAATATTTTAAGGATTGCATTTTATTAACTGAATTCACTGTGTTAAATATTGAAGATGATGCTGATAAGTTCAAAGCAATCAATCAAGAAGCAATTGATAAAGGCTACGAAGGTATTATGGTCAAACCAATTAACGGTGCTTACGAATGTAAACGCTCATACGGTTGGTTGAAAATGAAACCTTATATTGAAGTAACATTAAAAGTAATTGATATTGAAGAAGGAACTGGGAAAAATGAAGGAAGCACAGGCGCGCTCGTTTGTGAAGGGATTGATGAGGGTAAGCTTATCCGAGTTAATGTTGGCACAGGTCTCAGCGATGATCTTAGGGATAATATTTGGAGTGACATTGACTCTGTGGTTGGTCAATTAGTTGAAGTAAGAGCTGATGCAATTACAATAAGTCAAGATTCTGATGAAACATATAGTTTAAGGTTTCCAAGATTTAAAACATTTAGAGGCTTCGAGCCGGGAGAAAAGCTATGACACAATATGACGATACAGTAGAAAGACAACGACTGTTATTGGAAGCAGAAGATTGGGCTATGGGAGTTAAATCACTTCACGTTCATTCTTTTACTTCTATGTGGTATGATGACAGACCACAGGATACAAAACACGGTACAGAAAATGTTACTGATGTTGAGTATAACTGTGGATTGATTAAAAGAAGTAAAGGTGGTAAACATATTCATACCTTTGGTAAAGCTCTAAAAGGCGAAGAGCTGTTACAACACTATATAAGAAACACATGAGATTCGTAACATTTTCGATGGTGCTTACAGGTACCATTATGATAGCCATGCTGATATATGGTTTATCAGCTGCTCCAGTTGTAAGCTCAGCAACACTACCCGTTGAATATGATAATGTTTTATTTGAGCCTATGCCTGATGAATACGAAGTAGAGTGTTTAGCAATCAATGTCTATCATGAAGCAAGATCAGAAAACCTAGCAGGTAAATATGCTGTTGCTGATGTAGTCTTAAATAGAGTACGTGACGATAGATACCCCAATACCGTATGTGGTGTAATATATCAAGGAGAACACAAACCTTCTTGGAAAGACCCTGACATTCTTGTACCAATTAGAAATCGTTGTCAATTCAGTTGGTATTGCGACGGCCGTTCTGATGAAGCTACAGAAATAGATGCATACGAAGAATCAAGACTTGTTGCGCATCAAATAATGTTTAACGATAAGTATCGTGGAATAACAGAAGGAGCAACTCATTATCATACAACATTTGTAGATCCATATTGGGCACCATCATTACAACAAGTAGGAACAATTGGCTCTCATATATTCTACCGAGCAGAATGAATAAATAACTCTATATAATTTATTATGGAGTATATTATGAAGTTTGCCGGTGTGGATTACAGTTTAAGTAGTCCGGCAATTTGTATACATGAAGGTAAAGAATGGAGTTATGATAACTGTACCTTTTATTATTATGTAAAGCAAAAGAAATTGCTACAAGGAGAGAAAGGTCAGTTTCAAGCAACAATGTATCCTGACAATTGGACAACTGACCAAGAGAGATACGATATGTTAGGTTCGTGGTCGCAAGAAAAATGTTTTCAATGCGACTTTGTTGGTATTGAAGGATATGCATTTGGAGCAGTAGGTAGAGTTTTTCAAATTGCAGAGAACTGCGGTTTGTTCAAACATAAACTATATGAGAAAGGAATACCTCACGAAGTTTATCCTCCAACAATGATTAAAAAGTTTGGCAGTGGAAAAGGTAACGCAAATAAAGAATTTATGATTGAAGCGTTTGAAAAAGAAGTTTCTATTGACATTCGCGAAAAATGTGGTATAATAAACAAATCATGGAATCCGATTACCGATATCGTAGATGCCTATTATATATGCAAGTACGGGTTCTATAAACAAAACGGAAAATTAGATGATAGTAATATTTAACGGACCCCCGGCTTCTGGGAAAGATGAAGCAGCAAGCCTATACAAAGAAATGTTTGGTTTCGGAAACCTGTCTTTCAAGTATCAGCTATTTAAGGAAACATGTAAACATTTTGAAGTTGACGAAAGATGGTTTATGCAAGGTTATGATGACAGAGAACAGAAAGAAAAGAAAGAACTTGCATTAGAAAACAGATCTCGCAGAGAAGCAATGATTTATGTATCGGAAGATATTATCAAACCAAAGAAAGGTTTGGATTACTTTGGCAGATTAGTTGCCGAAGAAATTGAAGAAGGTAGACATTATGCGGTAGCAGACGGTGGATTTGTTGAAGAACTTGAACCTTTAATTGAAAAAGTTGGCGCAGACAATATTGTCATCGTTCAATTGACAAGAGAAGGCCATGATTATTCAACAGACAGTCGCAGATACTTTAATGGTAATATAATCAAAGAAGTGACAATCAATTATGAAACACAAATTGATAAAGCATATGTACTTAAAGAAGAGCTCGATATTAAAACATATAGAGTACATAATAACGGTTCAGTAAGAAACTTTCAAAACGTACTTACTGATATTTACAATGAACTTAACGAAGATTATAATCTTGATAGCATTAACAGACAAACTGAAGAACCTACCGAAACCGAACATAATCAATCTGAAAACGTGTCCTGATAGAAAAGCTTGGACTGAATCAGAATTTTTGCGGTTAGGTGTTGAAGACTTAAAAGTCCATTCCTATGATCGTTATGAGGAAGGAGTTTCTATTCCTTTCGTAGGTGATCCTGAAATTGTAGAACAAACTACAAAAGGCGTTACTTCTTCTCATTTACTTACTATTAAATGGTGGTATGAAAATACTGACGAAGATTATGGATTGTTCTTTGAAGACGATCTTGATTATGAAACGGTTCAACATTGGAATTTTACATTAGAAGAATATATCGAAAGATGTAATAGATATGATTGGGGAGCATTACATATGTGTAATGTATTTGAATATCCTTATGATTATCAAAATGAGTACATACCTATGATTCCTCGAAAACGAGTTCCTTGGGATCATGGATTACAGGCTTATGCGTTAAAAAGAGAATACGCAAAAAAATTAATAGAATATTATTTTCCTGAAGACGACGGTAAGATACATTATAAAATGCCATTAGGTTCTCCAATAACAACAGAGAACAATATATTACATGGCTTTGGATTGGTTATTTCCTTTCCACTCTTTAACCATAATGTAACTGACTTTCGGTCGAAGAATATATATTATTATAATGAACAGGCAAGTTCAGCTTTTTATTCCTACGAGTTCTTAAAAGCTTGGTGGGAAGACAAAGGTCAATGGTTATCGCTTGATGGCATATTTGATAGTGAACGTGAAGAAAATAAAATTTATGAGGAATTATAAAAATGAGTTGCATATATAAAGGCGAAGTTGTAGAATCAGAATTGTCTGCCAATAGTAAAGGCGGAACTGAAATGATGAGACAACGTTTAATAGATAACGTTGGTAAAGAAGTATTAGAAAAAGTTGCTATACATTTATCAAGACCAAGAGACTTATACGATGATGTACCAAATATCCTTTGGTGTCATGACCTAGCAGAAGATCCTGAGAATAAAGTATTAAGAGACGGTGGTTGGGACAAGTTCAATCATTTTGTGTTTGTCTCTGCATGGCAAAGAGATCAATATGTTGTAAGATATGGTATTCCGTATTCTAAATGTTCTGTTATTAATAATGCAGTTGAAAAGAAATACGAGCCAAAAGAAAAAGATATGGAAACAATTCGTTTCATTTATCATACAACACCACATCGTGGATTAGAACTCCTCGTTCCTGTATTTGAAGCTTTATGTAAACAGCACGACAATATTCATCTTGATGTATATTCAGGATTTGAAATATATGGTTGGGAACAACGCAACGAAGCATATAAGGGTTTGTTTGAAAGAATTAATCAACACGACAAAATGACTCATCATGGAGTTGTATCAAATGAAGAAGTTCTTGAAGCTTTAGATAAGTCTCATATATTCCTATATCCTAATGTATGGAAAGAGACATCATGTATCGCGTTGATTGAAGCTATTAAATCTCAAGTAATATGTATCCATCCAAATTATGGAGCACTGCCTGAGACCGCATCTAATGCAACCATTATGTATGATTGGAATGAAGACGTGAATGCACATGCTAACTTTAGCTTTGCTGTCGCAAATCAAATTTTGAATCAGATGAAGCAAGATCCTAGGTACTTCCATGGATTTACTTTCTCTGATAGGTTTAATCTGGCAAGAAACAGTATTGCCTCTTTTTCTACTATGTGGAACACTCTATTAAGGAACATCGGAGATGCCTACCAAAGATAACATAATTCAGTTTCCGTTATTGAACGAAGACAATAATTGGACTCCTGAAGATGTTGGCAATCGCATTCGCGAATATAAAGAAAGCTATTCGTCAGAACTATCTGAAATCATTTGGGAAAATGTATTAGGAGAAATGGCTCGTGCTGGGTGTAACCTAGACGAAGATATTGAAAAATACTTTCCAAGTATGATATTAGTATTTGAAGCTATTAAATCTTTACACCTACAAACAATGAATGTAGAACACGAATTACAGAAATTTGCTGAAGAGCATGTCTTCATTCAAGATACTGATACTCCAGGGTCGGTATCTGGTGGCTATGTTAAAAATATTGAAGAAACTATTGACAATGACGAAGAAATAGATTAAAATAGCCAATACAAATTAAATTATGAGTACACACAATGATATTAGTAGATTATAACCAAGTTATGCTTGCGAGTCTTTTCGCAGGTATTGGTAATCATACAAACGTGGAATTAGACGAAAATTTATTACGTCATATGTTCCTTAATTCAATTAGGTTCAATCGCAAAAAGTTTTCAGAACAGTACGGAGAAATTGTTCTCTGTTGTGATAACACAAATGTTTGGAGACGCGATTACTTTCCTTACTACAAAGCAAATCGTAAAAAGAATCGTGACGAATCAGAATTAGATTGGAATATGCTATTTGATGTCATTCATCAAATTCGTAAAGAGATCGAAGAATTTTTTCCATATAAGGTTTTATATATAGATCGTTGTGAAGCTGATGATATTATCGCAACACTATGTATGGAATATGGTACTGAATTAAATACAGGTGGAGAAAAGATTCTGATTCTTTCAGGAGATAAGGATTTCATTCAATTACAAAAGTATGCTAATGTAGATCAATACAACCCAGTCTTAAAGAAATGGGTAAGGCATGCAAATCCTCAACAATATATCCAAGAACATATTCTAAAAGGAGATGTTGGTGATGGTGTACCAAATATATTGAGTGCAGATAATTGCTTGGCTGTCGGTGATAGACAAAAGCCGATGACTAAGAAAAGAATTGAAATGTTTACCAATACTCCAGAACAAATGGATGAGGAGACAAAGTTAAGGTTTAATCGTAATAAGCAAATGATTGACCTAACGCAAATTCCTGAGGAATACCAAAACATTATTCTTAAGGAATATAATAACCAAGAAGAAGTTAGCAGAGCACATCTGTTTAATTACTTCGTTAAACAAAAGCTGAAAAATTTGATTTCAGATATACAGGACTTTTAATATGGCAAGAGATGCAATATCAAAAATTCTTACCAAAGCAGGTAAAGAAAAAACAGTAAAAAATAAAATTGCTGTTTTAGTAGAAAATGATTCGGTTCCTTTGAGAACAATATTAAGATTAATTTATGATGATACTATTGAGTATTTAGTACCTGATACACCACCACCGTTTAAGAAAAACGAGCTTAACGATTTAGATACATTATTGTATCGTGAGGCAAGACGTTTGAAAATTTTCTTTAAAGGTGGAGGATACGACGATCTTAATCAAATAAAAAGAGAATCGTTATTCATTAGTTTGTTGGAGGATCTTGATGCAGATGATGCTGAACTCCTAGCAAATAATTTAATAAGTCATACACCCGTTAAAGGATTGACAAGAAAAACGGTAGAAGCAGCTTATCCTGAGTTGTTTACTACTCCGATGGACATGAGTTAATAAGGAGATCCAAATGGCAAAGCGGCTGAAAAAGTTCCGCGATTCCGATTGGAACGAACATAAAACAGAAGAAAGACAACGTCAAAAAGAAAAGAAAAGCAGTAGATCTAAGGATCGAAAGCAAAAATTATCTGATAAAAGACAATTTTTATCATAAAAACTATTGACATAGCCTCCATTCTTTGATATAATATTAATTGAAATGGAAAAAGAATGGAGAAAAAAGATGGATCATAGAACAGATAAATTGATCCTTGTAGATTGTGACGGTGTACTATTGGATTGGAAATATGCCTTCTACAAGTGGATGGCAGAAAACAATTATAAAATAGTAAAGGAAGGCGTTTACGACGTCGCAGAAACTTTTGGAATTACGAAAGAACAATCAAAGCAACTTGTTAGACAGTTTAACGAGTCTGCAAGAATTGGATTTTTACCTGGTCTAAGAGATGCTATTAAATATGTCAAAAAGTTACACAGTGAAGGTTATATATTTCATTGTATTACTTCTCTCAGTACTGATTACTATGCCGGCAAATTAAGAGAACAAAATCTCGAGAAGTTGTTCGGTTATGGAGTATTTGAGAAAATCGTTTGTCTTGACTGCGGAGCAGATAAAGATGACGGTCTATTACCTTACAAAGATAGCGGCTGTATCTGGGTTGAAGATAAACCTAAAAATGCTGAACTCGGAGTTGAATACGGTCTAAGGTCTGTATTAATAGAACATCTTTTCAATGCTGACTTTTCTCACCCTGAGATACAAAAAGTTAAAAATTGGAAAGAGATTTACGAATCAATCGTATAAATACTATTATGCAATATAGGATTGGATATTAAATGCCTACATATATCTTTGAAGATCAAAATACCGGTGAACAATTTGAAAAGTTCATGTCTATCTCATCAAGAGAACAATACCTCAAAGACAACCCACATTTAAAGACTCTAATTACTTCAGCGCCCGGCTTGAGTGATGCGGCGCGACTTGGACGGATGAAACCCGACCAAGGTTTTCGTGATTTACTTTCGTCAATGAAAAATAACAAATCATACACTGGAAACAAAATCAACGATTGGAAGTAATTTTTCAATTGCCTTCATGGATTGATTCTAAAGGAGGTTTTATGTCAAGACAGCGTCGTTTATCACCAAAAGAAAGAAGGAAGATGGCAACGAAACAAAAGAGATCATTGGATACCAAATTCTCTATGAATAATATTTCGCCATTAACCCCAACTCAAGAGGATATGTTCGACAGCTATCAAGCTGGTTATAATATTGCTGCGATAGGAACAGCAGGCACAGGTAAAACAATGTGCGGTTTATATCTTGGTTTATCTGATATTCTAAATGATGATAACTATGACCAAGTTATAATTGTTCGTTCAGCAGTACAGACAAGAGAACAAGGCTTTATGCCTGGGACTCAGGCTCAAAAGGAAGCCGTATATTCTGTACCTTATGCTGACATCGTTAACAATTTATTTGGCAGAGGAGATGCTTGGGAAATTCTCAAACAAAAACATTCCGTCAAATTTATGACATCGTCGTTCGTCAGAGGATTAACATTTGATAACTCTATTATTATTGTAGATGAATGTCAATCAATGACTTACCATGAACTCGATAGTATTATTACACGAGTTGGCGATTCGTCAAGAATCATATTCTGTGGTGACACCGCTCAAGATGATCTTGCTGGAACTAGACACAAACACGATACATCAGGACTCGCGGATTTTTTAAGAGTCATACAAAGAATGGATCACTCTTTCAAGATAGTTCAATTTGGAATTGAAGATATTGTAAGAAGTGGTTTAGTTAAAGAATACATTATAGCAAAGGAGAGAACAGAAATTAGGCCAGCATTAGTGGCTTAACAAACAAAGGACGGGTGGCTTCGGCCACCTTTCCGACTCAAGGATATATTATGAAATTATTTGAACATAACTCAGAGGCACCTGTCCTCGAAAAATTAACAAGATCTTCAGTAGATGGTAAACGTATTTACCAAACTCCTTCCGGTGACGGTTACCCTTCTGTTACCACGGTCTTATCAATTCTAGGAAAAGAAGATATACAAAAATGGCGTGACCGTGTTGGACACGAAGAAGCCAATCGTATTTCTACTCAAGCCGCACGTCGTGGTACTGCGGTCCATAAACTTTGTGAGGATTATTTAGATAATGATCCTGACTATTCAAAAAAGCATATGCCTGCCAATATACACATGTTTAATACTATGAGACCAATTTTGGATAAATGTATAAATAATATTTGGTACCAGGAGTGTTTTCTTTATTCCAACGAACTGCAGACCGCAGGACAAGTTGACTGTATCGCAGAATGGAATGGAGAGCTTGCGGTAGTTGATTTTAAGACTTCACGTAAGCCAAAGAAAGAAGAATGGATTCTTAATTATTATATGCAAGTTTCGTTCTATGCAAAAGCTTTCGAAGAAATGACTGGAAATCAAGTTAAGAAAGGAGTAGTCTTTATCGGAGTTGATGGAAATGATCCTCAAGTATTTGAGTTTGATACTTCAGAATATATTGACCACTTCAAAGCAGTAAGAAATACATATAAGGAATTATATGAAAAAGATAAGGTACATAATCTCTGATGATAACATGGGTGTATTCTTAGGAACCTATAATGGCTATGATCTTGGAAAAGAAGATGATGGCAGAATATACGCATGCTTTGCCGCCAACAATCCATTTGGCTTAACTACTGCATGTTCATTCAAAACTGAACGAGCTGCAAGACAATATATGATGGATATGTTTCCACCACGAAAATTAAGAAATCTTCAAACAAAAGAAGTAGAGACCGAAAGTGAGTTTCCAACAGTAGTTGATATTATTAAATCTGGTCATTCAGAAGATACATACGATATGATAGACGGATTGGTTGCCGAAGGCAGTCAGGTCCTGCATTAAAATAAATAAGAATTAGCTATTGACATTCATAAAGAAATATAGTATAATAATCAGATGTTAAACGAAAAACGATTAGTACAAGAAGCGTTGATGTTGGCTATCAAAGCCCACGACGGACAAAGACGGAAGTATACCGGCGAGCCCTACAGCATGCATCCTATTGGTGTATCAAAAATTGTAGAGTCAGTTGAGCATACTCCTGAAATGGTAGCTGCTGCATTATTACACGATGTTGTTGAAGATACTCCAGTAACCTTTCGCGAAATCAAAGATCAGTTTGGTTCAACGGTAGCAGAATATGTTCACTATTGCACAAACGTTTCTGAGAAGGAAGATGGTAATCGCAAATTCCGTAAAAAGATGGATGCTGACCATTTCGCATTAGGACCCGCAGAGTCTCAGACAATTAAGGTAGCTGATTTGATTCATAACAGTCAAACAATCATACCTTACGATCAGAAGTTCTTCCATAAAGCATACAAGTACGAAAAGCAGTACATGATGGATGTTTTAACGAAGGCAGATCCTATCCTCAAAGGTCAAGCTCAGTCGATGCTTGACGAATCTTGGAATCCGGTCAAATAGGCCGGATTTCTTCTATATTCCCAAAAGTTCTAACAATATAACCAAAAATTCTAAAAAAGTTCATATTTCTTTATGAAAACTATTGACATCATAAAGAAACTATAGTATAATGGTTGTATAAATTATGGAAAAGGTGGAAAATATGACTAGATTTGATAAAACGCAATTTACCTGGGATGGTATGTATTTAATGTATAGAGGCGATTATGTTGGCTCTAAAACAATGGACGAAGTCCATCCTGACTGTCACCCTTCTTGGGTAGGCAAAGTAAAACCTGCATTTATTGCTAGAAACAAGTATGGATCTTTTCCTTACAAATCTTGGATTAACTGTTTGGTTGATAACTATACAGTTGAAGAATATCTAAAAGTTTCAAACGAAACAAGTCCTCTCCAAGCTGTCCAAGCTGTTGGATACAGAGGCAGAGGCAGATACAACAGAAACAAAACTTTTATTAAGAGGGCTGCATAATGAGTAACACATATTGGAATGGAAATGGTACTTATCAGAGTATCGCAGACAAACTTGAAAAATTGGTGCCTGCTACAGGTCCTGCAGAATGTAAGCATATTGATAGGTTTCGTCAAGCAGCAAATGCTTACTATGACATCTACAATAATGGTGGTGGTAATTCAGTGAATCGTAAGGTTGCTTACTACTTTCCTGGTGTTATGACAGTCATTAATCGCAACTACAGAAACATTGATTGGGATGCGGTTGAAGAGATCACAGAATCCAAGATGGATGCAATCATTGAAAAGGTTGCGAAAAAAGTTGGTTTATTTTCATAAAAACTATTGACATTCATTATGATACCATATATAATGGTTGTATAAATTATGGAAAAGGTGGAAAATATGAATTATATCGTTAAACAAATTCAGATCCCAGAATCTGAAAAAGAATACCCAAACCTTTATGGTTGGGGTGGAGCTGAGGAGAAATCACCAGCTTGGAAAGCAAAGCTCGAAACTATGCACTTCAGTGAAGAAGATACTTTCGACATAAACAGTCTTCCCTTCTACAAAGACTGCTTTGAAGTTCAAGCGCAAAGCTTGGATCACGTATTTAAAATCACTAACCTATGGGACGAACCTGATGCAGTGTTCACAATCCAACCTGGTCACAGTACTTCAGTCGGTGATATCATCGTAGAGAAGGACACAGGAGATCATTACATTGTTTGTGATTGGGGTTTCAAGTTACTAGGAATTACAGGAGTTCTTTCTGATGTCGCTTAATGAATATTTTGAGTTTTTGGATGCACTACGAGAGAGCGGAACTATTAATATGTTCGGCGCTCCCAAGGTGCTTCAAGATGAGTTTGGTTTGAGCAAAGGAGAATCTTTCGAGATCTTCAAAGCTTGGACTGAGAAATTTAATAACTAATGAATGGAAAAGGAGTATAACTATGGCACATGAATTAGAAATGGTAAACGGTGTAGCTGCAATGGCTTATCGTGAAAGTAAAGGAATCCCTTGGCACGGTCTTGGTGTTCCGGTATCGGATGATATGACTCCGATAGAAATGATGCAAGCTGCTAATCTTGATTGGACAGTTTCTAAGAAGAAGTCTTTTGTTGAAATCAACGGTGAAAAAGTTGAGACAGGTCAAGAGGCTTTGGTACGAGATACTGACGGCAAGATCTTGACGAATGTTTCAGGTAACTGGAAACCTTGTCAAAATTTAGAAGCTTTTGAGTTCTTTAATGAATTCGTAGCAAATGGTGATATGGTGATGGACACCGCAGGTAGTCTAAAGGACGGTCAAATGGTCTTTGCGGCTGCTGATGTCAAAGATGGATTTACCCTTAAAAATGACGATCAAGTAAAAGGTTATCTTTTATTTTCAAATCCTCATGTATATGGTAAGTCTATTGATGTTAAGTTCGTAATGACAAGAGTTGTTTGTAATAATACTCTGTCTATGGCTTTAACTGAAAGAGGTCAACCTGCAGTAAGGCTGTCTCATAGAAATCACTTCAATGCTGATATGGTTAAAGAGTTACTTGGTATCTCTCATAATCGTGTAGAGCAATTTCAAGAAGCTGCTGAATTCCTTTCTTCAAAAAGGTATTCTGATTCTGCTTACAAGACATTCCTTGCTCAAGTATTCGGTACTTCTAATCAAGAAGGTAAGGTTCTATCAAGAACTGCTGAACGTGCATTGGAAATCGTTGATACTCAGCCAGGAGCTGATATGTCACCAGGAACATGGTGGAATGCTTACAACTCAGTAACCTATATGACTGACCACGAAATGGGTAGGTCTGCGGATACAAGAGCTGCTGCTGCTTGGTTCGGACATAACGCAAAGAGAAAGCTTGATGCTCTCAATCTTGCGGTTGAAATGGCGGAGGCTGCGTAAGCAGCTTCCACTTTCATGGATTTTAATTTATCACAGCTATTGACATTCATAAAGAACTATTGTATAATAGCTGTATAAATTAAAATAATTGGAGTTATTATGAAATTTGATAAAAACGGAAAAGTGAGAACAGATGCCTATGTAGGAACATTTAGTACGCAATGTGCAGGTGATATGCTTGAGGTAGAAACTATTAAGAGTCTTGTTAAGCAAGTTAATAAAGATCTTAAGTATTACGATGCAAGGGACGCAAGAGGATATCCTCTTAGGTACAGAACATCTTTGAAAGGCAGAAAGCCAATCAATAAAATAAGACACCATAGAACAGGTCAACTCAGAGGTTATACATACCACGGAGATGTGATTGGTGGAATGGAAAATGCTGGAGCTGTCGATGTCTATATTCATAGATACCTATCAGATTCAATGTGGAAGGATAGGAAGATATCATGAAGATTAAAATTGAAGTAGAACTTGATACCGATAGAGATGCATCTGAAATTGAGCAGCTCATTGAGATCGTAGAAAAAATTAAAGAAAAAGCAACCGAGGTAATGGACGATGAGTAAAATTCTTATTACGGGTGGCACAGGATTCGTAGGTACTAATTTACTTCCTATGCTTAATGCAAACGGGCATGAAGTTGTCTTAGTTGATAATCTTGCTCAATCGGTATATGTTGATGAGTTTCATGACCAAGCAAGTAAATTCTACAAAGCAGATATTCGTGACACATACGATATTACAAATATCATGCGTATTGAAAAGCCTGATGTGGTATTTCACTTTGGTGGTTTAGTATCTATTTACGACTGTCATAATAATCCTAAACTTGCAGCAGAGAACAATATCATTGGTTCTATTAATGTATTTAATGCAGCACTTGAGTGTGGATGTGACAGAGTTATCTTTTCAGAGACATCAGCCGTATATGAAAATGTTGAACTACCTGAGACCGGTTACGAAGAATCTCAATCAGATCCTACAACATTCTATGCAGCTTCAAAAGCAGCAGTTGCTTTGATAGCAGATAGTTATGCAAGGACAAGAGGATTGAAGTATACTGCTCTAAGGTATTTTAATATCGCAGGACCGATTCAAGACTATAAGAGAACTGTACCTCCTCTATTCGCAGGAGTTGCACTTAGACTATTAGGTGGTAATAATCCAATCATATTTGGAGACGGTACACGTAGACGAGATTTTATTCATGTCGATGACGTAAATAAGTTCCACCTACAATGCCTAACTGATGAAAGAACTATTAATCAGACATATAACTTAGGTATGAATCAAAGTCATTCTCTATACGAAATATCGGAGATCATCTTCGACTATTTGAAAGACGAAATCTCAGTAGATGCTTTGGAATACGATATGATGCCAGAGATCAATGGAGAAGCTCATACAATTTTTGCCAATATTGATAAGGCAAACGAATTAGGATGGGTCCCTGAGAAGACGATACAGGATGCTATTTACGATACGATAGATTACCTGAAGAACGAAATAGTCCTCGGTAATGTGAATCCAGAAGGATTTATGGCCGACATTGATACAGATTCAGTAAAGATCTAATCAATGGTGAAAAAAGTTAGTTTATTTTCATAAAAACTATTGACATTCATTATGATATAGAGTATAATTGTTCTATAAATTGGAAAAGGAAGGAATTATGAAAATCGTTATTCAAACTCAATATTGTGAAAACTATGCTTGGAACGAGGACGGCTCGTTAGGTACAGGCGCTGATGCGTACTGGAAGTTCAAGGGTGGTGATACATACATTGTTGAGGATGTGACCGCTGAGCAAGCGCAGTCTTCAACCTTCTGGGATACACTTGAGACATTAGTCACGTATTATAACGATGCTTCAAAAGAGTACGTTCTTGACATGTCAGTCATCGATGATGCTGACTTCAAACTTGAGGACCACATTCAAGAGTGGGAAACTCCTACTTATATCATTCAAGCCGAATATGGATTCATTGCTCAAAAGAGAACTATGAATGGTGAGTTCGGTTATATGAGGCCTGAGATTAAGTCTAAATTTGAAACTTGGACTATGCTTCCAAGACAGGAGAGGAAATTCTATTCTTCTTCCTTCACTATGGATAATGATCTTATCCTATCTTCTACTGAACTTAAAACTTATTTAACGGAGGCAGCATAATGTATTTTGACCAAGAACTAAAAAAGTTAGAAAACTTTATTGTAGGAGCAATAGGATTCGTTATCTTAGTAGGTATCGGACTCTTTGCTGCCAATTCAGTAGCATCAATTCCTGATGTTCATATATCGCATTCAACAGGTGAATGTGTCAAAGTAATCAATTACGATGAAAGGTTTAATTACACTTGTGAAAATTATCCTTCAAAGTATAACCATGTATGGGTGAAATAATGGAGACGTTAGTAAATAATCTTTTCATTGCCGTCATTATGATTTTCGCAGTTTTGTTTACATACTTAGGACTGCACATGGCAAACGAAAAAGATCAGAAAAAGAGGCTTCCACTCCTTTGGGAAAAAGGTGGACTATTCAATAGGACTTATCATAAAGTATTTGATAAGAGTAAAGTAAAATATTTCGATGGAGACAATACATGAAACCATTAATTGAATATTTTAATGACGGCCTAGATGCCGTTGCTTCAGCTGCTGATTGGAAATATGTAGGTAAGGTAATACTTGTCTTTATTCCAGTTATACTTTTTACTGCATGGTATTGGACAGTTAAAGTTATTTGGCTTGGAACAGATTACATCAATAAAAAAGGTGATAATTTTCTAGTGGAGTTTATGAAGTGATTGAGATCTTGAAAGAAGTAACTGATTGGGGAGACTATAACTGTCATAATGGTTTCTATCATGTAAATGGTCAAACACAACTTGTTGCATATCAACCTGTTGGTGGAGATCTTAAGGTGTATAAGACACCAATCAAACAGTTTTCTAAATCAAGACGCAAGTTTGTAAAGGTTGGAGATTATCAAGAAAAAGATAATCTCGGCGGTATTCCTGTGAAAGGTAGTAATGGGAATACATATTATATCGTGGACGGTAAATGCAACTGTAAAGGATTTCAGTTCCGCGGCGATTGTAAACATGTAAGGAGTGTAGCATGAATATATTGAAAAAGACAATTTTATTTGTCGTGGATAGTTGGAGACTTGTAATGAATGCCAAGTATAATCCTTTGAGGTTTATTCCAGATCCAAGTTTACAAACCTACTTTATGTTGGTATTGTTTACTATGTGGTCGGTGTACTTTGGATTTGTTGCATCTTACTATATGGGATGGTTAGGTTATTCTACTATTACAAGTATCATTGTTCATATCGGAGTTCTATTACCTATGGCATTTACAAATGCAGTATTTTTAGACGCTGAACGTGATGGTTCTAAATGGGTTAAAGATTGGAGAAATGAAAAGTGAGCGCGTACTTAATGGAATCTGCAACAAGAGAAGATGTCATTCGTAAATATTTTGACGCATTTAGTAATAAGGATATTGATACCTTAGAAAAGATGTTTGATAAAGATGTTACTTTGACAGATTGGGATATATCTGCTGAAGGTATTTTACCTGTCTGTAGAGCTAATGAACAAATCTTTAATTCTGTATTAAGGATTACCGCTATTCCTGAAGAGATCATTATTGACGGTAATAATGTTTGTGCATTGTTAACTATTGAAGTGATTACTGAAGGAACAGATCCAACAAATGATTTCGCGGAAAATCACGAAACACTTAAGGTTGTGGATTTAATTACGCTGACTAACGATCTTAAGATTAAAGCAATATCAGCGTTCAAACAATAGGCAACTATGGATGCAAGAATATTAAAGGAGATACAACTCGCAAGAAAATTGGCAAGAGAAATACAATGGGTTATAGATTCTGGTGGTGTAATGCCAGTTCAGATTCGTAATCAATACGCACCTCTTAAAAAGTTTTATGATGAGTGTATAGCAGAGGAAGAAGGTATTTTTTACAGCATGTAAAATATATCATATTTTTATTATAGATTATCAATTCTGGTTATATATACTTTTATAGGGAAAAGAAAAATCTTTTTTCGTAACGGGTAAAAGTATGAAGCTTGAAAAAATCAAAGAAGGACTAGAATTATTTACATTAGTAAGTATATTTTTGATTTCTTTAGTGGGAGTTAATCCTGGTGTTTAAAAAAATGTTAAAAGTATTCTTTAAGTATTGGGTATTACCTTGGCACCCTGGGCGGCATATTAAAAATATTTAGAGGAAGGAAATGAGAGCATTCGTAAAACGGATTGCCCTCAATAGTGAAATCTGTATCGAGTGTTTGTTAATTTCTATTTTTATGGGAATGACGGTTTACAGCATAAGTACGATTGCATAACCTGAGTGCAATCCAACCGGTTGAGGTGGTCGAAAGGCCACCTTTTTTTATCTTCTTCTACATTGCTTTTGTGCTTTTTTCAAAAGCCTAAAGTTATTTACTGTAACCATACCTGTTGTCATTCCTGCTCCGAGCTTCCACCCATACCAAAAATTTTCATCGGCTTCAATCCAATTTTTAAATCCACCAATGACAACAAGTTTTAATCCTATTAATTCTGTTAGGTCAGGTACTTGAGGTAATAAAGGATTTGCTTCAGTGATACATTCGTATTTTAATCCACGATAAGTTGAATAAACATCAAGTATTTGAGCAGAGAAAAATAAAATATCTATCATTCGTTTTTCTCTGTCGGACCAATAAGATATTGTATAATCAGGTTCTTTTTTTACTTGCCATTTTGGATCGTATTGTAAGGCGTAAAAAGAGGGAACCATATCAGGACCATGAGGTAATGTAATGATTGCACCATTCGGCATTATTCTTGCCTTACCAACAACGACTCTTCGTACTGTTAATTCATTGTAAGGAGCTGTATGCCCCATTCTGATAAGTTCTTTTCGTGCTTCTGAGAGTTCAGAAATAAATGGGTCTTTTGGAACATATGCTTCTACTGGAACTGCTAATAAAAACAATCCTAGTAATAAACTACTTAGTGGTCGCGATAAAAACTCCATTCCAATCCTTTGGCAAATCTTGCGTTTTCATATATTCACAACGCTCAATCCACATTTTATAATAACCTTGCATTTGTCCTTCGAAGCAATCCATAAGGTCATTACATATTTTGATCGCCTTATCAAAGTTTTGCTTTTGATAATTTGAATGCATCGCTTCATGCATTTCTGCTGGTTTATTGTATTTATCTTTTACCAAGTCCAACACTGTGTATATTCCAACTCCTACTGATTTTCCTTTCACAGCAAGATCATCTACCTTTAAGAAAAGAAACTCTTCAGGATTACATCTACTAACCGTTTCTTCTCCAACTAATAATAAGCAACCATATTCTTTACATTTAGACTCAATTCGTGCAGCTGTTGAAACAGAATCTCCAAGGATGTCATAACTATGTCGACTTGTAGAACCCATCTCACCAACATAACCCAAGCCACTGTTAATCCCAGCCCCCATACCAATTGGAGGCCTTCCTTCTTTTGTAATCTTATCATTAAATTTTTCCACCGCTCTTAACATATTAATACCAGTTTGGACTGCAGTCTTTGCATGATCGTTATCTTCCATTGGAGCATTATGTATATGCATACTTGCGTCTCCAATATACTTTATGATCATTCCATTTGCATCTAGAACAGGTTGTGTAATAGCATCCATATAACCATTCATCAAAGTAGTCAGCCCTCTAACATCATCGCCGAAGCTTTCGCCTAATGGAGTAAATCCTCGAAGATCACTAAATACAATACTTACATCTTTCTTCATTCCATCCTTGACAAGAGAAGGATTTTGTTGTAAAATAGTAACAACTTCTGGAGAGCAATAACCGGCAAACTGTTTCATGATTGCCCGCTTTTCTAAAAATGTTAAATAGTAATTGTTGAACGATGATTGTGCAAACACCACTAAGGAACCTAATGAAATCAAAGATGCGTCAACAAATGTTAGTGAGTCGCTCCAAAGCCACCAGCTTACTCCGTATCCGGACCCGACAAGAAGAAGAGATGTTATCACCCCAGGAATTATGGGCAATCCATAGACCGCTCCAAGGATTCCTAGACATACAACCACCAAAAAGAAAAGCTCAAATATTGCAGACCAGTCGGGAATTTTTATTTCAACTCCTGAAAGAACGGTCTGAATCAGATGTGCTTGAACTTCGTGGGGATACATTGCACCCGTTGGGGTTGAAACTGGATTAGAGACACCTTCGGCTGTTACTCCGAAGATAAGAACCTTTCCACTAGGTAAAGGATCGGTGATACTTATTTGTTCAAATTGATTCCAAAACGCAATTGGTAATTCAGAAAAGCTATTTGTTGTAATAGGATCTTGCTTTCCTATTCTTACCCATTCAACACCATTGGTGCCTACCTTCATTTGGTAGCTTGGTTCTCCTGTGTACACACGTAAGGTATCGAGGGCGAGAGATGGGTAGGAATTCCCGGCTGCTTGTATAACGAGCGGCGACCTTCGCACGACTCCTGTGGGTTGGTCAGGTATGCTAACAGTGGCCCCAACACCAAAAGCCCAACTACTAATTTGATCCACAGGATATAATAAACCTGGGAACGAGTAAAGCCAATTTTCATTTTGTTCTCCAAACGTAGCAACTCCAACAAAGTTGCCTACTCCTCCGGTTATTTGTTGTGATGGTGCTGATGCCAACACCACCGCCTTTTGTTGCATTTCAAATGCAAGTAAGTTGTCTTCCCCAAATCTATCTTCTTCAGAATATATTACGTTAAGAACATAAAGGCTATCGTCAGGACCGTCGCGTAAATAATCAGCAATTGAACCACGAGGCCAAGGGTACTGACCTTTGGCAGCGATTGCTTTTTCGTCGATGTTGACGAGTACAATGTCTTCAATAATTTCTTTTTCTTTATTTTGCTGTAAGGTATCATAATAAGCGTATTCTATACTTTGAATTATATTTGGGTTAATAATACTTAAAGAAGCAAATCCTGCGATTGTAAATAAGACTGTCCACCACTTGGTTAATTGTTTAAGCATAATAATTTATTTTCCAATTACCTTCGTGATCTTCAATTAATGCTGAACAGCTTTCACACCAATCACCATCATTCATATATGTGATTTCGTCGTGTTGTTTTATTTCTGCATGATGAATATGACCACATATAATTCCATCATACTTTTTCTTTCTTGCGTAATTAACCATTTCTGTTTCAAACTCACCAATAAAGTTTGAGGCTAACTTAGCTTTTCTTTTAAGGTATTTTGCTAATGACCAAGGTTTATATCCAAAGAAGTTTCTTATTTTATTTACTATATAATTAATGTTGATTAATCTATCATAACCCCAGTCACCAAGATGCATTACTGTTTTACCAAATTTTGTTCTCATTAGATAGTCAAACATATCTCCATGTACTACAAGATATTTTTTTCCATCAGCTCCAATATGAGTTAATCTATTATGTGTTTCAATATTACCTACATTAATATTTGGAATTGTTCTTAAGAACTCATCGTGATTACCGCTTATCCAATAAACATCTGTATATTTTGAAATACGAATAAGTTCTTTAACTACTCTATTATGATTGTTTGGCCAATACCATTTTTTCTGAAGTCTCCAACCATCAATAATATCACCGACCAAATAAAGCTTTTCTGTTCTAACTTCTTTGAGAAATTTTAATAAGTCTTCGTCTCTGCAGTGCTTGCTACCTAAATGTAAATCTGAAATGAATACACTACGATGACCAATATCTTTTTTCATCTATATTATCCCAATGCTTTTGGTTATTTCTATATAAGAAATTTTTAATTAAATACCAGGACATACCAAAATATCCCATCTGCTTGAATCTTCTACTGTCTTGTCCAAAGTAATGTTTGGCAAGTTTAAATTTCTTTGGATCATATTTTCTCGACAAGTGAAAATCTTCTGATGTTGGATACTTACAAGGAAACGCACCGTGCTCATAAAACTTATCTCTACGAGTTAAACAATACGCTCCTACAGCAAAGGGAATCCATCTTGACAATATCTTATTTACTACATTAAACATTGAAAAGCCAATCTTTGCTCTCCAATCATTGTCATAACATTTAATACTTAATCCTATTAAATGTAAATCTTCTTCTTTCATTTGTTTTAGAGTATCATAGATTACTGTATTTGAAAAAAATCTAACATCAGAATCTATGAAAAGAATATACGGTGTGGTTACTAAAGCTGCTCCGTTATTTTTAGCAACTGAAACAGGTCCTCCTTCAATAATAACAACATCTAAATTTTCTTTATTATCTTCAATGACCTTTCTTGTGTCATCGGTTGAACAATCTGCGATATAAATTCTTATACCTTCTATACCTTTTTGTTTCTTTAATCCATCAAGCAAATGATGAATATAAAATTGTTCGTTTTTACACGGGACAACTATCGTAACTTCGTCTTTCATATTAAGCTCCGAAATGTTTACGGTACATCTTTGTCGTATTTATAAGTTGCCTTACATGTTCAACTGGAGTTGTCTTATGAATTCCATGAGCAAGGTTTACAATATACGGCCTGTCTTTCATCTTATTTAAAACTGGCGTTATGTCTTCTCCTTTTATTAATCTTTTAACTGAAATGCCACCTTGAATGACTTCTGCATTTATTTCGTCCACAGGCAAATCATCACTGATATTAATTGCATCAGGATTTACTTGTTCTATGTAATCGTTTATTTTTGTACCAACAAGTCTTGGAAAAGCAATGATACATACATCAGGATAATGTGCTCTTATTACATCAACAATTTGCTTTGTTGGTTCAATGACATATTCATAAAAATCATCTTCTGATATATCACAAGCATGACTATCAAAAATTTGTACTGTATCACATCCTGCTTCAATTTGCATGCAAAGATGTTCAATAATATAAGGTACTAATTTTTGTACCACATCTAATCTTTTTTCATCACACATATACTTGCATATTGTATATGGTGCTGCAGCAAAACCAATTAGAGATTTACTATCGTCAAGTTCTTCTCTAACTATTTTTATTGCTTCATATACATATTTACACTTTTCGTAAAACTCGTCTGAAGTTGTGTTCCAAAAATTTTCTGAATATGGTCCAAGAACAGGACCAGGCGTATAATCTAATTCTTGACCAAGTGCATAATTCACAATAAGTATGTCTGAGAATATAATTGCACAATCCATATCAAACTCTTTAATAGGTTGCATTGTAATTTCAGCAGCCTTCCAAGGAGTAAGAGCCATATCTAAAAAGCCATTTGATTTTTCTTTCATTGCCATATATTCTGGCATATATCTTCCGGCTTGTCTCATTAACCAAACAGGATATAAATTGACTTCTTTATCCTGAATAGTTCTTTGTAATAATGTTTTCATAATTAATTAAATTGTTTTTGTACCCATTTGAATCCAGCATATAGAGTCAATCCATACACTGCGAATATTGTTAAAGGAACTGCCATATTTAAAATTGTCCATATATCTAAAAATAGCAAATCTGTTGTAAAATCTATAATAGCTTCTGCGTCGCCCATCGGCTCAACTTGAAACGTTTCCGCATTGTAATGCATATCAGCTTCAGCAAGCATTTGGTTAAATCCTTCTTCGGTTAAACAAATCATATCTTGAGGGCAACCTTCATCACCCGGATATAATGTTCCTACTGGATTTCCGTAAATATCTAATTCCATTATTCTTGTATCACGTTTAC